>Ga0210400_10002711_pt1 | contig 16134 bp, 16 predicted proteins | sample IncBWH26MmetaG_FD_155456 | JGI IMG/M metagenome (GOLD analysis project Ga0210400, IMG submission 155456) | Forest soil microbial communities from Barre Woods Harvard Forest LTER site, Petersham, Massachusetts, United States - Inc-BW-H-26-M | ecosystem: Environmental > Terrestrial > Soil >... | reverse complement strand
GACGGAACAGACCGTCGACCTCATTTATGCAGCGCGGATTCACGATGTGGGAAAAATCTTTGTGCCCGAGCGCATTCTGAATAAGCCGGGTCCGCTCACCGACGACGAGTTTTTCCTGACCAGAATGCACGCCCGCGTAGGGGCGGAGATTGCCGGCATTCTGCCGCGCAGCGGTATGATGCGCCAGGCGATCCAGCACCATCACGAGCGCTTCGATGGAACCGGCTATCCAGATGGATTGAAGGGCGAGCAAATCCCGCTGTGGGCGCGCATTGTCGCACTGGCGGACGCCTATGCCAACATGCTGACCGAGCACTCGCTCGCCGCCGCACGCACTCCCGAGCAGGCGCTCGATGAACTGGCGAAGATGAGTGGAACCGGATTTGACGGCATGCTGGTGCGGTTGCTGCTGCGGGAACTGAAGTCGGAGCGGGCGTCGTCGGCGAAGGATGGTTTCTGAGGCTCTCATAATTGGATCCTGGTCTCTCCTCGGCTTCCCCGACTGGCGATGAGATGTCCTGATGTCTATTTTTCTACTCTTGTGCTGACTCACTGCCTCAGCTACGATTAAGCGAGAAGATGATGTTGGACTGGTCAAAATGTCCCGCGGTCGAAAGCGTTCCCGGCAAGCTTAGCGGCGCTTGGGTTTTCCGTGGCACTCGCGTCCCCGTGTCTGCCGTATTCGAGAACCTGGAAGACGGCCTCACCATAGACGAGATCGTCCAAATGTTCGACGGGCTTTCCAAAGACCTGGTAGTAACCGTGCTCGAATTCGCAGCTCAGAGCTTGGACGCGCCGCTGATGGCACGGTGATGCTGATCCTGTTTGATCAGGCAACGCCATTCCCGCTTCGCAAGTTCCTTCCCGGCCACGTTATCAAAACGGCTTACCAGCAAGGTTGGAGCACGCTCCTGAACGGTGATCTGCTGCGCGTCGCCGAGGAATCTGGCTTCGATCTTTTGTTGACGGCCGATAAAAATCTTGCTTATCAGCAAAATCTCTCCGATCGAAAAATCGCTATTGTTGCCCTCGGCAAGAACAGGTGGAGTCTGATCGAGCCGGAGTTGGATCGCATCGCGGCGATCGTGAATGCTGCCCTTCCGGGAAGCTATCACCTGATCGACCTTCCATCTAAATCCGGGGCGAAAACGTAGTGGCGGCTTGCAACTCCGCCGTGGAAACGCGAAACTACAGTCCATGCCCGTCTCCCTCTCGCTCTCCAACAAAGTCGCGCTCATCACCGGAGGCTCCCGCGGTATCGGCGCCGCCACAGTTCGACTCTTCGCCGCAGCCGGCGCGAAAGTCGTTTTCAGCTATCAAAGGGCCCGCGAACAGGCCGAAGCTCTCGCCCAAGAATGCGGTGAGGCCAACTGCCACGCCGTTGCCAGCAACCTGTCTGGCGCTGAATCTGCTCGGGGATTGGTGTGGGAGACCGTGAAGCATTTCGGACGCCTCGACATCCTCGTCGCCAATCACGGGGTCTGGCCTGCGCAGGATGTCGCCATCGAGAAAATGACGGACGAGCAATGGCGTTCCACTCTGTCGATTAACCTTGACGCCGTATTTGGCCTGGTCAAGCACACGGCAGCGCAAATGAAATCGCAACCGCGGTCTGGTTCTGCCGCGGGACACATCGTGCTCATCAGCTCCACCAGCGGGCAGCGCGGCGAGGCCTACCATGTCGACTACTCCGCTTCCAAGGGTGCGCTCATCAGCATGGTGAAAAGCCTTGCCGTGGAGCTGGCGTCATCCGGCATTTACGTGAACTCGGTCGCTCCCGGCTGGGTGGACACTGACATGTCAAAACCTGCGCTGGACGATCCCAAAAGCGGCGAAGAAATTCGGCGCACAATTCCCCTGGGTCGCGTCGGCACGCCTGGGGAGATCGCGGCTCCGGTGCTGTTCCTGTGTACCGAATACGCCGGATTCATCACCGGCGAAATCTTCAATGTGAACGGCGGGGCCGTACTGGTCGGCTAGGGCTCAGCGCTAGTCTTGCCCTGAAGAGCCGTGGCCGATTCGCGTCATCCTTTTCTCGTGGTTAGGTTTCGCGGACAAGAGTGTCCGCGCCACACGAGCTGCGACACGGGCGAACCCGCAAGCAGCTACAATCCCTCTTCGGGCATCACACTGCTTTCTGATTGTAGTTTCTGAATGAAACTTTTTGCATGAGTCATTTCGCTCTCATCGTTGTTGCTGCGCTTGCCATGGCCGTAAGTAGTTCTTTATCTTCAGCTCAGACTGGAGCTCAGACTACCGGGCAACCCGCATCCGAATCGACCACAACCGTCCAATCCAGTGTGCCGACCGATCAGGAAAATGTCCGCAAGGCCCGTGCATTGATTGACCAGGCGCTTCAGGCGCTGGGAGGACAGGCGTATTTAGACATTCATGACGTGCAGCAGGAGGGCCGCACTTACAGTTTCTATCACGGCCGCCCCACCAGCAACGGAGTGGTGTTTTGGCGGTTCGTCGAGTATCCCAACAAAGAACGCATTGAGGTGACCAAACAGCGCGATGTGGCCATGCTCTATAACGGCGATAAGGGCTACGAGATCACCTACAAGGGCGCGCACCCGCTGGAAAAGAAGGATCTGGACGATTACCTGCGGCGTCGCAAATTTTCACTTGAGACGGTCTTGCGCTCCTGGATCAACGATCCCCAGGTGGCCCTCTTCTACGACGGCAATGCGCTTGCCGGCAATCTTCCGGCGCAGCAGATCACGCTGATCAATGCGAAGAACGAAGCCGTCAACCTCTTTTTCGATGTCGAAACCCACCTTCCCATCAAGAAGAGTTACAGCTGGCGCGATCCTTTGGACAAAGAGCGCAATCAGGAAGAGGAAATCTTCGACAACTATCGCCTGGTGCAGGGAGTCATGACGCCCTACGGCTTCACCCGTTATTTCAACGGAGACATGCAAACCCAGCGCTTCGTGAATTCAGTCCACTTCAATCAGGGAGTCAACGAAACGATGTTCGACCCCGACTCCCATTACGATCCCAACAAACAACCGGGCAAGCACGAAAAGTGAACAAAATTGAATTGGCTACCGGCCATCTTCTCTCGTCTTGCTCAATCATAAGCCGCTGATATAATTACACTTATGCGTTACAGGGAAAGTGACGAAGTTGGTTCGTGGCAGAAGTGAAAGCCACGCACTGTGGCGTTTTTACCACAGTCGACATTTGTTACGCGGTTGTAATCTACTCCGTCACCACCACTTACACGACGACTTTTGACTCAAGAGCAAACACTCCGCAACGCCGTGGAATGCAGTGGGATTGGTCTGCATAGCGGCGCGCCGGTTTCCCTGCGAATGCTTCCCGCTCCGCCCGGAAGCGGCGTCGTCTTCCACCGCGTCGATTTGGACGGCTTCCCCATCGAGGCCATCAGCCGTAACGTCGCCCGCGTGAGTTACGCCACCAGCCTCATGAAAAAGGGCGTTCTCATCTCCACCACGGAGCATCTGCTTTCCGCCTTCGTCGGATTGGGCGTGGACAACGCCATCGTCGAGCTGGACAATCTTGAGCTCCCGATTCTCGATGGCAGCGCGTTGCCGTTTGTGCAGATGATTCAGAAGGCCGGACTCCGCAAGCAGCGGCGGCCACGAAAGTATCTGAAGATCCTCCGCGAGGTCGAGATGCGGGAGGGCAACAAATTTATTTCGGTGTATCCCGCCGAGAGTTATTCGGTCTCGTATTCCATCAACTTTCCGCACCCGCTGATCGGCAAAGAGACTTTTCAGGTGGAGCTGGCGAACGGCAGCTACCTGCGAAACATCGCGCCCGCCCGCACCTTCGGCTCACGCGAAGACGAGAAAGCCATGCGCAATATGGGATTGATTCGCGGCGCGTCGCGGGAGAACTGCATTGTGCTGACTCGCGACGGAGTCGAAAACGGCCCGCTGCGCTTTCCTGATGAGTTCGTCCGGCACAAGGTGCTGGACCTAGTCGGCGACCTGGCGCTATTGGGCAAGCCGATCTTAGGAAAGATTGTCGCCGATCGCGCCGGTCACGCCATGCACACCGCGCTGGTGTCGCGCATCCTGCGCGATAAGACGCTATGGGAGGAAGTGACGCTCAGCGAAGAAGAGACTGGTGCCGCCGCTGCCTATAGCGCTCAAGCCACTGCGGGATCGTCAGTTTAGCGCGCACGCTGCAATGGTGTGAGCCGTAGGCCGGTTGAAAGCGTGGGCCAGTTCCCTAACCGTTCAGGTTCATCTCTCGAGGGCGCCCCGTCCAAGCTCCGCTTGAGGCGGTGTGAGGCGCCATTCGGGTCTTAGAACGAACAGCAGCGCATGGAAGCACGGCCCCATCGCATAGAGCTATGACAGCCACAAATGGCGGCAACATCGGGAAGGTTGCTCTCGAATTTCTTGCGAGGCATCGCAACTTCCTAGTAAGCGATGTGTTGCTACCTTCGGCTCACTCTGGTAACGTCGCATCCACCAAGAGCTGTGAAGTTCATGCTCTTGTCCGAGTTACTTGAATGGATGAGAAATGCGCGCGTCGACTAATCGGCGGCGCCGTCGGAAATGAGTTAATAATGCGCTACGCCACATTCGTGCTCTTTTATCACGCGTACCAACGAGCTAGCAGTCGCATGACGCGAGCCGACAGGTGGCGTTCGCGCGTCAGGAGCATTCATAATCCCGTAAAGTCTGATTTGGCGTCCAAAGCGGCCCTCATTCGACTAGTAATAGGAATTGCCTTGCTTGGCACTGTCTTGATGCCGGTGGCGCAAGCTCAAGTCAACTTCTCACCGCCTCCAGCCTTCGCCGCGGGCGGGACCTTGTTTATGGCCGATTTCAACGGAGATGGCAAACCTGACATCTTGGGTTCCGATGGAACCCTCAATCTGGGCAAAGGCGACGGAACTTTCACTACTGGCACCCCTGTGGCGGGTACACCCTTGGCGGTTGCTGATTTCAACGGGGACGGCAAGCCCGACGTGCTGGAGCAAGGGACTTTCAGCCTGTTGGTGTTGCTGGGAAATGGGGACGGAACGTTTCAATCGCCCATTAGCACAGGCTCGGGCGCCAGCTTGACAGTTGTTGCGGCGGCGGACTTGAACGGGGACGGCAAGGCCGACGTGGTTGGCTTTTCTAACAACACGCTTCTTGTTTATCTGGCTAACGGGGATGGGACTTTTGCTGCAGGCGTTTCCTACAGTTTGGGAGCTGTCCAGATCTCACAACCCGTGATCGTGTTCGGAGACTTTAATGGCGATCACAAAACCGATGTTGCCGTGCTTTACTCCACGGCATCAAATGTGCCAGGACAGGAAATCGTTTTATTGGGAAATGGCGATGGAACGTTTCAATCGACCCCGTTGACCTCGACGGGCGCCATGGGAACAGCCATTTCGCCGGTGGTGGCCGATTTCAACGGGGACGGGAAACTGGACCTTGCGACTTTAACTGTAACTCAGTTATCAAACGCAGGCGTTCAAGTTGCGACTGCCTTTCTTCAGTTGGGCAACGGAGACGGCACTTTTCAGTCGCCGACAACAGCTTGCGCCGACCCGGACTCAGCGTGGCTGGCGGGCGGCTCAAGCGGATTCACAGCTCTGGCGGCAGCCGATCTAAACGGGGACGGCAAGCTGGATCTTGTGCTTTTGGCTGACCTGTTAGAAGTCTGTGAGGGTAACGGAGACGGAACTTTTTCCACCAACCCGACTTATTACCAACTTATGCAAATGGGAGGGCCGGGAATTGTCATAGCGGACTTTAACGCGGATGGCAAGCTGGACGTCGCGGCCGGTTTTGAAGTCCTGCTCGGCGACGCCAATGGCAGGCTCCAAGGCCCCCCAACCCTGCTGCTGCCGACTTATACCAGCGTTGCTGCTGTGGGCAGGTTTGTCACCAACGGAGCTCCGGCTGTCGCGGTGATCACGGGAACGAACACGAATAACCTTCTATACATCCTGACCAACGACGGAGCCGGGATTCTCAGCCTGGCCCACTCTTACATCATGCCCCTTTCAGGCTATGCGATTGGGATGGACGATGTGAATGGAGATGGAAATCTGGACTTGATTGTCGTCGGAAGCGTTCCCAATGCCCAAAACTGGGGCTTCAGTGTGCTGCTGGGTAATGGAGATGGCAGCTTCCGGGCGCCCGTCTTGTACCAGCAGGACACCCAGCCACTGTCTTTATTCCCGACCATCGTGATCGCGGACTTCAACAACGATCACAGGTTGGATCTTGCAGTGGCTGTGGGGAACCAGGAATTTGCCATATTGCTGGGAAATGGCGATGGCACTTTCGGCGCACCAGCCTACGTTTTTGACGGCGATGGGGGTGCAATCGTCAGCGCCGACTTTAACGGGGATGGCAACCTCGACATCGCCGAGGCTGGCGCTTCTGGGCTGGGGATTCTATTGGGAAATGGCGACGGCACTTTCCAGCCTGCGACTTTCCCATATACGACAGGACTCGGCGAGTTACTGGCGGTTGACCTGAATGGCGACGGCAACATTGACCTTATTTCCAATGGCCAGGTTTTCCTGGGCAATGGAAACGGCACCTTCAATACGCTAGCCTCCACTGGCCCGTTTGCAGGGAATGTATCCTTGGCCGATTTCAACGGCGATGGCAAATTGGATATGGTTGGCCTGAACAGTCTCGGTGCCGAACATTTCGACGTCATCTTCCTCGGGAACGGGGACGGCACATTTAATCGCTCCCCGATTCAAATCCCCTACAATTACCCCCCTCATTCCCTGAATGCGACGGTGCAGGCGGCCGACATGAACGGAGATGGCAAGCCGGATTTGATCATCGAGACAGACACATCGAACAATGCGCCGACCGTGTTCGTGCTTATCAACTCGACGGTTTCCGCTCGACCCGATTTCACCATTGGGATGGCGTCCGGAAGCTCGTCGACCATTAGTGCAGGCAAGACAGCCACTTTCAATTTGACCTTCACACCGGCTGGATCGTTTAGCGGGACGGTGTCTCTGATCTGTGCCATAAAGCCAGTGGTGACGCCCGCGCCGAGTTGTAGCGTGCCCGCGTCTGTCAGCCTGACGCGCGGCGCGGCCACCCCTGTGACCGTGACCGTGACCACCACTGCGCCTGGAACAGCCGCCGGCGTGTCGTCTGCCGATTTTCCCAGGTGGCCGAGACTCGAGTGGACACTGGTTTTAATCGCCTCCTTCCTTCTAATTAGAGCCAACCGCCGGCGGCCAGTTCTGAGGTTCCCTGTAATCATCTTGGCCTTCATTGCCATGACAGGTTGCGGCGGCAGCGCCTCGTCGTCCAAAACCGGCACCTTAGGGACGCCGTCGGGGACATATACGGCAACCATCACCGCGACTTCAGGCAGCCTGAGCCATCAAGCCGCGTTGACTGTCATTGTCCAATAACGAGTGAAAATACGTTAGGAGGCGGACCCGCTGCGCTTTCATGATGAGTTCGTTCGGCACAAGGTGCTCGACCTGGTCGGCGACCTGGCGCTATTGGGCAAGCCGATCTTAGGAAAGATTGTCGCCGATCGCGCCGGTCACGCCATGCACACCGCGCTGGTGTCGCGCATCCTGCGCGATAAGACGCTATGGGAAGAAGTGACGCTCAGCGAAGAAGAGACTGGTGCCGCCGCTGCCTATAGCGCTCAAGCGACGGCGGGGTCGTCAGTTTAGTATCCGTTTCCGGAACAGGTCTATGCTCCACTCCGCCGTCCCAGACGGGACTACTGGGTAATCTCGAAGGCCACGCCGAAGTTGTAGGTGCCGCCGGCTATCGTTGTGCCGAACAGGTTGCCTTTACCGTCGATAATGATGGCGTTCGCCCCGGCGCCGTCTGCGCTGTTGAACTTGTGCAGAAGGCTGTACTTCCAGGTTCCGCCGGCTTGCGGCGTCAACTTGTAGACCACGCCACAGTAGAAGCCTCCGCCGCCGCAAACCGTAAGTCCGCCGCCAGCGGTGCCGTAGAGATTTCCCGCCTGGTCAAACACCAGCGAAGTATTCGGCCCGCAGCCGTTAGCGCAGTTGGGAAAGTCGTAGAGCACAGTCTGCTTCCAAAAGCCTTTTGAAGTAGGAGTCAGCTTGTAGATGGTGCCGCCGCCGTGAGGCCCGCCTCCGGAAGCCGCGCCATACGCATTGCCCGCAGCGTCCACCACCAGCCCGGCATAGGGGTATCGCCCGTCATAAGGAAACGCGGCGAAGCGGTGCAGAAGGTGGTAAGTCCAGGTGCCATCTCCGTTGGGTGTCATCTGAAAGGCGACACCGCAACCGAGGCTACCAGGGCACTTGGGCGGGCCGTTGCCGCCGAAAAACATAGTGCCATAAAGATTGCCAGCCGCATCCCAGGTCAGGGGAGCGAGCGGGCCGTCCCCATCGGGACAGGTTTGCGGGTTGCAAAAACTATAGAGGGTATCCAGCGTCCAGCCATCGGAGCCATGAAGCAACTCGGAAATGGCACCCGCGCCGTACATGCCGGAACCCAAATACCCGTAGATGTTGTCGGCTTTATCCAAGACAACGTTAAGCTCGGCCCCGGCGTCATAGATCAAGCTCAACCCTTTCGAACCGGGAGCTAACTGATAGAGGGCGCTCGTGCCGTTGGGGCCTCCGGCCACCGCACCAAGCAAGTCGCCTTTGTTGTCGAAGGTCACGCCGCCGTTCGGACCGTACCCCTCGCTGCGCGTTGTAAAGTTGTAAAGAATTTTCTCCGTCCAAGTGCCATTCGTTTGGCGGGCGAGTTGGAACACCGTGCCGCAGTAGCGGTTACTCTTGCATCCGGGGCCGCCTTGGTAGGTTACGCCATAAAGGTTCCCTTTCAAGTCAAAAGTCAGCCCGAACCCCGGTACCATCCCGTCCGAGCCGTCCCCAAACTCGTGCAGGACCTCATACTTGCTCCCTGCCCAACCTGAGGGCGCGGAGACCAATGTCAACGCCAAGGCCGCAACACTCGCCTTTAATAGCGAGTACGTGAATAGTGCGTGCGTGAGTCCTGTGGGTTTCATCGGGCGGCCTCATTGTATCGGTCGAATGGACTAGCTGGTGGCGCCGAGTGCCCTCATCTTCTTGGTGAGTGTAACACTATATTTGGGCGCGGCAGGCGCGTTTATGCCCCAAAAAATCCACGCCTGCCGCGATACCGGCTCTGGCAATGCCGCGTCATGCCGTCAATCAGCGTCGCCATCTCCGTCAGGGCCGATGGGGCTGTTGCTTAGGTAGAAGTTTTGGAAGTAAGTTGCGTCCTGTCCAGAGGCTGGCGGGATCGAAGTGAAGCTCCGGTGCGGCCACTGGAAGAAGTCCGATAGAACTACTGGGTAATCTCGAAGGCCACGCCGGCGTTGTAGGTGCCACCGATAAACGTCGTGCCAAAAAGGTTGCCTTTACCGTCTACAATGACGCCGTTCCCTGCATTACCGCCTGCGTTGTTGAACTTGTGCAGAAGGCTGTACTTCCAGGCTCCGCCGGCTTGCGGAGTCAGCTTGAAAACCACTCCACAATAATAGCCGCCTCCACCGCAAACCGTGAGTCCGCCGCCAGCGGTGCCGTAGAGATTTCCCGCCTGGTCAAACACGAGCGAAGTATTTGGGCCGCAGCCATTGGCACAGTTGGGAAAATCGTAGAGCACGGTCTGCTTCCAAAGGCCGCCGGAAACAGGAGTCAGCTTGTAAATGGTACCGCCGCCGTGGGGCCCGCCCCCGGAAGCCGCGCCGTACGCGTTGCCCGCAGCGTCCGTCACCAGCCCGGCATAGGGATATCGTCCGTCGTAGGCAAATGCGGCAAAGCGGTGCAGGACGTGGTAAGCCCAGGTGCCGTTTCCGTTGGGGCTCATTTGAAAGGCGACGCCGCAACCGAGGCTACCCGGACAATTTGGCGGGCCGCCGATGCCGCCGTAGAGCGTGGTGCCATACAAATTGCCGACGGCGTCCCAGGTCAGGGAAGCGACCGGGTCGTCCCCCTTGGGACAGGTATGCAGGTTGCAAAAGTTATAGAGATTGTCCAGCGTCCATCCCTGGGAACCATGGACAAGCTCGCCCAGTGCGCCCGCGCCATTGCCTTGGCCGAATTCTCCGTATAGGTTGCCTGATTTGTCCAGGGCGAGGCAGCAGCCTCCGGGACCGTAGATTACCGTGTTGCTCCATCCCTGGGTTCCGGGGGTCAGCTCGAACACTCCGCTCACGGCGGCCCCAGAATCGCCGTGCAGGGCTCCGTAGACGTTCCCGGCTGAGTCCAGAATGAGGCTCCCTGTGGGAAGCGCGCCATCGCTACGCCCAGCGAACTCGTACAAGGCAGTCTCGCTCCATTGCCCATTAGCTCCTAGCACTAACTCGAACACCACACCGCAGCCCGAGCTTCCACAGCTCCCAACCCCGTCACCCCCTGTCAGTGTCCCACCATAAAGATTGCCCTTGTCATCTAAGGCCGGCGGGCCTGACGGAAAGCTCCCATCCTTTCCGTTGGTAAAGTTGTACAGCACGCGGTAGCTGGGGGTCTGCGCCCGTGAAATTGCTGCGAGAGCAATAACCGCCATCGTGCAGTACAGTGCACGCATTCCGGCGTTTGTGTTCATCAAAGCAGCCCGCTCGTGTGGCCAAAGAAAGGTTTGGTCAAAGAAGACCTGTACCGCAGCGCAGTCCAAGAGTTTACCATGCCTCAACTATGCGCGCGCTCCGATCTAAGATCTGCCGCCACGGCTCAGGTTTATTCCAACGATTCGCTTCTCAGTCAGCGTCGCCGTCGCCGTCTGGGCCGATGGGACTGTTGCTTAGGTAGAAGTTTTGGAAGTAAGTTGCGTCCTGTCCGGAGGCTGGCGGGATCGAAGTGAAGCTCCGGTACGGCCCCTGGAAGAAATCCCATAACGGAACCTTCGTTAGGCCTAGGCTATCGATCGCATTGGAGTCCGCGTAGTACGGCGAGTCGATTGGACCCAGCCCGAAGTTATTTTCGATGAACGCCAGAATGCTGCCGAAGTCATGCGTAAACTCTTTCGGGGGCGGATACGTTGGTGGGCCGGTGAGCGCCCCTGACACGTCCCCGCCTTCGTATAAGCCGACACCACCAGCAACGGGACCCGGAATCCATATGTATAGCCGCAGCCCCATTGCGAATCCGAAGCGTTGGGAAATAAAAATTGGTTTTGTTACGAAAAGCGGAATGACGGCCGGAGATCTCAAAGCCCATGATCCAAATATGACGTTCAGTCCGCCGGTTCGCAAGGGACTTCGCCGAGATCGGGGGCGGCTTCAGGTTGCTCTTCGAGCAGCCGGTCCAGCTCGGCGCGGGTCTGGCTGATCAGCGCGGCGGCGAATTGCCTGGCGGACTTCTGACGCTCGGCTGACAGATCCTTCACCCGCATATTCAGCAGCGGGATATCCTGCTCAAACCGCCGCAGAGTTTTCTGTACGCGATGAATGCGATACGCAGTAGGAATCATGGCCATGGCTCTCCTGTATCCCAACAGATTGCCATGTGCCGCGGCAGCTCTTAGTAACTAAGTAAGTACCTGAGGAGTGAGTGCGAAGCTTACTGAATTAATGACGAACCGGAGCCCGCAGGTTTCTCGTTGGACGCCCGTTCTGTAGACGCCGGCTCTTTGGATGCCGGCAGCGATTCTTCGACTTTGCCGCCCAGCCATTTCTCCAGATGCTCCAGCGAACTCTGCGGCACGTTGAGGAAGCGAAGCCCGACCAGGCCTTTGATGTCGGCCCAGGCAACCTCCGCTTCGATCTCAAGCGCCTGGTTGGTCCCGGGAAGGGTGAAGTGAAGACGAAATTTGCCGTTCTTGGGCAGCGCCTGATGCACCATCAGGGCGATTCCGCCTTCGCTGATGTTGGTGCTGGCGGCCTTCCATTCCCGATCGTCGAGAACCACCCGGACCGGCATCTTAACGGGCGCACGGTAGTAGCGGCGGCGCTCCCGAACCATGAAACTCAGCGCCGCATGGAAACAGCGCGACGCATTCAGGGTGCTGATGGGCTTCTGCAAAACAAAGTTCACGCCCATGCCGAAGGCTTCCTGAGTTGTCGTTTTCTTGCCGTTGAGCAGGGCAAAGGTTACAGAATTCCGGTTGCTGGGCGTGTTGCGCAGGCTTTCCAGCACTGCAATCCCGCCTTGCAGATCATCACAATCTACGATCACGGCGTCGAACTTTTCTGCAATGAGAATCTCGGTGGCTTTCTTGGCTTCCTGGCAAATTTCGACCTCGATCGACAACTTTTCCAGCGTGGGACGAAGAACCCGGAGCACTTCCACATCCTTGCTCAGAATGAGAGATTCGAGCACCATACCTGAATTCTAGCTGGCTCGAAAGGCCCTCGAAAGTGACTAAGGTGTTGGGCGAAATCCAGTTCGAGGATGTTTAAGAACTTTCGGGTGGAAACCCGCCAGGAAAAGCCTCACACTACGCCTTGCGCATGCCGAACCTCGCCTACCTTTCTCTAGGATCGAACCTATCTCTAAGCTCGAACCTCGTCAGCTCGAACCTCCTGAAATCAAATCTGGGAGGCCGCGAGGCTCAGTTGCGCGAGGCTCAGACTCGACTGAGCGTGGCCGGCAGCATCGCGGCAGCGTCATCGCTCTATGAAACCGAACCGGTGGAATACATCGAACAGCCGTGGTTCCTGAATTATGTCGTCCTGCTTGAAACCACACTCAGTCCGCAGGAGCTCATGAGCGCGATTCTCAACATCGAGGAGCAGATGGGGCGCCGGCGCCTGGTGAAGAAAGGGCCGCGGTCGATCGACATCGACATTCTGTTGTTTGGAGCTGTAGTTTTGAAATCGGACGCGCTGACCATCCCCCACCCCGAAATGCACCGCCGCCGGTTCGTGCTGGAACCTTTGGCGGAGATTGCGCCCGAGGTCGTGCATCCGGTTCTACACAAGTCGATCCGCGAACTGCTGGCCGCGCTGCCGGAAGGGCAGATCGTGAGACGCGCGTGATTGGCGGCTGGGAGTTTGGTGAAAGGTTACTCTGGCAGTAGGAGGCGAACCTCAGGCGCTAAAGTGCGGTTGTTTCCTGGAGAACTTTTACGGCACGACTGAACGTCGTGCCCTTCCCGGATTTGCTCGAAGTCCCGATTTCAGCCGCGCTTTCAACGAGCGAGCCTCTTTAAGGCACGATGATGCGGCCGGCCGCCTCCGCGGGCTGGATGACTGCGGATTTGTTTTCCGGAAATTGAGCGAACAGAAAATCAATGAACGCACGCGACTTGGGGCGTCCAGATGTGCGTCCGTTCGCGAGCCTCACCAGAAACACTAGAGATTTCAGCACATCAGAATCGCGCAGATTGGAAAAGCCAAGCTGCTTCTGCTCGGCTTCGCGATACTGCTTCACCATTTCCTCCAACTGGGCCGAAACCGCCAACTGTGCGCGGCCGGTGAGCGCCTCCTCGTAATGCAGGCCCGAGTTCACTAGGCGTTCATATCTCGTACTCATGGCCGAGAGCGCGTTGATCAAATCACGGTCATTCAGGCTGCGATCGCCATGGGCGGCCTGAGATAGCGCATAGCTGAGGCCCATCAGCAAATGCTCGCGCTCGTAGGTGAATTGCTCGGAAATCTCGATATGAAGAAACAACGACGCCGAGTCGAACTCCTCCGCCGCTCGCGGCTTTTCGTGTTCGCGCGCCTGCTGCAGATACGGACAATCGCTGGGACAATCCAGCGTGACCTCGCGCTGCTCACCACAGCACTGCGGGCAAATTCGCCCGTGAATGGCGGGGCAGAAGCGCTTTTCCTTGCGAATCTCGCAGATCGAGCAGCTCAAATCGTGTTCTCCTGTTTAACATTATGTCACTCGGTACGGAGCGAGTGCGCCGGAATGCGCACGCGAGCGCAACGTGAGAAGAGCGGTCCCGTGGCGGCGCTCGCCTCGGTTAACTTTCTAACGGGCATGTTTGGGCCATTTCGGAACCATACTCAGCAAATTCACTTGTAAAAACGGCCTTTTTTCAGTGCGATCTTCTCCGGACCCGCGTAAAATAAGGGTGTTTTCCACAGGGGCGCTGATATAAGATCGCCGCTGGAATTAAATTCCCGTCTATTCTCAGGAGGAAACATGGCATCAGGTTTGACCAAGACACAGCTCGTCCGATATCTCGCGGAGAAAACTGAACTACCCAACAAGACCGTCGCAGGATTTCTCGAGCAGTTGGCTGACGTCGCAGTAAAAGAAACAAAAAAGAACGGTGTGTTCGTTGTGCCCGGCCTGGGCCGGCTCGTGAAAGCGCATCGTAAGGCCCGCGTTGGACGCAATCCGCAGACGGGCGAACCCATTCAGATCAAGGCGAAGACTGTCGTAAAGTTCCGCGTCGCCAAGGCCGCCAAAGACGCGATCGCTCCCAAAAAGTAGTTTGACCGGGAAACTTCCGAAGGCCGGCTTCGCGCCGGCCTTTGACTTTTTAACGGTGGACACAGATTTTGACAGCGAGATACAGGTAATACCGATAAGGAAGTTCCGTGCGAGATGATTGCGCCGCAAAGAACGGATGATCGGGATGACAATGCCATGCTGAACTGGATCGTCATCGGAATCGGTGACATCGCCATCCGCCGCGTGATTCCCGCCATTCAAGCCGAGCCCAGAAGCCGCTTGTATGGCCTGGTCACGCGAGATCCTGCGAAAGCCGCACCCTACAAGACGAAGATCTGGACAGATCTAGCCGAGGCCCTCACAGATTCTGCCGTCGATGCGGTATATGTCGCGACTCCGGTTTTTCTTCACGCTCCGCAAACCATCCAGGCGCTTCGAGCCGGCAAACATGTGCTGTGCGAAAAGCCGATGGCGATGAACGAGTCTGAAGCGCGCACGATGGTGCAAGCCGCCGAAACCAACCAGCGCATCTTGGGAGTCGCCTACTATCGCCGAACTTATCCAAAAGTAGCGCGCGCGAAACAGCTTCTGGAAGCCGGCGCGATCGGCAAGCCGGTTGTCGCGGAACTCACCAGTCACGGCTGGTTTGAAGGAAGCTGGTCCGATGAAAACGAAAACGATCGCCGCTGGCTGCTTGATCCCGCCAAGGCCGGCGGCGGCCCGCTCTTCGATATCGCATCCCACCGCATCGACGTCCTGAACTATTTCTTTGGCCAACCGATGCGGGTCAGCGCCCAACTCTCGAATGCGGTGCACCACTATGCCGTAGAAGACAACGCAACCGTGATGATCGAGTACGCCGGGGGCGTGCGCGGCATCGTCGACGTTCGCTGGCACTCGAAGGTAAAACGCGATGAATGCCGCATCCGGGGCACAGATGGTGAAATGGACCTGACTCCGCTCAACGGCCCGGAGTTGACTTATCCGGGCGGCCGGGAGAATCTTCCGCCGCACTCGAACCTTCACTATCCGATGATCGAAAACTTTGTGGATTCAGTACTCGGTAAAGCGCCGCTGCTTTCCAGCGGAGCGACTTCCTTGTGGACGGACTGGGTCATCGAGCGGGCGAAACTGGGAAAGTAGTTATCTGCCCGAAGCCTTTATGGTCTGGCTTCTAGCCTCCGGGGCCATCATTCGATACATACTGCTCCAGTGACTCCAGTTCCCGGCTGAGGTCGTCGACGCGCCACTCCAGCAGATTGCGAATGGAGAGAATCCCCAGCAGCGTGCCATTGTCGTCAGCGACAGGAAGATGGCGGAAGTGGCGCTCCAGCATGGTGGTAAGAGCTTCGGCAGGGCCGGTGCGGCGGGTTGCCATCTCCACCGGAGTGGTCATCAATTCGCGCACAGAAGTGGTCCTCGGGTCGGTACGACTGAGCGCCATTTTGCGCAGAACGTCGCGCTCGGTAAAGATTCCGGCAACCCGGTATTCGGAGTCCACAATGGCCACGGCCCCTACGTGGTGGTCGAGCATTTTGTTGATGGCGTCGGCAACGCTGGCTTCGAGCGGAACCGCCGCGATTTCCCGGTCACAGAGTTCCAGTACGCTCATAAATTCCTCCTCGCGCCGAAATGGGAGCCGCTCTGACGTGGAATCAGAGCGGATTGTTGCATTATGCTCGCGGCGAAGAAGTTGTCAAGGGAATTGAAATGATTTCACCAATCTTTATTTCAAATTGGAGTCTTGACCCGCGAGGCTCTTGAACACCTTGCCGTCTTTCATTACGAACTGCACATTTTCCAGTGCTTTGATGTCGCGGAGGGGATCGGCTCCGACGGCAATGATGTCCGCAAAT
>Ga0210400_10002710_pt1 | contig 16136 bp, 12 predicted proteins | sample IncBWH26MmetaG_FD_155456 | JGI IMG/M metagenome (GOLD analysis project Ga0210400, IMG submission 155456) | Forest soil microbial communities from Barre Woods Harvard Forest LTER site, Petersham, Massachusetts, United States - Inc-BW-H-26-M | ecosystem: Environmental > Terrestrial > Soil >... | reverse complement strand
GCAGTCAGGTCGCACCGGCCCGTATGCGCCACGGCATTTGAAGATTGCGTTCAGTGAAACAAAGTATGGCTTTGTGTACCGCCGAGTGACCGAGGGCAGCAGCGAAGAGGAAGACTTGTGGACTCTTGGCAGGGTGACCCTTTGGCCCACGGGGTTCTACGCCGGAGACCACTTCGATTGGCATACGCCGATTGATGATTGCACGACGCTGCGGGTGTCCTGGGCATTTGCGCGCGTTCCGCATGAACAACAACCATTCGTCCAGCCGCGGCCAGTGCCCTGTTGGCGTGGACCGGTGAAGGATTCAACTGGTCGCTGGCTCACTGGTCACCCGGTCAATCAGGATTTCGTGGCATTGGCGGGGCAGGGTGAAATCGCCGATCGGACCAAAGAGCACCTTGTATCCAGCGACCAGGGGATCGTACTCCTTCGCCGGCGATTGCTGGACGATCTAGAGGCAGTGGCCGCGGGGAAGGAACCCAAGGCGTTGCTGCGCGATCCGGCGACCAGTAGCGAAATGCGCCTGCCGTGTCCAAATCGGGACATCTATCTCAACGGTTTATCACGGCGTGACATGCTCGCGCATCCCTCTGTCGGGGCGATGCTGCGCGCGTATCCCTTTCAAGCCGGGGAACCCGCGGAGCTTCGCAAAGCCTTTAGAGAAGCGCTCGGTCTGGGCGAAAGTGTGACACAGACACCATGAACATCGAACAGAGAGTGGCTTCGGACCAGAAGGAATCGCGGCCCCTATCGGATCTCATCGAGGGCTTCTGGCTCACTCAAGTCATTGGCGCCGCGGTGGCTCTTGGAATTCCAGACATGCTCCGAAATGGCGCCAAATCGTGCGAGCACATCGCCCTGTCGTGTGGTGCGGATGCGTCATGTGTTATGCGCGTGTTACGAGCCCTTCAGACTCTTGGAGTATGCCGTCAGGTCGGGAAGGGAACATTCGAACTGACGGAGCGTGGCCAGATCCTGCGTCGCGATGCGCCTGGGTCCATCACCGGTCGCGTGATGTTCACGTCCGGGATCATGTGGGATCTGTACAGCCAGCTCACGACGGTCGTAAAGACCGGCTGTCCGCTTCCGGCAGGCCGCGAGGGCTTCAGGAAATTGGCGAGCCATCCTGGTCTTCGCGGCATGCATCTGGCGATGGTGGAAAGCAGCATTCGAGTCGTCCGGGACGCCGCACGGGTCCATGATTTCCGCGGCTACTCGCGGGTGCTCGACGTAGGCGGAGGGTACGGTGGGGCTCTTGCCGCCCTCCTTGAGGATTACCCGGACATGAGCGGCGGTGTGTTGGATCTAGACTATCTCGCCGACGGGGCCAATACCTATTTCAGGGACCGGGGTGTGGCAAAGCAGGCTCAGTTCCTCGCGGGTGATTTCTTCGAATCCGTCCCAGGCGGGTATGACTGCTATCTGCTCAAGTACATTGTGCATGATTGGGGTGACACGGAGGCCTTGGAGATCCTCCATCGTTGCGCCGCTGCGGCATCCCGACAGTCTCATCTGTTGTTGTTTGAGCGAGTGCTTCCAGAAGTGCTCGACGAAAGTGGGGAGCATCAGGCGATCATGCAGATAGACCTTGCCATGATGACGACGGGCGGCAAGGAACGGACGAAGGAGGAGTACCGGATGCTTTTGGAGTCTGCCGGATTCCGGATGATTGCAGTCACAGCCACGGCGTCCCCTTGCAGCGTCATTCACGCGGTGCGTGCTGCCTGACCGCTAGATAATGGCCTCTTCGGCATCGCGCGACATGGCTTGGGTCAGTCGAGCGTTTGCCCGCTGGAAGTACGCAAGTTCTTGATCTGATAATGATCCAGAAGGCGACTGCGCCATGGCGGGCGCTTAAGCTGGGACGAGAGTCAGGATATCGGAAGTGACGCTGATGAGGCTGTGCTAGCGCCGGCAGAGGAAACCCCGGGCGCCGGCGCCGACTCACTGTCCTGTTTGACCAGGTTGTCGATGATCCGACGCAGGAGATGCACGCCGCGATCGTGGCGAATGGCGTTGGCGGCCTGAACGGGCCAACGGTTGATATTGCGCTGTTGTGCTTCGAGCATGATTCGATCCTCCTCGAAACCCTTGCACATCAATTGAAACATTGCGTCTGCCAGAGCGGGATTGTCTTGCGTCTCAAGACGCGGGGGACCCAAGGCAAAGAAGTGACGCATACTCGTCTCGCTGACGGGGGTTACGGCCTGTACATTGAGGTTGGAATGCAGCGGCGGTAATGTCGGAGCGGTGTACCCACTTTCACGCGCGACTCCAGCACGGTGAATTTCAGTTCGCATGACAAAAATGCCTGGTGCAATGAGGTCATACGCGAGCCACATGTCTTGTCGGCGGTCCGGCGCCGGATTTGATTCATCGGGAAGCCAGTGCTCAACCCGGTCGCGATCGGAAAGCCAACGCTCAACGCGCAGTCCTCGTTCGAGGCGTGTAATCGTCGGATGAGTCTCGGCAATGCGGGTATCGCCCCCTCCGAAAGTAGCCTCATGTAGAAAAGCGACGTGTGACATGTCTGCCAGGTTGTCGTTCATAAGCATGTAATGAGTGCGCAGATCACATTGAGTCCAACGCAGGTCCCAGTCGCGAGGGTCGTAGTCATCCGGAAGCGGAATCAATAACGGATCCGCTCGCGCCGGATCTCCCATCCAGACGAACACGCACCCGCGCGACTCGAGTACGGGGTAGCTGCGCACCCGGCAGGTGCTGGGTATGTGGGTTTGACCGGGAATTCCGACGCACTGCCCGGATCCATCGAACATCAGCCCGTGGTACATACATCGGAGCACACCGTTTTCGCACCTGCCGTGTGATAGCGGAGCATTTCGATGGCAGCAGCAGTCCCGCAGCGCGGCCGCGGACCCCTCCCGGGTGCGAAATAGGACCAAAGGTTCATCAATGATCGTCACAGCCAAGGGGCAGCTCGCCGTGAGACTATGAGTCCAGCTGGCGACGTACCAGCAATTACGCATGAATGCCATGGTTGCTTATCTCGCTAGGATTCCACCATCGACCGGTACGGCACTGCCAGTGACGAAGCTCGACTCCGATGACAGGAGCCAAAGGATCGCGCTCGCCTGCTCATCGGGTGTGGCGGCGCGCTGCATCGGAATATGGGACTCGATGTAATGGGCAAGGGACGCGGAGTGATTTTCCTTCGCATACGTCAACATGTCGGTGTCTGTTAGACCAGGACAGGTGGCGTTGATGCGGATCGATTGTGTCGCATATTCCAAGGCCGCCGCACGGGTCAACCCCACGACGCCGTGTTTGCTTGCAACATAGGGCGAAATACCAAAGGCCGCCCCAGCCAATCCGACGTCCGAGGCGACATTGACGATGGCGCCGCCGCCGCTGCGTATGAGTTCGGGGATTTCATATTTCATCGAAAGCCATACCCCCTTTAGGTTGACTGCGAGCACTTCGTCCCAGCTGTCGAGCGGATAGTCATCGATGGGAGAGTTCGCGCCGCTGATACCCGCGTTGTTCACCGCCAGGTCGAGTCGACCGTAATGGCGTACTGTGGTCTCGATGAGATGAGAAAGCGATTGCCCATCCCGGACGTCGGCGCGGACAAACAGTGCATCAAGTCCCTCCGCACGCCATCTTGCGATGGCCTCTTCGCCCAGAGTGGCCCGACGCCCGGCAATCACGACCTTAGCACCCTCCTTCGCGAGAGCATGGGCCGCGGCGTTGCCGATACCGGAAGTGCCGCCCACTACGAGCGCTACTTTGTCTCCAAAACGCCGCATCATTGACCTCGAAAACGCGCTACGCACCTTGTTGCAACGGCCGCTTCCACTGCAGCCAGGCGCGGACGACCTGATCTGCGTGTAACGGAGATACGCACCAGGCGGAGCAAACGTGAAGGCAATCTGCCTCAACTCGGAACCATCTTTCCTGAATGGAACCTGTCCATCCCTCGATTAATGCGGCATCCACCTCCGTCAGCCAGCGATCGCCATCAACGCGATAGCGTCCTGTGTACGCCATTCCCCGGCTGGCCGGAAGGCGATGCAAATGGTCGGGGCGGGGGGTGTCCTGCTCTACTTCAATCACGGTCATAACGCGTCCGTCTTGACCAAAAACGATCAGGCCGCGAGCGGGTGCGTCATACATCGGTGCCCGGCTACCGGATGCTTGAAACTGAACTTCACAGGAAACCAGTTCCCACCATCCGACCAACGGTCCGTACCCAATGGCCGTCTCGCGTACCGAACTCATCGCGCTACCTGATGCAGTGGCGCGGATTGCGGTGAATCCGGGCTCTGTCTTTGTAGTGCCGATACAATGAGATTGGCGGCATGACACGCACCAGTTAAGAGTTGCTGCTGCCGATCCAAAAGGGTGCCGCAACGCACTCGTATGTCCGGATCTGTCATAGCCCGATAGGTTGCAGATTGTATCGCCGGCACGGACAGAGAGTCGTTTGATAGGACTATTGCAACCCCCCATTGCTCCATAGCGTTTGAGAGTGCGAATTGATCGTTGGCCTGTGGAATTAGCACCAGCGGCACGCGTGCGTTCACGGCTTCAGAAAGACTGTTCATGCCGCCATGGGATATGAAGACCGCCGTGCGCTCCAGTACGGCAATCTGATCCACGTACTGCCGGATGTGTATGTGTTCCGGAACCGGACCCAAAGATTCGGGGTTCACACGCTTCCCCACCGAAATTAAAACCTGATACTCGCTATCACTAAATGCTTCTATGCACAGGCGATAAAAGTCGGCGCGGGTGTTCCAGATGGTTCCGAGGGAAATGTAGATGAGCGGACGGCCATCCGGCGGTGGCAGCGGCTCCCCGCGAGTGCATCCGCGCTTGCGGATACAGGCACCGACGAAGCGATAGCCGGCATTATCGCGACCCGGCTGCATTGAACCGTCCGCGAGTACCACGTGAAGCCGCCCTTTGCGAGGCTTTGCCAACGCAATGGGGGATATAAGAGCAGGAATCTTCCATCGGCGCGCAAAGCGCCTGTCGAGGATCAGGAAGCGAATCACCGTGGGCAATGAGCTCGGCACGCGGCGTAGATCCATCCATATCGACTGAAGATGTGAAATGTGTTGGAAGGCACTCGGAAATGTGGAGTGCAAGAGAATGACGGGCAAATCGAGATGAAGCGCGAGTGCGTAGCCCCAGAGGCACGAGGCGTCCACAAGTACGTAGTCCGCGTGGCGGTCCCGTGCGTCGCGAACAAGAGGTGCCATGCTTGATGCAGAAACTTTCAGTTGCCAATATGCCATCGTGACGAGCGCGCGCGTGTCAGAGTGTTCGTGCGGGAACTCACGAAAGTCCGCGCCGACGTCGTTAAATAAGTCCTGAAACTCCCGCGTCGAGAAGGCCACGACTTGCTCACCTCGACGGACGAGTTCCTCAATTACGGGAAGGCACGGATGTATGTGTCCGTGGTACGGAAGCGCGAAAAAAAATGCGGTACCCAATGGCGGCCTCACTCCAGCTAATGTGGTGAGTGTGGTGTCGAAAGCCTTCACAGCACAAGTCAATGTCCCGGGCACGCGGCCGGGTTGCACCACGCAATTTCCCAAGCATTTGTATGTGCGTGACTTTGCCGGATCGATCATGTGCGCACGGCGGCGCGGGTTTGACGAGCCGGCTGGTCGCGTGTTGCTCTATCAGCATCACGTTGACGCATTGACTGCGGAGAGTGAGAGCCGATGAGTATCGCCCAGTGGGAATTCGAGCACACGCGGCTGTTTGGTAGTGCGATCGGTCTGGTGTTCGGCGACCGCGCCTGGACCAACAATGAACTCCATCGGCAGGCACGTTGCTTTGCGTCGTCATTGCTGGATATGGGAGTGTGCCCCGGGGATCGCGTCGCAATTGCGCTCGGCAACTCGGTGGAGTTCTTTATTGCGTGCTCGGGCGCGAGCATTGCGGGTGCCGCTCTGGTTGTGCTAGGCGATAGGCTGTCGACGGAGCTTTGCAATAAGCTCGCGCACTGCGAGCCCAGCGTACTGGTGTGTGGCGTGGATCTGGTTGCACCACTGCGGACGCACTGCGGCAGGCGCGCCGTGACGGTCGCGGCGGGTGATACCGTCGGTGCCGGCGTACGAACATTTAATTCAGTGGTGGACGGCGCGCCGGCACTTGCGGAGTATGTTCACGTCACGGACTCCACTCTGGCACAGCTCTGTTATACAAGTGGATCCACGGGCACACCGAAGGCGGTCCCATACTCCCACGGACGGCTCAACGAGTTCCTGCGGACATTCGCTGAGGCAATGCCAGATCGCTTGACGGCAACAACCGTTTTAGTGTGTGCCCCTCCGACGGCATTTGCATCGCGATTGGCGACTTTGCGGGTCCTCGCGAACAGTCGATACGTGGTGCTTCCCCACTTCGACCCGGAGCGCGCGCTGGCGGCAATTGAGCAACATCAAGTGCAGCAGGTCTCGCTGTTGCCAACCATGGCGGAGCAGCTTGTGGCCCGGCAGGAGAGCGGCCGCTTCGATTGCTCTTCACTGCGCGCGGTGAACATCGGGGGCTCCCATGTATCAGCCAATCTTGTCGCGCGCCTCAAGCGCCTCGCTTCGCGCGCCGGGGCCGCGAAGTCCTCGCTTCATGTCGCGGTCCAATATGGAATGACCGAGGCGGGAGGTGGGATTGCTACCTCAATGGTTGGAGGGGACGGCGTTGTGGGGCGGCCGCCGCCGGGCGTCCTCGTCAGGATTGTCAATCGCAGCGGTGTGGACGTGCCAACAGGAGACATCGGGGAGGTCGTAGCGAAGACACCGTTCGCCCCTGAGGGCTATTGGCGCGATCCCGAGGGCAGTAGCCAGGTGTTCCGGAACGGGTATGTACACACTGGCGACCTGGGCTACTTTCGCGAAGATGGCCAACTATGCCTAGTCGGCCGCAGTAAGGATGTCATCATTCAAGGGGGAGTGAACGTCTATTCGGCGGATTTGATCAAGATTATTGGCGCGATTCCGGGGGTGGACCAATGTGCGGTAGTCGGGTGCCCGGACCCGGTACTGGGCGAAGCGGCGATCGCGTGCGTCGTTCGATCGAAGGCTTCGACGGTGACTGAGGCACAGATTCGGACGCAGTGCAGAATGGGGATCGAGCCGGCAAAGTGGCCGGTGCGTATCGTGTTTTTCGACACGCTGCCGAGCAATGATGCCGGCAAGGTGGACATCCGGGTACTGCGGGATTGGGTCAGCGCTCAAGCGAGTCCATTTCCAGCGTCCGGAGTGCATTTTCCGGGACTTTCGCTCGCAGACGCGCGCGCGATCGTTTCTGCGGAACTGCACAGGATCTTGGCAGACGTGTCGACTGCATCCAAGAACAGCGAGACAGCGGGTCTGCACACGCCCTTCGGCGAGCTGGGGTTGACCTCGCAAGGTTCAGTCAGGCTCGCCCATGCGTTGTGGGAGCGGCTGGGTATCCCCGTCCCGTCCACGCTTATTTATTCCCATCCGACCATCGAGGCATGCTCGGAATGGCTCTCTGCCGCGGTTCCCATCAAGAGTAGTGGGCTAGTCCCGATAGCACCTCCCGCCGAATCAGATCCACGAGTGGTGGCGATTATCGGTCTGGGGATTCGGCTGCCGGCGGGTGTGAGTACGCCTGGGGAGTTTTGGAAATTGTTGTGGGACGGCGCAGTGGCGGTCGTGGATGTGCCGGATGAACGTCGCGCGAGATTCAGTGGGGTGTGGCGGGCTTCCGTTCTAGCCAATGTGGCGGATTTCGACGCCGCGTTTTTCCGGCTCAGTGCCGATGCTGCGCAGATTGACCCGCGTCACCGTCAGCTGCTTGAGGTCTGTTGGGAGGCGTTGGAGAACGCGGGAATTGATCCCACCGCCGCTGGGGGGCAACGAACAGGGATGTTCCTTGGGCTGTCGGGTGAGCGGTATCGGACGCGCGATCCGATAGGTGGCTCAATTGGCATGGCAGCGGGATATTTGTGTCATTTCTTCGACGTGGGCGGTCCGGTAGTCACGATCGATACAACCTGCTCATCTTCGCTCGTTGCCCTACATCATGCGGTGGGGAGCCTACTAAGGCGCGAATGCGACCTGGCGATAGTGGCGAGCGCAAATCTCATCTCAGAGCCGGATCCGGCCGATCCGTTGCAGTTGATGTCGAGGGACGGGATAACTCGAGCATTTGATGCGTCGGGCAGTGGCTTCGGGCAGGGTGAAGGAAGCCTGGTCATTGTCCTCAAACGCTCAGAGGATGCGGACACGGCCGGCGATCGCACCTACGCAGCTATCCTCGGGACCGCAATTAATCATGATGGGCGCAGCAGCAGCCTAACGGCACCCAATCCCCAATCGCAATCGAGGGTTATTGCCTTGGCGCAAGCGGCAGCCGGGATCGGGCCGGAGCGTGTCCAGTATATCGAGGCACATGGGACTGGCACGCCGCTTGGCGATCCGATCGAGGTGGAAGGAATCGCCGGAGCATTAGGAGTGAGACGCCGGCATCCAATAACCATCGGTTCAGTCAAGACGAACATTGGGCACCTGGAAGCGGCCGCCGGCCTTGCCGGGGTCGTGAAGATCGCCCTTGCCATTTGGAATAGAAAACTCCCGGCCAGCCTACACTGCAATAACCCAAATCCCCGCATACCGTGGGGCCAGATTCCAGTGCGCGTGCAAACTCAACGGGGTGCATGGCCTGACGAGACTCGTAGGCTGATCGCCGGTGTGAGTTCGTTTGGCATGAGTGGAACCAACGCACACGCAGTGCTCGCCGAGCCCATCACGGCCGCCGCGGTTCCCGAAGGACCGGAGGCCTCATGTGCCGAGATCGGGGGGCCATGGGTGCTGCCTATTTCCGCATCCACAGAGACAGCATTGCGCGCTGCACTGCCACGATGGATCTCCGCCCTTGAAGGGGAGAATCCAATGGGTTCCTGTCGGGATATCGCATACTCCTCATCTTGTCGTCGTGCCCATCTGCCGTTTCGCGTCGCGGTCGTAGGCGCCTCACGGCAGGAATGGGCAACAGCGCTTCGCCGATACTTGGCAAACAGCACCGCGTCGGCAAAGCGAATTGGCCCCTCTCCGAGGAAGCTCGTCCTCGCTTTCAGCGGCCAAGGGGGGCAATGGAACGGCATGGCCAGACAGCTCCTCGCCGATGATCGCGTCTTCAGAGATTCCATGGAGCGCTGTGCCCAGTTAATTGAGGCACGAGTCGGCTGGAATCTGATCGAGGAGCTCCATCGACAGGATTGCGATTCCCGTCTAAACGAAACCGCGATCACGCAGCCAGTGCTTCTTGCTGTGCAAATATCCCTTTTCGAGTTGTTCAAATCGTGGGGAATAGAAGGCGCGGCGGCTGTTGGTCACAGCGCCGGCGAAGTGGCGGCTGCGCATGCCGCCGGCCTCCTGACAATAGAAGAGGCCGTCGAACTCATTTGTCTGCGGGGCCGCATCTGCGGCGAGGCGCCGCCTGGCGGCATGCTTGCGGCGGCGATGGGTCCGGCCGCAGCAAAAGAGCTGAGCGCTCAGCTGCCGGGCCGGTTAGAGATTGCAGCGATCAACGGTCCACGCTCCGTGGTTTTGTCCGGCCCTGCAGAGGCCATCGCAAGTGCGCTTGAGACGTTGCAGCGGCGAGGTGTTGCGGCCATGGCCCTTCCTGGCGCACACGCCTTTCATTCTCAGATGATGCGGTCTGCGGCCGAAGCGCTCGGCGCGACGCTCGTCGACCAGCCGTCTCGACCTGCACGAATCCCGTTCGTTTCCGGAATGACGGCTACTGCATTTACGGGACTAAACGGAGAGTATTGGAGCCGGCAGCTCACAGGATGCGTGCATTTCTCCGACGCTGTGCAATCGCTGATCCATGATGGTTGCACGGCATTCCTGGAGTTGGGGCCGCACCCGGTGTTGCTGCCGGCAATTCGCGAAACGACCGACCGACCGGGGTTGCCGGCGGATGTGATCGCCGTGGAGTCTATACGACGCGACGCGGGGAATTTAAAACATGTCCTCGAAGCCGTATGCAAGCTCTTTTGCGCAGGTGTGGCGGTTAACTGGGCGCGCGGATACACCATACCGGGGCGGCATGTGGACTTGCCCGGCTATGCTTGGGAGCATCAACGATATTGGCACGACTTGGGCTCGCCTCGAGCCAGAGCCAAGCAGTCTCTAAGCGTCACCGATCACGAAGACGAGCACAGCCCAATTTGCACCTCGAACCTCGACGATGCGCTTCGCGCCGCATTGTCGGACCTACAGGTGGATCCTCGCGAAACACTGGATACCGACTGCTCACTTGGAAATCTGGGAATCGACTCTCTCGGTCTGTTGCAATTGAGAAACAGGCTGTCAAGTGGCCTGAATCGAGCCGCATTGTCGCCGGAGACCACTCTCGCGGAACTAGCTCGAATGCTTGCGGGGGCACAGCAGTGGGAGAAACATGAAGGCGCAGAGGTCGCGCGCAAATCACCGTTGTCATGGCTGCGACGCGACGGCGCGGATCCACTGTACGTGTGGGTACATCCGGCCGGAGGTGGAATCGACTGTTATCGGCCCTTAGCGGCACTGATGCCTAATAGTTCAATTACTATCGACTCGCCGGCGCTGTATTCGAACGAGTATTCAGCGGTGTCGGTACAGAGGCTTGCTGCGGACTACCTGAGCCATCTTTCCGCAGCTACACAATCCGAAGCCATTGTATTGGGCGGCTGGTCCTTTGGCGGCGTAGTGGCCTTTGAAATGGCCCTGCAACTTGCGCAGCGAGGCGGTCCGGTTAGTCAGGTCGTGCTCATAGACTCCTTTGTCGGAGCGGCGTTGGCGCCTTATCTGATAAACCCAATAATACGACGGGCAGGATCCCCTACAGAAATGTCCGCGCAGACCCGCGAACACCTGACCAGGGTGACTCGGATTCACCTTGATGCCCTGAAGGAGTACCACGCGGGCCACTACGAGGGTCCGGTGCTCTCTTTGCGCGCCACGCTGGCGCGCGGCGAACCAGACGAGATTTGGCGGAAGTCGGCGCCGGATCTGCGCGTGCATCGATTCCACGCAGATCACTTCACGATTATGGACGAAGGAGTCCGGGCGGCACTGGCGGCGCACATCCTCAGGTGCGGTGAGGCGAGACCGCTACGTCCAGCGTTTGCCGCATCTTAGCGGATCGAGATGCAAATGAGATCATCAATGCTTCGAAACTACATCGGTTTAGCGAACAGTTTCCACGATAGCGCACTCGCCATAGTGAACTCTCACGGCGAAGTGATCTTTGCCGAAGCCACTGAACGTTCACTGCAAAGCAAGCGGGCGCTATGCATGACCCCAGATCTTGTCCATCATGCGGGGGACGTCATCCGGCAGTACTGCGAGCCCGGTGCGGCAATTGTGATTGCCCGCTCTTGGGAGAAGGGGCCCGTGCACTTGCCTGAGGGCACCCTTCGATCGCTCGATGAGCGGCGGTTCACTCTCGAGAAGCGATACGGGAAAATCCCCGAGGGCCTGCAAACCGAGCTCTCTGCCACAAAACACGGGGTCTTGTCGATGTGGAAGGCCAAGGCGTTCGCCGGGCAAAACATTGAATTCGAATTGGATCGGATAGGATGGGCGCGGCCATTTATTGAGCGCGAGATCGGCTACGATCATCATTTGACACATGCGGCAGCAGCCTGTTTTGGCAGCCCTTTCCGTGACGCAGCGTGCGCTATAGTAGATGCGCTGGGCGAGGATACCGCGACGGCATTCTTTTCCTACAGGGACGGCGCACTCACGCCGTTTTACAGACAGGCATCGATTTCGGGCGGCCAGGGCTTTTCGGGCTTGGCCAGTCTCGGGCTGTTTTACGTGAAGGTATGTCTGGCATGCGGATTCGGCGTTCACACGGGAGAAGAGTGGAAAGTGATGGGACTGGCGGCTTATGGCTCGCCGAACCAGAAGCTTCTGAGTTTCTTTCGACGCATGATTAGGGTGAATGGCCTATCTCTCGAGACAGAAAACGAGGGGGACGAGGAGCGACTGGCGCTGTACAAGTTGCGGCGAGCCGCACTGAACTCCGAAGAAATTGCGGCGGATGTGGCGTTCGCAGGCCAGCAAATATTTGCGGATACGCTCATCGAGCTGCTAAACAATTTCTACAAGGTGGGCAACTCGCAGAATTTGGTATTGGGAGGGGGCTGCGCACTGAACTCGTCAGTCAATGGTTTGATCTTGGAACGGACGCCGTTCAAGGAGCTTTATGCGTTCTGCGCACCGGCCGACGATGGCAATGCTGTTGGAGCCGCGCAATTGGCGCACCGCGAGGACCACCCAGTAGTGTGTCCGAAACCTCAATTGCAGTCGCCCTAGCTGGGTTCACAAATGTCTCGTGAAACGCTCGCGAATGTTCAGCGTTTTGCCGGGCGGTTGGGAGTCACTGATTGCGGGAGCGACGCACCGAGGCGCGCGGCGACTATGCTCGCGGAGGGAAAGATTATTGGTTGGGTTCGCGGGAGGGCGGAGTTCGGGCCGCGTGCGCTTGGGAACCGGTCCATCCTGGCTGACCCGCGACCTGCGCAGATCAAGGACATGATCAATATGAGGGTCAAGTTTCGGGAGAAGTTTCGTCCATTCGCGCCTGCAGTGCTGCATGAGGCCGGACCGGAATACTTCGAGGCGTATCAGGAATCGCCCTACATGGAGCGCACGCTGAGGTTTCGGCCTGAAGTTATAGGGCGTGTGCCGGGAGTGGTCCATGTGGACGGAACTGGGAGGCTGCAGACCGTGAAGCGAGAGTGGAACGCGCCCTTTCATCAGCTTATAGAGCAATTTCGCGAACTGACGGGCATACCACTGTTGCTCAATACAAGCTTCAATATTATGGGCAAGCCAATTGCGCACTCTGTGGAGGACGTCTTGGCAGTGTTCTGCTCAAGCGGCTTGGATGCAGTGTTCATCGAAAATCTGCTACTGGAGAAATGACCAGTAATTTCGTGCCGCCCAGTGCCGGGAGTGGTAATTCCCACGCAGACGAATGGTGAGACGCGAGTGCACTTCGAATTGGGCAGTGCAACCATAGCGCCGCGCGAAATGTAGCCAATTGTAAGCGTCGAGAGATGTTGAGCCCGGGTCATACAGAGAAGAAGCAAAGCGGTCAGGTCCAGATTGTCCTGGTCTGCTCGGCGATCGGATGAGTCCATGAGCTCGCTAAGTGCACAGCGTTGGGCCTTGCGCGTTTTGGATCGCCCCCATTGGTTGCCGTCTGGCACCGGGCAATGAACTGCTTATTCAGTTGAGAAGTATTCGCGGCACTGTACGGGACCAATGGTCGGGTAACGCGTGAATGCGGTGCCGGGGAATGGGGTGTATTGCGCCGAATGAATGAGCGTGAGCGTGGCGCGGGCGCCGCGTTCTTTACGACGGTGCAAATAGGGGTCTGGCATCTGTTCAGCATTGTTTGTGGACGCAGAGTCATCGTTGCTGCTGCGTGTGAGCGTCGGCTGGGCCGTATACGCGGTACGTCAGGGCGGTATAGCCGCTTGCGCGCTGAAATCGCGCAAGGGACTGAGCGCAATGGAGAAGGGATTAGGGAGAGGGAAGTCAACAACCAGATGGATTTGTTTGAATCGAGTGGGCGGCCGAATAGCGCCTCGGCATCGGTATATGCGTTGCGCAGATAGAGGCTCCGACAGTAGATTACGGACACGAGGAGTTATTTGAGAAAGAAGTGGCGCGGTAACGGTGGATGAAGCAACAGAATGGTAATGGAGGCGGCCTAGGATCGACGACTAGTGGATGTGGCCGAGTGGTCCGTAGTGATGTGGAAGCTCGCGGTGTGGCATTGTTTGGGACAACCCGGCAGAGGAGGTATTTAGGAGAGCCGCGACTAGTTGTGACATTGGGAAGGCCACCCTCCGAAGGAGGGTACAGCCGGTCGGTTCGGCGGCCTTTCGAATGAGGGACTCGCACTGATGGTGGAACAAACCAAAACTTGCACGACGATCAACGCGAGCTAGACGGTCCCCGTGGGGCGCCATCGGTGCATGGACTTTGAGTGCGCTGGGTCGCGGTCCACCCAGGGGATCATGGTTAAGGAGGTGAGGGAATGTTGCTGGGTGCGCGTAATGGCGGATTGGGCGGCATTGAACACAGTGAAGTGCACGATGCTTCCGCGCACGGCACGGTACTGACGGCGACAACGCCTGGTCGCGAGGCATTGAGGCGATAAGCGTCGGACAAGTTCGCGGATGACAAAGCAACGAATTAACCGATGAAGTCGAGGGAGTGACGATGAAACGCAATGTGGTTGCACTGAGTCCGTTTCGGTGTCGGATGTGGGCGCTCCACGATCGGCTGGAGTCGGCAATTTCAGAAGAGAACTGTCGGGAGGAAATTGCCAGCTTTAGCAAGCATGGTCAGCTTATTCCTGTTCTTGGCAGGCCGCTCCGAGGCGATCCGTTGTATGACGTCGAATTGATCTTCGGTGCGCGCCGGCTGTTCGTGGCGCGGCACCTCGGGCAGGACCTCCAAGTGGAAGTCCGTGAGATAGCGGATCGTGAGGCGATCATCTCGATGGATATTGAAAACCGGCTGCGCTGTGACATCAGCCCGTACGAGCGTGGGATGAGCTATGCGAGCTGGCTTCGGGGCGGACACTTTCAGTCTCAAGATGATGTGGCCCGGGCGCTGAAGACCTCGGCCTCACAAGTATCGCGATTATTGAAGCTTGCACGGCTTCCGAGCGTTGTTGTCGATGCGTTTGGATCGCCACGGGAGATTCGCGAGATTTGGGGACTGGAGATCATGGAGGCTTTGGATGATCCGCAGCGCCGACAAAATACGTTACGAGTGGCGCGCCTGATCGCGGCGGCCGAGCCCAGGCCGCCTGGCGCTGAGGTGTATCGGCAACTGATGACAGTGTCGATGAGTGGACGGCGTCGGCGATCTAACGACCGGGATCATGTTGTGAAGGATGCCTCGGGTACACCAGTGTTTCGTATCAGGCGATTGCGTTCCGCCGTCGCTCTGTTGATGCCGGCGGAAAGGGTATCTGAGCCCGTCCTCGCGGCGGTGACGCAGCAGGTGCTGGACGTGTTAGTGCCTGTGAAGCGGACGGCGCACTCGGCGACTGGAGACTATTCGTTAGGGAGCGAGGCCCAGAAGGCAGAGTCCAGGACTTTGGTGGCTGCCACGGGAACCTGATTCGCTTCGCTGTCGGCTACTCAGGGCGTTCCGATACTGTTTAGTGGCAGTAGATGTGGAAATTGATGGTGAGTGTAATTCGCACTCGTGGAACAGTTTTTGCGCCGGAATTGCGATTTACCACATGCGTGACGAATATGCGGCACTTCCGAAGGGGGTGAGGGCACAAAATATTCGCACTTAGCCCATTAGGCGTTATCTGGCATACTCTTTTCCGGCCCAACCGTATATAAGCCCCCAATTTCGGGGACGGGCTTTCGGCTTGAATGAGTACCTTAGAAGTCGGCGAGCAGACCGGCCACTCGAACAGGGCGCTTTGTGCAAGAATCCTTGCCGGAGACACCGATGCGGAGGCGGTACTCATTACCCGGTTGCAATCCGGGCTGCGCTTGGTGGCGAACCGCGCGTCGGGCGGGGACGTCGAGCTTTCCCGCGACATTTGCCAGGAAACGCTTGTCATCCTGCTGCAACGTTTGCGGACGACAGGGCTTGGGGATCCATCGGGACTGGAGGCGTTTGCTGCTCAAATCGCGCGTAACCTGGTAATTGCTGCACGGCGCAAGAATCAGCGCCAGCGCACTGCGACGGACCCGGACGCAGTCGCGTGCCTGCCCGACCCACGACCGCTTGCACCTGATGAAGCGGCGGCCGGGTGTCTGGGTGTTTTGGTTCAACGCCTGGTAGCGGAGCTTCCAGGGGACCGAGATCGGGCAATCTTGACCCGCTTTTATCTGAAGGAGCACGATAAATCAGAGATTTGCCGCGACTTGAATCTGACGGACCTGGGATTTAACCAGGTGATTTTTCGCGCGCGAAATCGACTACGCCAACTGCTCGCTCAAGCGGGGATCGATAAGCGGGATTTGCTGGATTTAGAGGGTGGATCGTGAGTCGGTTCTCTGAGCATGGATGGCCGGATGAGGCGACGATAGCCGCGTACCTCTGCGATCGCCTGGATCCGATCCGAGCGCAGGACTTCGAGCTCTACTGCCTGCG
>Ga0210400_10002709_pt1 | contig 16139 bp, 16 predicted proteins | sample IncBWH26MmetaG_FD_155456 | JGI IMG/M metagenome (GOLD analysis project Ga0210400, IMG submission 155456) | Forest soil microbial communities from Barre Woods Harvard Forest LTER site, Petersham, Massachusetts, United States - Inc-BW-H-26-M | ecosystem: Environmental > Terrestrial > Soil >... | reverse complement strand
CGGTGAACGCCGTTTCTACGCCAGGAGTACGCCCATGCCCGGAAAGGTGAACCGCAATCGCCATCGGGATTCTTTTTTCGAGACGGTCGATACCAATCGTATTCGCCATTACTCCCTCAGAATTTTATTAGAGACAAGCTGCAATACGGGCCAGCGTGTGAATGCTTTCCGAGCGGCCCTTCATGCCGTAGAGCGCCCGGTCGGCTGCATTGAACAGAGCGTCGATCGTCTCTCCATCTTTTGGAAACACAGCGGAGCCAACACTGACGGTGACCTGCGGAGCCTCACCGTCCTTTGCCAGCCGCTCGCAGATACGACGGCTCACGGAAGCTGCCGCTTCCGGACCCGCTTCAGGCAACACGACTGCAAATTCGTCTCCGCCATAGCGCGCTGCCGTATCAATCGCCCGCGAATGCAACCGCAGGACATTCGCCAGACGGCATATCGCGCGGCTGCCGACCAAATGGCCGTGACGGTCGTTGATCACCTTCAGGCCGTCGAGGTCCAGCAACAGGATGGCGAAGCAACGCCCAGTGCGGCGCGAGCGCTGCATTTCGCACTCCATCACGTTGATCAGCGTGCGGTAGTTGGATAGCCCCGTCAGAGGATCGGTCACGGCGAGCTGTCGGACCTGGTCAAAAAGCCTTGCGTTATCGAGCAACGCTCCACCTAACACCAAGGCGTAACTGCTGACTTTCAACACTTGCGCAAGCGTGAAGGGCGCGTCGAGCAAACGTTCGGACTGGCTCGCGGCGACGTGACACGCGACGTTCATCCACACGGCTGCTAGAAACGTAAGGTCTACCGCCGAACCCGTGCGGCGCTGCCTTCTGCCAAAGCCGATCGCCGCCACGGCGAACAACAGCGCGGGAAACAGGTCGCCAGGCCTTGCGACCAAGGCGCGAGGATGCATGGCCGGTTCAAGGGGAGAGCCGAGGTAAGCCGCGCTCGTCAGATACGCCACGGCAACCACAACAACCAGCGCGATAGCGATCTCCCTGCCGGGATCTCGCGAATTTGGAACGCGCCGTTCCACTGCGAGCGCTGCGATCAGCACAAAGGCGAGCAGCGTGCGGCTGACCATCCACGCTAAAGGCACGCGCATTTGGCCGGACGCGCCGCCTGCGAGAATGTCATAAAAGTTGAAGGTCGCGACGGTTTCAATCACACCGGAGAGGACAAATCCGAAGGCCAGGATCAGTGTTCGCCGATCGTGCGTGCCGCGGAATCGCACCATGGCGTTTGCGGCATAGGTGAAGCAAAGCAGGCTGCCGACGATCTGCAGATAGGAATAGAGAAGGGGCTCAGAAGAGAAGGAACGTTGGCGGAGCCAGGCTGTCAGGAAAACAAACAACATCCAGCCCGCACCCGCCAGAATCCAGCGGAGACGCCAAGCCCACACCCGGATTTGATTCCACACACGCACCGCTCCCCCAGTCGAGCAGTCTCAATCGCCCCGATGCGATTGACGCTCGTTGGGATGCAAGTCCATCACCTTTGGCGCAAGGCTAAAAAATATTTAACATGTGTGGGCAAACAGAGGAGTTATCTAGCTGTCCCGAATTGGTACAAGGGTCTTGCAGAGAGAGTGTCCCATGGCAATGGGTAGAAACGTTACCACTCCTTACTCGCGCTTCCCACTCTGACACATGATTGGAGCGAATATGGCACCCGCGGCCTTGCCAGTAAAATGCAAGCCCCACAATACATCGCCACTCGGACGCTAAACCTGAGGTTTCGGTGGGGGGAGGTCCCGAGCCTGCTGCTGGTCCTGAAATCCGGCTGTCTTGTGAGAACCATCACAAAAAGGCTTGTTTGCCGAGTGTCCGCACCGGCAGAGACTGAGTACGGTACGTCCGGCGAGACCGTACGCCTGACCTTGCATGTCGACGAGCTCGATTTCCCCTTCGATGCGCAACGGTCCATCATTTCGAACCATGATCTTGGTCGAAGCCATTCTTCCTCCGTCTCAAATTTCTATAACCAAATCACTTAGAGCCGCGAGAAGGGGCACTACAATCTAATACTTCGGCATTGTGGGGTCGACTTCGTCGGCCCATCCCAGCACCCCGCCCTTGAGGTTCAAAAGTTTCTTGAACCCGGCTTTCTGCAAGAATTGGATTGCATCGGCTGAACGCTTGCCGCTGCGGCAATGCACGACCATTTCTCGCGAACTATCGAGTTCGTTCACCCGCCGTGGCAGTTCCCCGAGCGGGATCAGCTTTCCGTTTAGGTTGCAAATCTGGTATTCGTGCGGCTCGCGGACGTCCAGAATGAACAGATCGTCTCCACGGTCCTGTCGTGCCTTCAAATCCTTCGGAGTAATTTCCGGAATGCCGTTCGTCATGGGGGGAGCCTCCTCACCGCGAATACCGCAAAACTCTTCATAATCAATCAGTTTCGTGATCGTCCGGTGCTCGCCGCAAACCGGGCAAGACGGATTCTTGCGCAGCTTCAGTTCCCGGAATCGCATGCCAAGCGCGTCGAACAGCAGCAGCCGACCGACAAGCGGCTCTCCTGTGCCAAGAATCAGCTTGATTGTCTCCATGGCCTGAATCGAGCCAACGATTCCCGGAAGGACGCCGAGCACGCCGCCTTCGGCGCACGACGGCACTAAGCCTGGCGGAGGCGGCTCCGGATACAAGCAGCGGTAGCACGGCCCGCCCGGATATCCGAATACCGTCGCTTGTCCTTCGAAGCGGAAAATGGAGCCGTAAACATTTGGCTTGCCGAGCAGCAGGCACGCGTCGTTCAACAGGAAACGAGTGGGAAAATTGTCCGTGCCGTCCACGATGATGTCAAAATCACGGAACAATTCGAGGGCGTTTTCGCTGGTCAGCCTGGTCTCGAACGTCTCGATTTCGATGGTCGGATTAAGCCCGGATAGGCGCGCCTTGGCGGCTTCGGTCTTGTGCTTGCCGATATCGTCGGTCGAAAATGTCACCTGACGCTGCAGATTTGAAAAATCCACGACGTCGAAATCCACGAGCCCCAGATGACCCACGCCGGCCGCGGCCAAGTACAATCCCAGAGGAGCGCCCAGGCCTCCGGTACCGATCAGCAGCACTCTGGCGCGTTTGAGCTTAAGCTGCCCCTCAAGGCCCACCTCGGGCATGATGAGATGCCTGCTGTAGCGCAGGACCTCTTCTTTTGAAAGCTTCACTTCTTGTTTCGGCAGTGTGTCAGTCGGAATTGCCACGGACGTTCTCCTCTATTTTTGCCGTCGACGAGCGCACGCTCTTCCCGGAGCCCGCCTGCGATGGATGGCACGATGCTGATCGTATCCCCATCCTTGGTACGCGTATTCTCCTTGTCGAGGAAGCGTATGTCCTCATCATTTAAATACACATTCACGAAACTGCGTATTCTTCCTTCATCAGTGTAGAGATGCTTGCGCAGCTCGGCAAAGCTGCCCGTCAGACTGCCGAGCGCCTCACCTACCGTAGTGGCGCTACACTCAATGCTGGCCTGCTTTCCGGTGAATTGGCGGAGCGGCGTCGGAATCAAAACCTTTACGGCCATACTGTAGTTTCCCCTCTCATCGAACACCCCGGTCGCACCGGATTCGCTGGCAGCCCGACAGGGTGCTTGATCGGATGCGACAGCCGCGACGGAAGTTTCAGCCGCGAGTCTAAGCGGCTTATTTTAAGCAATCTAGCTTGGACGTCCCAGTTTACGTCGGCGTCCCCTGGCGCGCCGGCAAAACTTCTTCCGGTTGAAATTTCGAGCGATCATCCTCGAGCCGCCAGGACGTCAAATCCTTCGAATTCCCCGCTTCCACACTCACGATCACATAGCTGTACCAGGGCCAAGCATGCTCCCGATCGAACTCGCTCGGTCGCGCCGGGTGATCGGGATGAGAATGATACCATCCCAGCAGGTCGAGTCCACGCTCAGTTGCGGCACGCTCGGCCGCTCGAAAATCTTCCGGTGCAATCGAAAAGCGATTGCGAGGAGAATCGTCTCTCCGATTGACCAGCGGAAATAACGAACGAACTTCCCGCCCGGCCTCGCCATCGGTTCCGAGCATAGCGCCACAGCACTCGTGCGGATAGTCCTTCGCGCCGTGATCGCGGATTTCCTTTTCCAAATTTGTCGCCAGCATTAGCGTCACGCGATTCTCTCTTGGGGAGATTAAACTTCGTTCCAGAAACGCTCGCTCAAATACTTTGTCCCGGAATCCGGGAAGATGGTCACCAATACTGCGTGTTCCCCGGGGTCGAGCGATGCGGCAACCTGAAAGCACCCGTCGAGAGCCGCGGCTGCGCTCGGGCTTAGGAGTAATCCCTCTTCTCGCGCGGCGCGCTTGACCAGGCGATACGCGTCTTCGGTCTTGATGGCCAGGTTGGAATCAGCGAGCGAGGGGTCATAAATTTCCGGTACGATCGCTGTCGGCATGTACTTCCAACCTTCCAGACCGTGAAACGCCGCGTCCGGCTGAAGGCTGATGCAACGGATCGCCGGATTCAATTCCCTCAAGCGCCGCGTCGTGCCGACGAACGTGCCGCTCGTGCCAAGCCCTGCCACGAAATGAGTCACGCGCCCGGCGCTCTGCTCCCAAATTTCGTTCGCCGTGGTCTTATAGTGGGCGCGCCAGTTTGCCGGATTGCCGTATTGATTCGGATAAAAATATTTGCCTGGTTCCGCCGCAATGATTTCCCGCGCGCGAGTAATGGCTCCGTCGGACCCTTCATCGGCCGCCGTGATGACTAGCTCCGCGCCATATGCCGCCAGAATTTTCTTCCGCTCTTCGCTCGCGCTGGCTGGAAGGCATAACTTGACACGATATCCGGAGGCCGCCGCAATCATGGCGTAGGCAATTCCAGTATTGCCGCTCGTGGCGTCAAGAATCGTCTGGCCCGGCTGCAGGCGGCCGTCGCGTTCCGCTTCCCGAATCATCTCCAGCGCTGGACGATCTTTGACCGAGCCGCCCGGATTCAGCCATTCCGCCTTGCCGTAGAACTCGGCGTTCGGATAATCCCGCCCCAAGCGCTCCATCCGGAGCAATGGCGTGTTTCCAATGCAATCGAGGAGATTTCGACCAATGGCTCCGGTGCTTTCCGACGATTCAGTCCAGAGAGGCTTCTTCACTGTATGCATGCGTGCCGGTTTACCCCGAAAGGCCCGAACCCGCCACGATATAGATGCGGAACAGGCTCAGATGTATTCTGCTAATTTAGCATAACTTAGCCGAATCCGACCCGCTGCGGACCGTGTTCAGCCATTTCCTGATGAAGTGCAAAGGACTTACCGATGTGCCGAGCTTGGAAGCGCAGCCAACTGTTTTTTACCTTTACAGCCCCATCCACGCTTCGTATTCTGGAAGCATGTGGAATGTAAACGATCGATTTGAAGCGCGGTTGCTCGAAGCCTTGCCGGCCGCTGGATTCATCGTCAGCACCACGGGCGGCGTGATGCGCGTGGAAAAATACGGGAGCGGTGCGGAGTTTCGCCGAACTTCGGACGACCACTACGTGATGACGATTCTTCCGACGATTCTGATGAACGGCCAATTCACGCGTCTGTGGGACGCGGGCTATCAGAAATTCCTCCTCACCGACGATGGCCGGAAGTTTCCCGCCAATGCCGATCAGTTACTCCGCATGCGCCGCTTCAATGAAGAGTTGAGAACCGCGCTCGGCGTGCCCACCTACTACAACGAAGCTCTCGGATCCACATCTCAAGTTTCCGTCTACGACCGCGTCAAAGGACGCGTTGGCGACAATCCCGATCGCACCGTCGGAGTAAAGCCGGTTTCCAGCCATTAGGGATTGAATGCAGGGCAGTAATGAGGATTTTTCTCTTTTCATTCAAGTTTAGACTTGAAAACGGATCTCCACACAACCCACGTCTGCGCGCTGAAAAAATCTTCAGAAAAAAATAAATCGTTTGCGACGGTATTGTGGTGGTTTAGCCGAGGGGTCGGCTTGTTCCGGCTCGTAGGGGAGGCTGCGGCCTTCGAATGCGGCGAGAGGATTGTCGCGGAACAGGGCCTGGGCGAGGGCCTGTCCATGGCGTTCGGAGACCTTGTCATACGCGGCGCGAAGCTGCAGCGGGCGGGTTCTCAGGTCGTGGGCATCACTCGCGACAAAATGAATGCGGTCGGCGTCGAGCCATTCTTCCGCGCGATTCTGCGCTGCCGATCCGAAACGCCCAAGAATAGAGAGCGCCGTGATCTGGGCATAGCAGCCCTGATGCAGCCAGCGAAACATCCGCTCGGGTTGCGCGCGCAGGAGCGTGTTGCGCTCCGGATGCGTAATGATGGGCGACAACCCGGCAAGCTGCAACTGGTGCAGCGTGTCGTCCATCGACGGCGGAATCGCAAAATCGGCGAGTTCCACCAGCAGGTAATTCTTCTGGTTGAGCGTGTATTCTTGCGGATTCTTTTGCAGGTCCTGCAGATTTTCGTAGCTCAAGTGGAAATCGCAGCCCGTTGCCAGGGTCAGACGATCGCCCACAGCCGATTGCAGTTCATTGCAGCGCTGGCGGATAAGTTCAGGATCGAATTTGTAGTGTGAATTTGCATGCGGCGTCCCAATGATATGCGTGACTCCGTCAGCGATGGCCATTTCGGCCATCTGGATGGAAGTTTCGAGTGTTTCCGCGCCGTCGTCGAGGCCGGGAAGAATGTGGCAGTGGATGTCAACCATATCGACTTACAGGCAAGATACCCGAAGGAAGGCATTAGGGACAATGCTTAAAGAAGCGCTGACGGGTGGCTCGTGATCGGTGAGGGGTGAAGACCTACCCCTATGCCAACCCTGCACGAGGGCGAAGTCTTCTCCTGCTATACTTCTTGTCGCACTTTTCGCCCGAAGAGACGCGGGATCGATACGGATGGACGCAGGCTTTACCATGGCAACTTTTTTCATCGAACAATTCGGATGCCGGGCAACGCAGGCAGATGCGGCGGCGATCGAGCGACAACTGCGCGAGCGCGGATACGCGGCCGTGCCGGACGCGAGTTCAGCCGACATCGTGGTGGTGAATACATGCACGGTGACGGCGGCCGCGGATACGCAGGCGCGCCAGGCAATTCATGCGATTCACCGGGACAATCCGGCGGCGCGAATCGTCGTGACAGGTTGCTACGCCCAGCGCGCGCCCGAAGAGCTCGCCACGCTCAACGGCGTTTCGTGGGTTGTCGGAAACTCGCATAAGCCTGAAATTCCGCGCTTGATTGCGGAAATGACGCCGGTTTTGCCACCGGGACCGGCTGGGGGATTTGTGCCCCTCGCAAGGATCGCTCGGGCTGAACCCCCCGTGACAATAGTTCGGAGTAAACCTGTCACGGCAATAGCTAGGGGTGAATCCGCTGCGACCATTGGTCACGGGGAGCAGTGCCCCACAATCGCCCGGGAATCTTTTTCGCTCGAGCGCGGTCGGGCGAAGATTTTGACAGGAAATATTCTGGAACAAAGAGAGTTCTTTTTCGCTCCCATCCATGGCGGCGAAGCGGGCCACACGCGGCCCGTACTGAAAATTCAGGATGGATGCAATAGCCGGTGCTCCTACTGCGTGATTCCGCAGGTACGCGGAAGCAGCCGGAGCCTTGCGCCGGACCGCGTCCTCGAAGAAATTCGTAAACTGGGGGAAAGCGAGGCGCGCGAAATCGTCCTGAGCGGAATCGATCTAGGCAGCTACGGGCGCGATTTGAAGCCACGTGTTGAATTAGGCGAATTGCTGCGGCGCATCCTCGATGAGACGCCGGTCGAACGGCTGCGTGTCAGTTCGATTGAGCCGATGGACGTGACCGAAGATTTGATCGCGTTGTTCGCGACAAGCAACCGGCTGGCGCGTCACTTCCACATGCCGTTGCAGTCGGGCGCGGACCGCATCCTCGCGGCGATGCACCGATGGTATCGCGCCGAGCATTACGAGCGTCGCGCGGAGCTGGTACGCGAATGGCTTCCCGACGCCGCGATTGGCGCGGACCTGATCGCCGGATTTCCCGGCGAGACCGAAGACGATCATCGCGAAACGCTTGCGCTGGTCGAACGGCTGCCACTCGCCTATCTGCACGTATTTTCCTTTTCGCCGCGCCCCGGAACACCGGCGGCGGGAATGCAGGGCCATGTCCCGGGCGACAAGATTGCAAGGCGTGCAAGAGAACTTCGCGCGCTGGGCGAAGAAAAGAAATCGGCGTTCCACGCCGCGCAGGCGGGACGTACGCTGCGCGTGCTGACGCTTCACCGTGACGGCGAGGATGGCACCGGACCCTGGACACGTGCGCTTTCCGGCAACTATGTCAATGTACGTGTGGCAGGGCGTTGGCCGGCAAATCAGTTTTTGGACGTACAGGTTGCAGGCGAAAGGGATGGTCTCCTTGCGGGCACTGCAACTTAGGTGTGCGCAATTCCACTGAAAAAGATTTCAACAGAGGGCACGCAGAACAAGTAGATCCTTGGAGGATTTAATTCTTGCAGAGGCAGGGGGGCATTCCTCCGGTTTCCTGCTCTGTGACCTTTGTGTTCTCTGTGTTAAATCTTTCGGGAAATACTATGCGTCGAGGATTTCCGCGGCCATCGAAACGACTCGCTCGGCAATCGCCAGGCATGACGTCAGGCCCGGCGACTCGATCCCAATCAACTGAATGGCGCGTGACGCGGCGCCATCGCGCGTGATCACAAAGTCGGTTGAGCCGGCGTGGCCGGGAGGCGCCAGCTTCGCGCGAATTCCCGAATAGGCCATTTGCAAGTCTGTAGCTTCAATGTCCGGCAACATAGGCCTTGCACGGCGCACGAATTCTTCGACGGGCAGACGGTTTCGCTCGTAATCGTTTTTCTCGGAGATATAATCCGCCGTCGGACCCACTAGCACCGTGCCCCAAAGCGTTTTCGTCAGATGCACGCCGAGGCTCAGGCCATCGGTGTGGGGCAGCGGATAGACGAGGTTGTTCACAAGATAGGATTTTGCGCGCACCAGTTCGCAGTATTCTCCGCGCACGGGATAGATGTGATAGGTCCGATTGCCGAGCATCGCCGCGATTTCGTCGGCGTACAGGCCCGCACAATTAATCACGCAGCGCGCCTCTATTGTTTCCTCAACCGTCTCTCGGGCCGCATGAGACGGGTCATCCGGGTCACCTTCAGAAATCGTCACGGCAATCGAATCGGCACGCGGATCGAGCCGCGCGACGCGCGCGCGGGGCAGCAGACTCGCGCCCTGATCGGTCGCGATGCGTGCGAGCGTTTTTACGAGATCTTCCGCGGAGATGATGCCCGTTGAAGGCACCTCGAGCGCCGCAGTCGCTTCGATATGTGGCTCTTTCATATGTATCGCGGCACGATCTATCAGGCGCAGGCCTTCGACGCCGTTCGCGCGGCCATTGTCGGCGAGATGTTCGAGGGCCGCTTCCTGCTGATTGCCCTGCGCCACCACGAGCTTTCCGCAATTCCGGTGCGGCACGTTGTGCGCGGCGCAGAATTCGCGAAGTATCCGGTTGCCCGCGACGCACAACTGCGCCTTGAGCGAGCCGGGCGGATAATAGATGCCCGAATGGATGACGCCGCTGTTGCGCGTGCTCGCTCCCATCCCAAACTTCGGCATCTGCTCGACGAGAAAAACATCGCTCCACCGCTGCGACACCGCGCGCGCCACAGCACAGCCCACCACACCCCCGCCAATGATCACGATGTTTGCGCGATCCACGACACACAGGATAGATGATTTGAGGCAGGAGGCAAGAACGCAAGACAAATGGCGTTATCGACATGTGGCCGAAAACTTCTTTCTCTTTTGCGCTTCGTTTCCTACATGCTGCCCGTGCTCTGTGCGTGGAGAACTTTGCGGGCCGATTTTTGATTTGAAACTCCGCGAATCGGGTGTAGAAGATATGCGCAACCAGTGTTTGTGGTCGAATTGAGAATCACTTCGGAGGATTTTGCAATGCCCTGCAAATCTCTGCTGAAGACCGCCCTTGCGTTTGTTGCGATCGTCTGGCTCTCAGGGAATCCGGCGCGGGTTCTCGCCCAGGCCCAGGCCCGGCCTGAGGCGCCGCCATTCGACGCCGCGCGGCTCACCATGCAACCTCCGCCTCCGGAAGGCGTCGCCATTCGCGCCGGCCGATTGTTTGATCCGAAGACAGGAACGAATTTGCCGAACCAGGTAATTGTGATTCGCGGTGACCGGATTAGCGACGTCGGACCGACTGACCGTGTGAAGATCCCCGCGGGTGCCACGGTGATCGACCTCAGCCGGGCGACTGTGCTTCCCGGCTTGATTGACCGTCATGTTCACCTCATGCAGGACCCGGAACCGAACGAAGCGCGCGCTCTTCTCGTCGGGCAGCACTACGCCCTCGCAGATTTGTACGCCGGTTTTACGACGCTTCAGGATATGAATTCACCCTACACCTATGCGACAGTCGAATTGCGCGACGCCATCAACAAGGGCCTGATTATGGGGCCGCGGATGCAGGTCACCGGACCGGCAATGAATCCGAGGGGCGTTACAGCCTACGCCTCGCCGTCGGAGATAACCCCGTTCGGACTGGGCACGGGGATCCCTGCCTGGCAGAATTCTCAGAACGTAAATTCACCGTGGCTGGCCCGTGCGGTCGTGCGCGACCATTCTCACTACGGAACCGACTGGATCAAAATCTACGAGACCGAAGATTACCAAGGAAGCGGATACCCGCAGCCTTACGGCGCGGGCGCGTTCATGCCAGACGGCAAGATGATCAATGTTCCCTCTCTGACGCTCGAAGAAAATCTAGCGATCGTCGACGAAGCGCACCGCAGAGGTTTGAAAGTGGCCTGCCATGCTTACGGCGGCGAAGGTTTGCGCATCTGCCTGGAAGCGGGAGTGGATCTTCCCATACATGTAATCGTCGGCGTCACCGGCGCCGCGGGGCTGGACGATGAAACGATTCGGCTCTTCAAAAAGCCGCTGGCGGATGGAACACTTCGCCCGGTGAACCAAACACTTTGGGATTTGTCAGGCCCTCTCGAGCAGGCGGATCTGAGAGCCAGCGGCGGGAAAAACACACGCCTGCGCCTCACGGAACTGAGTTTCAAGAGGCTGGTGGCAGCCGGCGTGAAGCAAACCTTCGGAAGCGGCGCATACACCGTTGGACACGGTGTGCAAGCCTACCAATTCGCCATCTATGTGAAGTGGGGAATGTCCCCGGTGCAAGCGCTGCAAACAGCCACGAGTAACGCCGCTGAAAGCTTGAACTACGATTTGGGAAACCAGATCGGCTATGTGGAGAAAGGCAGGTTTGCCGACCTCGTGGCCGTCTCTGGCGGTCCGCTCACGGATATCACCGAGATGGAGCGAGTCAAATTCGTGATGAAAGGCGGCGTGATTTTCAGGAATGATTTGAAGTGACGGCACCCGCGATTTGTTTTCAAAATTCACTTTGAGCACCTTGCCGCTTGGTTGCATTCCCGGCGAGGTCTGTGTTTAATTGCGTAGCTATGGCCAGAACGACGCCAACTGAACTCGCGCGCCAATTTCTTGCGCTGCACGACGGGCGCAAGACTCTGGTGCTCCCAAACGCTTGGGACCCGGCCAGCGCGAGGATTTTTGAGGAAGCAGGTTTTCCTGCGGTCGGCACATCGAGCGCCGGAGTCGCTTTTGCGCTGGGCTATCCTGACGGACAGAAAATCTCACGCGGTGAAATGTTGGCGGTGGTACGCCGCATCGCCGATACCGTTAGCATTCCCGTGACCGCTGATATGGAGTCGGGATACGGACCGAAACCTGAGGATGTGGCCGAGACCGCGCGTGAGGTGCTCGAGGCCGGTGCTGTGGGAATGAATCTTGAAGATGCCATTCACGACAGGCCGGATTTGCTCGCCGACCTCAGCTTGCAGAAGGAAAAAATTTGCGCCGTGATCGAAACTTCCTCGCGTGCCGGTGTACCGCTGGTTTTGAATGCGCGTACGGATGTTTTTCTAGCTGGCATCGGTCCAGGCGAAACGCGGTTGGCACGCAGCATCGAGCGGCTCAATGCTTATCGAGACGCCGGGGCGCAGTGCTTGTTCATTCCTGGTGTAAAGGACAAAGAAACGATCGCGCAATTGGTGAGCGGCGTACGCGGCCCCTTGAACATACTGGCAACTGCCGGAACGCCTCCGGTGGCGGACCTCGAGAAGCTCGGCGTGGCGCGCGTGAGCGTTGGTTCAGGACCGATGCGCGCAACGCTTGGCCTGATCGCACGTATCGCTCGGCAAATCCGCGAGGAAGGCTCTTTCTCGTTGATGACCGAGGGCGCCATGACCTATGCCGACGCTAATCGCCTTAGCAAGCGTTAGCGGTGCGACAGCATGCTTCTCTGTTTATTTTAGAGGCAGACGTATATTTAACCTTGCGGTTAATCGAGAAATGATGCATATTCACTTTTTTGGCGGCACGATTGTTCGACCCCGGGCCATCTCAATGAATTGGGTTTCCTTCGTTATTGTTTCCAACTCGTGATCAGCGACCTGGAAGCAAATTTTCAGACGGCTTTGGCAACCGGTCAAACCGCACACAAGATCAGGCAGGCCATCTCTCCTAACGAAACCCTGTCCACCAGCCTCGCTCGGAGTCTCTACGAGGCGGCAGGAAGACCACAGGGTTCCCATTCATTCCTCGTCCTGGAAACGATCCACTATCGAATAGGCGACGAATGGGCTGAGGCGAATATTCACCGGTACCGGATGGAGATGGCCGCGCTCAGCGTAATTCGCTTGCGGCGGGTTAGAAAGAACAGCACAAGAGAGGAAGCATACGACAGCCCTAAAAAATTAACGAGCGACTCTCAAATGCAAGGAAGCCCTTCCGAAGAAACAGAGAAGGCAGATTCTGCGGGACCATAACCACTACGGCCATATCTCGTCGATGCAATCCTTCATCGCAAAATAAATTTTCTTCCCGGAGATGTCCACGGTCATTCGTAATACGCAGGCGCGTGCCGCAACTTGTCCGTTTGCGATTTCTCGTGATTGATCCAAAGCTGCGCGTGATAAAAGGAGATCAGATCAGCCATACGCTGCATCGACAACATGGTCTGAACCTTTTGCTCGGGCGGCATGGTAGCGAAATAGGGGATGCGGCGGTTGTTCCAATTCTCTTGTAGGTGAACGGCATCACCGCTCAGCAAAATCCATCCCGTCTTTGGCAGGTGAACGAGGCACGATTGATGGCCGGGAGTGTGGCCAGCGGTAAGGACGATCATGACTGAGCCATCGCCGAATACATCCAGATCCTCTTGCACAAAAGTCACAGGATGATCCTTCAGAAACGTAGGCCTCGTGTCCGCAGGCGGCTTTAGTATGCCTTCCTTGCCCGGAGCAAAATAGAAATCATATTCAGCCTTCTGAATGAGGATGGGAACGCGCGAGAACAGTTCGGCGTTGCCGATGTGATCGGGATGCGTATGCGAAATGCCGATGTAGCGGAGGTCACCCGGCTTTACACCAATTGCCGCAAGCTGCGACTCCAGCGTTTTCGCGCGGGTCCAATGGATGTCCGTCGTCGGATTGTTTGTCGGAAGCCAGCCATTTGGCATACCGGCAACCGCATCGGAGATCCCGGTGTCCCAAAGAAAGTAGCCCTCAGAATGATGGATCAGGAAGCAGCTGTCCGAGATGTCGATTGGCTTGCCGGCATTCACTCCAACCGTCCATCGCGATTCGTCAGGCGCGTGTCCCTGGCCGCAGTCAAGCACATAAAGCCGGTCCACCCCTTTCGCGCTTGATTGCGCCCAGCTCGCGTTTGCCAGGAGAAGCGCCGCGAGGGCGGCAACGATTATGCTGACACTCTTCATGCGAAGACCTCCAAAGATTACCGAATTCGCGCAGGCAAGCTCACATGCGGTCGGGTATTAAACGCACATTGCTGCGTTCGCTTCGCAGGTATCACGAACACCTATTTATCCGGACCTCCAGGACAGTTCACATTAGCGCCGTCGCAATCGCCCGCCACATGTTCCGGCAATCCTTTCCCGGCAACTTCAACCCTCATTCCCGCCGGGTCACGAATGGACCAACCGTATTTGCTATCCGGCGTTGGCTTATAACCACGCCGGATGAGTTCGGCTTTTACCGCCGCCTGGTCGTAATTCTCAACCGCGGGCGCGAAGTGGGCGATATAGGGCTTGTGCTCGGGGTGCTGACTCTTCCGAAGATATAAGGCGTTTTCACCAAACTTGAGGAAACAGATCGGGCCAGCATCGCTATCCACTCCGAACACATCGCCGGGCTTGTAGAAAACCACTTTCATCGCAAGCAAATCCGTATAAAAATCGCGGCACTTATCAACATCGGGAGCCATCAAGACAAGGTGACTGACGGCGTTCGCTTTGAAACTCTTTCCGTCGGGCTTGGGAACCGCATCCAGATTTTTTGTGCCGTCCGATTCTTTGGCGGTGGGGGAAGCTTGTCCGGGGAATACTCCCCGGGTGGCGCAAATTTGCACCGTGAGGCCGCTCGGATCCTTGATGCTCCAGGCGAACGGGCCATCCGGTTGCGGGGTGAGGCCGCGACGCGTCAGTTCGGCTTTCACTGAATCCAGTTGAAAATTCTCGATGGAGAACGCCAGGTGATCGACGTTGCCTTGCCCCATTTGCTCTGTCCAGTTCGCGTTGCGTCCGGTGCCAGCTGGCCGATCGAGGGGTCGCGTGAGCGGACGGATGTAAATAGCGTTCGGGGGATCACCGAATTCGACCGAACATTGTTTTCCGTCGTCCCACACAGGTTTCATCCCAAACAAACTTACGTAGAAATCTCGTACCTTGGCATAGTCAGCCACTTGATAATTGATGTGGTTGTAGGCGACCGCTTGGAAACCTGCGCTGCTGGCGGTTCCCATCTGCGCGGCACTGGCGGCAAATGCGGCGGCTTTTGGCGCCGCGCTCGAGACCAATGCCCCTGTAGCCGCAATGCCCAAGGCTTGGATCAGCTGGCGTCGATCGATCTCTCCCCGCTCCCAAGTCGCAAGCTTTATTGAGTCATTGTTTCGCATCGCTCACCTCTGGCTATTTCCGAATCCACTATTCAAACATCCTCGGCATGGGTTACCGATTTGTGAGAGATTGTGAGTTTGGCGTCAATTCTTGTCAAGGAATGACTTTGCGGGAGTGCGAAGCCACATTACGAAAATCACATAAATGGACGAGAACCGTTTGCGACTCGTGCAAGCTTTCTGCTACCTTTCCTCGTCAATCCAACCAGCTGACTTCAGAAAGAAGTGCACATGAACGCGTTACTTGAGCGAAAATTGGCAGTGATTACCGGGGCGGGTTCCGGAATTGGCCAGGCATCTGCTTACGCGATGGCTCGCGAAGGTGCCAGCGTCGCGATTCTTGATTCCAATGAGGAAGCGGGCCGGCGAACAGCAAACGAACTGACCGCACAGAAACGCGACGCAGCATTCTTCTTGGTGGACGTGTGCAGCGAAGAACAAGTGCGCGCGGCCATCTCGCAAATCGTCGTCAGGTTCGGACGAATCGATATCCTGCATAACAATGCAGGAATTGCCGTGCGCCACTCGATCGCCGAACAGGATGAACAGGGCTGGCAGACCTGCATGGACGTGAATCTCAAAGGTATCTTTTTATGTGCGAAACACGTGATTCCGCACATGCTCGATCGCGGGGGGAGCATCATCCATACCTCGTCCGTCACAGGAATTGTCGGCGTCCGGAATCGCGCAGTTTATTCCGCCACCAAAGGCGCCGTGGTTGCGCTCACAAAGAACATGGCGTTGGATTACGCTCGGTACCAGATTCGGGTCAACTGCGTTTGTCCCGGGTTCATTCGTACACCCATGGCCAAAGCTTTGTTGCAGGATCCAATCAAAGAGAAGCGGTTAGTGGACACGCACCCGTTGGGACGCCTGGGCACTTCCGAGGATGTCGCCAATGCGGTGCTCTTTCTGGCATCCGACCTATCGTCCTGGATCACCGGCCACGCACTGGCTGTCGATGGCGGGTTCTCCGCGGGCAGGCCCGAGGACATCTGACCTTCGACGAAAGCGCCGGAACCGATTTAGCGTATAATCAGCGAAATCGCGTTTGGCAAAACGACATTCTAAATGCCTCTTTTCGCAAATTCAGGCAACAACGGCAGTGGTTGCAAATTCTCTGCTCACACACGATGAAAGAGCGACAAAGGAGATTCGCAATGACATCAAATGGAACGCGGTCGAAG
>Ga0210400_10002708_pt1 | contig 16145 bp, 21 predicted proteins | sample IncBWH26MmetaG_FD_155456 | JGI IMG/M metagenome (GOLD analysis project Ga0210400, IMG submission 155456) | Forest soil microbial communities from Barre Woods Harvard Forest LTER site, Petersham, Massachusetts, United States - Inc-BW-H-26-M | ecosystem: Environmental > Terrestrial > Soil >... | reverse complement strand
AATCATACCGCGGGGGATCCACCCGTTCCCATCCCGAACACGGAAGTTAAGCCCCGCTGGGCCGATTGTACTGCACGCGAAAGTGTGTGGGAGAGTAGGTAGTTGCCGGCATTAATAAAGGCCAGTCTGAGAAATCAGATTGGCCTTTTCCTTTATTCCCTAAAACCGCATTTGTGAACTTGGAAATAGTATGGTTCGCCGCCTCAACGTGAAGGCGCCGCTCCCGCTAGCAGCTCAGGTAGTACGATTCCTTTGGCTCTCGCGTCGCCGTCCATGTGATCGACGATTTGCCCGTAATCAGTTTCAGACCTCATGGCCGCCCAGGCAGCGAGAAACTCCTTGTAATCTTGGTCGGCAATCTTGGGGGACAGAACAGCGAGCCTTTGGTGGAACGAAGCGTTCATCTGAAGAACAATAAAATCGCGGGCTAGCATCTGAGCAAATACGAGTATGACAGCGATGAGCAGTAATGAAGACATCCATCGCAACCGAATTAGGTTGTAGAGCCTGAGACCTAGTTTGTTGAGTTCGCTTGGCGGACCGAGACGAGCCGACGATGAGAGAAAGCCTGCTGAAAAACCAGCGGCGACCGCTACAACCGATAATAGTCCCAAAAATCCGTATCTATCCGTGTAGCCAAGCGCGGCATCCCTGCACGCCCCGTCAGTTATAGACTGAATATTCGAGAGGACCAACTTCCACAGAAGACCAAGCAGTGGTTTGACGAACAAAAGAACACATGTTCCAGAAACGATGCCGGTGAGAACTGCTCTGCTCATTCTGGGGTTGTTCGGTGTATCTGCCACGTGACCTCCTCACTCCTGATCCCGTGGCGGATTCTAGCCGACATTTAGGTCCGTGGGAAGTCCCGGGATCCTTCGCGAAGAACGCTCAGGATTTCGGCAGAAGGCTCCCGCGCGCAAAGGACGCGCGCTCACGCCTTCTAATCGCCTCAAGTTAAGCCCCGCTGGGCCGATTGTACTGCACGCGAAAGTGTGTGGGAGAGTAGGTAGTTGCCGGCATTAATAAAGGCCGTTGAGAGAAATCTCGACGGCCTTTTCCTTTTGTCGCACGTCACTTTTTAGGGATTGACCAAATCCCCTCCCGCTTGAATTTCCACGCGCTTGACGGGTGCCCTCCCGAACCACTTTACGGCCGAGTTCGGTCCGTCTTGATTCACCCAGTCGCCGAAGCTATACACGAACACTACCACTCTTTTCACTCGACAGGCGCACGGCTTTGCCCAAGCAAACTTCCAATTCTGAACGCTCTCAATCGCGGCGTCCCGCAACAACTGATGGCCTCCGCTCACCTCTACATCGGTTGTCTCGCCCTTCTCGTTGACCGTAAAGTGCAAAGTCACCGTTCCTGAAATTCGGGCTTGACGACAGAGTGGAGGATAAAACGGCATTGGAGCGGATTTCAGATAAGGCTCGGGATCTGCCGCGAAGGCCACGATGCTCGACAAAAGGAGGAAGACTACTGTGATCCATCTCATAGAGGCGACTCCCGACTCTTTCGCGTTGATCGCATTGCAACGAGACTGCTTGGCGGTCCCTTCAGTAAATCCCGCCTCCAGCTTGCGTCGAGCTTAAAACTCCGGCGTTCGCGGAGACGGTATAGCTGGTCACGTTGGTTCCGGTCCACTTCGAGAGATTGAAAGTGCCGGTGGAGTTGATGCGCTGGACGGCGATGTTCTGATACGTCAAGGGAACGCCGCTCTGGCAGACCTGCGGCGCCCCGGGAGCTTGCAGGAAGTAGACGGTGCTGATGCCAACGACGGTGCCGTTGCCGGTGGCGTCGACGAGGAGAGCGGTCTGTTCGTCGATGGAGATGTCGCGCGGCAGGCTCGTCCATCCGTTGAGATAGACGCGGCAGAGGAAGGCGAGATCGCGTCCCATGCGGTCGCGGGTCACAAAGTGCGGATCGTCGATCAGGCCCTGCACGGTCGAGATCTTCACGAAGTTCTCGGCCAGCGTGATGTACTTGTTGAAGGGATTGGCCAGCGCCTGGCTGGACGTGACTCCCTGGCTGCCCAGAGCGGAATAAAGGAACTGGGAGAGAACGTTCATGCCCGCGCTGGTGCCGCCGATGGGAACGCCGCGCGCGATCAACGTATTCAACGCGCTTTCCACCGGAGTGCCCTGCCAGAAATTGATGTAGTCCGCCTGATTGCCGCCGGCGATGAACAGGGCCTCGGCATTCTGAATGGTTGTGGCGACAAAGGGATCGCTGGCCGCGGCGCGATTGGGAATAATCAGCGTGGCCACGGAATTTTCGTTGGGACAGAGTTGCTGGATGTAAGGATTGTAGGCGTCGGTGCCGGTGGAGCGGATGACGAGGAAGTCTCCGTTACCGCTGCGCTGGCACATCCATTGGTAGACCGCGTCGACGTCGGTGCCTCCGCCCTCAAGCGCGGTGCCCGCCGTGGTTGCGGTCGTGACGTCGTTAGGATTGCCGACGCGGAAATAGGAATATTGTTTGGCGGCGAAAGCGGGAAATACCGAGGACAACACGAACAGCGCAAGCAGGGATTTCTTCATACGGACCTCCTGGAAGGGCGACCATCATAGCTCCGGGCTGGATGGGTTTGCAAGGTGAGCGGCCCTATCGGTAGGGCCTCAGTTTGATTGAGGCACGACCCCCCATCCGGGTGAGGTTCCCCGCCCACGTTCCACGCCTCACCCCAAACCTTTTGTCATTCCGACACGCGAGCGAAGCGAACAAGGAGGAATCTGCTTCTCCGTCGGAGGATTACTCACGGAAGTTAAGGCCACACAGGGCCGATCGCACTGAACGCGAAAGTGTGTGGGAGAGTAGGTCGTTGCCGGCATTAAGAGCTGTTGAGAGGAAGTCCACCTCACGGGCGCTCGATGGCTTGCAGGGCTGCCGTTTGCGTGCTCCCGTTTTGGGAGGATGTTTGCAAAATCTCGCTATCGAACTGATTTGGAGAACGTGGAGGGAGGGCGACGGAGCTATATTAGCGGCCAGGGAAAAATTCCCGCGAGAGCCGCCGCAGGAGAATGGCCAGCCAGGAGGAGACGATGTGCATCATCTGTGAGCGCGAACTTTGGGGCGAGCACCGAGCGGTCGAACGCGAGTTTTTCAAGCCGTGCAAGACCTGCAAGAAATTTCCGGGCGCCAGCTCCGAGGGAACCTGCTATCACTGCTTCGCTGTTGGCGGCACGATCGACGAGTGTCCCGAGTGTGTGGGCAAACCATGGAGTGAGGAATTCCTGGACGCTAAAGATGAGATCGAAGGCCCGGACGAGATGCTGCTTCCGTTCTAGATGCAGGAAACGTATGTTGCCCCAGGCGTTCCAGCACACTGCAAATCGTCGATAAGATTTTACGATTGCGGCTCTAAGTAGGTCGTTGCCGGCATTAATCAAGGCCGTTCAGAGAAATCTGGATGGCCTTTTCCTTTTCCAGCCTGCATCCAAATACAATCTCGTAGCGGCGGACGAATTCGTCCGCCCACGCGCGCAGATCAGTGAGGACCTCCCATGCCCAAAGTCAAAGTCGCCGCCTTTTCCATTTCCCTCGACGGATTCGCCGCCGGCCCGCGCCAGGACCTGCAAAATCCCCTTGGCGTCCGCGGAACCGAACTCCACCAATGGTTTTTCCCCACTGAAAGTTTCAAGAAGATGCATGGCCAAAACGGCGGCTCCACCGGCATTGACAACGACATGGCTGCGCAATCGTTCGACAACGTCGGCGCCTGGATCCTGGGGCGCAATATGTTCGGGCCGGTCCGCGGTCCTTGGCCAGACGATTCGTGGAAAGGCTGGTGGGGCGACGTGCCTCCGTATCACACGCCAGTTTTTGTGCTGACGCACCATGCCCGCGCTCCGCTCGCGATGGCGGGCGGCACCACTTTCTTCTTCATCACCGATGGGATCGAATCCGCGTTAAAGAAGGCAAGAGAGGCGGCCCAGGGCAAGGATGTACGAATCGGCGGCGGAGCCTCGACCATTCGCCAGTATCTCGCCGCGGGTCAGATTGACGAGATGCATCTTGCCGTGTCGCCCGTGCTCCTCGGCGAAGGGGAGCATCTATTTCACGGAATCAATCTGCCCAAGCTGGGGTTCAATTCTGTCAGGACCGTTGCTGGAGAGAATGCGACTCACGTTTTTATTAAAAAGGAATAGCGCAGCGGAGTGCGTCCTCTAACATGGGACGACCAGGGTGGCGCAACCCTCTCCCGTGATTTCCGCTCTACGGATTTGCGGGCGGGCTCAATAGGTCACAATGCTCGACGCACTTTACCGTGTTGGCCTCGACGGTGGCTTTCTTCTTGCCTGAGAAATCGATGTCCGGGAGGATCAGCAGGGTTTGCGTGCCATTGGCGACGTTAAATGTGCAATTGAAACTCATCGACTGGACGCCACGTTCCTTGCAGCCGGTTTGGTCGAGGGCCTCGGTGAGGGTTACGGTCTTGTCGTAGACCTGGTCGGCAAGATGCGATGGCAGCAGAGCGACCGTCAGCGGGATCGGTGACTTGATCTTCACGCTGAGTTCCTGGCCGTCGTGGTCTGGAGTCATCAGGCTGTAGACCTTGGGCGCCGCCGTGATCTGGTATTTCTCGTCGAGGATGCGCTTCCAGCAGAACTCAGGCTGAAGGGCATTGTAGTACTGGATGTGGAGATTGTTGGGCGAAATGAATTGCCGCGCTCCCGGCCCGAGGATGGCGCCAATGGTGCTGACGACGGGCCTCTCGGGCCTCCGCTCATCGCGGAAAGTGATAATCATGGGGCGTTCGGAGGGAAGATGACACTCGTAAATCGCGCTGGTGACATGCTCCTTCACGCAGAGGAAACTGAAGTGCGCAGCGGCTCCGGGCTGCATGGCCGCGTTCCATTCGTCGGCCCAAGCCATGGCCACTGTGACCGGGTATCTGGAGTCGATCTGCACATGCATGTCGCCGCCTCCGACCGCGGGACTGTATACGCGGCCGGCGTGCAGGCTGGCGGGCTCCAACGGGATCGTTTCGCTGTTGGCGGCAGTCCAGATAATCTGATTTTGTGCATACGTGTTCGCGGCCAAGGCAAGAACGGAGCCCAGCAGCGTGGCGAAAATGGAAAGTTTCCTCATACTAGAAGTATTTGCTGGTCCATGGGCGTACCCTAGCGAATTCGCGGCGGAGGGATTACGAAGGTACCAGGTGGCGAATACGTCAGCTTCTGCTCCGCAGGATGGCCGCGACCACCCGCGGACTGCGGCGGCCGTGCAGCACGGCGATCACAGCGAGGGGATTTTCCTCCGGCGCGTAAGCGATCACATACTCGCGCACCGACTGAAATCGCAATGGCTTCGATGTGAGGTCGGGACGGCAGTGCCCAATGTAGGGAAACGGCACAAGAGACTGGATCGCTTCGTAAAGCTCCTCGAGGACCCGGTCGGCTGCGTCCAAGCTGTCGGCAGCGATATATTCCCAGATTTCGTCGAGATCGGCATGTGCCTGCGGGTGGAGAACAAATCCGCTCATGAACCGCCTCGGTTAGGAACCGTTTCGCTTACGAGCCGGCGCGGCGCTCTTTGCTTTTTTGGCGAAGCCTGGCGAAGGCCTCGTCCCCGTCCAGCGGAGTGACGCGGCCGCACTTGAGATCGTCGTAGCGGCTATCGAGCATCTCGCGCACCTGCGCCAGTTCCGCCAGATACCCGGCCATCGCGTCTTCGATCAAATCGCTCGCCGGACGCCCGGTCTTGCTGGCCAGTTCCTGCAGACGCGATTCAGTTTCGGGCCGAAAGTTTACTTCCATAGTCGCCAGTCTAGAGCGGCGCGTGGGCTGTGTCAAAGCCGGCTGGATGGACGCCCGGCGAACCCGACCCTTGTCATTCCGGCACGTTAGCGGAGCGTACGACGAGGCGAGGAGTCTGTTTTTTCGTAACGCCAGCGCGTCAGAGGTGTGCTTCGAGATCCTTCGCAAAGAACGCTCAGGATTTCGGCAGAAGGCTCCGGTCGCCAAGTGCGGCTCCCTCACGCCTTCTAAGCGCCTCAACTTGACAACCGATAGTCGAGTGTCTACCATCGTGGCAGATTGAGGGTAGAATGTCTTCTATGGCGAAGCAGGCGCAGCAGCGGGTCGGGGTCTTGCAGGGAACGCTGGACATGCTCATCCTGCGGACGCTGCTCTATGGGCCGGCTCACGGTCACCAGATCGGGAAGCACATTCAGCGGACCACGAATGAATTCCTGCAGATGCAGCACGGCTCGCTCTACCCTGCGCTGCATCGACTGGAGAAACGGGGATGGGTGGTCTCCAAATGGGAGACTGCGCCCGACAAAAATCGGGAATTCAAATACTACCGGTTAACTGCGAAGGGCAGGAAGCAGCTCGTGGCTGAAGCATCGCAGTGGAAGCAGATGGCTGAAGCTGTGGCGCGCGTGATGTGGCCCGCCGCCGAGGAAAGCTGACATGAACTGGTGGCCGAGCAACTGGTGGCCGAGCAAGAAGCGAGATGCAGACCTGGAGCGGGAGCTGCGTTCCGACCTGGAGCTGGAGGAAGAGGAACAGCGCGAAGCAGGCGTTTCGCAGGAAGAGGCGCGCTACGCCGCCTTGCGCGCCTTCGGCAATTATACTCTGATTCGTGAACAGACTGGCGCCATCTGGTCCTGGAACTGGCTGGAATCCCTCGCCCGCGATCTGCGCTTTAGTGTGCGCGCGCTTCGGCGTACTCCCGGTTTTACCCTCATCGCTATCCTGGTGATGGCGCTGGGTATTGGAGCCAACGTCGCGCTGTTCACGGTGGTGCGTGGCGTTTTGCTCAAGCCCTTGCCGTTCCATGATCCGGATCGCCTGGTGATGCTCTATGAGGCGGGTCTTCATGAAAATGAAGACGACATGGCCGGTTCCAACGTGGTCTCCGGCGGCATGTACGCCGAATGGAAAAACCAGAATCGCAGCTATCGCAGTCTCGCGCTCGCCGATAGTATCCGGGTCGGGCTTTCCGGTTCCGGCGGGCAATTGCCGGAGAAGCTGAAGAGTGCGTTGTTTTCCTGGGACATGCTCCGCACCTTGGGCGTGCAGCCCGCGCTGGGCCGCGATTTTACCGAGGCCGATGACAACCCTGCAGCCAGCGGCACGGTGTTGCTGAGCTGGGGCTTGTGGAAGCGCCGCTTCGGCGGTGACCCTGCCATCCTGAACCAGACCATCGATCTCGACGCTCGACCGTATACGGTGATCGGCGTGATGCCCGCGTGGTTCGATTTTCCCGACTCGTCCACGCAGCTATGGACACCGGTTTACCACGACAAGCCCGAAGACGAGATGACCGCGTTCAGCAATCACCAGTTTCGCGTTGTAGGGCGGCTGAAGCCGGGAGTCAGCGCGTCGCAAGGCGTGGCCGATCTGAGCATCATTTCGCTGCGCACCCACAATGCGCACCTTAATGACCCATTCGTCTTTCGAAGCGCCAAGAGCCGTCCGCTGCTGGAGCACATCGTGGGCGAAATTAAAAAGCCGCTCTTTGTATTGCTGGAGGCCACCTGCTGCCTGCTGCTGATCGCCTGCCTCAATGTGGCAAATCTGCTGGTGGCGCGCGCGGCGGCACTGCGCAAAGAGCTGGCTATCCGGACTGCATTGGGCGGAGGCTGGCTGCGTCTGATCGGCGAGCGGCTGATGGAGTGTCTGCTGCTTTCGGCCGCCGGCGGTGCGCTCGGACTTTTGCTCGCCTTCGCCGCGGTTCAGTGGCTGATGCGAACTCGCCAGGACATGAGCCGCATCGAATCCATCCACATCGACGGCGTGGTGGCGGGGTTTACGATCGGCGTCATCGTAATATGCGCTCTGTTTTCCGGACTCATCGCCGGGTTCAGCATCACCGACAAGCGCATTCTCGGCGCGCTCCATGAGGCATCGCGCTCGGTCGGCGGGGGCGGCGCGCGGGCCTCGCTGCGCAAGGTGCTGCTTACGCTCGAAGTCGGACTGACTGTGATCTTGCTCATTGGCGCCGGACTGCTCCTCAAGAGCTATGAACGGCTGCGTTCCGCCGACATGGGTTGCCTCACGCAAGATGTGATCACCATGCACCTGGGCATTCCGGATGCCCGCTATCCCACACCCGCCCAGCGCGCCAACTTCTACGACGCGTTGCTCGATCGGGTACGCGCTCTGCCCGGCGTGGACGCCGCAGGCTTTGTGTCGGCTGCCCCGGGGCAGGGCTATCAGACGGATTGGGCCTTCACCATCGTGGAGCATCCGCCCTTGCCGCAGGGCAGTGGTCAGTTTGCCTTAAACCGCTGGGCTGATCCGAAGTACTTCCACGCCATGGGCATTCCCCTTTTGCGTGGACGTACCTTTGACTCCGCGAAGCGTCTGGATGCTGCCAACGAAGTCGTCATCAGCCAATCCTTCGCCGACCAGTACTTTCCCGGCGAAGATCCGCTGGACAAGCACGTCCGCGTGCGCGGGAAAGATGCAATCATTGTGGGGATCGTGGGCGATACCCGCTACGCCATCGGCGAAAGCGCGAAGCCGGTGCAATATTACCCGCTGGATGCCGGGGTCGAGGCGGTCGGCACGCTGGTGATTCGCGCCAGCCACAACGGCCGTGATCATGATGTGGAGCAGTTCGCTCTTCCGGTGCAGCGCATCGTCTCGGAGATGGACCGCGATCTGCCCGTCTCCGATGTGCTCACCATGAACCAGTTGCTCGGCAAATCGACTCTGGACCAGAGCTTCAACGCGGCGCTGCTCGTCGCTTTCGCCACGCTGTCGCTGCTTCTTGCCGGGGTGGGCCTGTTCGGCGTGATGTCCTACATCGCCGCGCAGCGCACCACCGAAATCGGCATCCGCGTCGCGCTGGGTGCGAAGCGCGATCAGGTGATGCGCAAAATGTTGCTGGATGGAATGCGCCCCGCCGTCTTCGGTCTGGTCGTGGGACTCGCAGCCAGCCTGGAAGCCGGCCGGCTGATGCGCGACTTGCTCTATGAGATCAGGCCCCTCGATCCCGCGGTCTATGCAGCAGTTGCCGCAACCCTGCTCGCAGTGGCTGCCTTGGCATGTATCGTCCCCGCCTGGCGCGCCTCGCGGCTCGATCCGGTGCAAGCGTTGAGGGCCGAATAGTGAGAGGTGCTACGGCCGCGGTGGCTTGTAGATGGTGCCTGTCTTAGACAGTTGCTCCGCCGCCTTCCGGTATCTCGCTAAGTTTGCCTCGGTTAGCTGGTAGCCCACGATCACATGTCCAGGCAGGCCGTCGGCGCCTTCTTCGTCGCGCCAGACGATAAAGCCTGCAGCGCGCGCGGCGGCGGCTGTAACGGCTCCATACCTCTGCTCCGGGAATCTTTCAGCGAGCCGAGCGAAATCAGCTTCCGAGGCGATGAAACAGGAGTTCTCTCCATTCGAATCGAAGAAGGCGATGGAGGAAGGGCGGGTCGGCTGATCTTTGGGATATGCCCAGAAGGCATACCTCAAGACGCGCACCAGCACTACATCGTCCGCGATACCTCGATCATCGATAAACGGCATTCAGGGTGCATGCTTTAGGAGGGGCCCATTAGGGTTTTCAAGCCATCATTCGCTTTTGAATATTCGGTTGGGGAAAGCGGCTGTGATTCCAAAATCTCGCCAGCCTGCAGGGTCGTCAGAAGAACACGCTCTCTAGGCAGAACGGCGATCTCGACCTCTTGGTCAGCGACAGACCATCGCAAGACGACACCACCTCCGGACACTCGCGTTACATCCGGGGCAGGCAGCCATTGCAACTTGATACTCCCCAAAACCCGCCCAACCTGATCCGCTGTTTCAACGGACACATGAAGATCCCCCACACCAGGCTCGAACTCTCCTGTAGCCCGTAACTCCCACAAGGCTGATAACGCCGAAGCGAGCCACGGGGTCGTGGTGGAAATCGAGGCGGCGACGAGGCGTGCCGAGGCCTCAGCTTTGGAGACTAACTCGACCTCACATACCTTTTCTAATCGTGTGTCCCTGTCTAAAGTGATCATCGCGTCCTCCCCCAGAACGAATGCATGGTTGGTGATGTGAAGTCCGCAAAAAAATTGACGACATAGTCGTGACCCAGATCGAGCCACTCAAGGATTTGTTCGTCATTGGATCCCCGTGGTTTTCCCGAGGCCGTGATAGACAGCTGGATCGCCTCTTTCCCGTCCGATCGTAAGACCGGATTTGCGGTCACTTGTAGTTGCCCCTTGTTATCGGGAAGCGCCGCGTTAAACGAGAATGCACTGACGTCGAGGTCCGCCTTATCACTGAGCCTGTGTGTCCAGAAGGGAAACATTCGCCGTACGTCAGACGAGGATGACCATTCTTTGCCCCGTAAAAGATGGTTAACGTACGTAACCTCGCATTGCAAAACCTCGGGCTGTGGAAGCTTCTCATCCAGCAAGAACCTTTTATACGTAGCCCAGTCTTCTACGAATAAAGGCCTGAACTCGTCATAATGGATGTATTGAAGAGGCGTGTCCATCTTGCGCCAGTTGCGCATGAACGCATTGTTTTGAATCTGAATTAACTGGTTCTTTGATGCGTCCACAAACCAGCACCGGAGAGGCAGGGACCGCAAGTCAACATTTTGACCGAGCGCCAGGTCAATTCCTTCGATCTGGACGGATCCAGTTGGCAACTTCACCTCCGAAAAAGGATAGACCTCCCTGTAACGCTCCCAAAGCAGACCATAATGCAACAGCCCCCACGACTTGATGGGCGCGAAAACGACCGCAAACGCAGTTTCGACTACAGGAGGATTTGCAAAGTCAACTGGGCGCATACTGCCTGACCGCCGGAGAGCAGGTTGATGCTGAGTATTCATAATTCTTGCCGGTAAGCTAAAGTCCCTGAGGTAGGAACTACGGCTGAAGTGGGTAACATGCGGGGCCACTGAACCTCAACTCAGCCATGTGCCTAGTCCCATTCTAGACCCAAACTACCCTATCGGCGAATTCACCTAATGCCAGTATGCCATCGTTTGCTCGAATTGTACAATTGGATCAATTAGAACATTTAGTAAGCTTGGTACTTGCTGTACAATAGGCGAACTCATGAAAAGGATGCCTGTCAGCCAAGCTCGGAAAGCGTTTCCAGATCTTGTGAACCAGGCATTCTACGCCGGGGAAACCACGATCGTGACGCGCAGAGGCAAGGGAGATGTTGCTGCGATTATCCCAATGAAGCTCTTAGAGAATGGATTCCGCGGCAGCCCAAAACCGCCCAAGACAATGCACAGGAAACCCTCCGAATCAGCGTCAGGTCAGATCCCAAAGATGCCTATTAAATTGCTTTCTTAAGCCTATCGCTATCCGCTGACGCAGCCGGGTGCCCCATCCTTGCGTTTTTTGCAAGGGTGGAAATTTCTGTTCAGGGCGCAATCACTTTGTCCTAGCGTGGGCCTTCGGCGCGGGCGCGCCGCGCAACAATCCTTCGGTGCTGAGGTCTTCGTCGAGGTCGGGCCGGTGGATGCCGTAGCCTCCACCCGCAATCTTCCAGTTTTTGCGCTGGATCGGCGTGGCGTCGAGCAGGCGCGGGTACCACACCAGCGGCACGCTGATAATGCGGCCATCGCGCAGGGAGACGCTCAGGGCGTCGTCGGTGAACTCGACTCCCAACACGCGCTCATCAGCCGTCGATGCCGAAAAACTCATTCCAACCCTCCGGAAAGTGCACTCGACGTTCAGTCAGCAACATTTTTTTCGCTTCCATATGAGTCTGCGTAAGACTCGAACTCAGACCCGCCCTTTCCAATATCCGGGCTTCCGGCTGGTGTGTGCGACCGCCACGATCAGGATGCTCCCCGAACCTTGTTCGCGGTAAATCAAAGTGAATGGAAACTTTCTCAACAGGAACCTGCGGGTGGAGTGAGGACCGGAAGCCCATCGTCGAGGCGCGGCGATGATCTCTGCCAGCGCCCGGTCCACTTCAGCGTCGAATCCGAGAGCAGCATCGGGACTGCGCTCCAGATACCAGTCAAACGCTGCTTCGTACTCGGCGGTAGCTTCGTCGTGAAACTCCGCCGACTTAGTGGGCATGGGGCAGCTTGGCGAGACTGCGCTTGCGCACCTCATCCCAAGGAGTGGTTTTTGCTTTGCCGGAGTCGAGATCCGCAATGCGCTTTCCAATCTCAGCTTCCCAGGCGGCTTCCACGCCTTCATCCACCTGGCCACCGAGGTTCGAAATCAGGGAGTGCGCCAGGGCCTCCTGCTCCTCGATTGTGAGCGAGAGCGCCCGCTCCAGCAGCTTGGAAACTTCCGGCGTCATCTGAGCCATGTCAACCTCGATGGCCTTAGTTTATCGCAACTAAGTCGGTGGCGAGTCCAATCTTTCCCCGTTGCGTGCTTTTCCACAGCCTCTCCCTGTTCATCCAACCTTGACTGAGATTTCTGAACATCTCATACTGGCTGCGGGGCCAAGAAATCCCCGGATCGAACGCTAAGTCCTTGCGGCTCAAGATTTTGCCCCTAAGTGATTGCAGCCCTAAGATTAAATTGCGAAATCTCGCTAAACCCAACATTCCAAAGGTCGAGGGGGGAGGGGGAGGGGGGCGGAGGCGGGATACCCAAGCTCTTTCCGGAAATTTCAATTTGGAACTGCCTGATCGGCTTCTGAAAACAATGGATGCGATTCGGCTCATGCCTTCGAGCGGAGTTGCCGACCTCTTCATTATGAGAGGAAAGGGGAGCTTCTTATGAGTACGTCCATCTCCAGTGTGTTACTGAATGCGCCGTCGGCTGCGGCGAATGCTTCGGCGAATCAGGCGCCGGCTCCGAAGCCTCAACCGGTCGCGAATGCTGCGACCGACACGGTCCAATTGACTGAGGCGCAGCGCGTCTATCAGCTGTACAACGAGGGGCAGAAAGTATCGCAGATCGCCTCCAGCCTGAGCCTGACCCAGACTGCGGTGAATGGATACTTGAATCTGAGTACGAGCGGGTAGCGCGATCGCGACGCCTGCAGAGTAAGACCTGAATTCAAAACCCCTACACTCTCGCACGATGCGCGAGGTGTGGCCCCGGCGGAATCTCGCTCACAAAATTAAAATCCCCACTTCTCGCGCAAAGAACGCGCGAGAAATGGGGAACCCGAATCCTTCGCTTCCGTTACTGCGCCGGGGTTGCGGCGGGCGACGGAGCGTCGGCGGTTACTTCGGGCGCGGACGCTACTGGATTGATCTTCACCGTGGCTAGGATTTGTTCCAGGCGGTTGAAGACTTTGTCGCGGTCGACGTGCTTTACGATGCCGTCCTCGGAGGCGTCGGTGGTGACGTTGAGGGCGAACTCGTAGCACGATCCATTCTGGAAAACATGGAAGTACTTGGAGTCGCTCTGCCGCGTGCCTTCGCCGGAGACGGCTTCGGTGGCGCGCAGTTCGAGGTCGCCCAGCATCAGCTTGGAATTCGATGCGGAGTCCGTCGACTTCGCTGCGCTCGTTTGCTCAGTGCTGGCTGCGGTCTGCGTTGGAGCGGCCGAAGTTGAGGACGGCTTCTCCGTTGGCGATGACGCTGGCGCGGACTCGGTCGACGCAACCGGCGCTACGACCTTGGGCTGCGGGACCGCGAACTCGGTGCATTGGTCGGCGGTGAGCGATTTGTGGACGCTCACGTTGAAGAATGCGGACGAGAAGTCAGTGTTGGCGAAACTGGTCTCGGGGAGTTCGACGGCGGCGAGAGCGACTCCGCCGGGCTCGACGAAGTTCATCGCGATGGGATTCGAGGCCAGAAGTTCGCTGGCGGCGCTGCCGGTTTCAATGGCGTAGCGGCGCGGATATTCGAAGGTCAGGCCGTAGGTCTGGTCGGTGTAGTTCACGGTTGCGGGTTTCTTGTGGACAACTTTCGATGGAGACGGCTTGCTCGTGGCCTGCATTACGGGTGCGGGCGTCGGCTGAACCGGGATCGGATTTTGCGTGACGGAAGTCGGGTTGCTGGTGGATACGGGTTTCGGTTTGTCGTTGGAACTCGAGCAGCCGACGGTTACGGAGCAGACGATCAGTACAGCGGCGAAGATGAGCGCGCCGGTGTTCTTGCCCCAGGTAATGCAATGGGTTTCTTCGATGGTGCGAACTGCGTTGATGCGGGTCATTGGGTTGCCTCCTGCCGACGAGCGGCGCCTTGAGTAATGCACGAGTTTGGCCAAGTGCGGAGGCGTTGATTTGGCGGGAGTTAGAGGGGACTTGGGCGCAAACGCCGCGTGGGGCGCGGGACACGATGTGGGCGGGGAAACACGCCGGTTCTCAGGATTTATTAGTTCTAGATTTCTACGTGCCCCGAGATTCCCATGTCTCGCAAAACAGGCGAGACATGGGGAATCCCATGCAGGGGTAATTGCCGAACTTCTTTCGGAAAACTTGGAAGTGAGGTGAGCTAGTATCCTTGGGCTGTGACAAACCAACTGACAACTTTGTATCGGCCGGTGGGACGAGGCGAGATGGAGTTGATACGCGGGAGTCACTTCCGCGAATTTCCTCCCCGGTTGCCGGAGCAGCCGATTTTTTATCCGGTGTTGTCGGAGGAATATGCGACGCAGATCGCGCGTGACTGGAACACGAAGGATGAACGGTCCGGATTTGCGGGATTTGTTTTGCGGTTCAATGTGCGGACTGAGTTCTTGCGCAAGTATGATGTGCACGTTGTGGGAAGTTCGGCGCATCAGGAATATTGGATTCCAGCGGACGATTTGCCGCGGCTGAATGCGAATATCGTTGGGGAGATCGAAATTGTGTCGGAGTTTTACGGGTAACGAAAGTCAAAATCCCCACCTTCTCGCAAAATACGCGAGAAGGGTGGGGCATGCCCGACTGGAGGAGGCGCGATGAGTGGAGTCGCTCGGATGTGGTGGATCTTGTTTGTAGCTCTGTTGCTGGTGTCGGGCTGGGGGTGGGCGCAGAGTGTGGCGGAGAGGATCATTATTGATACCGACATTGGCGATGACGTGGATGATGCGTTTGCTCTGGCGCTGGCGGTGCGGAGTCCGGAACTGCAGGTGCTGGGCGTGACAACTACGTTTGGGGATACTGAGGCGCGGGCGAAGATTGTGGATCGATTTCTCGGCGAGGTGGGGCGGGCGGAGATTCCGGTGCTGGCGGGGAAGGCGACTGGGACAAAGAATCCGATGTCGCAGCGGCGGTATGGAGAGGGCGGGCATTTTGCGAAGTCGTCGCATGGGGATGCCGTGGAATTCTTGCTGGCCCAGATTCGGAAGTATCCGGGGGAGATTACTTTGATCGCGATTGGGCCGCTGATGAATGTGGGGGCGGCGGTCGATAAAGATGCGGCGACGTTTCGGAGATTGAAGCGGGTGGTGCTGATGGGCGGGTCGGTGCGGCGAGGGTATGGGGATTTGGGATATACGGCGCCGGTCCCTCCGATGCCGGAATGGAATATTTTGAATGACGTTGCTTCGGCGCAGAAACTGTTTGCGTCCGGCGTGCCGCTGTTTGTGATGCCGCTGGATTCGACGCAGTTGAAAATGGATGAAGTGAAGCGGGCGTTCTTGTTTGGACAGGGGACGGCGGTGACGGATCAACTGGCGGTGCTGTATCACTTGTGGGGGCAGGAGACGCCGACGTTGTTTGATCCCATGACGATTGCGTTTGCGCTGAGGCCGGAGTTGTGTCCGGTGACGGGGATGCACATTCGGGTGGATGAAAAGGGATTCACGCGCGAGGAACCGGGCGCGGTAAATGCGCAAGTCTGTTTGGATTCGAATGCGGAGGAGTTTTTCCGGTTTTATTTGAAGAGGGTGGCGGGGAGTTGAGAGTCAGTTGTCAGAAGCTCTTGTTAATGGAGATCGACTGAAGATGAAAACACTAGCAGTGGCTGTGATGGCGCTGTGTTCGGCGATGTTTGGGCAGGCGAAGCAGGATGTGGGTCTCATCGTCAGCGGGGGGATGGTGGTGACGATGGATGGGGCGCGGACGATTGTTCGCGACGGCAGCGTCGCGGTCAAGGGCGATGAAATTGTCGCCGTGGGCCCACGGGCCGAGATTGAAAGTCGGTATGCAGGCGGCCAAACGATCGATGCGCGGGGGCGGCTGGTGCTGCCGGGATTCATCAACGGGCACACGCATGTGCCGATGACCTTGTTTCGCGGGCTGCATGATGACGTGACGTTGAACGACTGGCTGTATAAATACATTTTTCCGGCGGAAGCGAAGAATGTGAATGAAGAATTCGTGCGCTGGGGGACCCGGCTA
>Ga0210400_10002707_pt1 | contig 16146 bp, 9 predicted proteins | sample IncBWH26MmetaG_FD_155456 | JGI IMG/M metagenome (GOLD analysis project Ga0210400, IMG submission 155456) | Forest soil microbial communities from Barre Woods Harvard Forest LTER site, Petersham, Massachusetts, United States - Inc-BW-H-26-M | ecosystem: Environmental > Terrestrial > Soil >... | reverse complement strand
TCTCCCAACAAGACGACGCTTTTCACGGCTTGCGCCACGGCTAGAACATTGGCCAGTGACATCTGCCCGGCTTCATCGACAAAAAGCACATCAACGGTCTCAAAGAACTCTTCTCTCGACCACAACCATCCAGTCCCGGCAACCACTTGTCCGCCCGCACACTGCAGGGCCTTGAGGGCTTCCTCGTTGTCCTTGGTTTCATGGATGAACGGAGAAAGAACTTCGGACTTCTCGTTCACCTTCTGGACGCAGCACAAGCCCGTCCAATTCATTTCGCGGGCCGCATTTACCGTCTCATTGAGAAGATTTCGGATCGCCTTGTGGCTGAACGCGCTAATTCCAACCTTTTTCCCTTTTTGCACAAGTTCACAAATCATGCGCGCCCCGGTATAGGTCTTACCCGCGCCTGGCGGCCCCTGCTGCGGCAATACCGCTGAATCAACCATAAGCGCAATTCGCTTCGCGGCCTGAAGCGTTGTTTCGCCCGCATGAATCAAGGTCCCGCAATTTCCTCCACTGATGCGCGGAGGCCGCCGTAACAGCAGGTCCCGAGCGGCACGATAGGCGCCGGGGGAATCTATTCCATTCTCCTGCACCCAGACACCAAGGCGGAACAGTGACTCCGCCAGCTTTTTCGAATCGACCTGCGAAAAAGAAAACACTGAACTCGGATGGGTATTCGCTGTCTTTCCGCTTTTCTTAATGTCGATGGTTCGCGCTGCCACGTCGATCGCGAAAACCGTGCCCACCCGTTGTGCGCCATCATGAAGAGTCTCCTCCCTACGAATGTCCGTTTCCTGCGGGTCAAAGAGATATCGGTCTACTGGAAGTTTGCCGTCGGTTCCAATCCGCTCCATCAATTTCAAGCCGGCAAGGGCTGATTTCTCGTACAGCAAGTCCTCGTCGGCCATTTCCTTAAGCCGAAAAAACTCCCACCACTCCGCCTTGTCCTCTCTCCGATGCCAATCCAGGAGATTTGCCAACAACCAGCAGGCCCGCTGCTCTTCCGATTGCTTTTCCAGATCGACCGGAAGATCGGCGATCAATTTGTCGCGTAGTGTAGCGACGCGCTGCTGACGCTCATCGACTTTTGCAGGAGGCTGCCCATCCTGGGTTTGTGGGCGCGACACCTCCCGGCCTTCACGGACGGGGCCGCTACGCTGTTGCTCCAACCAGTTGCGCATTTCCCACGTCGATAAGCAGTCATCCCGGTTATAGCCCTCTACGGTTCTGGGGCCCTTTTTCTCAACATCCAGCCAGCGTGTGAGTTCCAAGTCATGTTCGGTCACCCGTATTGCATAGCTTGCTTCCCTCAGAGGGACCTCGCGTTTGAATGCATAAAGCGCTTCTAGCCTTTTTAGCGAATATTGTTCAACGCCGGCCCGCACCGCCTGTTTGGCGATATTGTGAAGATCAACAAACAACGAAGCCCGCAACATTCTGTCAACGGCGTCCTCCCGTGAAGCATATCTTCCCATCAATCGTTTGATCGCCGACGGTTCATAGGGCGCAAAGTGATAGATGTGAAGGCCAGGATATTGCGACCAGGCTTCCATGACAGTATCAACAAACCACTCGAAAGCATTCCTCTCCTCCGCCTGATTTTGTGACCAGCGGCACTGATAAACAGGTTCGCCAACCGTAGTTAGCGTTACAAATCCCAGTAGATACTCCAGCCCACTATGGCCCACAAACGGATCACCCTCAATATCGAAAAACAAGTCACCCGGAGAGGGCTCGGGAAGCCGGGTAAGGCCGCATTCGGGCTCAACCGGCAACAGCTCAAACACCGGGAATCCTTCGTGCCGGCTCGCTGCCTGCACTCGTGCTTGCTCGCGTACCCGAATGTATCCCTCCGGTGAGCCTCGTTCGGGGCGCTTCTGAAGTGGGAGCGGGAGAACTGCCAGTTTCTCAAGGGTATCGGTTTCCCAGAAGAGCAGTTGCTTCCGCTGCAATTTGGTGATTCCTGCCACCAAAGAAAGATGGTCGTCTTTTCGCCAGCACGCATCACATTCCCGCCACCAACGGCAGACCGCACAATGGGGGTTCGGCTCCGGATAAGTCAATATAGAGCTCTCCAGGTTAACCGCTCTCTCCAGCCTCGACTTTACTTGCCGAAAGTACGAAGCAAAGTCCAACACACGATAGACTTCAGAAACTAGCTCTTCAGTGCGGGGAACAACATGCATGGACTCCGGCAAAATTCCCTGAGCAGCTTCGAGAAACTCAGAATACAAGGACAACTGGAGAATCGTCGCCGCTTTGGTCTCCTGTGCCAGCTTGCAGTCATAGGCCTCGTAGGACCATTCGCCGAGGCGGCTTGGCGTGTTCACCCGGCGAAGAATATCGGCCCGCCCTAGCCAGCGTCCGGTCCGGAAGGTTGCCTGCGAGATCACATCTGCGCCACCTTTCATCGCAATGGACGTTTCCCGAACTGCTTCCTCATCGGAGTCAATTGCCCTGAGATCGACAATAGACAGACCTAAGTTCTCCAGATGATTGAGGTAATTCTGCTCGTGCTCCAGTCCGTGCTGCTGTAGGACCCAGGTGTCCGGATTTTTCCATAGGGGAGCCATCCGTTCGCCACGGGCCAGCGCAAGATCCAATCGGGTGAGATGAGGACAGGCCAATTGATTGCTAAGATCACTAGCTGATAGGCGTATGTTTTCTTTTTCGACCTTCACGACTGATTCTGTGAGCTAAAGAATAGCTTGATCATCTTTCTCCAATAGTCGCAACCCTCAGCACAAGAAGTTTTGAAACACCGGCACCGTAATTGTGCAAAGGTAGATCATACTTGTATCTGGGATCTTTCAAGGAACAAAAATGGTATCGTTCCGAACTCCGATGCTTGTTAGTAATTTCTAATATTAGCCGTTGACCGTCCAAGTCGCTGCTGGAGTGAAGGGAACCGCGTCAATTGGACAAATGCGGAAGCGCCTAGTCTGACTAGGAAAGCGGATATACTGAGGATCGCACCGAAGACTCTGCGGAAATTGCCCCTTTTACGATTTCGAGAGCGCAAGGCCAAGAAATTCGTTCCTGCTCCAAACGTATGTTTCTTCCCCAAGCTTGGCTGCGAAGTCCCTCGTATACCATCCGTTCATGGTCCTTCAAAAGTGATAACTCCGCGTTCTCATTCTGCATAGGTTCCTCTACCCACAGTTTCCGATAGTTGAAAAGCGTCTCTTTATCCATCAAGATTGATGTCAGACGTGGTAGAGCCCGACGCGCATGGGCCAAAATGGCATATCCGTGCGTGTCGATGTCGCCCCAGTACACGGCAGCGACTCCTTGCAGCCATGGAACAATATCGAGAACACCTACAGCAAGGCCGAGCTTCATCAAAGCCACGACACCGGGAAGGTCTGGCAAGGCTAGACCGGTCTCGAGGTTCTCCACAATAATGGCGGCGGCAGGAGCCAGCGGCAGGGCAACAATCTCCTCAAGAGGGGCTTCGAGATCTTCCAGTCCTCCAACAGAGTTACGTAAACTGGGGCATAGGAGCCTCACCCTAATTCGGTGTCGAGGACCCCGAAGGCCACACGCCGCAAAGAAGTCGCGCTCCTGGAATTCGCCTCGGATTGCGCAGACTAGTTCAGTTACGAGGCCTTTACGCCGCTCTATCCATTTGGTGTCTAACCCTTCGACTGGCAGCTGCCGAAGGTACATGCCCGACCTGGGGTTGCGTTCGAGCCATAACATCAACGACCAGAGCCTTTTGAAATCAGTACCGCTATAGTCAGCGAGTACATCAAAGTGCCGTGGAAGCACGGAATCCCCGGCTAGTATCGGCCACTGAGTAATCAATCGTCCATGGCGCTCGCGGGCAAGAGCCCATCGCACCTGCTGGCCAACTACTGTGGCTACTTGCTCGGACGATGTCAGCCTGAAACTCGTGGGAATACGCTGCCGCCCGAGCCGGGGCCACTGGCGGTCCTCCCAAGCAATTTCACCTATACCACGCCAATCGGACCAGGCATTTACCCAGGCTCGAATACCTCCAACATCTTCCTCAACGTCGTTTTCAGTTGGTGAGCCGAGCGCCATCACGAGAGGCCATCCCCCCTGCTGGTTCAGCCAATTTCGATGTTGGTTATTGAACCGACGTGTCAGGGATTCTCGGATGTCTTCAGGAAATAGTAATCTTTTGCGGCTCATGGATATGGATCGGCAATTTCAGTCGCTGCTGTTGGGTATCGTACTCGATCATAATGACCGCCGAGTTCTTGCGATCTCGGATGTGCACGAAACACGCACCACCGATGAAAGGCTCCAACGTCATCACAGACTTCAGAGGTGTCGCGACAATCATCTGGAACCCAAAAGTCTTGAAGATGTTCATGGCCATCGCCGTGAATTCTGCATCGGCCTTGTCGAATGCCTCATCGAGAACCACCGTGGAAAAGCTTGGTAGCGCTCTGTCCTGGCCGCCAAGCTGATAACGTAGGGCAGCTGCCAAGCAAGTGGCTGCCAATTTTTGCCGTTGACCTCCTGACTTTCCAGCACCGCTACGGTAAATCTCAACTTCAATGTTATAAGAGTCGAGTTCTCTGGCTACGAACTCCACGTGCTGACGAACATCCAGAACCAATGACCGCCAGTTCTTGTCTGAGGTTTCCTGGCTGGCAATCTTTTTTACCAAAGCACTCAACACTTCAAACCGCTGCTCCGCCATGGCGGGTTCATCGCTGAATGAATGGCTGAGAGCTTCCTTCAAACTCGCCTTGAACAGTCTGACGTCCTCAAGCGTTCTATCCAAGGGGTCGATCACAAGGTGCGTTCCCTGGTTAAACTCAGCAGTTAGGAGGCTCTCATTGACCAGTTCCAGTCTATCGAGAATTCCTTTGCGTTCTTGTTCGAGACGGGCGGAGAGCAACGTCAGGTTTTGGTCGCTTTGCTCCCGCAAGAGCGTGAGAAATCGCTCCTCAAATCGAGGAAGTCCATCAGTTTCCAACCGGCAAAGCTTGGCGAAGAAGTCTTCTCCACTTTCCAGCGTGGCATCGAGCCCGCCGCCTTCGGCCGGCCAGTTTCTGTTGAAATCAGCGAAGCGCCTCTCAATGGAGTTCTTAAGACTTTCCGCCTCTACACTGAGCTTGTTCTTGTCATCATTCAAGGCTCTTTCGACCTGCGCGGTCACCTGATCCAGAGATTCCAACGTGATGGGCCTGCCAACCACGGAAAATCTTTCCCCAAGCTTAGTCGTCTGCAGATCGGAGAGTAAGGCAGAAAGAAGATCGCCGGAAAGGGCCTCAAGGCGTTTTGTATTGCTTTCGATTTCTTTGGTTTTTATGGAAACCGCTCCTGCGGCATCGTTCTTTGCCTTGACTGCAGCTTGATACAAGGTATTCTGGGCACTAATACTTTTATCCAGCCGGGCCAGATCCGGTCTGGATGCCTTCTCAGCCTTGATCCGCTCATCGAGACTCGTTATCCTGCTCAGGATAGAAGCAATATCGATATCGGACCAGGTTAGATTCGCCAGAGTTTGGCTGTAAAGCATTTGGTCGCGTTGCTTGCTTTCCTCGCTCTTGGCGCCCTCAAGTTTCTTGCGCAAAGTTTCTAAGTCTATTGCCAGGGTAAATGCCTGTTGCTTGTAGAGCTCAAGCTTGCTTTTATTGTCGAATCCGAGAACCCAGCGGGCACGGTCATCAACTCGAAAGCGATCATCCTTTTCGTGCCGAGTGGAACCATGTTTCGCCTGTCCCTGCACAGTGATCGCCCGCGGCGCACTGCGGAATGCCTGCACAGTTTCCGCACATTCGTAATCAAATCGTGACCGCAACTCTTCGCGAATCCACTCAGCATAGTTCCCTGGTGCCACATTTAGTTTGCGAAACAGGGAATTTGGTGAGACGCTCTTCTGCGCCAACGGTTGTTGTGTAAGCACTCGCAGATAGACCAGCCGCTCGCCGATGTACTTGTCGTTCAGGTAAGTCGAGACGGCTGAATAATGCTTGTCATCCACGAGTAGTGATAATGCGAACCCGTGCAGAACGCGTTCGATTGCGCCTTGCCACTTCCGCTCGTCCTCCCGGACTTCGAGCAATTCTCCGGCGAACGGCAATTTTTCTGCGGCTATTCCAATAGCCGCAGCAAGGGCATGCCGGAGATCGAGCATCCGGGAAGGGATGTTAGACGGCTGCCGTTCCATGGCGTCAATTTCTTTTCTGGCCCTCTGGAACGCTTCGGTTTTTTCTCGTTGTTGATTTTTAAGCTCATCCTTGCGGCGTTCAAGATCTTCGCTGAATTCCTCTGCTCGAAGGACCCCTTGCCGGGCGTCATCCGTGAGCTGTACAAACGCGTGTGGGCCATCCGGCAGAGACCACCCCATTCCCTTGCAGGCGTCGGCTGCCCGGTTGCGCTTCAGGAGACGATCACCCTTGTCGCGTTCAGCATCTTCAAGTTGCTTTTGAAGTTGCTCGATGAGACGACCACCTATACCGTGGAGACGCTCTTGAAGCTCCCCCAGTTTCGCAAATTCCTGCTCCACGATGGCCGCGAGGCGCTGCACCTCTTGTTTGCCACCTTCGAGTTCGACTTTGAGTTCACTCAATCGTGCTTCCAAAAGTACCTTGCGGCGCTGTTCTCGATAGGGATCGACTCCGTCCAAGATACGGTCAAGCTCCAACAATGTGTCCCTCGTCTGTTTCAACTCATTAAACTCGGTGCGTGCGGGTGCAAGGGTCTCGATCTGCTGCCGTGCGGCGACTACGGCCTGGTGGGCCGCGTTCAGTTCACCGAATTCCGCCACCAGTCTCTCGGCGATCTCGAAAGTTTGAGGAACATCGAGCATGAAATCTCGCAGAAAGGTATTCAGATCTCCGAGATTTTTTGCCGACTGAGTCTTGTGCAACAACCGCAGGGCCATCTCGTTATCGATACCGAGAAGCCGCCGGAATCGTTCTTGATAAGCGCTGAATTCATCCCGCACGAAGGCATCAGGCAAAGAGGGACGAATCTTCCGCACTTCGAAATCGCTCTTCGGAAAGAAATCGAACTCGCGAATGTCGAATCCGCGCTCCAAAATCAAATAGGCCTTCTTCACATCAGTGGTTCCAGTCGATTTACCGCGAATCCACAGGAGTTGTGCAAGGACGACATATTTCCCCTGCCGATTGCGATAGGTCTCCGCGATCGCCGACCATGTTGAATCCGGTCGCAGGTATTGCGATACATATTCTCCGCTGTCTCCCGTTTGTTGAGCCCAGGCTCCTCGCACGTAGGTCACCACATTGCGATCTTTTCCATGGCGGTCTGCCTCGCGAGCGGCAACGTTGAAATCCACCCACCGAGGCGGGGTCAGGAGGGCTGCATGTGCATCAAGAATGGTGGACTTTCCTGACCCAGATGGCCCGACGAAGAGAAATCCCACCTCTGAGATGGGGAAGTCGGAGATGCCAGAGAAGGTACCCCAATTGTATGTCTGGATTCGGACCAGACGAAATTGGTCTAACGCGCCTTCCGGCTCAGCGAGGAAGTCCCCATTGGAATTCGCTTCCATCACGAGTCTTCCTCATCATCCGTGCCGATAAGTGGCTCTTCGTCATTCGAGTTCGCTTCGGATGCAGTACCTGCCAGATTCGCATAGATGCTAGTTAGTGCTTGGACCTCTTCGGCGGGAAATAGAAGCTTTAGCGTGGGTGATACTTCGTAGCGGTCCTCGCTGCCGCGGATTCTCTGAAGGAGGCTATGTCTTTTCGCCTTCTCAATCGCATTGTCAACTTGTCGCTCAAACCTGGCGCGATCGACATTGCCCTGACGCTCAAAGATAGTTAAATGCTCCACCATTTCGTCAATGGCAAGCACCGCACGTTCTCCTTGAGCATCGGATTGTGTCAGGCGTTGCCGTAGGAAGAGCACCAGTACTGAATCCAGAAAGGTCAATGGGGCCCTGCGGAGCAAGACAGGAACATCAAGTTCGTCCGATAGTATCTGGCGCGTGAACGCAACCTCCTGGTCCCGATCAATTACCAATTCTAGGAACAGCTCATGAAGGCGAGACCGAATAATCGACTCATATCGCAACAAGATAGGCCACAACTTGGTTTGTCGGCGCGCATCGATGGCGGGGCCGAGGAGCACCTGCACAAGGACTCTTCGTGCTTCCAGTGGAAGGTTTCCCTGGTCATTTGTAAACAGGGCCTCATGACCTTCGCTGCTGGTAGCAAGCTTGGCTACATCTACAGTCGTCGTTTTAATCGGTGAGTTCAATATAGCGTTCCCTCAGAAAATAGATTGTAGGGACGCGAGCGCGACGAATGACCTCATCATCTCCCTCCCAACATACCATTTCCGTATCTCCTGTCATCTCGCCATGCTTGGCACCGAGTGCCACGTAACCGACCACGCTACCAAGGCCCTGTTCCGCTGGAAAGCTCTCGAGCAACTGTCGAATAGATGCTTGTGTTTGGTTTGCAAGGAGCGCGCGAATGTGTTGCTGCAGTGTCCTGAAGTCGATTTCCGATTGACGAACCAGCTCACTCACGATGTCCAATCCTAGTTCTGACGGGACCCCTTCCTGCATGTCGGCATTGGTGATTCGCTGCGACGGGTCGTACATGACCAACTGGGATGCTGATCGAATTTGGCTGCTCGTGAGCATTAGCAAATAATCGAGAGTATGATTGGGCCGCAAATGTTCCTTCGTTTCCAGGGCAGCCCTCTGCGCCTCTTTCAGGAGTGAATGCAACCGCCGCTGCTCAAGATACTCACGGCTTTGCACGAAGGTCTTCAGACTACGCGCAAAATTCTGTAAGACATCGTGAACACTGCTGCCCTCATCTAAAAGAAGCCCGGTCAAACGCAACAAGAAACGCCTCTCTCGCCCCTCGAGCGATCGGGCGAAGGGACGGCCGATAATCTCGCTTAAGGAGGTTTCCAGTGCGGCCGATTGCTCAGGGTCTATCAGCAGACGCCAGAAAGCCGCGAAGGTCTTTCCAGCATCGCTCTCTCCAATCAGGTCGACACCGGCAAAGAGGGCAGCGAGCACATCACCTCGGTTTCCTTCGTTTTCCATTAAGCTTTCACGGAGGTGCCGGTTCAGCTTGTCAAATTCGTCCCGAACCCGGCGGAAGTCGCCCGTCAACTCATCAGCAAGAGCAATGATTTCTCGTATCCGCTCCATTGCTCGGTCGTCTGGCAAGGCCTTCACCCCGCCGCCTTGCACTAACTGAATCTCGTGGTTGATTCGCTCCCGTTCGGCCATCAGTGCGGCCAAACGGGTCTTAGGGTTTGAATCAGTTTCCTCCGCTAATCGTGTCAACTGTTGCATGACTACTGCCAAGCGACTTTCGGTCGCTGCCAATCGTGGCCTGAGCACCGTGGTGATGAAGCGGATGGCGTTGGCCGCATCAGTGGTGAGTTCGTATTCTTCCTCACTCGCGTCAACAGGAAAGCGTCTAGTTATCCACCCCTGGGACAGCCAGTCGGCTATATACTCCTGAGCCGTCCGGGGCAGTTCCTCTCCGCTGGCTCGCAATTGCTCGATCTCCCGGATGAGCCGTTCCTTCAGCACGGAGCTTGAGAGAGTCTTCTCGTTGTCGAGCAACAGCGTCTGCAAGATCGCCAGTATTAGCGGCGACTTGTCTGCAGCCAATAGCCGCCAGAGAGCCTGGGACCGTAGGTTTCGGAGAGCAGCGACTGTGCGAAGGCTCTTCAATCCATCTCCTTGCGATCCGCCGCGAACGTGGTTTTACAGACAAGTCCTCCCGCATTCCGACACAGAAACCCGATCGGATGCGGTTCATCTCGCGCGGTCGTGCCGAACGACTCGGTGCAATGTATCGCCACGAAAAATTCGATAGCATCACCGCTTATCTCGCCGCCGCCCACGGCGAGAAAACCAACTTCAAGAGCCATACTCAGCTCCGAACGCTAAGCATGTAGAAGCAGTATATTATAAGCGAATAAAAGACGAACATCACGACAAATATATGAAATCGATTCAGGCCTGGAATTGTCGAGTTAGCAGGGCAAACCTACCTCAAGAGGGCCGCCCTTCTGTCGCGAACTCTCGAGGATTGACCGCGAGGCTTTGTCAATTTAGTTCTATTATGGAACTATATTGACATAAGGTTATGAGCAGCGCATACTGCAGACATGCGCTCCCGCTTAGACGAATTACTCCCCTTGGCCGAGCAGAATGACGGACTGGTGACAGCAAACCAGGCCCGCGCCATCGGTATCTTGGACTCCGTCCTGGCTCGCCTTACCCAGCGGGGAAAATTGGAACGGGTCGCGCGCGGTGTCTATCGAATTCCTTACTATCCCGCAGATCGGCTGTCGCAATACCGGGAAGCGGTTTTATGGGCGCGCGCGAGCCATGGACCCGAAAATATCGCGCTCTCTCACGAAACCGCGTTGGCCGTGTATGGGATCTCCGACATGAATCCGTCGCAGGTCCATATTACAGTCCCCAAAGGTGCAAGACTCCGGCGCCAGAGGCCGAAGTGGATCGTGATTCATCGTGGCGACTTACCCCCCACCGATGTGACGACGCACGAAGGCCTACCGGTCACGACCGTGGCAAAAAGTGTGTTGCATGTAGCGAACGAAACCGGCAGGTTGGGACTGGCTCGGCAAGCCATCAAAGATGCCCGCAAGGAAGGATACATTAGCGCGGCGGAAGCGAAGCGGCTTACGCGCCAACTCAACGAGTACCATGGTGGCGATGGAAGGACGCAAGGAGCCAAGGAGCATCCAACGGCGTGAGCGCAAAACGTGTAGAACGTCTGGAGAAGACCCTTGCCCGCGTCGCACGCGAGCAAGGGCTCGACCAGGAACGTCTGCGCAGATGGGTCTCCTTCCTCGCGCTCTGCGGAGTGCTGGAGCATGCAGTTGAGAAGGGCGTGATAAACACCTATTACCTCAAGGGGGGAGTTGCCATGGAACTCCGCTTCGCACACGCCGCTCGCACCACCAAAGATTTCGATCTGGGCTTGGAGGGGAACCGAGTGGAGCGCCTACAGAGGTTAGAGGAGGTGCTGAAGTTGGGATTTGATGAATTCGCATTCCGGCTGAAGCCCGAGACTCATCAGATGGAACTTGCCGACACGGTGCGGGTAGAAGTCGCAGTGCAATACAGAACGCGGGCCTGGCAGACGGTAGATATAGATCTCGGCCCAGGAGAAGCGCGGGAAGTGGACTTGGTCAAACCAGCCGTTACGGGGCTAGCCGAGATGGGCTTACCAATAGCACCGCACGTGCGGTGCCTAGGCATCAACGAGCAGGTGGCTCAAAAGCTACATGCTTGCACCGGACCTCTTCGAGAGGACCGCGCGCGGGATGTTTTGGACATTCTGCTCGTGGACATGCTGGGCAAGCTCGACTATCCGCGGGCGCGCGGCGCGGCGGAGCGGGTTTTCGTGGAGCGACACACTCATGCATTTCCTCCCGGCGCCAATCTCCCAATGGGCTGGCGACAGGAGTTGGAGAACCTGGCTCGGGAGCTTGGATACCCTATTACGAATGCAGAGGGGATTGAAGCGAAATTCGTGGCTGTGGTCCAAGCGATTGCAACGGCTTCCGCGGACTAGCCGGCGGATTCGGTTCTCGCTCCTTCAACTAATTTGCGGCGCAGATGACAACGTTCGACGACGCTCAAATACACACGATTCACGCTTACTTGACCCTTGTTTGACCTACGTTTCGCAGCAAAATGAAAACCGATGCAATTGCGCCTGAAACGCGCCGATCAGCGCGGTAAGGGGGTTCATCGCGTCCGAGCCGAATTCTGATTTTGGCCAGGATCGGCACAAGTCTTAGGGTCATACGCTCCATTCCGAACGATTGAGAATGTCTGGCGTCCCTGTGCCCAGCGATTTTGACACTTCGTCGAGCCTGCCGACGCGCTACACCAGTTGTGCTCCGAAGTGTTGAGCAAGTGAAATTTGCGCTCTGGGCAACGCCATCCCAAGGATTAACGTCATCAGATCATCATTATATTTATTTGGCAATCTGTCTTTGACGAAAGGAGAGGCTGCAATGGCGCACAGGACGCAACGAGGTTGGTTAAAGCGAGAAAAACGCACTCACGGTGAAACTTGGGTGTTGTTCTTTCGGACAGTTCGGAAGTCCGACGGTAAGCGAGTCGAGAACAAGGTTCCAGTTGGCCTGGTGAAAGACTTCTCCAGCAAAGACTCTGCCTGGGCCGAAGTCGAAAGGCAACATCTCCACGTCAATCAGGTCAACTTCCGCGGACGTGTAACATTCGCCGATCTAGCGCAACACTATGCGGAACATGAGCTCAGTGAGCCCAAGGAATCGATTAATCCAAAGGCACACACGACAATCAGGGGCTATGAGCGAGTGCTCCGCAATCGACTGCTGCCCCGATGGGGGAACCGGGTTGCGCTGAGCCTCGAACCATTGGAGGTGGAGCAATGGTTGAAGGCTTTGAAACGCAAAGAGAAGCTCGCAAATCCGACCCTCGACAAGATGCGCCGTGTTATGTCGTTGGTCTATAGGCATTCCCAACGTCATGGGCTGATTCCTCGAAATCAAGAATCGAACCCGATGCGCTTTGTCCGTTGCAAGACGACCAGCGAGTATGAAGCGATGATCATCACTCCCGAACAAGCATATGCTCTATTGCTTAACCTACCAGAGCCGGTACGTACCCTGGCGCTCTTAGCCGTGGTCACAGGGCTGCGTATCTCGGAGTGCTTGGGATTGCAATGGCAGGACGTGAGTTTTGCTGATGCCGTCATTCAGGTGCGCCGCACCTGGACCTGCGGTCGAGTGGGCTTGCCGAAAAGCAAAGCCTCGAAGGGCCCAGTTCCTCTGCACCCTTTACTGGCTGAATTCATGCTGCGCTGGAAAGAGAAGACCTTGTACTCGCAACCGGGTGACTGGGTGTTCACCTCATTCAAATTGAAGGGCACGCAGCCGCGTGTTGCCAACATGTTGGTCGAAGATTATCTGCGGCCAGCGGCCGTGAAGGTGGGTATTCTTTCATCGCGCCGGGACAGCCAGGGCAGATTGGTAGACGATGATCCACGACGATTCGGCTTTCACAATCTGCGGCATAGCCTGGCTTCATTTCTCGTGCGTAACAAATTCGATCCGAAAACAGTACAGACTCTATTGCGGCACAGTGATGTCAAGCTGACTCTACAGTGCTACACCCACAGTGTCAGCGAGGATCGCATGGCTGCAGTAGGGGCCATGCTGCTCGCCATTCTCAGCCATGCTGGGACGGAAGCGGACTGAGAGCGGACCAGAACGGAAACGCGATTCGCATCGAGTTTGTTCCGTTCAGTTTAGCCAGGAGCGACTGATCTCCGGAAAGAAGCGGACTGAGAGCGGACTGAGGAAAATCCCTGGACTCAAGTTAACTGCTTTGAAATGTGGTGGCCAGGGACGGAATCGAACCGCCGACGCCAGCCTTTTCAGACTTTCAAGTAATTTCAACAACTTACAAGGTCCTTAAGGACCGCCTAAATACTTGAAAGTACGCAGTGGACAGGCTCAAACCGGGTGGAGACACCGGGTAAATTTTGTGCAAGTTATTGCAGAGAGTTTAGTATGCAAGGGCTTCCTCGAGAACTCTGCAAAGGGAACCTGGTCCGATCGCGGGTGGAATAACGGGCAGCTTAAGTCGAAAGAACTGCCCGGTTGTGACAGAACTGTAAAAATCAAGTCACTTCGCCGACACGCCCCTGGCCTTGATTTCCAAATCCATCTTGAGGGACCTACCAAACCCGTCGAGACCTGGGAATAGTGAGGCCCGGTGGATGTTCATGGCCTGCAGTCTTTTCAGAAAGTCAATTCGGAGATCTCTTCCCACTTTAAGTTTTCTGATAACTGGTTGCGGCGGCGGTTTGTGGATTATCATGCTCATCAACATCTGGTTGAAGCTGGCCTCGTGAACAAGCTTACAGAGGGCGACACCTTGTTGGGCAACCATGCGCTCGGAGGCTTCCAGGGGGTCTATTCTGATGATTGCTCTGACTGCGCCAGGGCCAAGCAGTCCGTTGACATAGGCAGCTCTGGCCTTAGGGTTGTCTGGTACATGCGAGTCGGGTGAGTCGGATATCCCGAGATCCGAGTTCGATCTCACGAGCGCCTCTCGCCCTTCTCTCTCCAGCCAATCTAGGTCGATCGCCCAGACTGCCGAGTCTTTCTCCTTCCCTTGCGGCTTCTGCTCTGCTCGGAGTGCCTCCCGCTGGATCCTCCTCAATGCCTTGCGGCTCCTCCTCGATGGCGAAATATAAGGCCACGTAGGGCGACCCAGTCCAGTCCACAGATTGGCGATTGCCAACTGACTTACATGAAGCGGATTTAGTTGGACTTTTTCCAGTTCCAGCCGAAATGCTGGAAGTATGGAATCCATGATTGATGAGTGAGGAGCACAACCAACATGCAAGCGCCGACAAGGTACTTTCTTTTCTGCCAGCTTTTGCTCTACTTCCACCAGGGCTTTGGTTGGCCCAGAGATGGCGCAGGCCGAGGGACCGTTAATGGCCGCCAGAGAAACGCCGGCATGTTCGGGGAGAAACGTGCGGACATCATCGGAGGAGAGCATCACGCTCGTCATGGCTCCATCGGAAGACTGTTGCATCAGCCGCCCACGAATGCTCACCAGGTGCAGCGCTCTCTGCAGCGAAAACACGCCGGCAAGGCAAGCGGAGGCATATTCGCCAATGCTATGGCCGATCATGCAGTCGGGCTGCAAACCCCATTTCATCCATGTCCTAGCCAAGGCATACTCAACAACGAACAATGCTGGCTGCGTGTACTGCGTCTGCGAGAGGCGCGTCCTGGCCAGTTGCTGGAGCTCAGGCTCCGGATATAAGAGTTCACGTAAATCAAGCCCCAGTTCCAGCCTGAGAATTTCTGCGCAGAGATCGACTTGTTCCCGAAAAATAGGCTCGATCGCATATAACTCTTTCGCCATGTTCACATATTGCGCACCTTGTCCAGGAAAGAGAAAGACGATTGGGCCAGCAGGCTTGTCCCTTAAAACAGCGTTTGTATTTGCCGTCGCATCAAGCGCGGCTACGGCATTGTCCCTGCGGCAAACAACAAAGTGACGGTATGGCAATACCTTTCTTCCGACTTGAAGGGTATAAGCTGCGTCCGCAAATGACGCATGGGGCTCCCGTTCGAGGTGTCTTGCCAAATTTGCCTGCAGCTGCCTTAAAGCGGCCGGGCCTTCGCAGAGAAGACCGGCAACTGATAAGCACGTGCGATGGCGGGCGGTGTTTGGCTGGGCGCTTCCTCAAGAATGATGTGGGCATTTGTGCCTCCTGCACCCAGCGAAGTGATAGCTGCGCGGCGGCGGGGGACCCCTTCGGGCCACGCTGTCGTTTTGCTGTTGATATAAAACGGACTATGCTCCAGGTCCAGCTGTGGATTTGGAGTTTGGAAATGTAACGTAGGCGGAATCAACTTGTTTTGTATTGCAAGAACAGCTTTGGTGAAACCTGCAACACCTGCTGCTGCACCCGTATGTCCGATATTTGTCTTGACCGAGCCGATCGCACAAAAATTTCGCCTTTTCGTATGGGTGCGGAACGTCTTAGTGAGTGCAGCTATTTCAATGGGATCGCCAATGGGTGTCCCAGTGCCATGGCACTCCACAAACCCAATCGTTTCAGAATGAATCCCGGCCATTGCGAGCGCATCCGAATAGACCTCAACCTGCCCATTGAGTCCAGGCGCTGTAAACCCGGCTCGCGCAGCGCCGTCATTATTGAGTCCAAAGCCCAGGATTACGGCATGAATTGTGTCGTGATCGGCAAGCGCGTCTTGCAGTCGCTTCAATACGACTACTCCAGCGCCGCATCCACCCACGATTCCTGTGGCTGCCGCGTCAAACGCCCGGCAGTGGCCATCGACAGATGAAACCCCGCCTTCCTGGTGCAAATGGCCGCCACGTTCCTGTGCGTCCAGCGTGACCCCACCGGCAAGGGCAATGTCCGATTGAAAGGTGAGTAGGCTTTGGCAAGCCAGAACGATTGCCACCAGAGACGTTGAGCACGCCGTTTGCACGGTAATGCAAGGGCCGCGCAGGTTTAGCTTGTAGGCAATTTGGGTGGCGAGAAAGTCGCGATCATTGTAGGTGAGCAATGCAAATCGATTGGCGGCATTCCAATATTCAGGCATGGCAAGGAGCTCGAATAATATTGTGTGGCCCCTGAT
>Ga0210400_10002706_pt1 | contig 16152 bp, 13 predicted proteins | sample IncBWH26MmetaG_FD_155456 | JGI IMG/M metagenome (GOLD analysis project Ga0210400, IMG submission 155456) | Forest soil microbial communities from Barre Woods Harvard Forest LTER site, Petersham, Massachusetts, United States - Inc-BW-H-26-M | ecosystem: Environmental > Terrestrial > Soil >... | reverse complement strand
TTGACCGCGGTGGTTCTGCGAAATACGTCTTGGGGATCGAGGACTTCGAACAAATTGACCAGTCTGACCTGCCAATCCCGGCACTGCTCCCGAATCGCCATCTCGAGGGCGACGGCTGCCGAGCGATGCCCTCCTCCCGCATTGATGTACACGAGATCGATCGTTGTCATTCGCACCCATTTTGGGCGCCAAGTGTGACCAAGCGATGAAATTTAGTCTGTTTGTTACCATATTGACTCTATTCGGCAACGTAGCTGCCGCCGACCCGACGCACCTGAGCCATGGCCGCTTCAAGGACTTGGTGGTCTACACGCCGGTGCGCCAGGCCACGAGCTTCGTGTTGTTCTTGTCCGGGGATGCGGGATGGAACCGCCCCGCAGAGGCCTTGGCGGAACAACTCTCGCAGCAAGGCGCCATGGTGGTAGGCATCGATCTTCCCAAATTCAAAGCGGCACTCGAAGCGGACGACGCGCAGTGCGTATTCCCGGATGGGGACTTGGAAAACTTGAGCCACTTCGTGCAAGCCTACCTTCACAACTCGACCTACCGGGCACCTCTTCTTGTCGGGGTCGACTCCGGCGGCGGCATGGCCTACGCGGTGTTGGCGCAGGCGCCGAAAGACACCTTTGCCGGCGCGCTCAGCTTGGGATTTTGCCCACACTTAGACTTAGGCAAACCGATATGCAAAGGATCCGGGCTCGAGTCAACGCGCAGCGCTCGCAGTCGCGGCATCGATTTGCAGCCGATCAAATCCTTGAACAATCCCTGGGTCGTTCTCCAGGATCCTAAGAATCCTGCCTGTCCCGCCGCGACAACTCGCGACTTCGTCTCCCATGTGCACGGCGCGGCCATCGCGATGCTGCCGCAATGGAGCGATCGGTCCGTCAATGCGGCATTCGCGGCCCTCGCCGCGGCCAATCAAAATCGGGGTGTCGCGCCGCCGGCGGCATTGGGTGATCTGCCGGTGGTCGAAGTGCCCGCGCAGCCCAATGCGCAAACTGCGGATGCCTTCGCCATCATCATGTCAGGCGATGGCGGTTGGGCGGGGCTCGATCAAGACATCGCCGCCGCGTTGAGCGCGAAGGGTATTCCGACGGTAGGGTTGGATTCCTTGCGCTACTACTGGACCGCTCGCACTCCGGAGGGGCTGGCTTCCGATACGGACCGGCTGATCCGCTACTACATGGCCCACTTCGGCAAGAAGCGCGTGCTGCTCATCGGCTATTCTCAGGGCGCCGATGTGCTGCCCTTCGCCGTGAACCGCCTCCCGGAATCGAGCAAGTCCCATGTCGCCTTGATGGCGATCCTCGGGATGTCGGAGCATGCGCTGTTCGAATTTCATGTCAGCAGCTGGATATCGGATGACACCTCCGGTCCCGCGACGCTGCCTGAGGTCAATCGCATCAGCGGCATGCCGGTGCTGTGCATTTACGGAGAAGACGAGCACGACTCGCTGTGTCCGAAATTGGACCCCAAGAAATTCAACATCGTGAAGGTCAAAGGTGGCCATCATTTCGACGGCGACTACTTAGGTCTAGCGGATCGCATCCTGGCGGCCGCCAAACCCTAGCTCTAGATTCGCCCTTCCGCCGCCATCCAGTCGTAGCAGTCCTTCACCATGTCCTTCAGCGGGATGACTTTGTAGCCAAGTTCGCGGTGCGCCTTGGCGGAGGCGGTGCTGACTCTTCGGCTCATCGAGCTGGCCATCTCGGGAGTGATGGGCGGCGCCTTGCCGGTGAAGCGGCTCGCGACATCGCCGACCGCGGCGATCACCCGCAATAGGGCAAGCGAGGTCTCCTTTGCGGGCGCGGGCTTGCCCACGAGCGCCGAGATTTCTCGCACCAATTCCAGGATGGTTTTATTTTCGCCGCCGAGCAGGTAGGAACCGCCGTTCTGTCCCTTGTCGGCCGCGGCAATATGCGCCGCGACGACTTCTCGCACGTGGGTGAAGGTCAACAGGGAAGGCGGCACGCCCGGTAGTTTGCCGTCGCGAACCATCACGAACAGTCGGGACCAGGACCCAATATCGTAAGGGCCCATGATGGCGCCGGGTTGCATGATGACGACCTCGAGGCCCTTGGCGGTGGCGGCTCGCGCCAGCTCCTGCGCCTGCCACTTGGTTCTTTGATAGTTGACGCTCGAATTCGCCGCGAGGCTTTGCGTCTCCTCGGTAATCTCGCCATCGACCGGTCCATAGGCCGAAATCGACGAGGTCACCACCAGTCGCCGCACGCGCTTGGCCAGCGCGGCCTCGACGACATGGCGCGTGCCATCGACATTGTCGCGGGTTTGCTCGGCATTCCCGCCGCGCCACATATTGGTGTTGCCCGCGACATGAAAAATCGTGTCGGTGTCTTGCGGGATCGCGGCGATGAGCGAATGGGAGTCGCCCAAAGTACCCACCGTCAATTTGGGCCGGAATCGCTTCAAAAGCTTGAGGTCCGAAGAAGGTCGATGCAGTGCGGTGACGTCCCAGCCGCGAATCATCAGTTCCTTGACCATGTTGAGACCGACAAAGCCGGTCGCGCCGGTGACGAAGGCTGCCCGTCCCGAGCTAGGCGGCATCGGCCGTATCTCCGACATCGGGCTCGTAGCCTAAGATCGGGGCCAGCCAGCGCTCTGCTTCGTTCACCGTGAATCCCTTGCGTTGCGCATAGCTCAAGACCTGGTCGCGGTCGATCTTGCCGACGCCGAAATAATGCGCCTTCGGGTGCGAAAAATAAAACCCGCTCACGGCGGCCGTGGGGAACATGGCGAAGGATTCGGTCAGGTGAATTCCCGCGGTGCGGTCGGCATCGAGCAGCCGCCACAGCAGCGCCTTTTCGGTGTGTTCGGGACAGGCTGGATATCCCGGCGCCGGGCGGATGCCCTGATATTCCTCGCGGATCAACCTCAAGTTGTCGAGGTGCTCATGCGGCGCGTAGGCCCAGAACTCGCGGCGCACGCGTTCGTGCAGGCGCTCCGCCAGCGCCTCAGCCAAGCGGTCCGCCAACGCCTTGAGCATGATGCTGCTGTAGTCATCATGCTGCGCCTCGAATCGCGCCACATGCTCCTCGATGCCGATCCCCGCGGTCACCGCGAACGCGCCGAGGTAATCGGCGCGCCCCGAATGCGTCGGCGCGATAAAATCGCTCAAACACAGTTGCGCTTGATCCTGCGGCTTGGATTTTTGCTGGCGCAAGTTGTGCAGCCGAAGCGCGACCGCTTGCCGGCTGTCGTCGGCAAACACATTGATGTCATCGTCCGCCACGCTGTTGGCCGGAAAGAACCCGATCACGGCGCGGGCCTTGAGCCATTTCTCGTCGATCAATTGATTCAGCATGCGGGTCGCATCGGCGTACAGGCTGCTCGCCGCTTCGCCCACGACTTTGTCCTGCAGAATGTCGGGGAACTTGCCGGCAAATTCCCAGGCATTGAAAAAAGGCATCCAGTCGATGTAGGGCACCAGCTCCCGCAACGAATAATCGTCGAAGGACTTCAGCCCCAAGAATGTGGGCACCGGCGGCGCATAGGATGCCCAGTCGATCTTGAATTTCTTGGCGCGCGCCTGAGTCAGCGACAGCTGCGGCGCCTTGGCGCCTTTATTGCGGTGCTGCTCGCGCCGGCGCTCGTGGTCGGCCTTGATGGTCGCCACATAGGCGTCGCGTGTGCCCTTGGTGACCAATTGTTGGCAGACGCCCACCGAGCGCGACGCGTCCTTCACATAAATCACGGCACCCGCATACTGCGGATCGATCTTCACCGCCGTGTGCGCAGGCGACGTCGTCGCCCCACCGATCAGCAGCGGTTGCTTGTAGCCCAAGCGCTGCATTTCCTTGGCGACGTGCACCATCTCGTCCAAGGACGGCGTAATGAGACCCGACAAGCCGATGAGATTGGCATCCTCGCGCGTGGCGGCCTCGAGGATCTTTTCGCACGAAGCCATGACGCCCAAGTCCACGACCTCGAAGTTATTGCATTGCAGGACCACGCCGACAATATTCTTGCCGATGTCATGCACATCGCCCTTGACGGTGGCAATGACGACCTTGCCGTTGGAACGGCTCGCGCCGGATTTCCCCTGTTCGATGTAGGGGATCAGCACCGACACGGCCTTCTTCATCACGCGCGCCGATTTCACCACCTGCGGCAGAAACATCTTGCCGGCACCGAACAAATCGCCGACCACATTCATGCCGTCCATCAACGGCCCTTCGATGACATCGAGCGGCCGCTTGGCCTGCAATCGCGCCTCTTCCGTATCCTCGAGCACAAACTCGTCCAGCCCCTTGATCAGCGCGTGCTGCAGTCGCTGCGCGACGGGCAGCTTGCGCCATTCCAGGTCATCGCCGCGCTTCTGCGCGCCGCCGCCTTTGTAGCGCTCGGCGATCTCCAAGAGCCGCTCGGTGGCATCCGCGCGGCGCGCCAAGATCACATCCTCCACCCGCTCGCGCAGCTCGGCGTCGATGTCTTCGTAAATCGCGAGCTGGCCGGCATTGACGATGCCCATGGTCAAACCTGCGCGAATCGCGTGGTAGAGAAATACCGAGTGCATGGCCTCGCGCACCCGATCGTTGCCGCGGAACGAGAACGACACATTGCTGACGCCGCCGCTGATGGACACCGCGGGCATGCGCGCCTTGATGGCTGCGGTCGCCTCGATGAAGTCCAGGCTGTAGCGATTGTGTTCCTCGATGCCGGTCGCCACGGCGAAAATGTTCGGGTCGAAGATGATGTCCTCGGGCGGAAACTGCAGCCGTTCGGTCAGGATCCGATACGCCCGTTCGCAGATGCTCACTTTGCGCTCGATCGAGTCCGCCTGGCCGGACTCATCGAAGGCCATCACCACCACCGCGGCGCCATAGCGCCGGCACAATCGGGCATGGGTGAGGAATGCTGCCTCGCCTTCCTTGAGACTGATGGAATTGACGATACCCTTGCCCTGCACGCACTTCAGGCCCGCTTCGATCACCGACCATTTCGAGGAGTCGATCATGATGGGCACGCGCGCGATGTCCGGCTCGCCGGCAATCAGGCTCAAGAACTTCACCATGGCGGCCTGCGAGTCGAGCATGCCCTCGTCCATGTTCACATCGATGATCTGCGCGCCGTTCGCCACCTGTTGGCGCGCCACATCGACCGCCGCCGCATAATCGCCGGCCTCGATCAGCTTGCGAAACTTCGCCGATCCCGTGACGTTGGTGCGCTCGCCGACATTGACGAACAAGCTGTTCGCATCGATGGTCAATGGTTCCAAGCCGCTCAAGCGGCAAGCCGATTCGATGCTCGGAATCGCGCGCGGCGCGACGCCCGACAGGGCACGCACGATGGCGCGAATATGTTCGGGCGTCGTTCCGCAACAGCCGCCGGCCATATTGAGGAAGCCGCTGGCAGCGAACTCGCGCAACGTTTCCGCCGTCTCCTCCGCGGTCTCGTCGTATTCGCCGAAGGCGTTGGGGAGCCCGGCGTTGGGATAGGCGCACACATAGGTATCCGCGATGCGCGCGAGCTCTTCCACATAGGGCCGCAGCTGCTTGCCGCCCAAGGCGCAATTCAACCCCACCACCATCGGCTTGGCATGCCGGATCGAATTCCAGAACGCCTCCGTGGTCTGGCCCGACAAGGTGCGGCCCGAGGCGTCCGTGATCGTGCCCGAGACGATGATCGGCAGCTCGGTGCCCACCTCGTCGAACACCTGGCGCACCGCAAACAGCGCCGCCTTCGCGTTCAAGGTGTCGAAAATGGTTTCGATCAAAATCATGTCGACGCCGCCTGCCATGAGCGCCCGCGTGACATCGGTGTACGCGGCCACCAGCTCATCGAAGCTGATGTTGCGAAACCCCGGATCGTTCACATCCGGCGACAGCGACGCGGTCCGGTTGGTGGGACCCAAGGCACCGGCCACGAAACGCTGCACGCCGGTGGCAGCGCTGACCTCGTCCGCGACTTGGCGGCCCAGGCGCGCCGCTTCGAGATTCAACTCGCCGACGAGATCCTGCATGCCGTAGTCGGCCTGCGACACGGCGGTGGAATTGAACGTGTTGGTGGAAATGACATCGGCGCCTGCTTCCAGGTAGGCGCGATGAATATCCGCAATGACTCGCGGCTGCGTGAGGGTCAGCAGGTCATTATTGCCGCGCAGATCGCTGCGCCACTCTTTGAACCGCTCCCCTCGAAATTGCTCCTCGCTGAAGCGATGGCGCTGGATCATCGTGCCCATCGCGCCGTCGAATATCACCACACGCTGCTGGAGCAGCGCGGCGAACGCCTGGGTGTTCGGGGAGCGAGGCGACATCAGGCCACTCGGACTTCGCTGACGCGCGGTCTCAATCCCAAGGCATGGCATATCGCATAGGCCAATTCGGCGCGGTTCAACGTATAAAAGTGAAACTCGTCCACGCCGTGCTGGCGCAAGCGCTGCACTTGCTCGATGGCCACGTTCGCGGCAATCATGCGGCGCGTATCCGGATCATCGTCCAAGCCGTCGAAGCGGCTGCACAGCCAATCCGGCACCGAGGCGCCGCAGCGGGACGCGAAGCGCAGCAACTGAGGGAAACGCGTGATGGGCAGGATGCCCGGCACGAGATTCGCCTTGATGCCTGCCGCTGCGCAACGGTCTCGAAAGCGCAGGAACACATCCGTCTCGAAGAAAAACTGCGTGATCGCGCGGCCGGCGCCGGCATCGATCTTGCGCTTCAAGTTTTGCAGTTCCGCCTCGATGCCGCCGGATTCCGGATGACCTTCAGGATAGGCCGCGACGGACGTTTCGAAATCCCCGACTTGGCGCAAACCGCTCACGAGGTCGGAGGCGTAGGCGAAGCCATCCGGGTGAGGCCGATAGCGGCCGTCGGCGGACAAATTGGCCGCGGGCGCATCCCCGCGCAGTGCGACCAAGTGGCGCACGCCAAGATTCCAATAAGAGGCGGCGATCGCCAGTACTTCCGCGCGCGAGGCTCCGACGCAGGTCAAATGCGGCGCCACTCGAAGATCCGTTTCGTGCAACACGCGCGATACGAATTCGTGAGTGCGGGTCCGGGTCGATCCGTCAGCGCCATAGGTCACCGACACAAAGTTGGGGTGCAGGGGCGCGAGGCGCTGCACTGACTGCCACAGCTGCTGCGCCATGGCCTCATCGCCTGGCGGAAAGAACTCGAATGACACCGCAGGACCGGACATTTAGGACCCTAAAGGGACTATCTCGACAGTAAGCATGCAAGAGCCTACGATTTGATTCAATCTCATTATTCTAATACTCGGAATGAATTAGACTCATGTCGTCTAACCTGGAAGTCCGGCATCTGGAGACTTTACTGGCCCTGGCCGAGTGCGGCAGCCTGTCCAAGGCCGCCGCGCGGCTCTTTTTGACCCAATCGGCCCTGTCGCACCAGCTCAAAACCTTGGAGAGTTGCTATGGCGCCGCGCTGGTCGAGAAGAATGTCCGGCCCTTGAGATTTACGGCGATCGGCCAACGGTTGCTGACCCTGGCGAAGGCCGTGCTGCCCCAAATGGCCGAGGCGGGCCGCGACGTGGCGCGTTTGGCGCAAGGCCATGCAGGCCCCCTTCGGGTCGCCGTGCAATGTCACAACTGCTTCGACTGGCTGATGCCGGCGATGGATGCGTATCGGACTTTGTGGCCCGAGGTGGAACTCGACATCATTTCGGGGTTTCTCATGAACCCCTTGCCGCTGCTCGATCATGGCGAGGCCGAATTGGCCATCATTCATGATCCGCAGGAGGCCCACCCCAGCATTACCTTCAGCCCGCTGTTTCGCTATGAAAGCGTGGCGCTGATGAGCCCGCGGCATCGCCTGGCCGCCAAACCCTGGGTGGAGGCCGCGGATTTCGCCGCCGAAACGCTCATCACCTATCCCGTGCCCGACGAGATGCTCGATGTCATGAAGCACTGCCTGACCCCCGCAAACATCAACCCGAAACGGCGCACCGCAGAGCTGACGGTGGCGATCTTGCAGCTGGTAGCGAGCGGGCGCGGCATCGCCGCGCTGCCCTCCTGGACAGTGGGCAATTATATCGAACGTGGTTACGTGGTCTCCCGGCCCATCGGCCAGGCGGGACTGCGCTGCGAACTCTATGCCGCGACCACCCGCGCCGGCGCCGAGGCCGCTTATATAAGAGAGTTCATCGCATTGACCCGCGCTCAGAGCTTGACGACGCTCGCGGGCGTGTCGGCGCTGTAGCGCCAGTGTCGGCGCCGCAGCGCTATTGTCGGCGCTGTAGCGCTAACCCATGTGCAAGCCGCCGTTCACGGAAAAATCCGCGCCGGTCGCGAACGCCGATTCATCGGAGGCCAGCCAGGCCACGATCGATGCGATTTCACCGGGGTCGCCGAGCCGCCTCACCGGAATCGTCGACACGATTTTTTCCATGACCTCAGGCTTGACCGCTCGCACCATTTCCGTGCCGATGTAGCCCGGCGAAACGGAATTCACCGTGACGCCGCGCGCGGCAACTTCCTGTGCGAGAGCCATGGAAAATCCGTGGATGCCCGCCTTGGCCGTCGAGTAATTCGTCTGCCCGAATTGACCCTTCTGGCCGTTGACGGACGAGATGTTGATGATGCGGCCCCAACCGCGATCCACCATGCCGTCGATGACCTGCTTCGTCACGTTGAACAACGAATTCAGGTTGGTGTTGATCACCGCGTCCCATGAATCCTTGGTGAGTTTGCGAAACGTGCCGTCGCGCGTGATGCCGGCGTTGTTCACCAGGATATCGATTTCGCCCACTTCGGCCCGCGCCTTCTGAAATGCCGCCGCGGTGGAGTCCCAGTCGGCAACATTGCCCTCGGAACAATGCACGTTGAACCCTCGCGCGCGCATATCGCTGATCCACTGTACCCTCCGCGTGGAATTGGGGCCGCAGCCCGCAATGACGGTGTAGCCTTCGCTGCACAATCGGACACAGATCGCTGAGCCGATGCCGCCCATCCCGCCGGTTACGTACGCAATTCTGGTTTGCTTCGTCGCCATGATCGCCCCCTCGCTATGGCTGCAACTCGCCACCGCTGCAACGCGTTATCGCTGCAACACGTATTCTCCCGGCGCATCGCCGAGAACGCTGTAACCTTTTGCCGGATTGCCGACACCGGGCGGCGCCGCAGTTTGCGGCCCGGAATGTGCGGCGAGCCATTCCTGCCACCACGGCCACCACGAACCCTGGTGCAGCGTAGCCTGATCGACCCACTCCGCAGCCTCGCAAGTCGTCGTCGCATCCTTCCAGGTCAGCTCGCGGAAACGGCGCCGCGGATGCACCGGACCGCAGACGATCCCGGCGTTGTGTCCGCCGTTCGTCAGCACATAGGTGTAGTCGGCGGACCGCGTCAACCCCCGCGCCTTGAAGGTCGACATCCAGGGCGCAACGTGATCGGTCTCGGTGCCGAAAACCACCATCGGCAGCGTAATGGCCTTCAAGTCTAGGCCCAAGCCCCTGACTTTGAAGCGTCCATTGGCAAGGTCGTTCTGCAGGTACAGCTGCTGCAGGTATTCGCTGTGCATGCGCCAGGGCATACGCGTGCCGTCGCTGTTCCAGGCCATCAAGTCATTGAGCTTCTCGCGCTTACCCTTGACGTAGGTATTGATCGCCGGCGCCCAGAGCAGATCATTGGAACGCAGCAAGCCGAACGCCGCGCCCATCTTGTCGCTGCCGAGCACGCCGGCCTTGTGCATCACCGCTTCCAGCATCGCCAATTGGCTCGGGCTGATGAAAAAAGACAATTCTCCAGGTTCGCTGAAATCCATTTGCGCGGCCAGCAAGGTCATGGACGCCAGGCGATGATCGCCTTCTCGCGCCAAGGCCGCAGCGCCGATCGACAGCAGGGTGCCGCCGATGCAATAACCGACCGCGTGGATTTTGCTGCCCTGAACGATTGCCGCGACGGCATCGAGCGCGGCGCGGATACCTTTGTCGAGATAGTCATCCATCCCCAGATTGCGATCGGTCTCGTTCGGATTCTTCCAGGAGATCACGAATACGCTATGGCCCTTTTCCACGAGATAGCGCACGAAAGAATTCTGCGGCGACAAGTCCAGAATGTAGTACTTCATGATCCACGCCGGGACGATGAGCACCGGCTCGGGATGCACCGTGGCGGTGGCGGGCGTGTATTGAATGAGCTCGATGAGCTCATTGCGGAAGATGACCTTGCCCGGCGTGACGGCGACATTGACGCCGACCTTGAAATTTTCCGTGCCGACCGGCTGCTCGTGTTTTAGGGTCTTACCTAAGTCCTCGAGCCAATTCTGAAAGCCGTTCACCAGGTTCTGTCCGGATTGCTCGCGCGTAAACTCCAGCAGTTCCGGATTCGACATCAAGTGATTGGCGGGGGACGTGGCATCGAGCACTTGCCGCGTGGAAAATCCAACCAGATCCGCGCTGCGCGCCGGCAGCCCCGGAACATTGGTGGTCGCCTGCTTAAGCACCTGGGCCCAGTTCAGATACCCGCGCGCCATGATGTTGAAAGGCCACTGCTTCCAGGCGTCGGAGGCAAAGCGCGGATCGTCCGCGGCCGGCGCCACTGCCTTGCCCGTCGAGGCCTGCACGGCGAAGGAAAAATTGTCCAGCATGGCCTTGAAGGCGGTTGTCGCGATATCGGTTTGCTTCTGCGGCGCTTGGGCAATATTGAGATACCAGTCCCACCACGCATGGGCATAGTCGTCCGGCGCCAGACCACCCGTTATCGCCGCCAATTGCGCGCGCATTTCGCGGGTCAATTGTTCTTGAGCGCTCGAACCTGGTGCAGATTCAGCCATATTCGATTCCCCCTACCATTCATGATGGCACGCGGGATAGTGGCTGTAAAAAAAAAGGGCGACCGAGGTCCCAGGCCCTCGGCTAAACGGCCTCTTGAGGCAAGCGTCATCCTTAGGCGTGGCGAGGGGTGGGCAACTGATTGAGACGACGCAACACCTGGTTGGCCTGGAACACACGGCCCCACTGGCGCTCGTTCACCAGGCTCACGATGCCTGCGGCGAGTAGGTTGTTGAGCGCGGCGTTCGCCGCGGGCACGGAGATGCTCAAACCCGCCGCTGCTTGCTGCACCGAGAGCACCGGGTGCCCGATCAGGAAGCGAGGAAGGCGGCGCGTGGCCGAATGTGCCCGGTACCCGCGAAGTTCCTGTTCCCAGCGCTCCGCGAGAGCGAGAAGATCTTCCGCAATCGAGATCGACTCATCGCAGGATTCGACCACGGCGTCGCCCAGCAACTCGAGCCATGGACCCCATTCCCCTTGGAGCTGGACGCTCGCGAGAGCTGCGTAGTACTGAGACTTCGCCCGCAGCAACGCGCCGGAGAGATAGAGCGGCGGGTAACCTTCGGCAGCCAGCATGAGCGGCATGACCAGCCGCCCCGTTCGGCCATTGCCGTCGTGATAGGGGTGGATGGTCTCGAACTGAGCGTGCGCGATCGCAAGCTGCGCCAGTATCGTGAGTACCGTCTGCTCATCTTCGCGCGGCACGTACTTGAGGATGCTTGCCGCCATCTCCTCCATGCAGCCTTTCACCCGGGCGGGCGGTGCCGGCACGAACGTCGCATCCTCGATTCGCAGCGTCGGTCCGATCCAGACCTGGGTCTCGCGATAGCCTCCAACGGGGAAGTGGGTCGCCTCATCCTGCATCAGCAATGCATGAAGTTCGTGGATGAGCGCGAGGTCGAGCACCGCGCGGCCGCCAACGCGGACACGCTCGACGCCGTGCTGGAGTGCTGCGACGTAGCGCCCCGTGATCCTCACGTCCGCAGGCAGGCCTCTAGTAATGTGCGTGGCCTCGTAGGTGAGCAACTGCTGCAGGTCCGATTTGGTGCCTTCGATCTGCGAGCTCATGACGGCTTCACGACGTGCCAGCGTACGGGTGACCATGTCGGCATTCGCAAGGTGCTTGAGGGTGCCTTGCAGTCGGCCCAAGGCGGCGTGTGCCTTTGGGAAGAAGCCAGCCTCGTGCCTTCGGGCCAGGGGGAGAATGCGTGGCGTGGGCGGTGCAACAAGCGCGCAAGCATTTGGAAACCCCAGTGCAGGCACCAAATAAGGCTGGCGATCGTTCGCGATTTGGTCTCGGCGCATATGCAGTCCCGGCTCGAGTGCGGAAGCTTTAGAGGCTCAACCATCTTCTTAATTATATTCGGAAACCTTAAAGAGCGCAGTATCTTTTTGAAGGTTCCGCGATAACCTTTATAACTACTGCTTGCTCCTTAAGGATACGGCCCGCACAAAAGTAAAGGCCTCGCCGATCGTTTAGACCAGCGAGGCCTGAATCATCTAGACGTGCGACTCGTAGTCGCCCTCGTCTTTAACGCGCTAAACCTGAATGTTAGGCCGCTTTCTTCGTCTTCTCGGCAACCTTTGCGCTGGTTTCGTCCATCCACGCCGTCACCGCCCCTTGGGTCTCCGTCGCAATCTTGCTGAACTCTTCCGCGCGCGTGCGCAGCTTGTCGCTCAACGACACATTCAGCGAGGTCTGCTGGCCGATCAATTCAGCGGCCGACTTCGGACCGACGGTGGCCTTGGCCTGCGCCAAGCTCCATTCCAAGTAGTCCCCGGCAACCGCGAACTGGTAATGGGCAAGACGCTCCAAAGTCTTCAAGCCTTCCTGCTGAGCGCGAAACACGGGCGCCATGGCGGTCTTGTAGGTGTTGAACAGGGTGCTGAAATCAAATGTGGGCTGGGTCATGGTGGCTCCTTTAATACTGGCAACAATTAACTTGATGGGGCCATTATACAGAAAAATGTATGCAATGCAAAATAAATCTTGCGGCGAGCCTCTTCAACGATCCGTAGACGTATATTATTGATAAAACTAATAAATACGGGTGTTATCACCTTAACATAATTCTGAATGAACTCGGAATTAACGCGTTGCAGTAGTCGCCTAGAGACGCAGTCCGCCGTCGAGATCCAGGCAACGCCCGGTGAAAAAGTCGTTTTCGATGATGAACTGCGCGGCGTGCGCGATCTCATCGGGCTGGCCCAATCGCTTGAGGGGAACAGGCGCGATAACCTTCTCGAGCACTTCGGGCTTCATCGAGCCGAGGATATCGGTGTGCGTAAAGCCCGGCGCGATGGAGCCTACGCGTATCCCATAGCGCGCAAGTTCTTTCGCCCACACGACTGTCATGGAGGCAACGCCCGACTTGGCGGCGGAATAGTTCGACTGGCCGGCGTTCCCATGACGGGAAATGCTCGAAATGTTGACGATGACGCCGCCCTTGGCGAGCTTGATCATGCGTTCGGCCGCTTCGCGCGCGCCGAGAAATACGCCGGTGAGGTTCACGTCCAGCACCGCGCGCCACTGCTCCAAGGACATCTTGCCGACCACCTCGCCGTCCTTCACCTTGATCAGCAGCGCGTCCTTGACGATGCCGGCGTTGTTGATGATGACATCCAAGGATCCAAAGTCGCGGACGACGGCATCGAGCGCGGCCGACACTTCGGCCTCGCGCGACACGTCGACCCTGTAAGCCATGGCGCGTACGCCGAGTTTGGCGCAGTGCTGAGCCGTCGTCTTAAGGTCCTCCGCGTTCATATCGAGGAGCGCGATGTGCGCTCCCTGGCCGGCGAAGCGCAGCGCGAGTGCGCGCCCGATGCCGCGCCCGGCGCCGGTGATCACGATGGTTTTGTCCTCGATCTTCATACGGTCATTTCTCACTTACTCTTGGGCGACTGTTCTGTTGCGTTAGGCGGCTGTTCTGTTTCATTCGGCGGTTGTTCTCTTTCGGGCGCGGGCCGTTTGGGCGTAGTGCCTGCAAAGGCGGACAGCATCGAGGCTTGGATCTTTGACCATTGATCCATGTTCTGGCGGGCGAATTCCGCCAACGGCGCCATGGGGCCGGCAAGCGCCTTGCTCATCTCCGCGCGCATCGCTTCTTGCTGCCGCACCAGCGCGCCCACGCTCTGCTCCATGTATTTTGTGAGCATCTCCTGGACAGGATTTCCATAGAACCGAATGATCGCTTCCAGCAATTCGGTGCTCAGCACCGGTGTGCCGTATTGGTCTTGCTCCGCGATTACCTGCAACAGGACACCCCGGGTGAGATCCTCACCGGACTTGTCGTCAACCACCTTTACTTTTGCGCCCGAGACGATCATTTTGCGGATGTCTTCGAGCGTCACATGGCGGCTTTCCGTCGAATCGTACAGGCGCCGATTCGCGTACTTCTTGATGAGGCGTTCATTTGACATATTGTTTCCCCGGTGCTTTCCCGGCCAGCCCAAAGGTTTAGCATAGCGCCGTAAGTATGCAATGCACAAATGCGAAAATTTGGGATTTAAACCCGAAAACTGGATGAAAATAATGCATTGCACAGAGCCTTGAGATGAGTGATGCCGAGCTGCCCCCCTCGATGCCGCCGCACCTCGCGCCCTGGAAGGATTTCGTGGACGGGTTGGGAATGGGCAGCTTCAATCCTTCGGAGATGTTCCCCGGCGCCCCGGCGTTGGGACTGTCCCGGGAGTACCAGGAGACCGCCCGACGCCTCGTTGAATTGGGTCAGCAATTTCACCAGCGATACACCGAATTCGCGCAGCAAAACGCCACGGTCATGCAGGACGCGTTTCATGTCATGAAAAAGCGCGTCGATGCGCGGTTGCCTCCCAAGTCGCCGGCCGAACTTTACGATGCGTGGATCGACTGCGCTGAAGACGCGTACCACCAAGCCGCGCACAGCGACAGCTTTGCGCGCTTGCTGGCGGACCTGTGCAATATTTCCAGCGCCATGAAAGTCGAGCGCGGAAAATTAACCGAGCAACTTGCCCGGCACCTGGACTTGCCCAGCAGAGCGGAGGTCGACTCCCTGCATCGCCAGGTGCGTGCGCTGACAGCCGCGTTGCACCGCCCGGCCCCGGCCGCAGCGCCAGCGCCGGCCAAGCCGGCCAAGTCGGCCAAAGCGGCGCGAACTGCGCGACCGACGCAAAATCCGCGCGCCGTGCGAACTCCGCGTAAGCGCGCCAAGAAATGAACGCCGCGCCCGATTCACTCGCGCAGCTCCTGCAAAGCGCCGCGGCGATGCAAGAAAGCGGACGATCGGTGCTGAAGTCCATGCTCGGCATGGGCGAGATCGAGGTCGGGACATCCGAGAAGCGCTGTGTGTACAGCGAAGACAAGATTAGCCTGTACCGCTATGCGCCGCTGGCACGCTCGGCGGGCTTGAAGCCGCTGCTGATTTGTTACGCGATGGTCAATCGGCCCTACTTGCTAGATCTGCAGCCGGACCGCTCCTTCATCCGCGAGCTACTGCATGCCGGACTGGACGTCTATCTGCTCGATTGGGGCTATCCGGACGGCGCGGACCGATTTTCAGGGTTCGACGAATACGTCGATGGGTACCTGCGCCGCTGCGTTGAGTTTGTGCTCAAGGAACACGCCATTGATTCGCTCACATTACTGGGGGTTTGTCAGGGCGGCACCATGAGTCTTTGCTACGCAGCGCTCTACCCTACGCAAATTGCGCAGCTGATCACCATGGTCACGCCGGTCGATTTCAAGACCCCGGAAAACCTGCTGTCCAAGTGGGCGCAACACATCGATGTCGGACTGCTGACGCAATCGGGAAACGTCTCAGGAGATTTTTTGAACCTGGTCTATCTGTCGTTGATGCCGTTCCGCCTGACGCAGCAGAAGTACGTCAATCTGCTGCAAATGCAGGGGGATCGCGTGCAGCTCGAGAATTTCATGCGCATGGAGAAATGGATATTCGACAGCCCCGATCAGCCGGCGACCGCGTTTCGCGAATTCATCCAGTGGTTCTTTCAGGAAAATCGGCTCATCCGCGACGAGTTGACGCTGGCCGGCAAGCCGCTGCGGCTCAAAAATGTCACGGCGCCGGTGCTCAACATTTTCGCATCGAAGGACCATCTGGTGCCGCCGAGCGCCAGTATTCCCCTGGGCGCGCATATCGGTAGCAAGGATTACGAGGCCCTGGAAATTGATGCCGGACATATCGGTCTGTATGTCGGCGGCAAGACGCGCAAGACCGTTCCTGCCGCCGTCATGGCGTGGCTGCGGAAAAGGAACTAGCCGGCGCCGGCCTGCCCCAAACCGCGCAGGCGGTTCTTGATGCGCTCGAGCAAGCCGCCCTGCTCTCCCGCCGCAGCCGCGGATGACTTCAAGAAAAATCGCAGCATCTCGCGGCTCGCGTCGGGCCCCGCCGCATCCGTAAAACTGCCGGCGGC
>Ga0210400_10002705_pt1 | contig 16155 bp, 12 predicted proteins | sample IncBWH26MmetaG_FD_155456 | JGI IMG/M metagenome (GOLD analysis project Ga0210400, IMG submission 155456) | Forest soil microbial communities from Barre Woods Harvard Forest LTER site, Petersham, Massachusetts, United States - Inc-BW-H-26-M | ecosystem: Environmental > Terrestrial > Soil >... | reverse complement strand
CGTCGGTGTAGCTTTCGAAATTGATCTTGTAGCCATCCGGATCGCACAGGCAGGTGACCCACATTCCGTTCCCTACGAAGGGTCTTGAGGCTTGAATCCCGCGTGCGATGACCTCGCGGTAGATGGCAAGAGCGTCCTTGCAGATGAAGTAGATGGTTACGCCCTCGCCCACTTTTCCGCTGGGCACCCAGGAATCATGCCCTTCTTTCCGGAACTCCTGCAGCATCAGGGCCGCCTCCCCGTGCTGGAGCCAGCACCAGCGTAGCTTGCCTTCGTCGATCCACTTCTTGGTCATCTCGAAACGGAGGCCGTCCACGTAATAGCGGACTGATTCTTCGATGTTTGACACACCGAAAAACGGTACGGCCTGCATGACGTTGGCTTCGGTCTTCGATTCTTTGCTCATTTCCGGGCTCCCCGAACCATAAGCTACCATGCCTCGCCAAGCAAGCACAGTCAGGTGTTGCTCGGGCTTCTGGATTGCAAAGACGATTTGAAAATCATCTTTGGCCTTCCAGAGACTGGATAGCGATCACACAAAGTGATGTTGGTGTACCTCGAGTGCAGCGGAGCAGTTCCTTCGCTGCCGCTCAGGATGACACTGATCGTCTCTCTACATTTTGTCATCTTCGCTACAGGTGTCTCGCCTCGTCTTCACGCAGGTGAACCAGCACCGTAGTAAGGACGAACTCCTGCCCCGGCCTCGCGCCACAGGCGGCAGGCGGTAAGACTTGTTTGCGGCGTGGCCGCCCTCTATAGTGTTTGATTCACGATCTTTTCTTCAAATGAAACCACGAAACTCTAAAGATACATCTGTCACCGCCGCTGTGGTCCAGGCTGCCTCGGTCACTTTTGACCGCAAGCGTACGCTGGAAAAAGTACTGGATCTGACCGCGCAGGCGGCTAAGCAACAGGCCGAACTTGTCCTTTTTCCTGAGGCGTTCGTCTCGGGCTATCCGCGTGGGCTGGATTTCGGCGCGGTGGTTGGTTCCCGCACGCCGGAGGGCCGGGAGGACTTCCGCCGCTACTGGGAGAGCGCGGTGGATGTCCCGGGGCCGGACGTGGAAACATTGAGCAAGGCGGCCCGATCCAATTCCGTGTACCTGGTGGTGGGAGTGATTGAGCGTGACCATGGCACGCTGTATTGCTGTGTCCTGTTCTTTGCTCCCGACGGCGCCTTCCTGGGCAAGCATCGCAAGCTGATGCCTACTGCCTCAGAGCGGCTGATCTGGGGCCAGGGCGACGGCTCGACGATGCCGGTTTTTGAGACCCCTCTGGGCCGCATGGGCGCGGTGATCTGCTGGGAGAACTACATGCCGCTGATGCGGATGTACATGTATTCGAAAGGCATTGAGATCTATTGCGCGCCCACAGCCGACCATCGCGATACCTGGGTGGCCTCCATGCAGCACATTGCCGTGGAGGGGCGCTGCTTTGTCCTTTCCTGCAACCAATTCAACCGCCGGCGTGACTTTCCCAAGGAATACAAAACAGGATTTGGCGAGGAGCCGGACACGGTAATCTCGCGCGGCGGCAGTTGCATTGTCGATCCCTTTGGCAAATTTCTTGCCGGACCCAACTTCGAAGACGAAACAATCCTGCTGGCCGATCTCGACCGCAACCAGATACCACGAGCCAAGTTCGACTTTGACGCTGTGGGCCATTACTCTCGCCCGGATGTCTTCCGCATGATCGTGGACGAGCGCGCCAAGCCCGTTATGACCTTGGACCAGGAAAAATAGCAGACACGCGATTTGAAATTCAAAATTTTAAATTTTAAATCTTTACTCGATGACTAACCCTAATCTCATTCAAGAAGCGGCCAGGCGCATTGCTGGGCATGTGCGTCGCACTCCGGTTATGGAGTTGGAAGCAGGCGCGTTCGGCATAGACACGGATGCGCGCCTTTACTTCAAGATCGAGTCTCTTCAGCACACCGGCTCGTTCAAGCCGCGAGGAGCTTTTAACTGCATTCTCAGCTCTTCAGTGCCTGCCGCCGGGGTGATCGCCGCCTCCGGAGGAAACCACGGCGCCGCAGTGGCTTATGCCGCCCATAAGTTGGGCCTTGCCGCTGAGATCTTTGTCCCTACCATCTCTCCCGCTAACAAAGTGGAGCGGCTGCGGCAATACGGAGCCAAGGTGAATGTGATCGGTAACGGCTACGCCGACGCATTGGCCGCCAGCAAGGAAAGAGCAGCCCAAACCGGAGCATTGAGCATTCACGCCTACGACGATCCCTATGTGCTGGCCGGACAGGGCACGCTGGGCATGGAACTGGAGACGCAGTTGGGCAAACTCGACACTATTCTGATCGCTGTAGGAGGAGGCGGGCTGATTGGCGGCGTTGCCGCCTGGTATCAAAGCAGCGTGCGGGTGATCGGCGTAGAGCCGGAGCAGGCGCCCTCGCTCTTCAATGCTCTCAAAGCAGGAAGGCCGATTGATGTGGAAACAGGAGGCGTTGCCGCAGATTCGTTAGGCGCCCGGCGCGTGGGAGAGCTGATGTTCCCCATTGCCCAGAAGCACGTTGAGCGTATGGTGCTGGTCAAAGATGACCACATCCGGCAGGCGCAAAAGACATTATGGCAAAACCTGCGCATGATCGCGGAGCCCGGAGGCGCCGCCGCCCTGGCTGCGCTGCTCTCCGGAAGTTACAAGCCTGCACCCGGCGAGAGGGTGGCAGTGGTGCTGTGCGGCGGAAATGCCGAGCTTTCTAGCATTCTTGTTTAATGAACTACTTACGCAAGCAAAATCTAAAACCTTACCGCGGATTGCGCGGATGTGCGCGGATTCTGGTTCACTGTTTCATGTTCAGAGAAATCTCATCTCTGCTCTTCTGATCAGCGATCATCCGCGCAAATCAGCGGTTAAAACCTCTTGCTTTCCGATCAGTGGTCTCAGTGAAAATCAGTGGTAAGGACTACTGCCGATCCGTTGGACGTTCAGTCTACCGCTGGAGCTTCGCGATCTTCTCGTCCAACTCGCTTAGGGCTCGTTGCAGGGACTGCCGGTACAGTTCATTGGTGGCAGACTCCAATTGCTGCATGACCCGGCTGCGGGCCAGCAACAGGCCGTCCCTTTCCCGGCGTGCCTGCTTCTGCTCATCTGTCGGCGCGCTGTCGCTTTGTTTGGATTCTGTTTGGGCCGATTCCATCTGTGATTCGACTGATTTGCTTTCCCAACCGCGGGCCATGGTAACAGTATAAAAGATCGGCAGCTTCATCGCAGATTGCCAGAAATGCCATAACTGCCAAAATTGCCATAATTGGAAAACCAGAGCTCCCACTGATTAGAACGATGATACTGGTTGACCTCCAAACCTAGGCAGAATGCTCGGTTATAATCGCGTCCTTATATCGAAAGCAGAGGGAGCAAAGCGCTCATGCAATATGCAAAGGGTCTTCGGTTGGTTCGTGTTCTTATCTACATTTTTACTTGTGCGCTGGTTTTTGTCTCAGTATTCGAGACGGCTGGTTTTGGGCAGTCCCAGAGCGGACGAGCACAAAACCTTACGCCCACCCAGCAGCTTGCCCGTGACATCTACAAAGAGCTCATTGAGATCAACACCACGGACACGCCTGCCGGGAACGTGACCACGGCAGCGGAGGCCATGGCTGCGCGCTTCCGCAAAGCAGGTTTTCCGGAAGCCGACATCAAGGTGCTGGGCCCGGTGGCGAACAAAGGCAATCTGGTCGTGCGTTTTCGCGGACGGGGCCAGGGCAAGCCCATCCTCTTCATCGGACACCTGGATGTAGTGCAGGCGCTGCGCCAGGATTGGTCCATGGACCCATTTAAGCTCAATGAGGTTGACGGATATTTTTACGGGCGCGGCACCCTGGACATCAAAGACGGTGACGCCATTCTGGTTACCAACTTCATCCGGCTGAAGCAGGAAGGCTGGACACCATCGCGGGACCTGATACTGGCCTTGACCGCCGACGAAGAAGGCGGCCAGTACAACGGCGCAGACTGGCTGGCAAAGAACCATCGCGACCTGATCGACGCCGAATACTGCCTGAACACTGATGCCGGGGGCTTTGAGAGCAAGGCGGGCAAGCGCTTCCTGGTGGGGATCCAGACCAGCGAGAAGAACTACGTGGATTTCCGTCTGGAGGTCAAAAGCAGTGGAGGGCACAGCTCCCGTCCGGTCCGGGACAATGCCATCTATCATCTCTCCGCCGGGCTTGGCCGTCTCGCTAATTTCGATTTTCCGGTGGAGTTGAACGAGACCACCCGAGGATACTTCGAACGCTCCGCCTCCCTGCAGGACCAGCAGACCGCGGCAAGTTTTCGCGCGATTGCCCAAGATCGAAGAAAAGATCGAAGAAAAGACCCAAGAGATGCTGGTGCCGCAAAGCAGCTCTCGCAACAGTCCGCATACTTTAATGCTCTGCTGCGTACCACCTGCGTGGCCACGCGCCTGGAGGGCGGCCATGCCAACAACGCCTTGCCCCAAACAGCCGCAGCCAACGTAAACTGCCGGATGCTACCCAATGATTCCCTGCAACAGGTGCAGAGTACCTTGAAAAAAGTTCTGGCGGACGACCGCATCGCGGTAAGCGTGGTTGGCGAAGCAATTCCGGCTCCCGCATCCCCGATCGACCCGGTAATCATGAAGAGAGTGGAAGAACTGGCAACCAGGCTCTATGGCAGCCTCCCGGTAGTCCCGATCATGGACGCCGGGGCCAGCGACAGCAAGTACCTGCGCATTGCCGGTATTCCCACTTACGGCGTCCCCGGGATGTTCACGGACGTTGACGACGACCGCGCCCACGGTAAAGACGAGCGCCTACGAGTCAAGGATTTCTACGATGGCGTGGATTTCTATTACGAGTTTATTAAGAGCCTGGCATCGCAGTGATTCAGCAAGGGCCCTGCCGCCGTTGAAACCTAATCGTGGTCCGCCGAGCAGTCTATTGTTCCGGCAATCGAGTAAGACGCTGAATTGTTTATGACTACTCCGATTTGAGCTGATGATTTCGTGCGGATGCGCTCAAGCACTAACCCCTGAGCCCCCGCTGCGGTCGTTGGGTCTTCCACATTGCAGGTTGCTGTGTAGGCAGTATCACTCATGGTGTTGGGCCATGTCAAAAAAATTTCTTTCCGTGTGGCTGGCCTTATTGGGCCAGTGGAAATGCGCTTGTGCTGATGGGCAGAGACCGCGACGCCATTCGCCCCGACCCGCAAAAACGACAATACTTCCAGGGAACTGCTCAATGAAATCTGTCCAGCAATTTTTTGCTGGATGTCAGCCTGATTTCCGCAACCGGAACCCGTGCAGCGAGCCGCATCAGTTCCAGCAAGGACGAATTCTTCACGAACATGGGAGGCGTTGCCGGTAAAAATCAAAGTTGATACCGCATGGCCATTTGACACCACGTCGCGCAGCACCGGGCCATCGGTGAAATCAACCTTCACGGCCGCAGGGCTGATATTCAATCCGAAAAATGCATCCCTTTCCAAGACAACTTTTTGTGATGGATTGGCGGCTGTTCCGGTGATAACAATGTCTGCACCTTGCAAAGGAGCGCTAGCCGTAGAGTGCTGAAAAAAGGAGCTATCAGAAACATTTACCATTGCAGGAGCACCCATACCGCCCGGAGGAGCTCCGGAAAAGGAACTGTTAGCATCGAATGCGCTGATCTGAATGAACCCAGCGAAAGCTCCAGTCTCGGAGGCGTCCAGTTCAACATTCTGCATATGCCAAGCGTTGATAGCCCCCTGGACTAAGATGGCTGGGTTGGTGTTAGCCACCAGGACATCCACATTACCGCCGATCCAGGCAAAACCGCCCGTGCCCCAATCTGAGACCAAGCAATAGGACGGGCACTGCGTAAATTCAGAGTTGTAAAGCTTCCATCCGGTTGAATCTACGAGATAGAATCCAGCCGTCGCACCCTGCCGAATTTTTATCCGGTCCATTTCTGCTGTGTCTATTTTCTCGGCGCGAACAGTGTATCTCGCTGTGCCTCCGCCATCCAGGATCATGTCCTGGAGCACTACTCTATCGAGGCGATTCGCTGCGGTGCCGGAGATAGAAATCATATCTTTCCCGGCATCCCCGGTCCATTGCAGTTGGGTTCCTGGGTTGGTAATGGAGTCGTTCATCCCTGACCCACTAATACTAATACCACCATGCGTGACGTTAATTGTGCGGCTAACATTCCAGGTTCCGCCCTCAGAGAACCAAATGCTATGTTGAGGCGAAATCGACGTCTCAATATTCATTCCACATGCGCGACTAACAACAATGGTGCCTTTCGCATAACGGAAGCTGGCATCCGCCGCTTTGATTTTAGCGCCGCAGTCAGAGCCCTTAAACTGATCAGCACAGCGTATGCCCCCCATGGCCTTGCAATCATACTTGTGGGCGTGCCGATTGAAGGCCATCGCACCGATCTTGGAAGTTAGTGTTGTGTTTTGGCCCGACTGATGGCCAAAGGCCATCGGCAAAGCCTGTAGGCGGACCACGAAAAAACCTGTCATTAAAATGGAAGCTATCACACTCGTCAATCCCGTCATATTGTATCGGCCCTCTAAATGACTTAATAGAAATGCGAGAGCTACAGCCTTGGGCAACAAACGCATGGCTACCACCACTTTAGCTCGACTAATTAAGAGCAAGGAAATTATATGACTGCCGCGAAGATTGCGTGAATCTGTGATTAAGAGACTGGGGCAAGCAAAAAGAATTAGCCGGGGAGCAAGAATCCACGAGTGTCCCAAGACGGCGGAGATGTTGTTGGAATCGTGGTTGGCAACCACGACATGAAGCCCGCCAAATCTCTTGCCGCAACGTTAGTTTGGCTTTTACTTCGATACGCGACGCAACACCATAATCAAGATGCCCCGGGCCGGCCAAATGACACCGGCCCCAGACACTTAGTTTGAAGATTCGTTACCGCAGACCAGGAGCCGCAGGACTAAACGTCCCGTCGCCGCCGTTGCCGTGGACCTCATTGTTTCCGTAGGAAAAGTTAACTCCTCCTGACACGCCAAAAGCCGTGGTGTTGAAAGCTAGCCGAGACGAGCCGACATTGATCGCAGCTCCACCCGGGCCAGCTAGAACGGCATTGCCGTTGAAACTCAGCTCAGTACCCATAACCGTCGCTACCGAATCCCCTGACCCCGAAGTAGCCTGAACACCCGCTGAAGTCGCATGTTCAATGAACGAGCGGCTAATGGTCATTCTGCTGTGGTCTCCCGCTATAGCCCCAGACTGAGTAAGCATGATCTGTGAGTTGTCAATTCCTACCTGGACTTGACCCGCTGATGTGGTTGCTGATATTCCCGCCCCGCCGACGTTTTTAATAACGGTATTGATGATGTGCGCCGAGCTGCCGTCGGCAGTTAGCGCTATGTCAACGCCGTTGTTGAGAAAGCCGAAGATAAAGCAGTTTTCGACATTCAGATCCTTGCCGGAAATGAAGCGAATGCCGCTGAGTCCGCCGCTAGAGCCGTTCTTGATACCGTTGATCCGAAGGTTTCTCAGGATCACGACGTCACCCGCTTGGGCCGCAACAACAATGCCATTGGTCCCGTTGACCAGCACCGAGGCAACCTGCCCCCCGCCACCGTCAATGGTAATAGCTTTAGTGATGGTGACTGCGCCGAACCCGCCTGGATCCAGAGCATCAATTTCACCTCCGACGGCGGTCTTGGAAATGGCGCCCGCAAAGGTCTTGCAGGGTGCGGTGCGGCTGCAGGGATTAGCATCATCCCCAACGCCGGATACCCAGGTCCGAGAGGCCTGGCCCTGCATCATCAAGGATCCGAATACAAGAATCCCCAACGCGGTCAATACATTCATTTTGCTCATTTTGAGATGTTCCTTTTCTTGGTTTAGATTTTTACCTGGTTTCAACAGAGACTCAGCTTTGCCGGCATATTTCCTTCGCGGCAAAGCTGTCTGTGGAGTGGTCAGCAAGTACCAGGCGGTTCACTTAAAAGAACCGGCTCTTCCGCTCCCCCCACCCGATGTTCTTTCAGATTAGTAGACGCAAAGTTACCTCAAATCCCTTTCCAGGTACACAGAAAATTGCGGGTATATTCTGGTTTTTCGGCACGTCTGCTAAAGTAAAGCGCCGCGCCCATTGCGCCTTATATATTTAGCTGTTTCTGGATTTTTTCCCCTCTTGGAACGTGCAAGCGGATTCTGTAACCCTGTTGAGTCAACTGGGGGGACCTTCAGTTGACTTCTGTTTAGCCAATGCCTGCTGTAGTCGCTGTCGTTTTCGGCATTATGATAAAATCTTTTCGGCTTTAAGCGAATTGATCTGTCTTTCCTCGAGGGAAGCAAAAATAATGGCGCCTGAATCAAGAATCACTCACCCTTTCTACTGCCGACTTTGCATTGCAGACGTACCTGAAGATATCCCGCTAAAGAAATACCAGTCAGTCGAAATGGGCATGACAGAAAAGGGTTTTCAGCTTTGGTGTAAGCGGCACAACTGCAATATCGTTAACATCGAACTGAATGGATCGACGTGGACTTGGGACGACTCGACGAATCTTGGAATAAGACACTCAGCTGGGAACTATCAACAATTCCTAACATCGGAGCAATTGGGGGAGCAATCGGAACAGCCCAAAAAATCTTGAGCGATTGCTTGGTCGACGACCAGTCTACTATTCCATTTTCTTCTTACCACAAACCGCTTAGAGATACCCGAAGATTTTATGAACGAATTTTCTTTGTCTGTCCCGAACTGGATTATGTGGTTGATCATTGCCGTTGGATTGATCGCAACTTTTTTGGCTTGCCTTAAAATGATCAGTAACCAGCCGCCCACGGACCGATAGAAGGAGATTTTATGCGCCAAGCGCTCGCCTCTCGTATTTCCTCGTTCCTTTATGACCCTGACGCGTCAGCCGCCGAGAAATATCATACGTGGTACTACAACACTAAGGGCTGGGAGCGGACATCATGGATGGGCGTGACTACTTACAAATCTCCCGCTGACATGTGGAACTACCAGGAAATTCTTTTCTCCCTGAAGCCGGCGTTGGTCATCGAATTTGGCACTGCATTCGGCGGCTCTGCGCTGTTCTTTGCTTCCGTTATGCGACAGATTGGCAATCGCTTCAAAATCTTTTCAGTAGATATTAACTTTGAACGGGTGGATAAAAAGGCGAAGCTCGACTCAGATATTGAACTCCTGACCATGTCATCGACTAATGAGAGAGTCGCGGCTCGCGTAACCGAGCTACGTCATGAATTCCCCGGCCCCGCGTTCGCGATTCTCGATAGCGACCACCGTAAGAATCATGTCCTGCAAGAGCTTAAAACACTGCGCCCTCTGCTCGTGCCTGGCGACTATATGATTGTCGAAGACTCCAACATCAACGGCCATCCTGTGTTGCCTGGTTGGGGGCCTGGGCCGTTTGAGGCGATGGAAGAATACTTCCGGTCGTTTCCTGACGACTATGGACATGATATTGAGCGTGAAAATAAATTCGGTTTCACTTTTGCGCCAAATGGTTTTCTAATTAGGCGTTAGTCCTAATAAATTTAAGTGTCTTTGGGAGACAAGATGCCTCAAGGCGGTAATCTGCCTAAAATGTCGTTCTTAATTCTTCCTTCCTATAAGGCTTGGTTAGCGAGTCGGAACGCCAATAGGATCGATGCAGATCGTGCAACGTTAGTACAGACTCTCGTGATCTTAGTGGCACTCTGCCTATCTCTGGTGGCGCCTCCTCAGGCGTCGGCTACCATCCAAGACACTCCGCAACAGAAAAACACACTCGGCAAGGCATACCTGAAGCACTTGTTCTCTGACCAAAAGACCATTTGGAGCAGCCCCGGACGAATCCGCCAAGATCACCTGCCCTGGCTCATTCCCTTCGTTGCGACCAGTACTGGCCTATTTGCTACCGATTCCAATGTTGCCAAGCAGCTTTGGCACAATCCTTCGGTGATCTCCAACAGCCGCAATCTAGCGAATGCCGGTACAGCGTCTTTGGTTGCTGGGGGAGCCGCCTTCTACATCTATGGCCGGTTCACAAACAACGATCAGGCCCGGGAGACTGGAGTACTCTCTTCCGAAGCGGCCGTGAATTCGGTCGTGGTGGCCGAGGTGCTGAAGCTAGCGACTGGCCGTGATCGCCCATCCAAAGACGTTCGAGGAAGGTTTTTTCAGGGCGGGTCTTCATTTCCGTCAGAGCACGCCATGATCAGCTGGTCGCTGGCCAGCGTGATTGCGCATGAATATCCAGACCCACTGGTGAAGACCGCAGCCTATGGCATTGCAACGGCGGTCTCCCTTTCGCGCATTACCAGCCGTGACCACTTTCCTTCAGACATTTTTGTCGGCGGGGCTCTAGGCTATCTCATTGGACGGCAAGTTTATACCGCCCACCATAATGCCGAGCTTCCGGGAGAAAATATTGGCACGTTCACCCGTGACAAAGAGCTGTTTCAATTACGGGCGACGGGAGCAACGTACGTGCCCATGGACAGTTGGATCTATCCGGCCATAGACCGGCTCGCGGCCCTAGGCTTAGTAGACACCAATATAACGGGCATACGGCCATGGACACGCTCGGAGTGCGCCCGCCTCGTCCAGGAAGCGGGAGAGTCTATAGAATTCCAAACCGCCGGGCAGAGCGCGGACGCCATGTACAAGGCCCTGGAGCAGGAATTCACGCCGGAAATCGAGGGTATCCAGGAGGTTTCTCAGTCTCGCATTGAAGAAGTCTATGCACGGGCAGGGTTTATCTCAGGGCAGCCAATCGCGGACGACTACCATTTCGCCAAGACCCTAGTGGATGACTTCGGGCGGCCTTTTGGACACGGCGCAAACGTCATAACGGGAATTTCGGCGCGCACGGTCGCCGGACCATTCGCGTTCTACGTTCGCGGAGAGTATCAGCATGCAGGGACCCTGCCCCAGGAGAGTCCGGCCACTCTGCAGGCGATTGCTCATGCGGACGCGACACCATTTGCGGTCCCGCAGCGTACCGGCGGACTGGACCGCTTTCGTTTTCTCGACAGTTATGTTTCGTTCAATTACAAAAACAATGTGGTCTCTTTCGGGAAGCAGACGCTCTGGTGGGGGCCTGGCCCGGACGCACCGTTCCTCTTCAGCAACAACGCTGAGCCTTTGCCGCTATTGCGGCTCTCGCGTGCTACTCCTATTGTTCTGCCGTGGATCTTTCATCGTCTGGGCGCGCTCCGTTTTGAAGCAGTGTGGGGCCAGCTCAACGGTCAGAACTTTACGGCTACCCAAGACACGGCTGGGAATTTTACCGTGTTTGCTCCCCCAATCAGTCCTCATCCGTATTTGCATGGCGAGAAGTTTTCTTTTAGACCCAACCGCAATTTTGAGTTTGGGTTCGGCCTCACAACACTTTTTGGGGGGCCAGGGTTTCCGCTCACCCTGCACAACTTGCTGCGTGCCTATTCCAACGGTAACTCCGCCGCTGGAGGCGCCAACGATCCCGGGGACCGCAGGTCGGCTTTTGATTTCTCCTATCGCCTGCCTGGAGTCCGGGACTGGCTCACGTTATATGCGGATTCATTTACCGAAGATGAATTCTCACCCGTTTCCTACCCCCGCAAGTCCAGTTTCAAGGCCGGGCTTTATGCCCCAAAGTTGCCGCGACTCTCCCAGGTCGATATACGAGTGGAGGGCATCTACACCGATATACCAAATCTAGACTTCGGAACAACCGCTGGGATTGAATATTTCAACGCGAGATTTCGGAGTGGCTATACAAACTTTGGTCAGATCATTGGGAACTGGATCGGACGAGAAGGGCGAGGCATCAGTGCCTGGGCCACCTATCACCTCTCGGCGCAGAGCAACATCCAGTTCCACTACAGAGACCAACACGTGAACCCGCTATTTATACAGGGCGGTCGTCTGCAGGACTTTACAGCAAATGCCACATTCGCCAGGGCCGGAGGAATCGTCTTTATTGGCTCATTTCAATACGAGCACTGGGCATTTCCTGCGGTTTCATCAACACCCAAGTCCAACGCAAGCGCCACGCTGGAAGTCAGGTACCAACCGACCCAAGGCTGGAAGCTCTGGTAATGAACTGAACTCCGGAACCATCTTTGCGAAATTCTGCAATTTCAGAGCACAGCTACAGCATTTTTGGTAGCATGCTATTGCCGGTGGGCATGGTATGCAGGGAGATCCTGCATCTGGCTTATGAGTTACTCTGCCAATTGAAACACCCATCGGCTTTGTATGCTCTGTACTTGGGAAGTATCCACCTAGATTCAAACGGATATAACCAATATATAACTATGCTTGCGCGCCCTCATGACGAGATTGTTGGTGATGTACCACGGGTTGGGTTCGTGGAAATGGACGCTACCACGGCTTGCTCTGGTGAGATTTTCGACATTCGTGTCGCTAGACCCCAAATAGTTCCGATCAGGGCAGGTAGATGATAGGCAGAGTAAATAGGCTCAAACGCCATAAATATCCCGTACCACGTTAGAGAGCCCGCGCCCACACAGAAGAGTACCCGAACCGCTACATCCTTGTGTCGAAGATTGAAAAGAAGAAATTTCCTTACCTTCAGCATTACTATTAAAAGCAAACTAACCCCTACCAGTCCGGTATTCGTTAGCAGATTGAGATAACTGTTATGCAATTGCACAAAAGTGCGATCACGCCCATCATAGCTGACTATTGTGCCAAACCAACTCCCTAGTCCGTGGCCAAATATCGGCGCTGTGTGAAACTTTTCTATGGCTGTACCAAATTCAAGAATTCGAAGTGCCCCGACAGTGATGTCCTCGGACGATGTGACATCGGACGATGTGATCTGATCAACAGTACGGGTAATGAGACGATCGGTCAAAGCTTGGTAAAGGTCAGGGGAAATAGCCAAAATTGCCGCCAGAATCAGCCCAATAACGACAAAAGTCTTAATGGTTTTGCGAAACTTGCTGCCATAAAACATGGCAACGAAAACTGCAAGAACTCCTGCAATCCACTCCGAGCGGGTTAATCCCAGAATCACAACAGCCGCTGTAACAATCGCGGTAACTAAAGACCACTTGCGCTGAAAACCAAAAATGTAAAACATCAAAGCAATGGCCAACATTATGCCTGAGATAGGGTCAATAGGACGCAAGTAAGTAAACCGTCCAATCGTTGCCATCGGCAGTAGAGAAGAAGCATCATAGATTGGTGCCAGAACCCGAATCTGGGCCAGCGTGGTAAACACCTGCCAGGAAGCACGCGCGGTCGCCAAGACTAGTATCCATTTCAACCATCCCTCCAGAACAACTTTTTTCGAAAAATCTATGCGCTTTGCGATTTGAAAGCATAAATATATCTCTAGGGGAGAAACCAAATCGGCAATCGTGTTACTTACGAGATGGCCCGAGATTAGCCCAAAGACGCAACTGAGAGACATGTAACCCAGAAAGACTGCGCAGGCGAGATCAATAGGGGTCCGGGCGCGCAGGACAGAGAACTTTGGGATTACAAGGAAGAATAGAGACGCTAGGATAAATCCAAAAACCACTAACAGCGAAAAGAGGCGATTGAAATAGAGGGATAATGGCGACACGATAAAGATGATCGTAAAAAAGAGAAACGCTCGCGAAGCTGGGGTGTCAAGAAGAAAATCCTGGCGAAACAGACGTCGGGTTGACGCCAAATAAAGCTGGTGCATGTTGTGATCAACAGAGCTCAATCGAGTCGTAATCCTCAGCCGCGTAAGTTTATGAGTGACTGTATCTTATAGCCCGTGATAATTTTTTGAAAACGCCATCGCAAAATGACTCACAAATTCTGGTCACGCTAAACAAAAGTCCATCTCGGCCCACTATTTTCAATCGCCACAAAAAGAGCAAGTCGACATAGATATTCCCAATGTTTTCAACGCATGTCACGATCTGGAACCCAGTATTTGCAGTGTCTTGCTGTTTCGGAGTATAAACCAAGCCTTTAGCCCTGCAAAAGCTTAGGCTGCACCAATTCCGAAAAATGGTTGGGAGTTTTAGAAATAGTGTAGCCACCTGGAGACAATGGAACCATAACGTAACGGGCGGTCATATACCCTCCAAATTAAGGGGTAAATTCTCCTGGTCACGCCTTAGTAATATTTATATAATCAGATGGGCTTGGCTACGCGTGGGCGCGAATTTGGCTAAAGCACGGCCTCTTACATTCTGCCGTCATCCGCGAGGACGTTAAAATTCGTGGTCTCTTTCCCTGCTTGGTATTCGTGTGTCCAGCCACTGCCAAGCAATCTCAAATCCGCAGTCCTTAAGCTCCCCATACCGTTCACTCAAGGATTGGTGGCCGAGTGGGCTCCAAATAATCAGTCCGCAGGAGAAGACGCCTGTGGGAGCTGCGAGCGGGATCGGGTGCCCTATCTTCGCGTGTCTTGCGAAGGATGGGCAAAACGAGCCTAATGAAACCAAGTCGGCACCCCAGACGCTCAAGTCGGCACAAACGGGCGTTGAATCGGCACAAACAACGTTCAAGTCGGCACAAACGGTCTTCAAGTCGGCACAAATCGACCACAAGTCGGCACAAAAAACAATAACCCCAATGTTTTCAACGAACCTGTTCAAATGTGCTGAATTAAAAATGTGGGATTTGGAGTGTAGCGGGTTGTAGCGGCAAACCCGGTTGCTTTTGCTGGAGCTGACTTACCGGCGTAAGTAGCTGAATAAAAACAACTTGCCGGAGAAACGAAGGGAAATGTAGCGGCGTAGCGGGTGTAGCGGCTATTTTTTGACTGTCTCACCTCAAAGGTGCACTCCACCCTTCGCATTTTGGAACTTTATGTCTTCCAGTGGGTACTCCGGAAACCTATCGAAATATCCGAGACAAGCATGAACGTAAGTGTTCTTGAAGAAGAAAAAAACCGCGGATGACATGCATCCGCGGTCACTAGAGTTGCAAAACAATTACAGGGAGCGCAGGAAGTTTACGATGTCCTGTCTTTGGCTCGTTGATAACAGGTTGAAGTTGTTGATAACAGTGTTGGCCTCAGAACCGTTGCTGGCATGGGTCTGAATTGCGGTAACAATGTTATTGGTGCGGCCGTCATGCAGGAAGAAAGCACGCTGCCCTACGCCCCAAAGAGGAGCGCTGCGGAAGTGCTCAGTGCCGGCATTGCCTTGCGTAACGCCATCAAACAGGCCATCGCCCATCAGGTGGGTTGCAAAGTCGCTGAACGGATGATAGGTAACGCCGCTCTGACCGGTGAACGTGGCTTTCGCTACGGTTTTCTGGTTCTCAACGTGGCAGAGGGCACAGCCAATCGAGACAAACAGGTTGTGTCCATTGGTCGTTGAAGCCGTGGCAGGCGCCGGCGTCGGTGGAGCGGTAAAGCGCATGAACCCGGCAAAGTCCACAGTGTCAGCCGAGAAGTCGGAGGCCGGGCTGGCAGTGTTCTTGGTATTCACAAAGTTCGTGCTGTCTTCCGGCAACTGATTGAACTGGCAGGTCGGATTATCATCGCGTTCTTGCGGGAAAAGCTCATTCGTGACGCCTTGCTCCACGTTGTAGGCTTCACCAGCGAAGATCAGCAATGATTTGTTCTGGGCCTTCCAGCCGAAGCGGGTGGTGGTGCCGTCGTTGCCGCTCCGATTGAACTTCGGCGAGATGCCGAAATTGACGTTGTTGGGATTGTTGGCGTTCGCGATAAGAGTAGAGTCGGAAGTCAACTCAACTAGACCAAGACCGAATACAGCAGTAGGAATACGGGCGATGGCGTTGCCGTTCAGGTTCTGACCTTGCAGGTCTTCCTGCGCGGCGTTGCAACCAGGGGCATCCGTGCGGCCTTTGATGGTGTAAAGATCATGTACACCGCCATCGGGAGTGCCATTGGGGTTGTTGATCAGGCGGATCTCGCGGATCGCGCCGTTGTTGTGAATGAACGGATACACAACGTTGGTCGCGCCATCCAGCGTGGCCAGAGCTACCTGCGGGTTGACCACTGCCGGGCTGCTTCCACCAATGGCCGGAGCCACATGGCACTGGGCACAGCTGTTGCCGTTAAAGCGTGGGCCAAGTCCCTGGCCGGCTTCAATGGTCCCGGAAACCGAGTCGACTTCCTTGAACCGATCAAGTGTGGAGTTGAAGAAATTAACTTCATCCGTATTCAGGCCCACCAGGTGTCCGCCTGCTCCTGCTGCACCGCCCCGAACTCCTGGGTCTGTTTGAGAACGCCATC
>Ga0210400_10002704_pt1 | contig 16164 bp, 17 predicted proteins | sample IncBWH26MmetaG_FD_155456 | JGI IMG/M metagenome (GOLD analysis project Ga0210400, IMG submission 155456) | Forest soil microbial communities from Barre Woods Harvard Forest LTER site, Petersham, Massachusetts, United States - Inc-BW-H-26-M | ecosystem: Environmental > Terrestrial > Soil >... | reverse complement strand
TCCAGTTTTATATTTTGTACCTGCGATACGTAAGCGAAAATTTTAATGCCGTAATGATTCAATAAAAGTTTTGCAACAGCGCCCGCCACTACCCTGCTTGCCGTTTCACGTGCCGAGGAGCGTCCGCCGCCCCGATAATCACGCGTGCCGTATTTTTTTTCGTAGGTATAATCCGCGTGCGAAGGCCTGAAAGCGTCTTTCAGATGTTCGTAATCTTTACTTTTCTGATTTTCATTGTAAATCACAAAACCAATAGGCGCGCCGGTTGTTACTCCTTCAAAAATTCCCGATAAGAATTTCACCTCATCGCCTTCTTTGCGTTGTGTAACAATGTGCGACTGCCCCGGTTTTCTTCTGTTAAGTTCGCTCTGTACAAAATCAAAATCTATTTTTAACCCTGCAGGGCATCCGTCAATAACTCCGCCGATCGCTTCGCCATGCGACTCGCCAAAAGTGCTGAGTTTAAAAATATGTCCGAATGAATTGCCTGCCATTTATAAAATATACTGAAACTTTTGTTTCTGAAATTCTTTATTTGCTTTGCCGTGCGCGATGTGGTGACTGCTGTGAAAATAAACAAACTTTATTTCGTGGCTGCCACTGTTGGTTGACCGCAGATTGTTATAATTAAAATCGTATGAATAACTTACCTGCGCCCAATCTTCAAAAGTCCAGCCTACTTGTCCAATGAATGCCGTTCCCAGTCGAATACCACCTCCAACCAAAAGGGCTTTTTTAATGTGCAATCTTAAATTATAATCAAATAAAATAGGTGTGCCCGCCACAAATATAATTGCGGTGCTGTTTTCCCAAACGTAATCCGGGTTGGCAGAATAATTATATCCCAATGCAATACATAAGTGAGATACTGTTTTAATTTCTCCGATTTTTGTAACCGCTTTGGTTTTATCGTAATTATATGAAGTCCCTAAGAGATTATTCATGGATGCGGATATAAAAAAACGGTCATTATACAACATAATTCCCGCCGCTGCATTAAAATTACTTGTCCTTTGCGTCGTACTCATATGTGTAACGGCTAAATCCTGTGTGTTTTGATAAGTCATTAAGCCGGTATTTACTTGTTGCGAACTGTAGCTGCCGTTTATTCCGGCAGAAACAGCAACATCATCAAACTTAATTTTAAAGGCGTATGCGAGAGCGCTTGTTAATGTTTTAAACGGCCCGATCTGGTCCTGAAACAAAAAACCGCCGACTCCCATCTTGTTTTTATACGCTTTCATATGAAAACTGGCCCCCATGGTTTTCGGGGCTCCGTCAAAACCCACCCATTGGTTACGGTAGCTGAGGCGGGCATCAATATTTTGCCGGGTGCCTGCAACGGCAGGGTTCATCATAAAAAGGTTGCTGCGGTACTGCGTCCAAAAAGGATACTGCTGTGCTTTCAGCAAAAAAGGCAGGCAAAAAAGCAATATTAATGAGAGGTATTTCAAGCCTGTAAAGATAGCAATATGCCCATTTAAAACGAAGAAGCAGGCTTTTTGAGCCAAAATAAGCTACCTATAATAAAATTTCTATTAAACAAAGAAAAAAAATGCACTTATTTATTTTGGTTTTTCGGATAATTCGATTTATTATTGCGAACAATTTTGCGACTTATTATTTAAGATGAAAAGATATTTTATTGTTTTTATACTGCTAATTCAATCCGTGTGGGCTTTTTCACAGGGTGGTGTAATAATTATTGAAGGGAATTACCAGGGTAAAAACCTCTATGTACAAAACCCTTTTGCCAATGGCGGCGTTGGTTTTTGCGTAACCGAAGTATATGTTAACGGAAATTTAACTACAGACGAGACTCAAAGCAGCGCTTTTGAGGTTGACTTTAAGCCTCACAAACTTGCCATTGGAGATAAAGTAGAGATTAAGATCAAACACAAAGACGATTGTCGTCCCAAAGTACTGAACCCGGAAGTTTTAAAGCCAAAAAGTACTTTTGAGATTGTTTCTATGAGTGTTACAGGCGATGGTTCTTTGAAATGGAGCACTAAAGGCGAAAGCGGTAAATTAGCTTACGTTATTGAGCAGTTCCGTTGGAACAAATGGGTTAAAGTTGGAGAATTAGATGGTATTGGCACAGCAGTAACCAATAATTACGAGTATAAAGTGGCGCCTCATTCGGGTAAAAACCAGTTTCGTGTAAAGCAAACTGATTATAGCGGACAACCGCGTCTTTCAAAACCTGTCGATTTTAACAGCACATCCTGCGATGTTACTTTCACTCCTCAAAAGGTGTCAAAAGATATTAGTTTTGAGTGCTCAGGCAAACCTGCTGAGACTATGTACGAGATTTATGACCAGTATGGTAATATTGTAAAACGAGGCTTTGGCAGCAAGATAGACTGCAGCAATCTGCCAAAGGGGGGATACTTCCTCAACTACGATAATAAAATGGGGGAATTCGTTAAGAAATAAACCCTAAACCATCAGTACCCTTTATTCGTCTAATTTTTCAAGAATTTTTTTAATAAATACCGCTTTTGTGGTATCTTTGTAGTGAAATTTAGAATTAATCTAAATAAAAATGATAACGATTTCAGAAGCGGCTAAGGAGCACGCAATTAAACTAATAGCAGAAGAAAATCGCCCTCAGGACACATTTATACGCGTTGGCGTGGATGGTGGCGGGTGTTCGGGCCTCACTTATAATTTAGTTTTTGATAATCAGATGAAAGAAGGCGACCAGACTTTTGAAGACAAGGGCATTAAAGTAGTTGTTGACCGTAAAAGTTTTTTATATCTCGTAGGTACCGAGTTGGATTACACAGGCGGCCTTAACGGCAAGGGATTTGTTTTTAAAAACCCCAACGCCTCGCGCACTTGCGGATGCGGAGAAAGTTTTTCGGTATAATTTATATGAATTTATTTTTTATTTCTTTCTGATTATTCCATGGCCGACATTTTAGAAGAGCATATTGGCAGTGAGTACAAGTATGGATTTGTTTCCGACTTCGAATCGGATAACGCGCCTGCGGGATTAAGTGAAGATATTGTGCGTTTTATTTCGAAAAAGAAAAACGAGCCCGAATGGCTTTTAGAATTTCGTTTGAAAGCCTATCGCTATTGGTTAACCTTAGAAGAACCCAAATGGGCACACGTAAAATACGAGAAACCCGCATTCGATAAAATAATTTACTACTCGGCGCCTAAACCAAAAAAAACTTTAAACAGCCTGGATGAAGTTGATCCCGAATTACTGAAGACATTTGAAAAACTGGGTATTTCTTTAGACGAACAAAAACGTTTAAGTGGCGTGCAAAGTAATATTGCCATTGACGCGGTGATTGACAGCGTATCTGTAAAAACGACTTTTAAAGAGACACTGGCCGAAAAAGGAATTATTTTCTGCTCTTTCAGCGAAGCAGTTCAGGAACACCCAGAGCTTGTAAAAAAATACATGGGCATGGTAGTGCCTTATACCGATAATTTTTATGCCTCTTTAAACAGCGCCGTATTCAGCGATGGCTCTTTTTGTTACATTCCGAAAGGAGTTCGTTGTCCGATGGAGCTCTCAACCTATTTCCGCATTAATTCAGCGGGCACGGGGCAGTTTGAGCGAACTTTAATTGTAGCAGACGAAGATTCTTATGTTTCTTACTTAGAGGGTTGCACAGCGCCTCAGCGCGATGAGAATCAGCTACACGCTGCTATTGTAGAAATCATCGCGCATAAAAATGCCGAGGTAAAATACAGCACTGTGCAAAACTGGTATCCCGGCGATAAAAATGGTAAAGGCGGTATTTTTAATTTTGTTACCAAGCGTGGTATTTGTTTAGAAAATAATTCCAAAATAAGCTGGACGCAGGTTGAAACCGGTTCGGCCGTTACCTGGAAATACCCTTCGGTAATTTTAAAAGGAGACAATTCTGTTGGCGAATTTTATTCGGTTGCGGTAACCAATAATTACCAGCAGGCAGATACCGGCACCAAAATGATTCATATCGGTAAAAACACCAAATCAACAATTATCTCAAAAGGAATTTCGGCGGGCTTCAGTAATAATTCTTATCGTGGGCTTGTGCGCATACAAAAAGGCGCTACCGGATCGCGTAATTTTTCGCAATGTGATAGTTTGTTAATGGGTGATAAATGCGGGGCGCACACATTCCCGTATATAGAGATAAAAGATAAATCAGGGATTGTAGAACACGAAGCCACAACAAGTAAAATAGGAGAAGACCAGCTTTTTTATTGCAAACAACGTGGTATTGATACTGAGAAAGCTGTAGGCCTGATTGTTAACGGATATTGCAAAGATGTTTTAAAACAATTGCCCATGGAATTTGCTGTAGAAGCACAAAAACTTTTAGCCGTAAGCCTGGAAGGGAGCGTAGGCTAATTTTAACTAAAAAAATAGTAAAATTTAAAATATTAAACTTTAATTTGCAGGCATAAATAATACCAAATATCTATGGAGATTACAAACACAAACGCACCCGCAGAAAAAAAAGGTAACATCGAGGATTTAGTTGCCTGGCAAAAAGCAAAAGAGTTAGCCGTTACCGCTTACAAACTTGTTACTGCTACCAACACTGACGCAATCCTGAAAGAAAAAATGCTTGCCTCTGTACTGGAAGTACCTTACAGCATTGCCCGCAGTTACGGCGTTAAACAACGCGTGCAATCGTTAGAAAATTTGTACGAAGCGCGCGAAAGTATTTTTGAATTTAAAACCGCGCTTGCTATTTCGGTTGATTTAGGTATGATGGCAGAAATGCAGAGTTCAGAAATTCAACCTTTGGTTGACCATACAGACAAACTGGTTTCGGGTTTAATACAATACAAAGAAGATGCGCGTAAAGGTAAAGTGCGTAAGCCTTTTACTCCGCGCGGCAAAGATGTGGATGGAAATTCTATTCACTCAGATAATTTCGGGAATGCGGATTATACCAATTCACCCGTTTCTAATTTCTAAAAATGTTATCAGTTAAAAATTTACACGCGGAAATTAACGGAAAGAAAATTCTTAACGGAATTAACCTTGAAGTAAAAGCCGGTGAAGTGCATGCCATCATGGGCCCTAACGGCTCCGGCAAAAGTACTTTATCGGCTGTACTTGCCGGTCGCGAAGATTATGATATTACCGGCGGAGAGGTTTCTTTTAACGGAAAAAATTTGTTGGAACTCCCTGCCGAAGACCGTGCCCGCGAAGGATTGTTTCTTGCTTTTCAGTATCCTGTGGAAATCCCCGGTGTAAGTAATATTAATTTTTTGCGCACTGCCATAAATGAAATACGTGCTTACAAAGGAGAATCCGCGATTGAAGCAAAAGATTTTTTAGCACTTGTAAAAGAAAAACAAAAATTAGTTGAACTGGATGGCAAACTTGCCAACCGCAGCGTAAACGAAGGCTTCAGCGGCGGAGAAAAAAAACGTAACGAAATTTTTCAAATGGCAATGCTTAATCCGAGGCTGGCCATTTTAGATGAAACTGACAGCGGGCTTGATATTGACGCCCTGCGTATTGTTGCAAACGGTGTAAATAAATTAAAAAGCAAAGACAACGCAACCGTTGTTATTACACACTACCAGCGACTACTGGATTATATCGTGCCCGATTTTGTGCACATTCTTTATAAAGGAAAAATTGTAAAAAGCGGCGGCAAGGAACTGGCACTTGAACTTGAAGAAAAAGGTTACGACGAGATTAAGAAGATTTACGATACCGCCGAAGCATAATGGTAACCGATAAACTTACAGTCACCCACCAATTATCAGAAGAGCTCTCTAAAATTTCGGGCAAAGCAGGTTTTATGCCCGCTAAGGAAATCGGAATTGCTTTGCAATACCTTGAGGAAAACGGCATTCCCAATAATAAACACGAGGATTATAAGTACTGCAATACAGAGGCGGTGATCCGTAAGGAGTTTAAGAATATTAACGGAAGGGAAATTTCTATTCAGGAAAAAGATCTGAAACAAAATTATTATGTGGAAGGAGCTTACAATATTTATGTATTAAACGGGAAGCTGTCATTAGAATATTCTGAATTTCCTTCTTCAGCAATTATAACTGCGGTTGAAAATACTCCTTCAGAAGATTTAAAAAAACATCTGGCGGCCTATGCTAAAAGTAATGAAAGTGCTTTTATTGCCCTAAACACTGCTTATGCCGACCGTGGAATATTTATAAAAATAAAGTCAGGGCTTGTTGTAGACAAAACAATCGTTGTTCACCACATAGTTCGTACCGAAAATACTTTCTTTTTTAATATTCGCAACCTATTTGTCATTGAGAAAAACGCGCAGGTTAAAATAACAGAAACTTTTTACCCTTCAACAGGAAAAAACTTTTGCAATACACTTACTGAGATTTTTACGGGAGAGCACGCCCACGTAAATCATTGCCAGGTGCAAAATCAGGGGCATACATTTTACGGCGTGGATACATTGCATGTTGCTCAAAACCGCTACAGTAATTATTCGCATTCGGTTTTTACATTCAGCGGGGCTTTGGTAAGAAATAATTTAAGGATTTCGCTTAATGAGGAGTTTTGTGAATGCCACTTGTTTGGTTTAATGCTTGGCAAGAATCAACAAATTATAGATAATCATACACTCGTTGATCACCAAAAACCGAATTGCCAAAGTAATGAATTATATAAAGGCATTGCCGACGGAAAATCTGTTCTGACTTTTAACGGACAGATTTTTGTGGAACGGGATGCACAGAAAACAAACGCTTATCAAAGCAGTAAAAATATTTTACTGAATGATGACGCTACCGTTAACGCGAAACCCGAATTAGAGATTTACGCGAATGATGTTAAGTGCTCGCACGGGACCTCTACCGGTAAAGTAGACGAAAATGCTTTATTTTATCTGAAAGCGCGTGGCATCGGGGAAGAAAACGCACGTAAATTATTGTTACACGCTTTTGCACATGAAATTATCGGTAATGTAGCCGATGCGGATACTGCCCTTTTTGTGGAAACCCTTTTTGAACACAATTTAAATTAATCTTTGGCTTTCATGAGCCCCGTTTTATCGCATATAAAATTCGACATTGAAAAAGTCAGGAAAGATTTTCCAATCCTTACTCAAAAAGTAAACGGAAAAGATTTGGTTTATTTTGATAACGGAGCTACCGCGCAAAAACCACGGGCGGTAATTGATTCCATTGTAAAATATTATTCGGAAGAAAACAGCAATATACACCGTGGTGTGCATACACTGAGTCAGCGCGCTACTGTACATTACGAAAACGCACGGATTACTGTACAAAAACATATTCACTCGGCTTCTTCGCAGGAGGTTATTTTTACGCGTGGTACCAGCGAGAGCATAAATTTAGTAGCGCATTCTTTTTCAAAATGGGTTAACGCCGGTGATGAAATTATTGTTTCAGAAACTGAGCACCATTCCAATATTCTGCCCTGGCAAATTTTATGTGAGGAGAAAAATGTGGTTTTAAAAGTAATTCCCGTTAACGAAAACGGGGAATTAATTTTAAGTGAATTTGAAAACCTCCTTTCGGCTAAAACAAAAATTGTTGCTGTTACTCACGTTTCCAATACAACTGGTATTGTGACGGATGTGAAAAAAATAATTTCTTTGGCGCATTCAAAAAACATTCCTGTTTTAGTAGACGGAGCGCAGGCAATTCCGCACATGGAGGTTGATGTACAGGATTTGGATTGTGATTTTTATTGTTTCAGTGGCCATAAAGTTTACGCACCAACCGGTATTGGTGTTTTGTATGCTAAAGAAAAATGGATTTCTGCATTTTCTACTTACCAGGTTGGTGGCGGCACCATTAAAACTGTTTCGTTTGAAAAAACTGAATACGCCGAAGGTCCTTTAAGGTTTGAAGCAGGAACGCCCAATATAGAAGGGGCTATTGGTTTAGCCACGGCATTTGATTACATAAATACGATTGGATTGAATAAAATTTCTGCTTACGAGCATGAACTTTTGCATTATGCTACGCAAAAATTAAAACAGATTGAAGGGTTGAAAATTTACGGTGATGTTGAGCATAAAGTCGCAGTAATTTCTTTCAATGTAAAAAACATTCACCCTTTTGATATCGGGACTATATTAGACAAACAAGGAATTGCCGTACGCACCGGCCATCATTGCACACAACCTCTTATGAAACATTTCGGTATTCCGGGAACAATACGTGCCTCCTTTTCATTTTACAATACAAAGGAGGAAATAGATGTTTTTATTCTTGCGTTGGAAAAAGCGGTAAAAATGCTTAGTTAATCTCGAGTTCCTTATTCGGGTCCCAATAGAGTTTTGCAAAGTCAACGATTTTATCATTTTTGACTTTTATTTTTTCTTTTTTCAATAATTCTTCCATCTGATACGGAGTATCAAATTGCAGCTTTCCGGTAAGCATACCATTACGATTAACCACCCGATGCGCGGGTACTTTTGGCTTTTGTTTATGAGAACCATTCATGGCATAACCCACCAAACGCGAGGAACCAGCGGCGCCCAAATATTTTGCGATGGCTCCGTATGAAGTAACACGGCCTTTTGGTATCAGGCGAACTACCTGGTAAACCATATCAAAAAAATCGGTTGGGGTTTTAGACTCTGTTCTTGTTTTATTTTTCACGACGCATTAAAGTTTTAATAAATAAAACAAATGTTTCTATTTTCCCCAGATTGGGGCAAGCTGCGCGCAAATCGGTAAAAGCTTTGTTATAATATAAATCTATTTCCCTTTCCAGCAAAGTATTTACATTTAAATCGGTAAATATTTTTTTTACGGCATTTACTTTTTCTTTTGCATCAAATGTTTTTTTCTCAACCCATTGTGTTAAAGTTTTTCGCTGATTGGCATTTGCGAGCTCAAAAGCCTTAATTAAAAGCCAGGTTTTTTTATTAGAGATTATATCTCCTCCTTCCTGTTTTCCTGTTTTTTCAGAATTTCCGAACACATCCAGGTAATCATCCGTTAACTGAAAGGCCAGCCCTAAATTTTCGCCTCCGGTATAAAATATTTTCGAGCTTTTATGAGAGGCTCCCGCACAAAATGCTCCCATTTGTAAACTACAGGCAAGCAGCACCGCCGTTTTCAGGCGAATCATCTCCAGGTAGTTTCCAACACTTACTTCATCCCTCGTCTCAAAATCCATGTCGTATTGCTGTCCTTCGCAAACCTGTATTGCCGTCCTGGAAAAGATTTCTTCCAGTTCTTTTATATTTTCACATTTAGAAATTTGCTGATAGGCTTTTACCAATAAAACATCCCCGCTTAAAATAGCAATGCTATTATTCCATTTTTCATGAACAGTGGCCTCTCCCCTGCGTAAAGGGGCTTTGTCCATAATATCATCGTGTATCAACGAAAAATTATGAAACAATTCAACGGCCGCGGCGGCGGGCAGGGCTCTTTTTGTATCTCCGTTAAAGCAATCGGCGGCAATTAATACCAACAGCGGGCGAATACGTTTTCCCTCAAGGTTTAAAAAATAATTTACAGGTTCGTATAAATTTCTGGGAGAAGCGGGCAATAAATTTTTTACTGAAGAAAAATATTCCTCAAACTCTGTTGCAAATTTCTTATAGGTATCAGCTACCATATTTTTTGTCCTTCCAGTACCACCAGTTTAACTTTTCGGGTGAATGTTTTTCTTCCGTTGCATAATAAACCGCTCCTCTGAAAACATATAACAAACAGGGGTCTTGTACCACACCGGCAAATTTATTTGATTGCTGATATAATTTTTCGGGAGATTTGTTTTTTAAATCGTTGATTTTAGTAATACCGATATTGATCAAGTCATTGGCAATAGATTTTCCCACGCCCGGAATTTGCATAAGTTCTTTTATTGCTTTCTTTCGAAATACCGGGCTATCCTCCTCCCGCTCCCTTCTGAGGGTGACATTCTTCGAATTATTTTTTTTCGCTTTCTTTTTAATCGGTTTAACTTTTATAAATGCCATTTTTACCCTACAAGGTTCAGTAAATAATTTCCGTACCCGCTTTTGGTAAGGGGTTTCGCAATTTTTTTGAGTTGCTCTTTATCTATATAACCCATGTTATAGGCAATCTCTTCAATACATCCTATTTTTAATCCCTGGCGCTCCTCTATCACTTGTACAAATTGTCCCGCTTGCATAAGTGATGCAAATGTACCGGTATCAAGCCAGGCCGTTCCTCTGTCTAAGATTCGCACTTCCAATTTTCCCTGTTCAAGGTATTTTCTGTTTACATCTGTAATTTCATATTCGCCACGCGCACTGGGTTTTAAATTTTTTGCGATTTCAACCACACTGTTATCGTAAAAATACAAGCCCGGCACAGCGTAATTTGATTTAGGATGTTTTGGTTTTTCCTCGATAGAAAGTACTTTATGGTTTTCATCAAAATCAACGACGCCGTAACGCTCAGGGTCGCTCACGTGATAAGCAAAAACAATTCCTCCCTGCGGTTTCTTGCAGGTTTGCAATTGACGGCCCAAACCTTGTCCGTGAAAAATATTATCCCCCAACACAAGTGCCACATTTTTAGTCCCAATAAATTTTTCTCCGATTACAAAGGCTTGCGCAAGCCCGTTAGGAACTTCCTGCATCGCATAAGAAAATTTGCAACCAATGTGCTCACCATCACCCAACAACCTTTCAAAATTCGGTAAATCGGCCGGTGTGGAAATGATTAGTACTTCTTTTATTCCGGCCATCAGCAAAATGGCAAGCGGGTAATAAATCATGGGCTTATCGTATATCGGCATCATCTGCTTACTCATGGCAAGAGTTAAGGGATGTAAACGTGTACCGGAACCGCCGGCTAAAATTATTCCTTTCATTTATTTTGTTTTTATCACTTCTTGTTGATTTTTTCCACCTGGTTTCTGTATAATCGTCTTTTTATCCCTAACCTGTACATCCTGTATAATTCGCCGAAGTAAATATGCAAACCTACCGAATAGAAAACACCGTTAAAATTTACTCCGTTAAGATTGCCTCCGCTTGCCAGGCGATACCCGCCCATCGCATTTAAGCCGAGCCAGTTCCAAACTTTAAAAGTTGCATCTAACCCCACGCCCAATAAAGAAATTGATTTTTGTGTAGTATCTGCAAAGCCTTTAACCGGCTTTCCCGCTGAATCCGTTTCTGTAGTATGATAATTCCCGTGCCCGATTTCTATCGGAATCCCGATCTCCCAGCGTTTTGTATCTAAAAAAATATACTCGTAAAATAAGGTGGCGTAGCCGATTTTAAGATTGATGTTTACTTTCTTCTGATTATCGCCCTGTATTTGTTTGGTTTGCGTGTTTAACACAGAGTAAAATCCTAAAGCGATATTGTGATGATCTTTGTAAACCATTCCGATTTGAAATCCGTTTACGTTAACGGCAATTTTTTTATCGGTATGAATAAATGAGTTCCGGGTATCTATGGCCAATAAAAATTTTACTTTTTTATAGCGGTATAAATGAGCTGAATCGGCTGTGAGTCCGGCACGCAAAGAATCGATTTGTTGTTGTTTGGATAATTGGGCCAAAGAAGTTTGCATTCCCTGAAAGGAAAAGAAAAAAAGAAAAACGAGATATTTGCAAACTGCCCGCATTAACTATATTCTGCTAAGATAAAAAACTATGCGACGGAAAGCAAAGGGGCTTTTAAGAGGCTTTTTCATTTATTTTTCGCACATTTTTCCGATATTTATTTTTTTTGAAGTAATAAAAGGTTTTATGCAGGAAAAATCCAAAATCAACAGCCACACCGTACGAGTAAAAGGCTCCGCTGAAATTTAATCTCGGTTCATTATCAAATACTTTTCGGTAACCCCCGGTTACATTAAGGCCAAGCCATGTCAGGGGAAAAAATGTTACATCCAACCCGATACCTACAGGCGTCATTCCCCTCGTGAAAGGATAGCCCTTTAAAAGGTGGTTGACCGAATCCGTTACGGAAATAGAAAATTTCCCTACACCCACCTCAATGGGAATTCCTATCTGCCACCAACGGGTATTAACAAAATTGTATTGATAAAAAAGCGTGATATAACGCAAATCGAGGCTTACCTTTTCCGTTTTGTTTTTATCCCCTTTGCGCGCCGCTTTCTTTGAAGAAGCCCTGATTTCATAAGCTCCTATGGCAAGACTATGCCTCTCATACAAAACCACTCCTAATTGAATTCCCTGTAAGTTAACCGGGGCATTATTCTGAATAAATGTATTACGGTTATCGAACCCGATAAGCGGTGCCACTTTGCGATACCTGAAAATCCATGCCGAATCTTTTTTCAGTTTTTCTTTTAAGGAATCTAATTGAGCCTGTTTGGCCGTTTGGGCCAAAGAATAAAACCCCGAAAAAAGTAAAATAAAAAAAATTGCAAAATATTTTAATCTGTTAGTCTTCCTCATATTCTTCGTCAATATTAATAATGGGAACGTTTAATATTTCTTTTCTTAAAATACTTTTCTCGAGTGTTAAGAGGAAGCAGGGCAACAAAATTAAATTGCTGGCGTAAGCAACCAATAAAGTAAGTGACAATAAAATTCCTAAAGAAGCTGTGCCGCCAAAACTCGAGAAACCGAACATGCCGAATCCGAAAGTTAAAATCAGAGCTGTGTAAACCATGCTTACTCCCGTTTCATGAATGGTTAAGGATACGGCCTCCGACATGCTTAATTTATTTTTCTTTATCTCGTGACGGTATTTGGTTAAAAAATAAAGCGTACCGTCACTCGAAATTCCGAAAGCAATACTGAACACCAAAATTGTACTTGGTTTCAGGGGCACGTGACAAATACCCATGATGCCAGCCGTAATTAATAATGCTACAAGGCTTGGTACAATAGAGATAAGAATCATTCGCGGTGAAGTAAACAGAGTCAGCATCAGCGCGGCAATTAAAATGACCGCGAGGCCAACGCTGTCTACAAGGTTACTTACCAAAAATTCATTTCCTTTTAAAAACATTACGCAGTTGCCGGTTATGCGTATATCGTAACGTTCATTTTCCTGCATCCATTTATTCGCTTCGTAATCGTAATTAAAAGCGCTGTCAATTCTTGGTTTTAATGTTTTTACCAATAAATTAATTTTTGAAGAGCCTATGTCTTTTACATATGCTGTGATATGTGTAATTTTTCGGCTACTGTCAATATAAGAAAGTAATTGCTTGCCGTTTGTGCTGCTGTCTTGCTGCGCTATATCGGCCACTTTTCTTAATTCCGTTACAGAGGGAAGTCGGTAATATTTCGGGTCGCCGTTTTTAAATGCCTGGTAAAAAAACTTTACTCCTTCTGCCACTGAAATGGGCCTGGAAAATTCCGGGTATTGCGCAAGGATTTTTCTCGCTTTATCGATACGATAAATAGCACGCGCGTTATTAATGAAAACACCACGTTCGCGTTTGGTATCAATAACAATTTCAAAAGGCAGCACGCCGCCGAAGCGGTCTTCAAAATAATGCAGGTCGGTAAGAACAGGGTCGTTTTTCGGGAGGTCATCAACTACATAGCCCACCGCTTTTATTTTGGTAAAACCGTATCCACCTATAATTGCCAGTATAAGGGTGATGGTATAAACAAACGGGCGTTTGTGAATAGTTAATTTGTTTACCCAATTTAAAATGCGGCGCAAAAATTTCCCTTCTATATGCTTTATATGTTTCCCCTTGGGGCTTGGCAGGTAACTGAAAATAGAAGGCACCACCATCAAAGAAAATAAATAAGTTGCAATTACGCTAAGTGATGCAATCAGGCCAAACTCATAAAGTATCTGATTTTTGATGGCGCAAAAAACCGCGAAACCGATAGCCGTTGTAAAATTTGCAAAGAAGAGAGAAACGCTAGTGCGCTCGATTGATGTATGCAGTGACTTTAATTTATTCCCTGTATGTGCAAACTCGGTATGATACTTATTAAGTAACAAAACACAATTGGGAACACCGATTACAATAATGAGCGGAGGAATTAACCCGCTTAATACAGTAAGCTTAAAGCCCATTAACACCATTAACCCGATGGTAAAAGCAACTCCGCAGCAAACAACTATCAGCGAAAAAATTACGGGCGAAAAATTGCGGAAGAAAATAAATAAAACAACTCCGGTAACTAAAAGAGCAAGGCCCATAAAGAAAGACATTTCACCCTGAATTTTTCGCGCTACATTGGTGCGTATGTACGGCATACCCGAATAATGCACTTCTATTCCATTTTCTTTTGCAAAGGCATCACCGTATTTTTTTATGCTGTCAGTGATGGCAAGCCGGTTTTTGGTATTAAGATCTTTTTTACCAAAGGTTACAACCGTAATTGTGGCATTGCTTTTTATATTGTAAACAATGCCGTCGTAAATTTTAAGCGTCTCTATTTTTTGCCAGAGAGCATCCAGTTCTTCCTGCGTTTTCGGTTTATCAGTTAAAACCGATTTCAATTCAAACTTATTCAGACTGTCGTTTAAAACAAGTTCTTTTAGTCGGCCAACAGAAGCAACACCCTCAATACCTTTCAGGTTTTTAAGTTTATCGCCCAAATCGCACCAGGCGTTAAAGGCTTTTAATTTTTTCAGGGGGCTTATATCACTGCCTATAAGTAGTGCGGCTCCGTCCTGGCCAAATTTACTTTTGTAATATTCGTAATCTATGCTGGCCGAATCGCTGTCGGGCAAAAGTTTGGCAAATTGGTAGGTAATTTCAATGTCTTTGGCCTTATAACCAAAAAAAATAGTTATGGCGGCAACCGCCAGTAACATAAATATGCGATACCGCAAAATAAAGCGGGCTAAAAACCTCCACATAGGGTTCTAAAATTACACAAAAAATTGGCTTATAAGATGCTGCAAACAGGCAAAAGTTTAAGTACTTTTGCAGAAATAATTTTTGTGGCAAACTTAAAGAAAATAGAAGTTGAAGCGGGAGAGCAAACGCCTTCTGTACTTTTAGATAAAGAGAAAGGAATTTTTAAAATAGAAGGCTTTTCTTTTTCCGATAATCCGCATATTTTTTATGCGCCTGTTGTTGACTGGTTTAAGGAATACTGTAATTCTCCCAATGAAGAAACGCAGGTGGTTTTTAATTTTGTGTATGTAAATTCTACTTCGGTAAAATTTATAAATGATATTCTTAAGCTTTTAGACGGGCTGTTTGTTAAGGGTAAAACAGCAGGCGTTACTTGGCATATGAACCCCGATGATGAAGATATAGAACAATTAGGGCTTGAGCTGAAGGGCTTACACGCAGTACCATTTAAAATTGAGCCTAAAGATCCCGGAAGACCCGAGCCACCGAAGAAAAAATTTCTGGGATAAAATTATTTTATGGGATTAAAATGGTCTTCGCCGTTTTCAGGAAGAACGATGTATAGTCTTTCCCAAACATCTCCGTCTAAAATCTCCCAAACGTGACCTTTGCCGTGTAAATCATCGGCAATAAGAAGAATACCCGGTTCAATTATAAATGAATCGCCATTTGTGACTGTAAATTTTAATTTGCCCTTCAGCGTAACCACATACTGAAAGCGCGGTGCAGGGTGTGCCGAAAGTTGGTATTTATCAAAATGACTTTGCCTGAAAAAATAATTTGTTTCTATACGACGGTCCTCCGGAACAGTTCCCTCTAAAAAAGATGAATCGCTGCTGTTAATGTTTATTAGTTTGTATGCTTTCATTATCCCAAAACTACTAAAATTTGCAGGTAATTTGCGTGTAAAACCCCAAAAAATGCTATTTTTGCCCTCCTCCCGATAGCTATCGGGATACCGCTCCTATAGCTCAGTCGGTTAGAGCATCAGACTCATAATCTGAGGGTCCTTGGTTCGAGCCCAAGTGGGAGCACAAAAATGATGCGCAGCCCATTGTAAATTCGATATTTACAATGGGTTTTTTGTTGTAGTTGACGGATTGGTTGACGGGGTTCATAAGAGTTTAATTAGTGAATGATATACAGTGAAGCGATCCGCCCAATTTGGCCAGGTTATCGCAGTTAATCGACTTTACTCGATAGCCCAAATCTTGCAGCGTTTTTTTATTTACGGCGTTATAATCGATACTCTTTTTATAATTGGGCAGCGTGTATTCCGGTAGGATAATCGTATCGTTAAGGAGTGTATGTCTTCAAAGTAATATGGACTTATTGTTAGATAGTGTTTCTTGTTAATTCAAATGTAAGTTAAAATTTTTATTTCGCATTAATTTAATTTTTTGGTACTCCATTCTTCTTTGCCTGATCGCT
>Ga0210400_10002702_pt1 | contig 16167 bp, 15 predicted proteins | sample IncBWH26MmetaG_FD_155456 | JGI IMG/M metagenome (GOLD analysis project Ga0210400, IMG submission 155456) | Forest soil microbial communities from Barre Woods Harvard Forest LTER site, Petersham, Massachusetts, United States - Inc-BW-H-26-M | ecosystem: Environmental > Terrestrial > Soil >... | reverse complement strand
GCCGGGACAATTTCGGCTACTCGGTGGCCCAGATCCCCGGCGCCGCCCTCTTGTTGAGCTACGTGCTCACCGTGGCCGTGTCCGTGGCCGCCGGGGTGGACGCCGTCACTTCGGCCTTTCCGGCGCTGGCCCCCTATCCGGTCGAGATGGCCGTGGCCTTCGTGCTCATCATCGCCTACGGAAACCTGCGGGGAATCCGCGAGGCCGGGCGTGTGTTCGCCTTCCCCACCTATTGGTTCCTGGCCAGCATGGCCGTGCTGGTGGTGGTGGGACTGGTGCGCCTGGCCATCCAGGGCCACCTGCACCACTACCCCCTGCACGCCCCGGGCCACGTGCCGGTGGGCCATGCCAGTGGCGGACTCCTGCTCGGTGCGTCGCTCTTCATCTTCCTGAAGGCCTTCGCCAACGGCGGATCGGCCATGACCGGGATGGAGGCGATCTCCAACGCGGTAACGGTGTTCAAGCCGCCCCAGGTGCGAAACGCCCGGACCACGCTGGTCCTCATGGCCTCCATCCTCGGGGCCATGTTCCTGTCGGTCTCGGTCTTCGCCGCCCTGACCCACGCCGTCCCCTACCTTTCCGGCACTCCCACCGTGCTCTCCCAGATTGGCCGGGCCGTGTTCGGAACGGGCGGCATCCCCAACGTCGCCTACTACTCGCTCCAGTTCAGCACCGCGCTCATCCTCATCCTGGGCGCCAACACCAGCTACAACGGGTTCCCGCTGCTGGTCAGCTACATCGCCCAAGACGCCTATCTGCCTCGCCCCCTGACCACTCGGGGCCACCGGCTGGTCTACTCGAACGGCATCGCCGCCCTCACGGTGGTGTCCATCATCCTCTTGGTGGTGACCAGGGCTCGGGTGGCCGACCTGATCCCGTTGTACGCCTGCACCGTCTTCACCGGCTTCACCATGGCCGGCGCGGGCATGACCAAGTACTACATCACCCATCCCGGGCCGAAACGGGGCCACAACCTGTTCATCAGCGCTACGGCATTCGTGTTGAGCGCGGTGGTGACCCTCATCTTCATCGTGACCGAGTTCACCAACGGCGCGTGGCTGATCGTGGTGGCCATCCCCCTCATCGTGTTCTTCCTGACCCGCACCCATCGACGCTACGAGGAGGAGAAGCAGGTGCTGGTCCAGGACGCCTCGGGAGCCACCGGCATCGCCGAGACTCGCGCCCTCACCCATACTGTGACCCTGGTCCTGGTGGACAGCCTGGACCTGGCCACCACCAGGGCGTTGCAGCTGGCCCGCTCGTTCACCCCGTCGGGGGAGGTCCGTGCCGTCCACTTCGTGATCGACACCGCCCACGCCGAGAACATCGCCACCCAGTGGCGACAGCTGGGCATGGGGGACCTGTCCCTCGAGCTCATCGAGTGCCCGGACCGGCGGTTGTCCCGAGCGGCCACGGAGATGGCGGCCAGCCTGGCCGCCGACGGCGAGACCGAGGTCATGTTGATCCTGCCCCGGCGCCTGTACCGCGGGGTGGCCAACCGGCTCCTGCACAGTCACACCGCCGACCGCATCGTCACTGCGGTGAGCACGCTGCCCCACGTGAGTGCCACCATCGCCCCCTTCGACGTGAGCGGCCTGGTCAAGCGGCGCTCCCGAGGGCTGGCTCAGGGCCAGGGGCGCATGGCGGGCAAGAAGAAGCCGGTCGTCGCGCCGGTTCGCCGCCCGGATAATGCCAAGCGGTTGATCGAGGTGGTCGGGGCCACCCCGCTGGGCGAGCTGACCTATCGCAAGCGGACCGTGGTCGCCGGCCGGGTGCGATCGGTGCGGGTCCAGCCGTGGTCGGGTGCCGTCGCCCTCGAGTGCACCATCGTGGATGAAAGCGGTGCGCTGAACCTCGTCTTCCTGGGCCGCCGGGCCGTGCCCGGCATCGAGCCCGGAACCCAGCTCCGGGCGGAGGGGATGATCGGCAAGCACAACGGTCGCCTGGCCGTCATCAATCCCGTCTACGAGCTCCTCCTGGCTGCAGGACAAGAGGACATGGCGCCGGAGTGAAGCGGGGCTGAGCGCTCAGCCGATGCCGAGTATGCCGTACGTGTTGCACAGACCCAACGCCTCGATGATGACAAACGCGCCCACGATGGTCGTCACCACGGGAAGGCGCCACCACGCGTGTACCCGGGTCATGGGCGACGGCATGTACCACTCGGGGAGCGGTCCGGAGGACTGGCCCAGATAGACGGCCAGGGGAACCGCGTCCTGGCCGACGGGAGCGCCCGGCTCGGCCCCCAGGGCCTGAGCGGTCAGCTCCTCGTCGGTGAAGCCGGTGTCGGCCGTGGGGGTCTCCTGAGCCACTTCGTCTCTCCCATCGAACACGAGCGACCCCTTCATCGATCTCTCCGTCTGGCCCCAGGGTATCGGGCGGATCCCGTGTCCCACCCGTCGCTAACTCGTGCTGGTGAGCGTGGCGAACTGATCGAGGACGGCGATCGCATCCTCGGGCACGCTCACCATCATGGTGACGGCGGCGACTTCGACGTCGAACGAGAAGGTGAAGAAATCGCAGCACGCCTTCTCCTCTTGGGCCAGGAGGGCGAGGGCCCGGAGATCGGCCAGATCGGCGTGCAGCTCACAGGCCAAGCGGTCCGGTGCCACCCGCTCGGCGCCGATCACCGACCGGGCCAGGACGGCGCGCCACTGTTCGATCCTCGGCTCGACGGCATCCGGTCCCAGCGTGCAGGCGATGGGGGTCTCCACGCTCCGATTCTACGACTCCGGGACCTCCACCTCGGCCGGGTCCGGCGCTCAATTGCCGCTCTGGAGTTCGGTGCGGTCGCCGTCCTCCCCGTGGACGGGGGTGAGGGAGACCTGATAGCCGTCGATCTGGTCGATGCGCTGCACGGCGTCGATGTGCGCTCGGCCCATGCCGCGCCACTTGGACCGGGCCAAGCCCTTGGCCTCCTCGGGTCCGGCGGCGACCACGAACACCACTTCGTGGTCCTCTCCCATCCGACCCGGGGCGATCGGCCCACCGAGAAACACCGAGAACAAGTGCATGGCTGCAGGATATGGCCGCCGGGTGGTGGCCCTAGTCCCGGAATTTGGGGAGCACGTAGGTGCCCATCAGCTCGATGGTCTCCAGCACCGCCTCATGGGGGATCTTGTACGGGTTGACCAGGCAGAGCAACAGGTCGATGCCGGCGGCCTCGTACTTGCGGCACGCTTCGAGGCATTCGTCCGGCGTGCCCAGCACGCAGGCGTCGGTGGCGATCAGGTACTCGAGGCTGAGCAGGTCGAGCGAACCGTCGTCGGCGTGCGCCTTCATGTCCGCCGCGTAGGAGTAGGAACCGAGGGACTCCTGCCGTTCTGCCATCCAGTCGGTGACGGTGGCGATCTGCCGGGCACCGGTCTTCGGGTACCACTCGAAGGACTCCCGGGCCAGCTCGATGGCCCGGTCACGGTCTGGCGAGCACAGGGCCATGGTGAAGGTGGCGGCCGCGTCGTGCACGGTGGACCCCAGGGGGCTGGTGCACGCGGCCGAGGCGGCCCGATAGATGTCCACCTTCTTCTTGACCTCGTCGGGCGATACGCCCACGGCGAAGGAGCACAGACCCAAGCCCAGCTCGCCCACCTGGCGGTGGCCATCCTCACTGGTCGTCGCCCCCCAGATGGGCGGATGGGGCTGTTGGACGGGCTTGGGTTGTACCCGGCGCTTGGGCATCTGCCAGTACTTACCGGCGAACTCGTACTCGTCGTGGGTCCAACAGCCGACCACGTGCTCGATGGCCTCCCGCCACATCTCTCGGGTCTCCGCCGGATCGAGTCCGAACCCCTCCAGCTCGGCCCGGGTGGCCGACCGACCGGTTCCGAAGTCCACCCGCCCGTTGGAGATGAGATCGAGGACGGCGACCGACTCGGCCGTCCGTACCGGATGGTTGTAGGGCTTGGGCATCAACCGGACCCCGAACCCCAACCGGATCTGATCGGTCAACGCGGCGATGGCGCCGTAGAGCACCTCGGGGTTGGAGCAGTGGGAGTACTCCTTCAAGAAATGATGCTCCACCGTCCAGAAGGCATCCCATCCGGCCTTGTCACCCGCCACCGCCTCGGCCAATGTGTTCTGGTAGGCGATGAGCTCGCTGTCGGGCTCCCAGGGTTGGGGCACCGGGATCTCGTAGAACAAGGCGAATTTCATGAGTGGCGTCCTTTCGGCTTCGGCGGTGCTCCGGCGAGACCGGCCACCGCATAGGTTCGGACGAATCCCCGGACCGATTCCGGATCATCGGCGTTGAAGGTCACCGCCGGCAACACCGCGAACGACATGAGCAGGCGGACGATCCACTCGCCCACCTCGCGGTGGTCGAGGCCGGCGCGGATCTCGCCCCGCCCCTCGGCGTCGTCCAGGAACGGCAGCCAGAAGTCCACCCACTGGTCGGTCAAGCGCCGGCTGCTCGCGGTCATCAGGGTGGCCAGGAGCTGTTCGTCATCGGCCGGGAGCCGGCGAATGAGCATGCGTTCGCCGACGGACCCTCGGATGAAGACGGCGGCCTCGGCCACCTGGTCGGCCAGGGTGGCCCCGGCGCGCACCGCCTCTGCACTGCTGGCCACGAACTGGCCGGCGATGCGGGCCATGACCGCATCGACCAAGCTCGCCTTGTCGGTGAAATAGAAGTACACGGCTCCCCGGGACACGCCGGCCTGCGTGGCCACGTCGGTCATCGACGTGCGCCGAATGCCCAGCCGGGTGACGCACTGTTCGGCGGCGATCAGGATGCGCTCCTCGGTCGACGCCGGGAGGGTGGCGGCGGCATCGACCCTGCGCCATGCTTCGGTGACGTGTTCTTCCGCGCCTGGGGTCATGGTGTGCCCGTCCGTACGGCGAGGTCACGTTCCGTCAGGCCCCAGCCGGTCGTTCGATCATCCGATTTTGCCTCGTATATGCAATTGTACAGTATCTATCAGATGTAAAGATGGGGGCTCGAAACCAGCCTAGGAGAGAGCACGATGCGCGGTCTGAGGAACAAGGTAGTGATCGTCACCGGCGCCGCGTCGGGGATCGGGCGATCCTGTGCGCTGCGGTTGCTCGACGAGGGAGCCACGGTGGTGGGCGCGGACCTGGCCGACCGCGCTCCCGAGCCATCGGTGGGGGGATCGTGGTCGTTCCAGCACGTCGATGTCAGCGATGAGACGTCGGTGTCCGAGCTGGTGACGACCACGGTGGACCGGCTGGGACGGATCGACGGGATGGTGAACGCGGCCGGGGTCGCCGGGGGCGGGCCGGCGCACATGCTGACCCGGGACGACTGGGAACGGGTCATCTCGGTCAATCTCACTGGGACCTTTCTCATGGCCAAGCACGTCATCGGGCGCATGCTCCAGCAGCCGGCGGTGGGGGGATCCCGGGGGTCCGTCGTCACCCTGGCCAGCATCGAGGGGTTGGAGGGCACTGCCGGTGGCAGTGCCTACAGCGCATCGAAAGGCGGGGTCGTGCTGCTGACCAAGAACATGGCCATCGACTACGGAGGTCGGGGTATCCGGGTCAACGCCATCTGCCCGGGCTTCATCGAGACGCCGATGACCGAAGCCATCTTCGATGTTCCCGGCATGGAGGGCGCCCGAGCCGACCTCATCGAGGAGCACGCCCTCCGGCGCATGGGGCGTTCCGACGAGATCGCCGCGGTGGCCGCATTCCTGGTGTCCGACGACGCCTCGTTCGTGACCGGGACCGCGTTCCCAGTCGACGGCGGCTACACGGCCGGGCGCGATCACGGCATCACCGCCCTCTTGGGCCTTTCGGGTCCCGAGACCTAGTTCGTTCCCATTCCGACCAAGGGACGGGACCCCGGCATGAACCGGCTCAGGTCGCTGCCGCCTGCTGGCGGAGGACTTCGAGGGCCCGGTCGGCGTGGGAGTTGAACGAGAGCTCGGAGCGCACGACCTCGAGCACGCGCTGGTCGGTGCCGATGACGAACGTGGCCCGCTTGTTCTTGCCCAGGATGGTGACCGATCGCTTGACCCCGAACTGGTCGGCCACGGCTGAGTCGGAGTCGGACAACAGGGGATAGTCGAACTCGTGCTTGTCGGCGAACTGCTTCTGCTTCTCCACCGTGTCGGCGCTGATGCCCACCCGCTGGGCGCCGACGGCGTCGAATTCGGCCTTGAGGTCCCGGAAGTGACAGCTCTCCTTGGTGCAGCCGTAGGTCATGGCGGCCGGGTAGAAGAAGAGCACCACCGGCCCATCCTTGAGGAGCTGGCTGAGGCGCCGGGGCGTCCCGGTCTGGTCAGGAAGCTCGAAGTCGGCTACGGCATCGCCTTTGTCCATGAGATGAGCATAGGAGGCAGATCCAGCGCCAGGGCGGGGCTACCTGTCCTTGCCGTCCAGACCCGCCGTTATGGGTGGCATCACACCACTGAAAAAGTGATCTATTTCACAAGAAAGAGTGAAACTAATCACACGTGATAGTGATCTAATTCACAATAAGAGGAGGCCGCATGGAGCCCTTGCTCAGCGTTTACCCAGGCTGAGGCCGGGTATCCAATTTCCGTATAAAAGCGAAGGTGATTGGTGCCGACGCCCGGCGGCGGAATTGGTCATCTGCGACCAAGGGGGTCTCATGCCACCAGAATCAGCAGCTACGGCGCAGCTCGAGTATGGGGAAGAGCCGATGCCCGAAGAAGCGACCTGGCATCGGTCCGCCGACCCGGCCCCGCTGGGACTGGCCGCCTTCGCCATGACCACCTTCGCGCTGAGCTTGTCCAATGCCGACATCTGGGGCCCGGCGGCAGCCAGCGCCCTGGCTCTGGCCCTGGTCTACGGCGGGGGTGTGCAGCTGTTGGCCGGGATGTGGGAGTTCGTTCGCAAGAACACCTTTGGCGCGTTGGCGTTCTCTTCGTTCGGCGCGTTCTGGATCTCGTACTACGTCTTGGCCAAGTTCGTCCTGACCGGGGCGGGCGCGTCCCAGGCCCAGATCGCCGCCGGCACCTTCTTGTTGGGCTGGACGATCTTCACCTTCTACATGACGATCGCCTCGTTGCAAGTGAGCGGAGCGGTGGCCGCCGTGTTCGTCACCTTGACGGCGACCTTCATCCTCTTGACCATCGGCGCCTTCCAGGACAACATCACCATTACCAAGTGGGGCGGTTATATCGGTCTCGCCACTGCCTTCTTCGCCTGGTATGCGTCCTTTGCCGGGGTGGTGAACGAGACGTTCAAGAGGGTCCTCATCCCGACGTTGCCCCTGGTTCCCAAGCCGACGGCATCGGTGACCGCGGCGCCGGCTGCCGGAACGGCGCCTTCCTCTGGCGTGGGGGTCTGACACTGCGGTAGGGATGGGCGGTAGAACGCGAGGGTACCGACCGGGAGGGACGACGCATGAGTGCAGCTGAGCACGACGGGCGACAGGATCAGGGGCTTTCGGCCCTGCTGCACGAGGGGCGCCGATTCGAACCGCCCGAGGACTTCGTCGCTCACGCCAATGCCAAGCCCGGGGTCTACGACGAGGCCGATGCCGACCCGCTGGCCTGGTGGGAGGAACAGGCCCGGTCGCTGGAGTGGGCCGAGCCATGGACCCAGGTGCTCGACTGGCAGGTCCCCTTCGCCAAGTGGTTCGTCGGGGGCAAGCTGAACGCCTCGGTCAACTGCGTGGACCGCCACGTGGCCGCCGGGAGAGGCGACAAGGTCGCCTTCCACTGGGTGGGGGAACCCGAGGGTGATACCCGGGACATCACCTACGCCCAGCTGTTGGCCCTGGTGTGCCAGACCGCCAATGCCTTGGTGGAGCTGGGGGTGAAGGCCGGCGACCGGGTCTGCATCTACATGCCCATGATCCCCGAGGCGGTGGTGGCCATGTTGGCCTGCGCCCGCCTCGGTGCTCCGCACATGGTGACCTTCGGCGGGTTCTCGTCCGAGGCGTTGGCCAGTCGGATCCTCGATGGCGATGCCCGCATCGTCATCACCGCCGACGGCGGCTACCGGCGCGGCTCCCCGGCGGCGCTCAAGCCCAACGTCGACGAGGCGTTGCAGCAGTGCCCGGACGTGCGTTCGGTGGTGGTCGTCCGCCGCACCGGCCAGGAGGTGGACTGGGAGGAGGGACGGGACCTCTGGTGGCACGAGGTGGTCGACCGCCAGTCGAGCGAGCATGATCCCGAGGCCTTCGACGCCGAGCAGCCCCTCTACATCATGTACACCAGCGGGACCACGGCGAAGCCCAAGGGCATCCTCCACACCACCGGCGGCTACTTGACCCACGTCGCCACCACCCATCGGCTGGTGTTCGACGTGAAGCCGGAGACGGACATCTTTTGGACGGCGGCCGATATCGGCTGGGTGACCGGGCACAGCTACATCGTCTACGGACCGCTGGCCAACGGGGTCACGTCGATGATGTACGAGGGAACGCCCGACGCCGGCGGACGGGACCGATGGTGGAAGATCATCGAGGACCACAAGGTCACCATCCTCTATACCGCCCCCACCACCATTCGGACCTTCATGAAGTGGGGCGAGGAGCACCCCGCCGGCCATGACCTCTCGAGCCTGCGGTTGCTCGGTTCGGTGGGCGAGCCCATCAACCCCGAGGCCTGGATGTGGTACCGCAAGTTCATCGGGGGTGACCGGTGCCCGGTGGTCGACACCTGGTGGCAGACCGAGACGGGCGGGATCATGATCACGCCCCTGCCCGGGATCACCGGCACCAAGCCGGGCGCGGCCATGCGCCCCTTCCCCGGCATCAGCGCCGACGTCGTCGACGAGAGCGGGACGTCGGTGGGGAACGACGCCGGCGGCTACCTGGTGCTCGATCGGCCCTGGCCGGGGATGCTCCGGGGGATCTGGGGCGATCCCAAGCGCTACGAGGAGACCTACTGGTCCCGGTATCCCGGGCGCTACTTCGCCGGCGACGGCGCCAAGCGCGACGAGGATGGCGACCTGTGGTTGCTGGGTCGGGTCGACGACGTCATGAACATCTCGGGCCACCGCATCTCGACCACCGAGGTCGAGCATGCCCTGGTCGGCTTCCCCCGGGTGGCCGAAGCGGCCGTGGTCGGGGCCAGCGACCCGACGACGGGGCAAGCCATCGTGGCCTTCGTCACCGTGAAGGGTGAGGTGTCGGAGGCCGAGAACGAGGGGGGCGCCCTGGTCGCCGATCTCCGGGACCACGTGGCCAAGGCCATCGGGCCCATCGCCAAGCCCCGACAGATCATCCTGACCCCTGACCTACCCAAGACCAGGAGCGGGAAGATCATGCGCCGGTTGCTGAAGGACGTGGCCGAGCACCGGGAACTGGGTGACGTGACCACCCTCTTGGACCCGACCGTGGTCAACCTGATCGACGAGCAGATGCAGGCGGGAGCGGGCGAAGCCGACTGAGGCTCAGGTCGTTCCCCAGCGATCCAGCGCGTCGCGGGTGGCCGCACTGCCCAGCAGGCGGCCATAGGCCTCGTTCTCACGGGAGCGGGCGTTGCCCACCGCGTCGCCCTGTGCCGCCCGCATCAGGGCCTTGATCTCCCGGACGGCCGCAGGCGGGTAGGCGGCGACCTGCTTGGCCAGGGTCATCGTCTCGTCGACCACCGTGCCCGATGGACACACCCTGAGGGCGACGCCGGTGTCGACGGCCCGGGGGGCCGTGACCCATTCCGAGCACAGCAGTACCCGGGCCGCCTCCTGCCAACCCATGCGGGCCGGAAAGAGGTAACTGCTGCCTGCTTCAGGAGGGACGCCGAGCTCGGCGAAGGGGACCCGCAGCCGCGCCCCCTCGTCCATCAACACGATGTCGCAGTGCCCCAGCATGGTGAAGCCCAGACCCACGCCCACCCCGTTGACCGCGGCGAACAGTGGTTTGGGGCACCCCTGGAGGCTGTCGAGCAGTCGGGGAAAACCGGCGCCGGTGTCGGCGGGGGCACGCCCGGCGGCGATCTCGCCCATCTCCCGCAGGTCCTGTCCGGCGCTGAATGCGGAACCCCGGCCGGTGAGGACGACGGCATGGACGGTGTCGTCGCTCCCGGCCTCCTCCAGCGCATCGGCCACGGTCCGGTACATGGCCACGTTGAAGGCGTTGCGCGCCTCGGGTCGGTTGAAGGCGATGAGCCTGACCCCGTCGGCGTCCTCGGTCTCGATCACCGACCGAGGGGACGGCGCTCGGCCAGCTGGCGGCCGTTGTCACTCATGATGATCCGGATCTCCCCCTCGTCGAACCCGTTGCGCCGGAGGTCCTCGGCGAACAGGCGGGGCTCGGCCAGGCCCTCGGCGTGGGGCCAGTCCGAACCAAAGAGCAGGTGGTCGATGCCGATGGTGTCCTTGACCGCGGCCAGGTCGTCCTCGTAGAAGGGGGCCACCCAGACATGGCGCCGAAGCGTCTCTACGGGGTGCGATGCGAAGGCGGCCGGGTTTTGGCCGTAGACCTTGGTCAGCTTCTTGGCCAGCGCCGGTACCCATTCGGCCCCGGACTCGATGCTGGCCACCCGGACGTTGGGAAAGCGGTCGAAGACCCCTTGGCAGATCAGGGCGGCCATGGTCTCGAAGGCGGGGCGGTCTGCGTTGAGCACGCTGCCCAAGGGCGAGTACCGGAAGGCCTCGAAATCGCCGAAGGGCTCCCAGTCGTTGATGCGCCGACCGTACCCGGCATCGCCGGAGTGGATGCCCACCGTCGTGCCTGCCTCGTTGATCCGGGCCCAGAAGGGGTCGAACCGGGCGTCGGCCGGGGAGGTGAGCCCGGTCGGGGTGTGGGCCGGGCCGCCCTTGATGCACACGATGCGGGCGTCGCGGGCCAGGACGTCCTCGAGCTCGGCCACCGCGGCGTCCGGGTCGACCAGGGTGATCATGGGAGCAGCGAAGATGCGTTCCTGGTAGGCGAACCCCCAATCCTCCTCGAGCCACAGGTTGAAGGCATGGAAGGCGGCGATGAGGGCCTCGGGGTCATGGTAGAGCGACTCCTCCATGCCCACGCCCAGTGTGGGGAAGAGGAAGCAGCCGTCGATGCCCTGCTCGTCCATGACGGCCAGGCGGGCGTCCCGCTGCCGGTACTCGGGCCGGATGGGCTCGAGGTCGCCGAACAAGGCGCGGATGTCCTGGGAATGAGGGTTGCGGCCGCGGAAGTACTCGTCGAGGCTGCCCGGTTTCGCCACCGGGTCGAACTTCGGGTTGGGAATGAATCGATTGACCCGTCCCCCGACGAGCAGGCGCTCCTTGCCGTCGATCTCGGCCCACTGCATGGCCCGCTTGGCCATGGCCGGGTCGATGTGCCGGATGAAGGCGTCGGTGGCCTCGTAGTAGTGATTGTCGGCGTCGAAGGTGGTGTACGTATCGGTCATGGGTCGTCTCCGTTCAGTCGTCCAGCCCGAGAACCCTGAGGGCGTTGGTGCGCAGGAATTTGGGCCACACATCGTCCTTGAATCCCACGTTGGGCATCTCGGTCATGATCCGCTCGATGGACAGGCCCATGGGGAAGTAGCCGGCATAGATGACCTTGTCGGCGCCCCGGGTATTGGCAAAGTCCACGATGAGCTTGTTGTAGTACTTGGGCGCGAACGCACTGGTCGAGTAGTGGAGGCCGGGCCATTTCAGCATCAGCTTCACCGCCAGCTCCGTCCACGGCTCGCAGCCGTGACGGGTGACGAACACCAGGTCGGGAAAGTCGAACATGACCTCGTCGATGAGCTCGACCTTCTGGACGGCGAACTTGATCCGGGGACCGGGGACACCGGCGCAGCAGAAGATGGGGATGCCCAGCTCCACGCACTTGGCGTAGATGGGGTACATTTTCTTGTCGTTGATCGCCACTTGGGGATAGGTCCCGGCCGGGAAGGCCGAGACGGCCCGGATGCCCCACTTCTCGTAGGCACGGGTCATGGCCTTGATGCCGTCCATGCCGTCGTTGGGGTCGACCGACAGCGAGGGGATGAACCGGTCGGGATAGCGACGGATGGCCTCCTCGCCCTGGCCGGCCGGATCGCCCACGCCGATGACCCCCTTGTCGATGCCCCACAGATCCATCTCCCGGAGGGTGACGCCGATGGGATCGTCCGACTCGGTCAGCCCCTTTTCCGGCACGTCTTTGAACATGTACTCGACCGGGAAGGCGAAGTCCTCCTTGGACTGCTTGTCCTTGGTCTGGTTGGTGATGAAGCGGTAGACCGCCTTCATGTCGTGGTGGGGAAAGCCGATCATCGTGTCGATGGCCCCCACGTCGGTTGGCATGCTCATAGTCGGTACCCTCCCTCTCGGTTCGGCGCCCATGCTAGAACACGTTTCGATTTGGCTCCGCTCCCCGAGGAAAGGCCGGGTCCCGCTCAGCGCCATCGCCCCGCCGGCCGCGGTCGGAGCAGGGACCACATGGCCACGACGGCGGCCACGCCCACCGCCACCCCGAGGGTGATGGAGAGGTCCACCCGGAGGAAGCGGACCAGGACGTCGAAGACGGCCGTCGAGATGCCGGTGTTCACGCCGGCCGACTGGGCTCGGTCGACGGCCACCGACCGGGCAGCGGCGAGGCCCCCCAAACAGGCGACGGCGACGAGCGCCGTGCCCACAGCCAGGCCGGCGAGGATCCGTCGGCGCCGGTCGGCCAGGGCCAGTGCGCCGAGCACGCCGACGATGGCCGCGGCCAGGAGCAACCAGCGCCCCTGCACGATGACGTGGAACACCGGGCGGGACTCGTCGACCTGCTTCGGGGCCAGGACCGTGACCGTGAATGCGCGCTGTGCCTGGACCGACGACAGCGGCCCGTCGAAGGTGGTGATGCCCTGGCTGTGGAGGGCGGTGGCGGCCTGGGTCAGCACCGGTGTGAGGTTGAGCTCCACCGGCGTGGTTCCACCGGTGGAGGCGCTGCCGGTGAGCACGGCCACCGCCGTGGGGTGCGAGTTGGCCACCGCCGTGTCCCAGGTGCTCTGGAATGCCGGGGTGCGCAGCAGTCCGGCGATCCGGTCCCGCACGGTCGTGTGCAGCTGGCTGGTGGACAAGGCCCCTGCCGCGCTTGGCGCCAGGGCCAACAGCCGGTCGGCGACGGCGTTGGTGATGGCCGTCTGTTGGGCCAACGGGCTGAGGGTGGCCTGGTACCGGTTGGCGTCGGTGACGGTGGTCACCGCCCAGTAGGCGGCCACGGCCAAGGGGATGGCGAGCGACGCCACCACCACCAGGACCCAGGCGACCAGGCGGCGGAGCGTCAACCGGTCATGAGCGCGGCGACCGGATTCGGTTGGCTGCGCTGACCACGGCGCTGAGCGATGCGTCGAGGGTGCTCGAGTCCATGCCCACTCCCCACCAGGTCGTCCCGTCCGCCTCCTCGGCCTCGACGTAGGCCACGGCTGAGGCACCACTGCCGGCGGTGAGGGCGTGCTGGCTGTAGTCCTTGACCTCGAACTGGACGGCCAGCTCGGTTCGGAGCCCGGCCACCAGCGCATCGATGGGCCCGTTGCCCTCGCCCGACACCGTCCGGTGCTGGCCGTCGACCAGGAGCTGAGCGACCACGGTGGTTCGTTGCTCTCGGGTGGTGACCTCGCTGCCCAACAGGCGTACCCCTTCCTCACCGGGAAGGTAGGTGCGGGAGAACACGTCCCACATCTCGTCGGGATGGATCACCGTGCCGCTGGCCTCGGTGGCCACCTGGACCTCCTTCGAGAATTCGATCTGCAAGCGGCGAGGGAGGTCGAGCCCGTGCTCGGCATCCATGACGTAGGCCACGCCACCCTTGCCCGATTGGCTGTTGACCTGGATGATGGCCTCGTAGGTCCGCCCGGTGTGCTTGGGGTCGATGGGGAGATAGGGCACCTCCCACTGGTCGTAGTCGGTGCCGATGGCCGCCATCCCCTTTTTGATGGCGTCCTGATGGGACCCGGAGAACGCGGTATAGACCAGGTCCCCGGCGTAGGGATGGCGCGGATGGACCGGCATCCGGGTGGCGTACTCGGCCACCCGGCGTACCCGTTCGATGTCACCGAAGTCGAGCGCGGGATCGATGCCCTGGGAGAAGAGGTTCATGGCCAGGGTGACGATGTCGACGTTCCCGGTGCGCTCGCCGTTCCCGAACAGGGTTCCCTCCACCCGGTCCGCCCCGGCCAGCACGGCGAGCTCGGCGGCGGCGACGGCGGTGCCCCGGTCGTTGTGAGGATGGAGGCTCAAGATGACCGAGTCACGGTGGGCGATGTTCCGACTGCACCACTCGATGACATCGGCGTAGACGTTGGGCGTGTACATCTCGACCGTGGCCGGCAGGTTGATGATGATGGGGTGCTCGGGCGTGGGCTCGATGACCTCCATGACCGCCTCACAGATCTCGATGGCGAACTCGGGCTCGGTGCCGGTGAAGCTCTCGGGCGAGTACTCGTAGCGGATGTCGGTGTCGGGGATGGTCGCCTCGAACTTCTTGCACAGGCGGGCGGCGTTGACGGCGATGTCGATGATCCCGGCCTTGTCCAGGCCGAAGACGACCCGGCGTTGGAGCTCCGATGTCGAGTTGTAGAAGTGCACGATGGCCTGGCGGGCCCCGGCCAGCGACTGGTAGGTCCGCTCGATCAGCTCCTCGCGGCACTGGACCAGGACCTGGATGATCACGTCATCAGGGATGAGGTCTTCCTCGATGATCTGACGCTGAAAGTCGTAGTCGGTCTGGGACGCGGACGGGAACCCCACCTCGATGTCCTTGAACCCCACCTCCACCAGCGTGTCGAACAACTTGAGCTTGCGCTCGGAGTCCATGGGATCGACCAGGGCCTGGTTGCCGTCCCGCAGGTCGACGCTGGCCCAATGCGGTGCCCGGGTGAACTCACGATCGGGCCAGGTGCGCTCGGGGAGACGCAGGGGCACATGGGACTGGTAGAGGAAAAAGGGCATGGGCGAGACGTCGCAGGGGAGGGCGAGACGAGGCTGCTCGGTGCCCCTCGTGGCTGCTCGCTTCTCTGTGCTCATGGTGCTGCTCCCTTTGTCTTCGACGTCGCGTCCATCCCTGTTCATCCCGGGCCGGCCACCCGAGTTCGCCCAACAAAAAACCTCCCGGCCGATGCGGCACAGGAGGTTGCGGGCGAACGCTATGTGGCGTTCGCCGTCAAGTAAGGAGGAGGCTCGAGGTCGGTGTTCCGTTCATGGTGCCCTCCATGGTGACATCCCCAGGCTGGCATCGTCAAGATTCGGGTGGCTCGGGCTCGGGCTCGATCCGAGCCGGAGCCTGGAACAGGCCCTGGCTATCGTGAGCCCGTGCGGTTGACCCAGAGCGAGGCTCGTGAGCGCTTTGGCCGGGGCCGCGTCGCCCGGCTGGCCACCGCCGACGCCTCCGGCCTTCCCCATCTGGTCCCGTTCACCTTCGCCCTCGACGGCGACGTGATCGTTCTGGCTGTCGACCACAAGCCGAAGAGCTCCCGATCGCTCCGGCGGATCACCAACATCATCGAGAACCCCACGGTGTCGGCCTTGGTCGACCACTACGAGGAGGAGTGGCCGAACCTGTGGTGGACCCGGGCCGATGGGCGGGCTGCCATCTGGGACGACCCCGAACGGTGCCAGGCCCCGATCCGTCTCCTCCAGGCCAAGTACGACCAGTATCGGGATGATCCTCCGGCCGGTCCGGTCGTGGCCATCACGGTGTCGCGGTGGAGCGGCTGGGCCTACTCGGGTTGATGGGACCGATCATGGGGCCGCCGGACGGCACCGGCGTCTACCATTGGCCGGTGCCCACTCGCCGAGGATGGCTGACCGTGGTCGCACTACTCGCTCTCCCGGCCCTGGCCCTGAGCGGGTGCGGAAGCCCGACGGCCTCGGCCAAGGCCGGATCGACATCTACCACTCAGGTCCACGCTTCGGTCCCGACCACGACCACGGTTCCTCCCACCACGACAACCACCGTGCCCCCGGTGGTGCCGCTGGCCACGCCGGCCGCGCTGGCTCCGCTGGTCACCCCGCCCTTGGCCGGCGAGGGCCAATGGCAGCCGGCGGGTCGGCCGGTCGACGGGGTTCCCGCCGTCTACCAGACAACGATGCGGGCCGAGGGCAATTCATCGCTCGCCGGCGTTGCCTGGATGGACACCAAGCTCCTGAAGGGCCAGCTCTACTCGGGGAGCATCAGCCCGGGTGACGGGCCGTGGACCTATACCGCGCCGGTGCTGCCTGCCGCGGCCCAGACGCTGGTGTGCGCCTTCAATGGCGGCTTCCAGATGGCCGATGCCCATGGTGGCTACTACACCGAGGGTCGGGTGATCGTGCCTCTGGTGTCGGGTGCGGCATCGT
>Ga0210400_10002701_pt1 | contig 16168 bp, 10 predicted proteins | sample IncBWH26MmetaG_FD_155456 | JGI IMG/M metagenome (GOLD analysis project Ga0210400, IMG submission 155456) | Forest soil microbial communities from Barre Woods Harvard Forest LTER site, Petersham, Massachusetts, United States - Inc-BW-H-26-M | ecosystem: Environmental > Terrestrial > Soil >... | reverse complement strand
GAGCGTGCGAAGGTAATCCATATTCATGGGCGCATAGAGACCATAGCAACAGAGATGCGCGCCCGGATTCAATTCACGCAAGGAAGGAATCAGTTGCGCGGCCAAGCGCGTAGCGGTATGCATCGGCAAATAAATCGCGATCAGCGCGGCTTCGCGCACCGTGGATACATCGAGCACCTGCCGCGCCAAGTCCAACACGACGACGCGGTGGCCGCGCTTGCGCAGCCACGCGGCGGGCGAAGCCAGGCCGAAGGGCTGCCGGCCGAGCTCATAGGTCGAAATCAGAACGATGTTCACGTCCCCAGTAGTATAGCCGCACGGCGTGTGGAATCGATTTCGGTTATCATAGAGGGCTGGGTAGCACAGCGAAAGGACCGCCTGAATGGCCATTAACGCGGGCAATTCATTCCGCACACGGGACAAACTCAATGTCGGCGCGCAGAGCTTCGACATTCACCGCCTGGAATTTCTGGAAAAGCAGGGCGTTTGCGACATGGCGAAGCTGCCGTTCTCGCTGCGCATTCTTCTGGAAAATCTGTTGCGCTGCGAAGATGGGCGTTTTGTCCACGCGGAGGATATTCGCGCACTGGCGGGCTGGCGGCCGGGCGCTCCGGAGAAAGAGATTGCGTTCATGCCCGCGCGCGTGCTGCTGCAGGACTTTACGGGCGTACCGGCCGTCGTTGATCTTGCCACCATGCGGGAAGCGTTCGCGAAAATGGGTGGGAATCCGCGGCGGATCAATCCGCTTTTTCCGGCCGAGCTGGTTATCGATCATTCGGTACAAGTGGACAATTTCGGCAATGCGAATGCGTTCGGCTTGAATGCCGAACTGGAGTTTCAACGCAACGTGGAGCGCTATGCTTTTCTGCGCTGGGGCCAGACGGCTTTCAATAATTTCAAAGTGGTGCCGCCGGATACGGGGATCTGCCACCAGGTGAACCTGGAATATCTTGCGCGCGTGGTCTGCGCGGTGCCCTCCGGCAGCAGGACGGAAGCGTATCCGGATTCCGTGGTGGGAACGGATTCGCACACCACGATGATCAACGCGCTCGGAGTTTTCGGCTGGGGCGTTGGCGGGATTGAAGCAGAGGCGGCGATGCTCGGCCAGCCGTCCTCGATGCTGATTCCCGAAGTGGTGGGTTTCCGGCTGCATGGACGGCTGCGCGAAGGCGCGACAGCGACGGATCTGGTTCTGACGGTCACGGAGATGTTGCGCAAGAAGGGCGTGGTCGGAAAATTCGTCGAGTTTTTCGGATCGGGCCTGTCCAGCTTGAGCGTGCCCGATCGAGCCACGATTGCCAATATGTCTCCCGAATACGGCGCGACGATGGGGTTTTTCCCAGTGGACGCGGAAACGCTCGCGTATCTACACTTTACGGGACGCGCACAAGAACACATCGCTCTTGTCGAAGCTTACTGCAAGGAGCAGATGCTCTTCCGCAATGACCAAACTCCGGAGCCGCTGTTCAACGACACATTGGAACTGGACCTGGAAAGCGTGGAGCCGACGGTTGCCGGGCCGAAGCGGCCGCAGGACCGCGTGGCACTGCGGCAGGCAAAGGCATCTTTTGCGAAAGTAATGGAAGGGACGCCGGACAAGCATGTCAGCGTTCGAAACAATGGCGACTCGTTCGATCTTTCGAGCGGCTCGGTGGTCATCGCGGCGATTACCAGCTGCACCAACACTTCGAATCCATCGCTGATGCTGGGCGCGGGACTACTGGCGAAAAAAGCAGTGGAGCGTGGCTTGCATGTGAAGCCGTGGGTGAAGACGAGCCTGGCGCCGGGTTCGAAAGTGGTGACCAACTATTTGGCGGCTGCGGGACTGACGCCGTTTCTTGAGAAATTGAATTTCCACCTGGTCGGGTATGGTTGCACGACGTGCATCGGCAACAGCGGACCGCTTTCGGAGCCGATCGGCGCGGCCATCAAGGACAACAATCTGATTGCCGTGGCGGTGTTGAGCGGCAATCGCAATTTTGAAGGGCGGATTCACCCGCTGGTGCGCGCGAACTACCTGGCTTCGCCGCCACTCGTGGTGGCTTACGCGCTTGCGGGACGGATGGATGTTGACCTCACCACCGAATCGCTCGGAAACGATGTGGCGGGCAAACCGGTTTTCCTGAAAGATATCTGGCCATCGCCGCAGGAGATTGAACAAACGGTTCGCGCAGCGGTCACAACGGCCCAGTACAGCAAAGAATACGCGCAGGTGTATGAAGGCGATGCGCACTGGAAGGCTATGCCGATTCCACAAGGCGACATTTACAAGTGGGATCCCAAATCGACCTATATCAAGATGCCGCCGTATTTCGAAAATATGCCGAAGACGCCTCCGGCACTGGCGGACATTCACGGCGCGCGCGTGCTTGCCGTGCTCGGCGACAGCGTGACTACGGATCATATTTCCCCCGCAGGCTCCATCCCGGTGGATTCACCCGCGGGCAAATATCTCATCGCCAACGGCGTGAAGCCGCATGAGTTCAATTCTTATGGCGCGCGGCGCGGCAATCATGAAGTGATGATGCGCGGCACGTTTGCGAATATCCGGCTGCGCAATCAGCTGGCGCCGGGCACGGAAGGTGGCTGGACGCTGTACCTTCCGGGCGGCGAAAAGATGGCGATTTACGACGCGGCGGTGAAGTACCGCGAGGCGGGCGTGCCGCTGGTGGTCATCGCAGGCAAGGAATATGGGTCAGGCTCTTCGCGCGACTGGGCGGCAAAGGGAGCGCGATTGCTCGGAGTACGCGCGGTGATCGCGGAGAGTTACGAGCGCATTCATCGGAGCAACCTGCTCGGCATGGGTGTACTGCCGCTGGAATTTCGTGCGGGCGAAAATCGCGAATCGCTGGGTTTGACGGGACACGAAGTTTTTGAAATTGAAGGTGTGTCGGCGCTGGCGCCGAAGGTGCCGATCACCGTTCACGCGAAATCCGAGGACGGAAGAGTCAAGGCGTTTTCGGTCATTGCGCGGGCGGACACGCCGGAAGAAGTCTCTTACTATCGCCACGGCGGTATTCTGCAATACGTTCTGCGGCAAATGCTATAGGCCAGCTGCGACTCCATTTCCAGCGCGTTTTCGGGTGCCCGCATTGTGAATGTCTTCTTAGTTTGAACGGGAACGGGCCGATTGCAGATCAGGCAGTTTTTGATGGTGGAATCGCTCTGCTCTTGATGCGCGAGAGCAGGACTACGCCGAGCAAGAGGGAAAGCAGGCTGGCGGCCTGGGCGTTCGAAAGGCCAAAAAAGGACCGCGGATTGATGCGGATAAACTCGATCAGAAACCGCGCAACGCCCGTCAGAATCAGGTAGCCGCAAAAAACTTCTCCACTTCGCGCCTCGCCGGCCAGCGCCCTCTTCCCCAACTGCCAGAGAAACGCGCCAATGGCCAGCCAAATAAAGAATTCATACAGCGGCGTTGGATGCACGCGCTCGGTCGTGGGCACCACGCCGTTGGGAAAACTCATACCCCAGGGCAGAGTCGTCGGCACACCGTAGTCGCCGTCACCGGAGAGCAAGCAACCGATACGCCCGATGCCGTAGCCGACAGCGGCAGCAGGCGAGCAGATGTCCAGAAACTCCAGCAACGGAATTCGAAAGCGTCCTGCTAGAATTGCCAGCGCCACAAATCCGCCGAGGAAGCCGCCAAACCAAGCGAATCCAAACCGGCTGATCAAGACAGATGGATGGTCAATCAGCTCGCGCGGAGTCTCCAGGACGTGATACAGGCGCGCGCCGACCAAACCCGCCAGGCCAGCGATGCCAATGATGAGGAAGCCTTCGTCTTTGGGCCCGTCTGCTGGGCCAATCATGGACGAATGGTATTTCAAAAGCTGCCCGCGCCTGCGGTTGAAATCTGCCTGCAGGATGTACGCCGCGACAAGCAGGCCGGTGGCAACCAGAAGGCCGAAGGTGGGAATAGACAACGGTCCAATATGCAAGTAAGGAATCATCGATGAACGAAGGTTTTGCTCCTCCGAGAGTATACATGACAGGCGGCGGCTGTTTAGGTGCAGGTGCGGGCGCGGGAGGATGGAAAGAGGGAGGCTGGTAATGCCTGATGCAACCGGCGAACACACCGAGGATGTCCTGCAATGCATGAGAGATCATCCCGGGTCGAACGCTTCGGCGCCGAGTGGAAATGTTCCATGCATCACGCGCAAGACGCTAACCTGCGCGCCGGCACATCGGCTCGCTTACTTTCCTGCGTGAGCGCTCGCGGCGCTCCTTACAACCGGAACGTCTTCGCCAAGAGCAGTGGCCAAGGCGATTAGATGGTCTTGCTCGTCTTTCAGTATCTCACGGATGTATTCGGCCATCGCATACTCGCCGATCCCTTCGCACTGACGGACGCGTTCACGATAACGCCGGATGGTTGCCATCTCGTTCTCGAGATCAAACTGCAGCATCTCCTTGGCTTTCTCCGACGTCCGAACCGGCTTCGGCTGGACCGCAGGCATGCCTCCCAGGTAGTCAATTTGTTTTGAAATGATTAGCGCGTGGCTCAGTTCTTCCGCGGCGTGCTTCTCGAGTTCCCCGGCTATGTTCATGTACTCCGCCCCTTTCAATACTTGCGAGTACACCACGTACGAGATGATGGCTTGGTATTCGCCCGAGAGATCCTCGTTAAGCAACTGGATCAGGTCATCCCGAGAGATTGGCCCTGCAGAATGGGTGGTAGTTTCTTCCTTTGCAGCTTTCAAAGCGTGCCTCCCTCAACTTGTGTACGAATTTCGACGATATCGCGGGCTCTCAAACCGAGCGCCCACGAATGACTCAAGCGTCTCTTGCCGTGCGGTAAGCTTTCCCGCCGGCTTCCACGGCATCCGCTACATTGGCCTTCACGTCGTCCACTTTCTCCTGCGCGCGGCGCGTCCATCGCCTGCCTGTAGAAGCCGCATCATCCAAACCCTGTTTCACGGTCCCGCTGATGTACTCACGCGTTTCCTCACCCGAGGATGGCGCAAAAAGCAGTGCAAGAAGAGCGCCCACTCCAATACCCACCGCAAATGTCGTGAACTTCTCCGACCAATTATTCTGACTCATCGTATCCGTCCTCTATGGCTGGTTTCTGCTGCTATTGGATAAAACAAATTCACTTTCCAAGGGCTTTCTCAAACTGGCCGATTTTCTTCCGGACCTTACCGGCTATCTTTTCGCCGATGCCTTCGCCTTCCAAGTCGGGATCGTTCGTCAGTTCACCGACTTTTTCCTTAATCGTGCCCTTGACTTCGTGAACCTTTCCCGCGATCTCGTCCTCTGTGCTTGGCTTCATCCAGGTGTACCCCCAAGGCGCTATATTAGGGAAAACGAGGGCGGATATCTGTCCACATCCAGACACATTTGGGACTGGCTCGTTATTTGTTGACGCGAATCTTGCTCCGGCGGGTGACTGACCGGCGGTCAAGTGTGCGAACGGAAGTTGCCTGGCGAAGGCCCGACTCTACAGAGGAGCGGAACGGAAGCGGCGATAGAGGAGGCCGCCGAGTGCGAGCCATGTCCCCAGGGCAATCCATTCGGGAAGTGAGAAATGCCCTGGAATGACCGGCAGGACTTTCATCAAGAAGAGCAGTGACGAGACAACGATTCCGAGTCCCGTCACAGCACGCATGGAAGTCTTTTTTTCAACCAGCCAAAACGACACGCAAGCCGCCAGCCAGCCCAGGGCCGAGGCCATCGATCCAACTTCCGTCACGGGGACTAGTAGCGCGTCTCCCAGGAAGACGCCAGTCAAAGTTCCCACGGTAATCCCGAGAACGGCGACGGACGGAGTTAGAAACTTCTCATGAACTTCGCCGAAGCGCGCCGGAATGGTCTTGCGGCGTCCATAGGCAAACAGCAGCCTGCTGGAAGCCACGAAATTACCGTTGAAACATTGGAAGAGACCGAACATGGCCATAAGAAGGATCAAACGGACGGGCCAACGGGCTCCGAGCGCCTGCTCGAATGCTATTGCGGTGACGAAGTGCTTGCCGAGCAAGCCTTGCCACGGCGCAACATAAGCCACAGCCGCTACCGCAAGCACATAAAAGCCTGCGCCAACGAAAAGGGCCAGGGCGATGGCGCGAAAGAATCCTGTCGCCGGAAAATCCAGGTGAGCTTCCTCCGCGACCTTAGGCGCCGATTCGAATCCCGTCATAAAATACGGGACAATCTGAATCGTCAGCACGATGGAAACCCACGGAGCCGCATTGAACGCCGGATGAAAATTGGCGGGGGCGCCATACACGGCACTGATGCCCAGAAGCGCGGCAAACAGCAGCAGCATCGCCGCCGTCGTCCAATTCTGAAAGCTGGCGCTTAAGCGGATGCCACGGTAATTCAGCAGCGCGAGAAACAGTGTTAGCGCAATTCCCAGCAATAAACGGGGCAAGAAAACGGGCTGGCCGGCGACCCGATACAGTTCGTAGGAATTCAGCGATGGAAAAATGTAGGCAGCAAGATTGCCCACAGCAACTGCTTCCCACGGGCAAACGATAAGGTACGCCAGCAACATCATCCAGCCCGTGAAGTAGCTGACGATCGGCGGAAAAACCTGCGCGGTATAAGCCGCTTCTCCCGCCGCATCCGGAAGACGCCGGACCCACTGTCCGTAAACGTAGCCAACGGGCAGCAGGAGAATCCCGCCGATCGCAAAGCCCAGCATGGCGCCCAATGGGCCGCCACGCCTCAGCCAATCGTGCATGACGACTAGCCAGCCCACACCCACCATCGTCCCAAAGGACAGCGCAAAGTAATCGGACAGCCGGAGTTTGCGCGCGAGGGTAGCCATCGGTTCGAAGTGTGGCCCTGATTCTATACAGCTTCCCCGGTTGTGCCATTAGTTTTGACACGCCGTTCATCTACCTCTAACACAGACCTCCTAAAACTCTCCGGGCGGAAGGAATGTGGTGTGCCGTGTCCCGGGTTGCATCCTGTCCGCGAGAGGGTCAATCCGTTGCTATCCAAGACTAAAGATTTCAAGGAGAAACTCTATATGCATCATTGTTTGCAAAAGGCGCTGGCGTCAGTGGCCGCTGCGGCCATTGCGTTCTTGCCCGTTTACCCAGCATCTGCGCGCGACAGGGACGATTCCCCAACGAGCACTCCGATCAAGCATGTTGTGGTGATCTTCCAGGAGAACGTTTCGTTCGATCACTACTTCGGCACCTACCCCCACGCCAAGGCGAACAATGACGGCACTAATTTTTTCGGCGGCGCAAAGGATGACACGCCGCGAGTGAACAGTCTCGAAAGCGCTGGGCTTCTCACCAACAATCCCAATGGAGTGAATCCATTTCGAATCGACCGCAGCAACCCGAATACCTGCGATCAGGATCACGCCTATGGAGACGAACAGTTCGCTTTTCATGCAGGGTTGATGGACCGCTTTGTCGGCACGCTCCCGAACGGGCATCCCTTTAGCTGCAACGACCCGAAGCTGGGCGCAAACAGTACGCTGGGCTACTACGACGGCAATACAGTAACGGCTATGTGGAACTACGCGCAGCACTTCGCCATGAGCGACAACTCCTTCGGCACGACTTTTGGCCCATCGACTCCGGGTCTTCTTAACTTGGTCGCCGGGAATACCTTTGAAGCAACCATCACGAACGGGCTCGGTGCTGGTGGAAATATTGCGGGGGCTGCGACGAGCGGCGCCGTGATCGGCGATCCGGATCCCGCGGGCGATGTGTGTTCGAATCCCAAGCGTACGCAAATCACGATGTCCGGGCAAAACGTGGGCGACCTACTCAACAAAGCGGGAGTCACCTGGGGCTCGTTCATGGGCGGCTTCGCGAATTGCGCAGCGGTATCCACGGGAACGACCGGGCTGACCACCACCGACTACATTCCCCACCATGCCTTTTTTCAATACTGGAAATCCACGCTCAACGCCAACCACACGCCGCGAACCTCGGTTGCCATGATCGGCCACCAGGGCGACGCAGCGAACCACGAGTACGATATCAACGACTTCTGGGATGCGGTGAAAGCCCACAACCTGCCGGCCGTTAGCTTCCTTAAAGCGCGGGCCATTCAGGATGGGCATGCAGGTTACTCAGATCCTTTGGACGAGCAGATCTTTCTTGTGAATACCATCAACGCGCTGCAACAAACCAACGAGTGGAAGGAAACCGCGGTTATCATCCTCTATGACGACTCCGACGGCTGGTACGACCACGTGATGGGTCCGGTTGTGAACCAATCCAACGTGACCGATGACCAATTACTCGGGGCGGGCAACTGCGGAACACCAAAGCCGGTGGATGCGAATGGGGCAATTCAGAACGGGCGTTGCGGTTATGGTCCGCGGCTGCCGCTCCTGGTGATTTCCCCATTCGCCCGACAGAACTACGTAGATCATCGCGTGACTGACCAATCGTCCGTCCTTCGGTTCATCGAGGACAACTGGAACCTGGGCAGAATCGGCAATGGCTCGACAGACGCCATCGCCGGAAGGCTGAACGGCCTGTTCGACTTTGACGATGCCGGGCACACTCACAAACTGTTCCTCGATCCGGCAACGGGGCAAATCCTCAACTCCGCAACGGAATAACTTCTTCCGGCAGGCTCGCCTCGCGATTTGTGACGGCGAGCCTGCTGTTTTCTTGGTGCAAAGGGCACCGCGCCACTCAAACGAGACAACCCGGCGCTGCTCCCAGTCATCTGTTCACGCATCCTCCTGGTGCAAGGAGAGATGATCGTGCGTTGGCTGCTTTCCGGGTCATTGGGAATATTGTGTCTTTCGAGCGCAACATTTGCGCAACCGCGGGATGACCTTTCACCGGCGAGCTCAGAAATCTCGTCTGCAATTGTCACCACCGCTCCCCGCATCAGTGAGATTTCGTTCGCCGGACTTCGTCATCTCCCACGTGGGGCGGTCGAGGCGCAAGTCTCCATGCGCGCCGGCGACCCGCTCGACGCAAGGCGCATCGAGATGGATGTTCGAAAGCTGGCACGTCTCGGCTGGTTCGAATCGATTCGTGTCGAAGCCCGCGCTTCCGCTGCGCCAGCCTGGGAATCTCACGATGAAGCTTCGCACGTCGCCATCATTTTCCAGCTGAAAGAATTTCCATTTCTTTCGGCGGTCAAATTTTCAGGCTCGCGGCTGCTTTCGCAGCAACAAATCCAAAAGCTGCTCGAAGAGAAGAAACTGTCGCCCGCTCTCGGCAAACCGGCAGACGCTGCAATGCTTCAGCGCATCGCTCTTGCGATTCGCTCCGCTTTAAACGAGTTGGGCCACCCGGACGCCAGCATTCGAATCGAACGCGCTGAAGCGCCCAACGCCACGATCTCCGTTCGATTCATGATTGACGAAGGACCGCAGCTCCGAGTGAGGCAAGTGAGCTTCGCGGGAAATCCGCAACTCTCCACAACCGAACTACACCGGCAGATGCGTAACATCACGCCGTGGCAGCCATTTGCTTCCATTCGCTGCAAAAATGCTTTCACCCGCGAGGCCTTCGACGCGGATCGCCAGCGAATTCTTTCTTATTACCAAAACCATGGATATCCCGAAGCGCGTATCGGCAGCGCGCGTGTGACGCGTACGAGCGAACCATCGCGGACGTGGCTTCCCTGGCCTCACACCGCAACGCGCACGGGCTTGTCGCTGTCCATTCCCGTGGAAGCTGGCTCCTTTTATGGGTTGGAGTCGATCATCATTACCCAGTCTCTTCAACGGGCGGCGGACGACCGTCGCGGAAAGCTTGTCATTCCTCCTGAATGGCGGCGAGGCATGCCCTACTCTGCGCAACAGATGGAGAAGCTGCGGCGGTGGTGGCTGGCACAGCTTCAGCCGAAGGATTTGAACAGCGATCCAGCGGCTTACTATTCCGTGGCGGCCAAGCCGACGTTCGACCAAGAGAAGCATTCCGCTCGCGTCGAACTCGATCTGGGCGATTCGCCGCCGTACATCGTCCAGCGCATTGAGTTCCAGGGATTGCACAAGTTCAGCGACCGCTACATGCGGCGACGCATTCCTCTGCGGGAAGGACGCCCCGTCGACGACCGCGCGCTCGAAGCTGGCCTTGCCCGCATCGCGCGCACCGGCTACTTCAAACCGATCCGCGAGGAAGACATTCACGTTCGAATGGATGACGCAACGCACGCAGCAAACATCTCCATCCGCGTCGAGGAAGCCGGCCAGCAGCGCGCCTCTTTGATTGGTGGCCACGCACAATTCGGCAGCACTCTTGGCATTGCCTACACCGTCTTCGACCTTTTGAATCGCGAAGAGCTCCTATCCGCACAGCTCGAAGGCGGGCCGGAGAGTTTGCAGGTGATGTTGGGGCTAGTCAAGGAAGGTCTTTTCGGCACGCGCGCCTCGCTTGCGTTTTCCGTTTTCAACAATATTGTACGGCCGCGGTTCGCGAGCAGCGCGCAGGGGCCCTTCTTCACCTCGCACAGCGAAGGAATCACCGTCCCCTGGAGTTATGTCATCAACAACGCCGACTCGGTCGTCCTCAATTACACTCTTTCGCGCACGATGACGGAGTATTCAGTGGCAACGCCCGCAGCAGTCCCGGGCGTGACTATCGGCAACGTTCGAAACGACACTTCCAGCCGCTCGCTGGGAATGGCTTGGGCGCACGACAGTGGAAACGAACGCATCGCCTTCTCAAACTCCTTCTCTGGAGGAGTTCTAGGCGGCGGCGAAAACATGATTCGCTCTTCCGGGGAATTCGGTCGCATCGTGCGCGATCCGATTTTCTCGCCGGCCAACTCCTTTGCATTTCGAACCACATTCAGCGGCGCCGGCAGCTACCGCGGCGACATGCCTTTCTATTCACGCTTTTTCTCTGCGGATGAAATTGTGCGCGGGCTTCGTCCCGGAGAGCTCGGCCCCGATGCGCTGATCTTCAAAGCGGCGAACTCCGGTGCACCCGTACATTCCGGAGCGCCCGCCGGTGCAAACCTGATCGGCGGTGCGAATGCCGAATATCGCATCCCGCTCGGTGGCGGCACGGAAGCCGCCGGCTTTTTCGACGTTGGTTCTGGCTGGTTGCTCCCCAATTGGCTGGGACCCGCGCGACCTCTGCTCCTCAGCTCCACTAACGGGGTGCTTCACGGCTCCACGGGAATCGAGTTTCGCTGGACCGTCCCCGGCGTCAATGTTCCCGTCCGCGCCTACTATGCCGTGAACGTTCTGCGTCTGGATCGTTCCGTTCGTCTTTCGGACAAATCCATCTTCTTCGCGCGAAACCGCTTCTCCGCTTTCGGATGGGGACTCGGTTCACTGTTCTAAGCGCAGCGTCTGTACTACACTTCCCGGACCATGAAACACGGAAAACTCATCAAACAGGCCTCGCGCCTGGCAGAACCATTTTGCATCACAAAAGGCGAAAAGTTTCGCCTGAAGGATTGCGACCCTTCGAATACCACCGGGGTCAAGAGCAAGGAACACGCACAGGAGATCCTCGATGCTCGCGTGGGCGTCCTCAGCCGGCTCCAGGAAAAGCTCTATGCCCAGGACCGCTGGGCGGTGCTCATCGTCCTGCAAGCTCTGGACGCCGCCGGCAAGGACGGCGTGGTCAAACACGTCATGTCCGGAGTAAACCCGCAAGGCTGCGAGGTCTCTTCGTTCAAGGCACCAAGCAGTGAAGAGCTGGACCACGATTACCTATGGCGAACGCACAAGTGCGTCCCCGCCAAGGGGAAAATCGGAATCTTCAACCGATCATATTATGAAGAAGTGCTGGTGGTAAGGGTCCACCCTCCGATCTTGAAGGCTCAGAAGCTTCCCGACACCCTGATTACCAAGCACATTTGGGACGAGCGCTATGAGGATATCAATGCTTTCGAAGAGTATCTGACCCGCAATGGGGTGGTAATTCGAAAGTTCTTTCTGCATGTCTCGAAGAAGGAGCAGAAGAAACGGTTCCTTGAGCGCCTGGAAGATCCGAAGAAGAACTGGAAGTTTTCTATGGCCGACGTCACGGAACGCGGCTTCTGGAAGGATTACCAGGAAGCTTACGAAGAGATGATTCAAAGGACGGCAACAAAGCATGCGCCCTGGTTCGTGGTACCCGCGGACAACAAGTGGTTTACGCAGCTGATTGTCGCTTCAGCGATTATTCAGGCGCTTGGCGAGCTCCATCTGTGTTTCCCGGAAGTCGATAAGGCAAAGAAGAAAGAGCTGGAAGCCGTCCGCGACTCTTTGTTGGCCTTGAAGGACTAATTTTCGGAGGATTGCCCGGAGAAGTGGCGAGCGGGCTACCCACCCTCTCTCGAGGTTAGGCGACCCGCTCCACCACAGAACGAACTCATTCGCCGCAAAGCGCGTGCCATTCCAGCGGAATAAGAGCACGCGTTAAGTTGTTGCTTAGGAATCGATTAGAAGCGGCCTTGGAAGCGCGCTGGAAATCTCAATTCTCCAATATCAAAACTTATGGAGACTTCATACAAAATCCCGGATGTTGAGCAATTTCCCGGGCTTACTTCCATTCGAAGCTTTGTTGGAGCCCCGCAATCCTCACGTCGAATGTCCCCGGCTCAACAATCCGCTTGTTCTCTATACCGATGAAGGACAAATCGTCGGCCGTCAATTCGAACGATAAATGGCGGCTCTCCCCAGGCTGCAAAGGAACTTTCGCAAAGCGCTTCAATCGTTTTAATGGAGGCGTTACGCTAGCAAATCGTTTGCTCAGATAGAGTTGTACAACTTCCTTCCCCGCGCGGTCCCCGGTGTTCTTCACCGTCACTTCGACCTGAACGGTTGGATTCCCGGACGAACCTGCCAGTGCCACGCGCAAATCCGAATACGAAAAGCTCGTGTAGCTCAGTCCGGCTCCGAATTCGAATTGCGGCGCGCCTTGTGCCTTTCCTTCTCCGTAGTCCTCTCCTTCAAATATTCTGTGGTCGTACGTAAAGAGGCGGTCCGCCCACCGAGGATAAGTGATGGGCAGCTTGCCGCTGGGATTCACATCGCCAAAAAGTACGTCGGCGATGGCTTGCCCGCCTTCGTTGCTGGGATTGTAGGCCATCACGATGGCTTTGGCAGAGTCGGCGACGCGGCTGATGATTCGCGGGCGGCCTTCCGTTAATACCAGGATTACGGGCTTCTTGGTCTCCTCGATCTTTCGAACGAGATAAAGCTGCGCGTCTGGCAGATTCAAATCGACGACGTTGCCGGGAGTCTCCGCATAAGCCCATTCTCCGGCGCAGATCACTACGGCATCCGCTTTCGCAGCCGCTTCGGCGGCTTTCGCTATGTCCACCTCGTGGTCGTACGTCGTTCCCGGCACGTAGGTCACGTTGGCTGTGCCGATTTTCCCCTCGATGGCCTTGAGGATCGTGGCATGATCCTTCGGATACGCCCCCGCGCGATCTCCCTGCCAGGTGTAGGTCCATCCGTTGTTCAACGGAACCAGCGAATCCGCGTCCGGCCCCGTCACCAGCACGTGCATCTTTTTCGAAAGTGGCAGCGTGTGACTATCGTTCTTCAGTAAGGTGATGGACTCGCGCGCGGCCTCCAGGCTGGCCTGGCGCGACTCCGGCGAACCGATCATTGTTTTCGCTTCCATGCCGCGGAGCGGATCGTCGAAGAGCCCCATCTGATGCTTCACCGTGAGGATGCGCCGCACCGCTTCGTCCACGCGGGATACCGGGACTTCTCCTTCTTGCACCAGCGCGAGCAGCAGATCACTAAAGCTGTAGTCGCTCGGCACCATGCTCATGTCGATCCCGGCGAGTACCGCGATTCGCGTAGCTTCCTTCTCGTTCGCCGCGATATGGTGCACGGAGACCAGCTTCTTGACGTCCATCCAATCGGACACCACGAACCCTTGAAAACCGAGCTCGCCCCACAAAACATTTTTCAATAGAAAGCTGTTGGCGTGCCCGGGAATTCCATTGACTTCACTCGAATTCACCATCACCGTATGCGCGCCCGCTTTCACGGCTGCCGCAAAATTCGGAAGAAAGAATTCCCGCAGCGTATTTTCAGGAATCAGAGCTGGCGACCGGTCGCCGCCCGTTAAGGGATAGCTGTACCCGATGTAATGCTTCAGGGAAGCAGATACGTTTACTGGGCTCGAAAGATCGCTTCCTTCATAGCCGCGCACCGTTGCCACTCCCATCACCGTCGCGAGATACGTATCTTCGCCAAACGTCTCCCACAATCGCGGCCACAGCGGCTGCCTCCCCGCATCCAGTACCGGCGAAAATGACCAGGGAATTCCCGCCTTGCGCGTTTCCGCAGCGGCGATCTGGCTGCCCCGCAGCATCAATTCCGGATTCCACGTCGCGGCCATCGCCAGCGGCTGAGGAAAGAGCGTGCTTCCCGCGATGTAGTTCGCTCCGTGAATCGTGTCGATCCCATAAAGCACCGGGATTTGCAGCCGCGTTTTCTTCGCCTCTTCCTGAATGGCGCGGATAATTTCGTGCCAGGTCTGCTCGGACAGTGCTTGATCGTTGACATTCAGGATGGAACCGGCGCCGTACTCCCCGACAGCTTTGTGCAGCTTCGCCGAATTGATTCGAAGGTTCGGACCTTGCCCGTCCGTGACCATCCCGATTTCCAGCTGCGTCATCTGCCCGACTTTTTCCTTGAGCGTCATCTGCCCGAGGATTTTTTCGACCGCCGCGGCAGAAGCACCGGCCGCCGGACCCGCCGGAGTGAGGTTCTTTTGCAGAAAGGTCTGGCTGTCGACAACCCCCGCACCGGGATTATCGGCCCCCGACGGCAATGCCACAAACATGCAAACAGCCAGTACAATAACGATATGCCTCGACTTTTGAAATGGGGTGTGCACGCGGTTCTCCTTGCGAAGCATCCTAACTCCAGGAGCCGCAAAAATACAAATTTTCAACATGTGAATTTCTGATGGTCGCCGGGCGGCAACGGGTACCTTGCATCCGGCACATATGAAAGCACCTTCACACGCGTCTGCAAGTGTTCAGGGTTGAGTGCTCGGCTCAGTGCCGCGCAGCGTATTGATAGCGCAGACTCGGGGGCATGCGGTCGGAGCGCGTTCGCGTGTTGTATTCCAGCTGGTATCCGAGATGCTCCGCGTCCGCAGGATAGTCTTTACCCTCGGGATACGGATACGAAAGCAATGAATGACGCGGCAAGGGCTCCACGGTAAATGCATGCGCCGCATAGAAATCCAGATCCTTCTCAAATCCATCCGCATAGAAAAAGTAGTCGCGCACCCAGCCGGCAGGAAGCGCAGCGAGCTTCTGCGGATCGAAGTCCAGCTTCAGTCCCTCGCCGGACCCAAAGACCACGAACCGGTCATCCGAAGTTCGCAGCAAGTCAAACACGTCCCCATACCGCGTGTAATTCCCCGCCGCGCGTGCATACGGTCCGGTCTTGCTTCGATTTGAATACGAATAGACCGTGTCGCTCGCGGGTTGCAGCCGTATTTCGCGTGGGTACCCGAGAAACTCCAGCGCCGCCTTTGCCAGAGGCACTTGCGCCACTCGCACATCCTGTACGTCTGCCGTCTGATCGATTCGAATCGCATCCCAATAAATCCTCAGATTGTTGACGATTCGAATCCGCCGCGTCCCCGACGGGAGTTTGCCCGTCAAATCCGCAACCATCGTGCGCTCCAGCCCCGCCGGAAAACCCATGTCTTCCACTACGCGCACCCACTTCCCCTGCGCGTCGAGCGCCTCCACGTATGGCGCAATCACCTTGATCCCCGCCTGATCCGCCGCATACATGGAAGTCGCCGTGAAGTAATCCGTATAACCATCGATGATCAATCGCAACGGCTTCTTTGCGTCCCAAGCTCCCAGGTCCAGCTCAACCCAATGCAATTTCGCAAATCCCGCGAACGGCAAATCCTCGAAATCCGTGACGTACTTGCGATCGCGCTTCGAAAGCAGCGCCCGCACATCGTTCCCGCGATCGTCCCATGCCCCGACGGGCGGGCGCGCGCCGCGGCTCGCAATCACTCGGAATTCCGGAAATGGCGGTGCACTCACAAATCGCTCGTTCGGATAAACCTCGTAATCGGCAGGATGATCTATCGCCAGCAGCCGCACTTGATCGAGATAAACCGTCTCTTCCATCGGCTCCATAAAGCGGAAGCTGAGCATTCCATTTCGCGGCTTGACGCTGCGTGCGGAAATTTTTAGGTACTCGTCCGGATCGGGAACGTCTCGTTCCCCCGGCGCGACCCAATGCCCCACCACGCCCGGCCCAATCATATCCGCGATAAATTCATACTCCCGT
>Ga0210400_10002700_pt1 | contig 16176 bp, 13 predicted proteins | sample IncBWH26MmetaG_FD_155456 | JGI IMG/M metagenome (GOLD analysis project Ga0210400, IMG submission 155456) | Forest soil microbial communities from Barre Woods Harvard Forest LTER site, Petersham, Massachusetts, United States - Inc-BW-H-26-M | ecosystem: Environmental > Terrestrial > Soil >... | reverse complement strand
ATGCTTTCTTGCGTGCGCGGGGATGGGTAGCGTCGTAGATGCGGGCCAGATGCTGGAAATCAAGATGGGTGTAGACCTGGGTCGTGGCAATGTCCGCGTGCCCCAGCAGCTCCTGCACGCCGCGTAATTCTCCACTGGATTCAAGAAGATGCGAGGCAAACGAATGCCTGAAAAGATGCGGGTGGACGTGCATGGGCAGCCCCTGGCGCAGCGCCCAGTAGGCGACCCGTTTCTGCACGGCCCGCGGGCCCAGCCGCCGCCCGGTGCTGCCCACGAACACCGCCTGGGCGTCGTCGCGGACCAGTGACTGGCGCTGCTTGAGCCAGGCCGACAAGGCGCTCAAGGCCTTGCGACCCACGGGTATCACGCGGGTCTTGCTGCCCTTGCCCAGCACCCGAACCGTACGATCCGCGGCGTTCAGGTCCTGAAGGTTCAGCCCGACCAGTTCGGCGAGTCGCAGACCCGAGGAATACAACAGCTCCATGATGGCGCGATCCCGGGTGGCGAGCGGGTCATCGGCCGGAATCTCCAGCAGGCGGGCCATGGTGTCGGCGTCGAGCGTGACCGGCAGGCGCCGCGCGCCCTTCGGTGCCCGCACCTCGAGGGCGCAATTGCGGTTGAGGATGCCTTCGCGGATCAGAAAGTTAAGGAAGCTGCGCACCGCGGACAGACGCCGCTGGACGCTGCGCGGCGCAAGGCCCGCCGCATGCGAGCGCGCCGCGAACAGCCGCACCTGCGCATGATCCAGGAGGTCCCAGTCGGCAATGCCCTGCCGGTCGCAGTAGCGCATCAGCGCCTGCAGTTCACGCGCGTAATTGCTGCTGGTATGCGCCGAGAGGCGGCGCTCCTTGGCCAGGTACTGGCCGAAGCGCCGCACCTGGTCGAGGGCGGCCGGGTTCACAACCGGCCGCCGGCGATCTTAAGGGCGGGACAGGACATCCGAGATCAGGTCGGCCAGCCGGGCCAGGAAATCGGTGCTCATGCCCGGATGGAAGCGATCCCGATCGGTGCTGCCCAGGGCGAGCAGTCCGAGGGATCCATGGTCACCCAGCGGCACCAGTGCCACCGAACCGATATCCGGAGCATCGGCGGCAAACAGGAATTCGCGCTGCGAATCGCGCGCCTGCCCGCAGCGGGGCTTGCCGCTGGTGAACAGGGATTCGAAGGACTTCAGGTTCACATCATCGGCGCTGGCCATGCGCACGAACCGCTGCGGCACCACGGCCTCCTGCGCGCCGATCAGCACCAGCACCGAGTGAAAGGAGTCGAAGTCCTCGCGCAGGCTGGCTTCCAGCTGCTCGATGGCGCTTTGGCGGCTCTGCGCGCGCAGCAACCGCCGGGTGAAGCGATGCAGCTTCTCCGCGACGGCATCATTGGCCCGCGCCACGGTGACGAAGTCGGCCAGCTTCTGTTCCAGGGTCGCGTGCCGCTCGCGCAGCACCTCCACCTGGCGTTCCACCAGCGAGATGGTGGAGCTGCCGCGGGCATGCGGCAGCCGCAACCGTGCCAGCAATGGCAGGTGGTTCTCAAAGAATTCCGGATTCTGCTGCAGATAGTGCGCAACAGTTTCCTCTTCGGTCTGCTGCGTCTGGATTCCCCGAGCCTCTCTGGTGCTCATTTGGCTGCGATCCTCAAGCGTTGGATGGGATGTTCAGTTCTGAAGTTCAAAATGTCCCTCGAAGGCGACTTCGGCAGGGCCCGTCAGCCACACCGCCTCGCCCGGACCGGCCCAGTCTACGCGCAACTCGCCGCCGCGGACGTGCACCCGCACCTGGCGGTCGAGCAGGCCACGCTGCCGGCCGACGATCACGGCGGCGCAGGCACCCGTGCCACAGGCCAGCGTTTCGCCGGCGCCACGTTCATAGACGCGCAGGCGGATCTCGGCGCGGTCGACGACCTCCATGAACCCGACATTGACCCGTCGCGGAAAGCGCCGATGGCCCTCGATGGCCGGCCCCAAGCTCGCGACCGGCGCCAGGTCCACGGCCGCCACCTGCAGCACGGCATGCGGGTTGCCGATGGAGACGGCGCCGATTTCGACGGTGTCGGCGCCGGCGTTGAGGGCGTAGCGGTCCTGGCGTTCCGCGGCGTCGAAGGGCAGGGCGGCCGGCTCGAACGAGGGCACGCCCATCTCGACGGAAACCAGGTCCTGGCGGGTGACCTGGGCGCGCACCAGGCCGCCGCGGCTGTCCATCACGAACTCACCGCCCGGCGCCCGGCCCTGGCGGAACAGCAGCGATGCGATACAGCGTGCCCCGTTGCCACACTGCTCGACCTCGTCGCCGTCGCGGTTGAAGATCTGGTAGTAGATGGTGGTGTCGGCGCGGCGCGCCGGATGCAGCACCAGCGCCTGGTCAAAACCGATGCCGGTATGCCGGTTCGCCAGGCCGCGAAACTGTCCAGCTGTCGGCATGGGGCGGTCGCGCGGTGCATCGAAGACGATGAAGTCGTTGCCCACGCCGTGCATCTTCGTGAAGTTGACGCGCATTGCGCACAAGAATACCCCAATCCATTGCGGCCGGCCGAGGCTTGCGCGCTCACGGTAAACGCTGGATTGGTGAACATCGGCACGGTCCGACCCCGCGCAGAAGGCGTAATCTGCGGTGAAATGGCCGCGAATCATACCGTACGCATCCTGCCGCACGAGCGCAGCATCAGCGTCCCGGAGAACCAGTCGGTGCTGGCGGCCGCACAGCTGGCGGGGTTGCCGCTGCCACACAGCTGCCGCTCCGGCCGCTGCGGATCATGTCGGGCCCGGCTGCTGCAGGGGCGGATCGAATATCCGGGTGCACCACCGTTGGGACTGTCCGCGCAGGAGACCCGCCAGGGTTATGTGCTGCTCTGCCAGGCCCTGGCGCGCACGGACCTGGTGGTGGAGGCGCGCCTGGTCCAAAGCACCGACGCGGCGGACATCAAGACGCTGCCCTGTCGCATCGCCCGTCGGGTGGCGCTGGCCCCCGATGTCATGCAGCTGATACTGCGTGTGCCCACGGTGGAGTCCCTGGAGTTTCTGGCGGGCCAATACCTGGACGTGCTGCTCGAAGGCGGCCAGCGGCGCAGCTACTCCGTGGCGAATGCGCCGCATGCGGGCAGCCAGTTTGAGCTGCATGTGCGCCATGTACCCGGCGGCGCCTTCAGTGACGCGCTGTTCGGGAGCCTGCGCGAGGGGGCGTTGCTCAGGATCGAAGGCCCGCTGGGGCGGTTCGTGTATCAGGCGGGCAGCGAGCCGGTGATTTTCATAGCCGGCGGCACCGGCTTTGCGCCCATCAAGGCGATGCTGACCCAGGCGCTGGCCGAGGACTCCCCGCGCGCACTGCACCTGTATTGGGGCGCGCGCGACGTTGCCGGGATTTATGAGGCGGGGCTGCTGCGCGAATGGGCCGGGCGCAACCCCCGGCTCAAAGTCCACACGGTGCTCTCGGAAACCACTGCCGTCCCCAGTCCCCATCGTGCCGGCTGGGTTCACGAGGCGGTTCTGGCGGATCATCCCGGTCTTGCCGGCTATGCGATTTATGCGGCCGGTCCCCCGCCCCTGATCGAAGCCATCCGGCATACCTTTCCCGCCTGCGGCGCGCTGCCCGAGCAGTTGCGCCTGGACTCGTTTGATTACGCCGTGGACCCATGAGTCGTACCATCCGCCCATGCGCATCCTGGTCGTAGAGGACAATGAACTGGTGGCTGATGCCATCACCCGCGGGCTGGGTGCGGCAGGCTTCGCCGTGGACCGCAGTGCCAGCGCCGAATCCGCCAGCAATGCGCTGGCCGCCGAACATTTCGACCTGCTGGTCGTGGACGTGGGCCTGCCCGGTGAGGACGGCCTGGCGCTGGTCCGGCGCCTGCGGGCTCGCGGCGCGACCCAGCCGGTGCTGATCCTCACGGCCCGCGACACCCTGGCCATCAAGGTCGAGGCGCTGAATCTGGGCGCCGATGATTTCCTGTTGAAGCCCTTCGAGCAGGATGAACTGGTCGCGCGCTGCCGGGCGCTCATCCGTCGGGCCAACCTCTATGCCGGGGAGCAGGTCAATCTCGGGCGGCTGCGGCTGGACGTGTCGGGGCGGATGCTGCGCATCGATGAGACGCCGGTGGATCTGACCGGCCGCGAATGGCTGGTGCTCGAATGCCTGGCGCTGAATGCCGGCCGGGTGGTCTCGAAGGAGCGCCTGCAGCAGGCCATCGCCACCTTCGATCAGGCCCTCACACCGAATGCCGTGGAAGTGTACGTATCGCGGGTGCGCGCCAAGCTGGGCGATGCCGCCGTCATCCGTACGGTCCGTGGTCTGGGATACCGGCTGGATGAACCGAACAACTGAGTCGGCACCGTCCATTCAGCGCCGCCTGCTGTGGTTCCTGCTGCCACCGCTCGCCGCGCTGATGCTCGTCGGGGTCTATGCGAACTACCGCGCCGCCACGGCATTCGTGGAGTCGGCGTACGACCAGCGCCTCGGTGATACGGCCGTCTCGCTGGCGGGCAGCCTGCTGAAGGATGGCCACCGGCTGCGGGTGGACCCGAGCGCGGTTCCGGCCACGGCGCGTCGCGCCGATCACCTGGTGGCGCTGCGCTATGCCATCGTCAGTGGCAGCGGTGAACTGCTCGCCGGCGATCGCGGGGTGCCGAACGCCGCCGCATCGTTGACGACGAATCCCACCTTCGCCGATGTGCTGGTGGGCGGGGAGCGGCTGCGGGTCGCGAGCTACCGGGTCAACATCGGCACCATCAGTGTGGCGGAGTCCGCGGCGCAGCGCGCCGTGCCGGGGCGCTTCATCCTTGCCAGCACCTGGCTGATGGACTTCATCCAGCTGGATGTGACGCTGCTGATCGTCTGGCTCGGTGTGCACTTCGGCCTGAAGCCCCTGTTGTCGCTGCGCCGCCAGATCGAAGCTGGTTCACCGCGTGAACTCAAACATCTGGATGTCGCGGCGGTGCCGGCGGAAGTCAAACCGTTGGTGGAGGCCCTCAATCTGCTATTTGATGTGCTGGCCGAGGCCGCGCGCTCCCAGCGCCGTTTCGTCGCCGATACGGCCCATCAGTTGCGTACGCCCATCACCGGCCTGCTGGGAAACCTGGAACTGTTGATGAAGGAGGCGGCCGCCGATTCGCTGCGGCCGCGATTGCGGGCGCTGCACGTCGGTATGGAAAACCTGGCCCGCTCGGCCAACCAGTTGCTGGCGCTGGCGCGTGCCGATCCGGCCACCAGCTTCCCCGAGCAGTTCGACACCGTGGACCTGAAGGCCCTGGCGGGGCGGATTGTGGAAATCAACGTGGATCGGGCCCTGAACGCCGGACTGGATCTGGGCGTTGAGGCCGAGGCCGTGGCGGTGCGCGGCAATGTCCGCCTGCTCGAGGATCTGCTCGGCAACCTCGTGGACAACGCCGTCCACTACACCCCGCAGGGCGGGCATGTCACGGTGCGCACCGGACTGCAGGAGGGTCGACCTTATCTGGAGGTCGAAGACGATGGCGCAGGAATTCCGGAGGATCAGCGCGGTCGGGTGCGCGAGCGGTTTTACCGGATTCCCGGCTCATCCGGCCATGGCTGCGGACTGGGCCTGGCGATCGTCTCCGAGATTGCCGAGGCGCATCGCGCGCAGTTCACGCTCGATTCCGGCGCGGCGGGTCGCGGCACCCGCGCCCGCCTGCTGTTCCGATCACAGGTCGAAGTGTGATGCGGTTATCAGTTTGAGAGCCTGGGCCACTCCAGCGGCCTCATCTGCCCGGTCGTCAGATTCAAGCAAGGTTGTCTACCTAAGGTGTACCCCATGAACCAGCGGTCCTCATCGCAGATTGCCTATTTGAGCCAGGGTGGACGCGTCCCGCGCGGGGCCGGGTTTACCTTAATCGAGCTGCTGATTGTCATCACCGTGGTCGGGATCCTCCTGGGCCTCGGCGTGCCCTCATTCCGGAACATCACGACCTCCTACCGTATCGCCGGGGAGATCAACGGGCTGCTGGGAGACATGCAGTTTGCCCGGGCCGAGGCGATCAAAGAAGGTCAGAACGTGACGATCTGTGTGTCATCGGATGGTCTGACCTGCTCCAACAGTCCGAACTGGCAGACCGGCTGGGTGGTGTTCCCGGTGGTCGCCACCGCCCCGACCGCGGCGCAGAACGCTGCATCCGTGCTGCGGGTCCAGGCGGCCTTCAGCAGCCAGGACGCGCTCGTCGACCAGACCTCCTCGACCACGACCGTCACCTTCAATCGTGAAGGCCTGATCAACGGCTTGAATGCCGGCGCCGGCGCTTTGATTTCGCTGCACGATCCGACGGCCAACACCTATTACACCCGTTGCCTGCAGATCTCGAGCGTCGGCTCCCTGCAGGTCACCCAGCACGCCAACAACGGGAGCTGCTCGTGAGCCCGTCCTGCATCGCCGCAGCGCCCCGGCGTCGGGCCGGTTTCAGCCTCGTGGAAGTACTGGTGGCCCTGGTCGTCATTGCCGTGGGCATGCTGGGCATCGCCAAGATGCATGCCCTGGCGCTGGCGGGCACCGGCGCGGCCGGCACCCGCTCCCTGATCGCCATCGAGGCGGCGGGGCTCGCAACCTCCCTGCATGCGAACCGGGATTACTGGGCCACGACCGGCCAGCTGGTGACCAATATCTGGGTCAGCCCGGGCCTCGTCAACATCGATGTGCCGGCGCTGGCGACCGTCCAGACCTGTACGGCCAGCTGCACCTCGACACAGATGGCCGGCTTTGACCTGCAGAGCTTCGGCGCGGCGCTGTCCCAGATCGTGCCGGCGGCCAACGCGAACATCAGTTGCCAGAACGCGGTGCCGCCCCAGAGCTGCACCATCACCATCACCTGGCTGGAAAACATCGCGGGAATGAGCGCCGCAGCCTCGAGCACGGTGATCAGCTCAGCGGCCGTGAGTACGGCGCCGAGCAGCAATCTGCTGCAGCAGCCGCAGTACATTCTGTATGTGGAGCCCTGAGACCATGCGCGCATCGCACCACCACGCGCAGCGTGGCTACACGCTGATCGAACTGTCGATCTCCATCATCATCGCCCTGTTCCTGATGGGGGGGCTGCTGACGCTGGTGATGCACACCCGCAATACCTCCACCGTCCAGAATCAGATGCAGCAGCTGCAGGAGAACGAACGTATCGCGATGACCATTCTGGCGAATGTCATCCAGGAGGCCGGGTACTTCCCTGATCCGACCAATAACACCACCACCAGCCTGATTAACGAAACGGAAACCGGCTATGGCGCGGGCGGCACGGGCGTGCTCGCATTCGGCGTCGGCCAGTCCCTCGCCGGGGTATCCGGCGCTGCCGCCCCCGGGGCGGTCGTTGCCGCCCGCTTCGTGGCGCCCGTCGGCGATGCCAGCGGCGTGATCGGGAACTCGATCATCACCTGTGGCGGCACGACCAACACCGACACGGCCGCGACCCATGAGTTCACCAACATCTTCCAGATCGCCACGGTGGGCACGGTGACTTACCTGCAGTGCGTGCTGATCAAGGATGGCGGCGGCAATCCGCAGACCGTGAATCTGGTGCCGGGACTTTATGACATGCGGGTGTGGTACGGCGTGGCCACCGGCACCGACAACAATGTTGCCGAATACCTGACCGCCGCGACCGTGACCTCGACCAACAACTGGCAGAACGTCACTTCGGTAAAGATCCGCCTGTACTTCCAGCTTCCCAAGTACGGTTTCTCGGGCGGCCAGGTGGACTCTGCGGCGACCAGCAGCGCGGTGACGAATCAGACGCAGTACGTCGAACGCGTCATCGGCCTCATGAGCCGCGTGGGGGTGAACACATGAGCGCGCGAAACATGGAAAGGCGCCCGGGCGGCGCCCCGCGGCAACGCGGCATGGTGCTCATCATCGCCATCCTGCTGCTGCTGGTGGTCACGATACTGGCCGTGGCGATGTTCCGCGGCATGGGCCTTGATTCGAAGATCGCCGGCAACGTGCGCGAGAAGCAGCGGGCCACGCATGCCGCGCTCGGCGCCGAGCAGTATGCGGAGTTCTGGCTCTCCAGCGGCGCCAATTCGGCGAATGCACCGAGCGTCTGCAGCGGCGTGGCGAGCGCCAATGTCGCGGCCACCCTGGTGCAGATCTGCTCGAATATTCCCTATGGTCCAACGGCCGTGAACGCCATGAACAATCCGGCCTTGACCCCGGCGAACGTCGGCGCCAACAACACCTTCGTGCCCACTCAGGTGCCCTGGGCCATCAACGGCATCCCGGTCGGCTACACCTACACGCCGCTGGATTCGAACGGCAATGCCATGAACGTGCTGAATGGCGCCAGCGTGCCGGCCGGTCAGTCGGCCGCCAATTACTACGCGTATGCGCCCGGTTTCTACATCTCTTCCCTGGGCGCGTCCGCGGATGGGAATGGCACGGTATTTCAGATTGACTCCTACGGCTACGGCGGTACGGCGGATTCCGTCGCCGTGATCGAGAGCACCTACGAGGTGCGCAGCGGAGTCAGGAATCTTGGAGGTCCATGATGAATTTCAGGAACGTCATTCCGCTGATCGCGGCATTGTTGGGTCTGGCGCTGAGCTCTGCAGCCCTGGCGCAGACGGCGCAGAACCAGCTGAGCGAGGATTTTACCGGCGGCACCAGCAGCGCCGACAGCAACGGCGTGGGCAACTGGCTGGCCTCCGGCGGCGCCTGCCTCACGGCGGGCACCCAGCCGGTCCCGGCATCGGGGGCCATCCCGCTGTCGATTCCGGCCTGCGTGCTGTCGTCGAACCACGCCAATGACGTGCTATCCACTTATTATAATGTTCAAGGCGATCCGTACCTGGTCGGCGGCAGCAATGGCTTTCTCGGCAGCAGTGGCGCACCCGGCACCGGTTTGCTGCAGCAGCCCGATCCGACGGGCAGCGGGGCGCTGCGCTTTACCAACGGCAAGCTGAACAGCGCCGGCGGCTATCACCAGAACGGTTCCATCGTATCGGCAAACACCTACCCCACCAACCTGGGCCTGCAGGTCACCTTCAAAACGGTAACCTACCTCGGCGATTCCGGCGGCGCGGCGGGGGATGGCGCTGACGGCATCAGCTTCTACCTGATGGACGGCTGCATGCCCGTAGCGCCGCTCACCTCTGCGGGTGTCCTGGGTTCGCTGCTGACGCCGCCGGCCTACTGCTTCCTGTCGCTTAGCAATCCGAACCTCACCATCTACGGTGAGAGCAGCTCCGCGCCGACCCCGTTCCAGCAGTATGGATCCTGGGGTGGAAGCCTTGCCTATACCTGCTCGAACGCCAATCCGAATTACGATGGTCTCTCGGGCGCCTACCTGGGTCTCGGGATCGACGAATACGGCAACTTCCTGAACGGCCGGACCAATACCCAGGGGACCGCCTGGTCGGCGTCGGGAGACAACACGGCGACCGGCGGAGGTTACAAGCCCAGCCGCATCGGCCTGCGCGGCGCCGGCAACGTGTCCTGGCAGGCGCTGACGAATGCCTACGGTACGCCGGTCTCCCCAGGGGACACCACCTATCCGTATTACACCAACGCGACCTGTGCCACCGGCAAGTACGACAGCGTGCTGAACGCCTGCGAGACCTGTACCACCGGCACTTACAGCGGCGCCGGTTCGGGCACGTGCTCCGTCACGTCCAGCACGTCGAACTGTCCCGTGCCGCCGACGGGCGCGACGTATGCCTACACCTACAATGGCGCGCTCGGCTCGAGCTATCAGTGCGTCGCCTGCCCGACCACTTCGACCTACAGCCCGACGACCAGCGGCACCTATCCGTACGGCTCGTGCACAACCACTTCTTCGACGAGCTCCGTTCTGACTACCACCTCGCCGAGCTGTACGGGCGCGTATGACAGCGCGCTGGGCCAGTGCGTGTCATGTCCCAGCGGCTCGACCATTTCCGGCAGCTCGAGCTCGACCCCCGCGTGTTCAGCCGTCACTCCGACCGAGACCACGCCGACCGGCGGCACCTGCACGACGGGGTCGTATGACCGGGCGCTCGACCACTGTGTGGCGTGTCCCAGCGGTACCCTTTCGGGTGGCACGACAGCCACCCCGTCCTGCTCGGCGCCGACCCCGACCAACAACGGTGGACTGAGCGCGGGCACGTGTCCCGCCGGCGGCTATGCCTTCCAGACCACCGGGGCGCCCAACCAGTGCACCCGCGCGAACCCGAATCCCAGGGCCGTCAAGGCCACCAGCGGCACCTGTTCGGTGGCGGGCGGCACATACGACAGTTCGACAGGGGACTGCTATACCTGCCCGGCCGGTACGACGCTCTCCGGCACCACGACCCCCGTCTGCTCGGCGCCGGCCGTCCTCAACACCGGTTTGCCCGCTACCGGAACTTGCGCGGCCTCTACCTACGATGGCGCGCTGGGCCAGTGCGTGTCGTGCTCCATCGGCACGCTCACGAATCCCTCAACTTCGAGCCCCTCTTGTACATCGCCCGTCGTGACCCGCAGCGCGGCCTGCTCCGCGGGCACCACCTTGACCAACAACATGTGCAACAGCTGCGCGAGCGGCAGCACGTACAACTCCACGACCAGCGGCAGCAACCCGTATGGCTTCTGCAGCACGCCCGCGCAACCCGTCCAGGAGGCCGCGTCGCTGGTCAATACGACCACCCCGGCTTCGGCCAGCACCCCGAGTTCGGTGAGCTCGAGTGTCGCGCAGCTGCTGGTGCGGGCAACCTGCGAGACCGGACACCTGTACAACTACAACGCCTTGGTGAGCAGCCTCGGCACGCCATCTGGCTGGACGATCGGCAACCTGGTGGCCAATACGACGCCGTACTCGGGCAACACCACGCTGCCCGGTGCCGTCAATGGCGATGGCAATGGCAACGTCGCAAATCCGATGAACACCGCGAACATCCTGGATTATGCGGCCATACCCGGCGGCTACCAGGTGCTCTCCGGCACGACGTCTTCGGGTGCGCCCATCCAGATCGCCAACGAGAGCGCGTTGACCCGCGCAGCGGCGAATACGATTCTCTATAACCTGAAGATCACGCCCAATGGGCTGCTGAGCCTGTCGTACAGCTTCAATGGCGCGGCGTACCAGACCATCATCAAGAATCAGAGCATCACCACCTCCAACGGACAGATCCCATCCACGGTGCGCTATGGGTTCGCGGGCTCCACCGGCGGCTCTTCCAACGTGCACGAAATCATGTGTTTCAAGTCCCAGCCCGTGGATCAGTCGCAAAGCTCAGTGGGCGTCAACCAGCGCCAGTCGGCCGAGATCCAGCCCACCGGCTCGTTCGCCTACTTCTCTTTCTACGACACCCTCGACTGGACCGGCCGGGTCACGGCCAATGCACTGGGGCTGGTCAACGGTGCGCTCGTCGTCAACCAGACGCCAACCTGGGACGGCTCCTGCACCTTGACGACCTTGACGGCGGGTCAGAAATGTTCGACGGGAGCGTCGGGACCGTCTGCCGGACTTGCGCCCACGTCCCGTGTCATCCTCAGCTACAACGGTACGACCGGCGTGCCGTTCGAGGCGCCAGGCGCCGGCGGCATTACCGCGGCACAGCTCACCAATCTCGATCTGGGAGACACCTCCTCCTCGAACCTGAACCGCCTGAATTACCTGCGCGGCGATACCACCAATGAGCTGAGCAATGCCGCGACGCCGTGTCCGCAGTACGTCGCGCCGACCACCGGGACAACCGGCACGCCGGGCACGCCCTGCTTCCGGCCGCGCGATAGCATACTGGGCGACATCGTCGACTCGAGCCCCGTTTGGGTGGGGCCGCCGCAGTCTCCGTACGTAGCGGTGTGGCGGGACAAAATCAACCCCAGCGACCCCAATCCTGAGGCGCAGTCGGGCGCGCAAACCTACCAGGCGTTCATCACGGCGCAGCAGTCGCGCACCAACGTGGTGTACGTCGGCGCCAATGACGGCATGCTGCATGGTTTCCGCGCCGGATCCTTCACAGCCGCGGGCACTTTCGACACCACGGGTTCGGCCGCGCCCAATGACGGCCAGGAAGTGTTGGCTTACGTGCCGGGCGCCGTGCTCCAGAGCGCGTCCCAGATCCCTGTGACCACTCCGGCGACGGCGCCGGGCTGCGCCTCCAATCCCATGGCGGCCACGCTGTCTACGGCGCAGAACATCCATGGCGTCAGCCCGGCCGTGGGCACCACCGCCACCTGTACCGCGCCCTCGCTCGATTTCTCCAATCAGAACTATGGCCACAACTTCTACGTGGATGCCACGCCGGGGACCGGCGATCTGTTCTACAACAATGTGTGGCATACCTGGGTGGTCGGCGGTCTGGGCGCCGGTGGCGCCGCCATCTTTGCGCTCGATGTGACCAATCCGGGCACGGGGTCCATCAACAATTTCACCGAGTCGAACGCGGCGCAGTTGGTGATCGGGGAGTGGACGCCGGCGAACCTCCCGTGCGTCGGCGACACGACCAGCTTCCAATGCGCCAACAGCCTCGGCAGCACCTACGGCACGCCCATCATCCGTCGGCTGCATGACGGCCGCTGGGCGGTCATCTTCGGCAACGGCCTGGGCAGTGCCTCGGGTGATGCGGGCATCTTCGTCATGACCATCAGCGGCTTCAACGCGACGGCCAACCTGCCGGTCATGACGACGTACTACCTCTCCACCGGCACCGGCTCCCCCACGACACCGAACGGCATCTCGTATGTCAGCAGTGCCGACCTGGACGGCGATCACATCACGGACTTCGTCTATGCCGGCGACCTGCAGGGCCACATCTGGCGCTTCGATCTGACCAGCGCGACGGAGACCACCTGGGCCGTGACCCCGGGGGCCCTGTTCAAGACGGCTACGGGGCAGCCCATCACTACCGCGGTGACAGTGGCCTCCGGATCCACCCCGGCGGGCACGAATACGCTGATGATCGGCTTTGGCACCGGGCAGAAGGTCCAGGTCAACAACGTGACTCCAGTCAACTACGCCCCCGTGGCGCAGGCGCTGTATGGGGTGTGGGACTGGAACATGGGCAATGCCACGGGCCCGAACAAGTATGGCTGGAACTCCATGTCCCCGACCCAGTACGCCTCGCTGACTCCGGCTGCGACAGGCAGCAATCCGCCGCCGCCGCCGTACACCTATACGGTGACTCCGAGCCAGCTGGAGTCGATGACCGTGAATACCAATACCGGCGCGTATACCGCCCCCAATGGGGACCCGTTGGGCGAGAACAGCGGCGTCGCCCAGCCGCCGGTGTGCTGGCAGGGAACCGGCTCCTGCGGTTCAGGCGGTCAATATGGTTGGACGATGACCCTGCCTGGCACCGAGGCCACCACCACGACTCCGGTATCGACCACATACGAGCAGATAGTCTTCAATCCGCTGGTGCTGGGCACCGCCTTCGTCGTGAATTCCACGGTACCGGCCGTCAATTCAACGACGCAGTGCAAGACCAACAGCGATCTGGGATACACCTACGCCGTGTCCGTGATGGGGGGGGCCGTCATCCCCAACTTCTTCACCGAGTCGTCGGCCACCCAGTATCACGACAGCTCGGCGGTGGCCGAACAGACCAATGCCACGGGTACCTCGTTCCCGGTCACGACCGCGAACGGGCAGAACTGGCTGGTCTACCAGACGGTCGGCAACGCCCCGGCCGCCCTGCAGGTTACCTTGCCTCCGAACTACGTCGGCCGCCGCCTGACCTGGGTGCAGCTGCGATGAGGAGATCGACAGTGGATCACAACCGGTTCGCCCGGCTTAAAGTCCGGGGCTTCACGCTCGTTGAGCTGATGGTGACCATCGTCATCATCACCATCCTCATCGGCATCGCCGTGCCGACCTACCAGGCGCAGGTACGTCATTCGCGGCGCACGGAGGCGAAGACCACGGCGCTGGACGCGGCCGCGCGCGAAGAGCGCTACTACGCCACGCAGAACACCTATACGGCCGATACCGGCCAGCTGGGTTATACGTCGGCCAGTGGCAGCTTCCCGTACACCACCGGCACCTATTACGAGATCAATTCGATCGTCGTAACCGCGCCCACAGCGAACACCACGGGGGTGACCACCGGCGCGTTTACCGTAACGGTGGATGCACCCGCCGGCAGCGCCCAGCAGGCCGACACGGCCTGCCAGACCTTCGTGGTCACGCAGACCGGCGCGCGCACGGCGACCGGGACGGATCCGACGCCCAACACGACCTGCTGGCAGTAGCTTCAACCGCGTGGCGCGGCTTTCTCGAACAGCTCGGTCTTGAGCCGGAAATCCGCGGAGATGTCCTCATCGCCGTAGCCGCGCCGCACCAGTTCTGCGTATTCGCCGAGCATGCGTTCCACGACCGGCAGGGCCACGCCGAAGTGCGCCGCCATGTCACGGCAGATGCCCAAATCCTTGGCATGCAGGTGCACGCGAAAGCCCGGCGGGTAGCTGCCCCGGATCATGTTCGGCGCGCGGTGCACGAAGTACCAGCTGCCGCCGGCGCCCTTTCCCAAGGTGTCCACCAGCTTCTCCAGCGGCAGCTCGTACGCCTTGGCAAACGCCATGGCCTCGGCGACCGCCTGGATGATGCCGGCGCACATGATCTGGTTGGCGGCCTTCGCCGCCTGACCGCTGCCGTTGGCGCCGAAATGAGTGATGGTCCGCCCGAGCGCCGCCAGCACCGGCTGCGCGCGGGCGAAGGCTGCGGCATCCCCGCCGCACATGATGGCCAGGGTGCCATCCCTCGCGCCCTCGACGCCGCCACTGACGGGGCAGTCCAGGAACTGCACCGCCAACTCCTGCAGCGAGGTTGCGGCAGCTAGCGCCGTGGCCGCACTTACGGTCGAGCAGTCGATCACCAGCTGCCCGGCGCGCAGGCCCGGCCGCAGGGCCGCGATGACTTCGACTACGTCCTGGTCTGCCGAGACGCACAGCGCCAGCACCTCGCAGACCTGAGCGAGTGCCGCGGGGGTCGGTGCAGCCAGGCAGCCCAGTTCAGCGGCGAGGGATTCGGATCGGGCCCTGGTGCGGTTCCACACCCCGTGCAGCAGGCCGGCCCGATGCAGGTTCCTGGCCATATGGGCGCCCATCGCGCCCAGGCCCAGAAAGCCGCAGCGCACCTCAGCCGGAGGCGCCGGCACTGCAGGCTTCGTCCATTGCCTGCTTGGTTTTCACCCGTTCCGCGTCAGCTTCGGTATCCGACATGAACTGCCGTTCGCCATTCGGGCCCGGGTCGGCCTGCAGGACGCGTCGCGCGTGAATGAGCTTGTCGTACTGGTCCTGCAGCCGCTTGCACTCCACGGCGCGCGCGGCCGCGCGATCGGCGTCGACCGCTTTCTGGGCCGCGGCTTTAGCGGCGTCAGCGGGAGTGTGATCGTTCGGCACGGGCTTTTTCTGATCGGGGCTGGGGGCATCGGCGTTCGGGTCCGTCAGCGAGTGATTCCGGTCGCCCTTGATGAGCGTGGCGCCGGGCGACCATTGGTCGCTGTAGCTCGCCTGGCCCTGGGCATCGACCGATTTGTAGACGTCGGCGTGGGCCGTTATGACGACCGTGGCAAGTGCTGCCAGGGCTATGGAAATGCGGCGCATGTGGGGGCCTCCAGGGTCCCCAGTGTAGCGCCGATCGTGCCGCGGCAAACCTTGAACTCCGTCACATTCGCCGGCACTGGCCGGGCGGGGACTGAAAAAACAAAACCCCGGTCTCACCTGTGGCGGGACCGGGGTTGTGTCAGTCGCGGTGGCAGGTCCCGCGGCTTATGGGCTGAGGCTCAGTGACTGTAAGCCTTCTCGCCGTGGCTGGAGATATCCAGTCCCTCGCGCTCTTCCTCTTCGGTCACACGGATCCCCATGACGAACTTCAGGAGTCCGAAGCCGATGAGGGCGACGACCGCGGTCCAGCAGGTCACGATGGCGACCGCCTTGGCCTGGATCAGCAATTGCGCGCCGATGCCGGGATACCCCACTTTCATGGTCACCCAGTCCTGGACGCTGCCCGGGCCACCGAGGCTGGGCGAATTGAAGATACCCGTGGTCAGCGCGCCGAAGCATCCGCCCAGCGCATGAACGCCGAACACGTCGAGTGCATCGTCGGCACGGATCATCTTCTTGAGGCCCGTGACGCCCCAGAAGCACACCACACCGACACCCAGGCCGATGACGAAGGCGCCCGGGATGCCGACGTTGCCGGCGGCCGGGGTGATGGCCACGAGACCGGCGACGGCACCCGAAGCGGCACCCAGCATGGAGGGCTTGCCCTTGACGATCCACTCAATGCCCATCCAG
>Ga0210400_10002699_pt1 | contig 16177 bp, 22 predicted proteins | sample IncBWH26MmetaG_FD_155456 | JGI IMG/M metagenome (GOLD analysis project Ga0210400, IMG submission 155456) | Forest soil microbial communities from Barre Woods Harvard Forest LTER site, Petersham, Massachusetts, United States - Inc-BW-H-26-M | ecosystem: Environmental > Terrestrial > Soil >... | reverse complement strand
AAATCCAAACAATCAGGTGAATCGATGATCTCAGGCACAAACGCGGGTGAAGGAAAGCGCCGCATCCGACTGGGCATGGTGGGAGGCGGCCCCGGCGCGTTTATCGGCGCGGTGCATCGCATCGCCGCGCGCATGGACGACCACTACGAACTGGTGGCGGCGGCGCTCTCGTCCGATCCCGCACGCAGCCGCGCGGCGGCGCAAGACCTGCACATCTCGCCAGATCGCGCCTACGGGAGCTACACCGAGATGGCACGTGCGGAGGCGGCGCGCCCGGATCGCATCGACGTGGTGGCCATCGTCACGCCAAATAATCTTCACTACCCGATGGCTAAAGCGTTTCTCGAGGCAGGCATTCACGTAATCTGCGACAAGCCTCTCACCACGACCGTACAAGAAGCGCTCGATCTCGCCGCCCTTGTGCAGCGCACCGGCTTGATTTTTGGGCTCACGCACAATTACACGGGCTATCCGATGGTTCGCCAGGCGCGTCAGATGATTGCCGACGGTCAACTCGGCAAAATTCGCGTCGTGCAAGTCGAGTACGCGCAAGACTGGCTGGCCACTCCGCTGGAAAACACCGGACAAAAGCAAGCCGCGTGGCGCACCGATCCTGCGCAAAGCGGCCCCGGCGGCAGCCTCGGCGATATCGGCACACACGCGTACAACATCGCGTGCTTTGTCACCGGACTGCACTGCCGCGAAGTCGCCGCCGATGTTTCCATTTTTGTCCCCGGCCGCCGCCTCGATGACAACGTGCAACTGATGCTGCGGTTTGCTGAGGGAGCGAAAGGCGCGCTGTGGGCCAGCCAGGTGGCCACCGGAAACGCCAACAATCTGCGCCTGCGCGTCTACGGCGAAAAAGCCGGCTTGGAGTGGCACCAGGAAGAGCCGAATACCTTGCAATTCGCAAGGCTCGGCGAAGCTCCGGAAACGCTGCGCCGGCCAGGACCCGGCGGTAACTCGCCCGCGGCACACGCCAGCCGCATTCCGGCCGGGCATCCAGAGGGATACCTGGAAGCGTTCGCGCAGCTGTACACGGATTTAGCGGAGCAGATTTGCGCGCGTCGCGAGGGCCGCAGCCCGTCGCGGGATTCGCTGCTCGTGCCCAACGTGGAGGACGGCGTAGAAGGCATGCGCTTTATCGCCGCGACGTTGGAATCCTCAAAGCGCAACGCCGCATGGGTCGATTTGCGCGCAAATGCAAAGTGATCTCAGTCTGGAAGATATTTATCTAGCTTGCTGGTGCGGGAGTCGGGCAGCCCGTCGCGTCCAATTCCTTCAGCTTTTTGATAGCCAGCGCGCTGCCTTTTTTCGAAGCAACGAGTAGTAACACGCGTGCTTGGTCGCAATTCGCGGGGACCCCGTCGCCACGCAAGTAGATGTCAGCAAGAGTTAGCGCTGCCTGAACATTTCCGCTTTGGACGGCAGCCCATAACTGCTGCGGCGACGCTACGCTCTTTTTTGCGCTCTTAGTTTCCGTTTCACGCGATTGGGCAAGCACGACGGAAGGCGTAGGTGGATTTCCGAGTGAAGTTTTGTCGATAGGTGGCAGACGATGTTTCACAGGCGTGGATCCGAAGGGATCATATGGGGAGTCGCCTGTCTGTGCCGACCGCAGCGTTTTTCCCGCAGGGAACGCGAAGGAGCCGCGGCTTGCGTCGGACGCAGGTGCAGGCACTAATCTTCGCGATTGAGGTTCTGAATTTGCTAGCGCCGTTTGTCCTGAAGCTGCTGGCAGCGGGGCCACAACTTGTTTGGGGCTGCCGGAATACTTGAAAATTGGTACGGCCACTGCGGAAGTGATCGAGACGCCCAGAACGACGCCCAAAATAAATTGCCGGCGAGTGGCAGCGCGGTATCGTTTCAGTGGAACCAGTTCCCTTGCCTGTAATGCCGGAGTGGGGATGGCCTCAGAGTTCTCCTCGGCGATGTCATCGCGTTTGGAATTTTGGCCGATCCAGTTTCGAATCTGACCGCGAGCACTTGGGTTGATCTCCAGAAATTTCATCCCTCCAACCTTCCTTGTTGCGTCGGTCCAGACAAGTTACCGGTGATCCGTATTCATCTTTTTGAGAACATTTTGAATTTTCGTCCCAGTCTTCCGCGCCCCGCTATCGAGAGCAAGGCTGGGTTCAAAAATAAGGCGAATTGGCAGGCCTCAGGGCAGGGATGCGGCTGAGCCATAACGTTCACATTTTAGTTCGACGCCCCCTATTCGGAAAAGGTTTTTCCGCAAAAATAGAATCGAACCGCGGTTCCGATTCAATTTAGCCAATCCGGCAGCTATCTTCCGGCGCGTTTGGCTTTGCCGAGATCAGGCACTACGCCGAGCTGCTGCATAAAACCCAAAGCGTCCCAGTTTACCCACGCTTCCGCCATCTTGCCCCCAGCGAAGCGGCCAATGCTTATTCCGGAGATCGTGATCTGCTTTCCCGTAGGCGCAATCCCGCTGAGATCGCCCTTATGAGTAGCCCGGCAGGACCAACGCGCCGTCACCGCGTCGCCTTCGGCAATCATGTCCTCGATTGTTATTCGCAAGTCTGGGAACGCGCTGCGGTAGAGACTTGCTCGCTTCTTCTCGTTCTCCGGTCCCCGCCCAAAATCGGGCGTGGAAGGATCATGGCTAACGTAGTTTGGAGCAAAGAGCTCGTCTGCCACCGACAGATTGCCCTTGTTCCACAATTCTTCGAACAAACGACGCACGACAGCCTTGTTTTGTTCTGACATTGGCTTTTCTCCTTCTTCAGAAATTCGAAATTTCGAAATTTGCCTCGCATGAAGCAAATGGGGATCGAGTGGCGTAGGGCTGGAATCGCTACGGCGTCGGCGCGCACTCCTGCGTCTCGGACAGGAAGTTTGGCCCCGCACCAGTAGAGAAAAAACTGCCGAGGAGGGACTCCCCTCTTTAGCGCTTGATGCGAAGCGGCGCTACAGAAAACCTGTGCTGGGATTTACGAGGCGGGCGTCTCACCTCAAATGGCGAAACGTCGAAAAAATCTTGTTCCCCAGAAATCTGTGTGTCAAGCGGAATCGAAAAACTCGCTCGTGCAATAACAGCAGCATGACGCGCAAATCCCGTCTCACCACGCGCAGCGTAATCCTACGGCATAAAAAAGGGGAAAAGGCATTTTGGCTGGGAGGCCTGGACTCGAACCAGGATAGCCAGATCCAGAGTCAGTTTATCCTAATAACAATCCCTTACAAAATGGGTGGTTTTGGGCTACTGGCCCCATGCTGGCCCCTTTTCTAACCCTCCCGATACACGCCGACAGGGCAATCTGCCGGGCGCCGGTCGTTCCAAATTTCGATGAGTCTTGTTTTGTTCTCCGCGTGCCAAGTCTTGATTACGCCATAGTAGCGACTCAGCCCACCATTCAGTTGCTCGCAATCGCTGATCCGATAGTTAGCTGTCTCTCCGTTGCAGGAAACTCGGAAGTGCGGCGGTGGGTGCTCATTGGAAAACACCTCAATACGAAGACCCGCAAACCGGTCAACAGAGAATGCCGGATTGTAATTGATCGGTCGCTCGGCTTGCTCTGATTCGAAGATGTTTAGAGCTACTTGCAGCAGTCTAACCGCTCTCTGATTGCTTACCCGAATTGACCATTCGCGCCGCGGCATGCAGTCTCTTTTCTAGGTGCGTAACTCGGGATGGTAACTCAATTGGGACGGATCGGCTGGTCGGGCTTGCGCTGCTCGGCTTGCTGGATGACTTCCTGCTGCTGAAATTCGTGCAGTGCCTTCATCGCTCGTTGTATGTCCGTAATATCCTTGATGTTGTAGCGCTCGAAAACCTCGCGGGTTTTGTGCCCGGAAACGGTCATCGCAACGGATTCCGGAACACCGGCTCGCCGCAGGTTGCGGACGGCTGTCCGGCGCAAATCGTGAAAGATCAAGCCCTCGTAGTGCCAGACGCATTTAGTGCCACAGTTGCATTGGGGTATTTCGGCGGGTTGGCGCTCGGGCGGCCATGGTTGCTTTTCGACTTCGATCTTGTGGTGGCACTTTCCGCAACGCCAGAGCATGCGCCCGAGCGACGCCTTGATGCACGCACGAATCCACGCCTTTCGGAAGCAACCGAGCGGCTTGCCATCCGAACGGGTAAACACGAGGTCCGAGGTTGATGCTTCCCACAACTGCGCCATGAGCGCCGCCAGTTCCGGCAGCAAGCCAAACGGAATCTCGCGGCCCTCACCGCTTTTCGTCTGGTCGGCCTCAAGCCGAATTACGTTGGCGCGGCGGTCGACATTTTTCCACGTTAGCTGCTCCAACTCGCCAAGGCGCATACCAAGTGAGTAGGCGAACGCCGTGATGGGTTGCAGGTACGCTGGCAACGTGGCCCAGAGCCGGAGGTACTGTTCGTGTGTGAGAAAGCCCTTTCGTGCCGGAGGCTCCGGTAGGAGCTTAACCTGGGGCGGATTTTTCCAGCGTTTAGCCGACAGCCGAATCATCTGGCGCAGGGCTGCTAGCGCCCGGTTGACGGTCGCGTTCGACGCGCCTGTGGCCTTGCGGGCCAGCTTAAACTCGTCGATCTTATCCTCGGTAATGACACTGGCGCTCAGGCCCTTGAAGAATCCGTCTAGGCGGGCAAGAGCTTGGTCGGTCTCCTTGCGCGTCAGCACCGGTCGGTCGAGCAACCAAGCCGTCACGAGTCGCTCGCGCATCTCCTCATACATAATCGGGCGGGTCGGAGCCGCGAGAGTATTGTCCTCGGCTGCGATGAGCCGCCGCATCAGCAGCTTCTCGGCGACGGCCTTTTTAATGGAGTGTGACGATTCGCGAACCTGTTGGCCATGAACGTAGTACTGAACCCACCAGACGCGGCCACGCTGAAAGATGCGACCCTTACCGTGCTGGCCAGCGGCGTGACCGGTTCCCTTTTTGCCCTTCGTGCTCTCGGTCGTTTCCATATCTATGTTGTCATTATATACGCTTAAGTTAACATTGTACAGAGAAAAGTGGTGCGAGGTTGCTAAAAAGAAGGCCCGTCGCCCAAATAGCAGATGACGGGCCAAATAAAGCTAGCCATGCGCGTCGGAAACTAATTGCAGCATGGCCGTGTACCACGGCTTGAGAAGGCTGGCCGTAGCTTCAGGGTCTTGTTGCTTGCTTTTTGTTACGGTCTGCTGTTTCAGGAGTGTTCGCAATCGTTCGTCCTGATTGAAAACGGTCTGAACCAAAATTGCTGCTGCGGTGGCATGATCTTCCTTCATAGAAATGTTTTCCTTCTTGACGCACCTCGGCGTCCAATTGTTGAATTTGTTTGAGATTGGGAATCCTGGCTCGCTTGCCCCGCCCTGTACGGGTGACGGTCCGTGTTGCGCATTCGGGAACCGACGTCAGCGCAACGGCTATGAAGGATTTGTTTCGCTATCTTTGATGCGCGTCGGGGTTCTTAAGTTACATGTGCTGAAGGGTGAGCAGAAATAGCTGTGGCACTTTTCTCAACCTCGTTCAACGCATCCCTTACCAGTAAAAGCTGGATTCTTTTCGATTGGAATGTGGACTGCCCTATACCGCGCGAACGGATAGCGTCCCTTCCATCGTTTGGGCATAACACTTTGATAACCCCGTTTAGCCAATCGTCGGTGTTCCATGGGGGTAAGGAGCGTAGCAATGCAGATCTTGTTTAAGATGGCCTTGACCTTGGTCGGCGTAGCCCGTCGAAGCCGCAGCAACTTATCTTCAACATAGCTGAACGGAATCGCATGGTCGAAGTAAAGCTGTCCGCTACCAAAGCGGCGGCCCCGTGCGTTCTTCGAGCGGAACCTTGCTGCCTGGAGTTTGCTTCTTCCATCACGCCGCTCCCAGAGAAAATGAACCGGCTCACGCAGTGCTTTGGTGTATGCGGCCTGTGGCATTTGCATTCGCTTGACGCGACGGCAGTAGCGTACCGCTTCTACGATCAAGGTCAGACCTTTTCTGAGGCTCACAGGTTTGATGGGCTTGGAATGTTTCATGACTTCAAAGCCCCCTTATTCGAGGAAAAAGTTGGGGGCATTGTAAGTCGCAAACGGCTAGAGAGACAAAGCAAATAAGTAATTAAGGTTCTAAATGAAGAACTCTTTTAACTTCTCGGCGGGGGCTTTACTCTTGGCGGGATTGCGGCTTGCGACGTGGCGGTGCACTTTTCTCTAATGCGTTCTCGACCTTGCCCGCCAGCCGCGCCGTTTCACGCACATCTCCATCGGACTCCATCACAACCTCGATGTCGGAGTACACAATTCCTTCATCGTCCGTAAAGTCGGGAACCTTGAACACCACGCGGCTCATGTGGCGATTCTAGCCCGCTATTCCGTTCTGGTAAAGAGTACGGTCGGTTGGGTAGTGGGTCAGTTTGAAAACCCTCGCTCTTGACGTCCGCGATACGCTCGTCCTACCTATTGAGGACCAGCCTTATGACGCGCCGCCCAACGTCGTGAAAATCAGCGGCGCGCATCGTATGACCCGTGCGATGTCTGCTGGCGTCGAGTCCCGCTTTTGGGAAATTGGTGATATCGTGAAGATGGTCGAGGCGTGGGAAGCTGCGCTGGGCTAGTTAGATACTGCAGGGAATTTGTGCGGAGGTGTGAGAGCATGGCGAAGCTCGTTTTCGGAATGAACCAGTCCCTGGACGGCTACGTCGACCACCTGGAAATGCGGACAGGCCCCGCGCTCTTTCGTCACTGGATAGAGCAAGTGCGCGACCTGAGCGGCAGTGTGTACGGTCGCCGCATGTACGAGGTCATGCGTTATTGGGACGAAGACCGTCCTGAGTGGAGTGCGGAGAAACACGAGTTCGCGGTGGCGTGGCGGCGCCAACCGAAGTGGGTCGTGTCGCGCTCGTTGAAGTCAGTCGGCCCCAACGCCACGCTTGTCGAGGATGACATCGAGGCGGTGATATGTGGTTTGAAGGCTCGGCTCGTTGGGGAGATTGGAGTTTCCGGACCAGACCTAGCACGGAGCCTAACCGACCTTGGTCTTATTGATGAGTATCGACTCTACTTCCACCCCGTTGTGCTTGGTCGCGGCAAGCCATTCTTTGCCGGCCCGCGGCCGCCGCTCCGCCTTATTTCCACCGATTCCGTTGGCGAGGACACGGTTAGGCTGACGTACGTCCCTGCCTGATTGCGTTACTCCGCCGGTCCGGTGCAGTCGGCTTTGTCTCAAACCACCGCCACGGTCCTCACCAAATGCTTACCGCTTGCGGCTGTCGATTGAGTGGAAGAATCAAACTGACCCACTACCGTCGGTTGACGACATTCATTCTCGTGGCCGCTGGCCGACCACCACGTAAAAACCGGCATTCCCTCCCAAAGAATCTTCCGTAGGACACGCCAGTGGTGCCAACCGCGTCTTTAGAAGACCACGGTTTCCGTCCGCCCCAATTCTAGATAGCAACATCGTTACCATTAGATTGTAATTATCGCCATGCGGAAAACACGAGAGGTCCTCATCGTTCTCCTGGTCGTTGTCGGCGTTCTGCTCCTCGGGTACGCACTCCGAAATGTTGTGCCACCGCCCGGCATGAATGCACCAGACAACCCGGCGTGCCAGCAGAGGTGAAGGGGGCTCGGGGGTTTCCCAGTCATAAATTCAAACACAAGGAGAAAAGACGATGGAGAAGAAGGAAAAAGTAGTGAAGGAAAAGAGCAAGGTGAAGGTCATTCCGGCAGAGAAGGCAGCCTACGGCGTACGTCTTCCGGCGGGCAATCCCACCCTGGTGGCGGTAGCAAATGCCAGCACAGATGAGCTTCCCGCAAATCTTCTAAAGCTGTTCGTGAAGATCCGGGCGGCGGGGAAGGCCGGTGTGCATGTGTCGACCATCTGTGGCAAGGGCGCAGCGGGAAAGTATGCACGCTGGCTCGTGAGGCAACTCTGCAAGCGCTCGCTCATAGAAGCGACTCCCGAGCCGAAGGCTGAACCCAAACAGAAGAATCCTGCAAAGCCCAAGAAAACGACAGCTACGCCAAAAGCAGCGACAGCAAACAACCCGGCGAAGGTGGCGTGAGGCCGAAACGCCGTGAGTGCCACGGCGTCCGCCAGTGAATGACTGGCGCTGATGAGGCCTAAGAAAGAGAGGTTTACGATGGAAAAAAGCTATGCCGCTCCTCGTCCCAAGCACCGCCAGAGGTCGCGCCGGGTTGAGCCGGTAATGGATAACAGTAGGCGCGCAATGAAAACATTTACGCTACGTTTTGTGCCGCATCTTCAGCCGGTGACGTTTGAGGTTAAGGGAAGGAACTTGGAGAGCGCCGTGCGGAAGGCCGAGGCGCAAATCAAGAAGGGCAAAGGCCCGATCTTCGAGCAAGTGCGAGAGCGTCTCTATGAGGAACTGTTGAATGCGGTGATGAACACGAAGGGGAATCCGAGCCTCGCGCCCTGTCCTTGCAGGAACGGGCTGTCCAGAATCGTTGAACAAAAAGTAAGCACATCGGTTATAAAGCACCGGCCCTTTGCCTTCTTCTTACGCGTAAAACTGTAATATCATCTTCGGTACAGTCTCCAACAGGGAGGTATCCAGCCTTGGCCGAAAGACATCCCTATGCGCCCGGACCCGGAGGAATTAGTTCAGCCATAGCTCAATTCCGCAAGTCGTTTCCAGCAAAGGTTAACGCAGAGACGCTAAAGCAACTCGGCATAGCCACAAAGAACGAAAGCTACGTGATTAACGTTTTGCGTTTCATCCGTGCGATTGATAAAGAAGGTAAACAGACTGAAAAGGCTGTGACTGTCTTCTCCCACCATAATGACGCGGATTTCCAGAAAGGATTTGAGGAATTGGTCAAGACGGCCTACAGCGACCTTTTCACCCTTCACCAAGACGGCGCGTGGGGCCTTAGCACTGACAAACTAATAGCGTTCTTCCGCAGCAAGGATAAAACCACTGACTTGGTCGGCCAACGGCAGGCTACGACATTCCAGCTTCTCGCGGCCTTTGCAGGCCACGGTGCTGCCCCGGAACCAGCAGCCCCAAAGCCTTCGGCAAAATCGAAACCTGCGAAGCCCAAGCCCGAAAAACCGGCTCCGAGCAATAACCAATCGAACACCGGGAACGGTGGAACCCGCGATGTTGGTTTAACTGTGCGTATCGAAGTGAACTTACCCCCAGCAGGTGACCAAGAAACATATGACCGGATTTTCCGCAGCATTCGGGAGAATCTGCTTGTCAAGCCGTCTTGAGAAGTTTGAGGCTATTACACGCGCGCTGGCGCGGCTGCCTCATGCGCCCGCTGCGCCGCTTATCGCAGAAGCACCATCGCTGGACCCATTCGACAGCCGGAATATTCATCCAGATTTGCCAGCCAAAGTGCGGACACTGTTCGACGATGGCCACTATCCTGAGGCCACATCACTCGCGTTCAAATATCTCGAAAAGAAAGTGCAGAAGCATTCTGGCCTTACAAGCAAGTCGGGCGAGCCACTCATGATGGAAGCGTTCGACGGTAATAAAATCAAACTCAATGCGCTTGTGACGATTAGCGAAAAGGATGAACAGGCCGGCTATCGGTTTATCTTTGCTGGCGGCACGCGGGGTATACGCAACCCGCGTGCCCACGAACCTACTATCGTGGATGACCCTGATATTTGCCTTGACCACTTGAGCTTTGTGTCTTTGCTTTTACGGCGATTAGAGCAGGCCGGTTACAAATAGTGGGCATTCAAGTGTCCGCTTCGGGGAGTGCCAGTTCCTCAAACGGGATTTCATCAGGCGGCAATGCGATTTCCGCCTCACGAAGCAAGCAGCCTAACACAGCGACGTCCTCACCAGGTGATTCCACTCGCACCGCCGATTCCTCATCAGCCATGAGTTCGGCTACCACGTCTTGCGGGGCGTGCTTCGGGCACGGCCTAAAGTAGGGGTCCAGTTCGGAGTGTGCCGGGACGCGGTGCGCCCACTCGTGATTTCCTGCACGACAAAAATGGTGACACTGCTCGGTAAGCGCCATCCTCGCACCTCGGCTAACCGTTCACTGAAGCTGGTTTAACTGCTGGGAGTGGAGGCCATTGCATTTAGGTTGTGGGGGCCGGGGCTATCAAGATTGAAGAGACGCGAGGGCACGTTAGCGCCGGGCACCCTAAAACTTAGCGCGTATGCGGTGGGCCGTTCCGGACTTAAACGTGTTGAGATTTCCCCGGGGACCGATGAAGGCCAGCGCGTTACCAGTGACAGTAACGCTCATGTGAGGCTCAGGAGGAAGGTCTGAAAATCTCCTACACGCGGATTGCTGCCGTCGGGGTCCTCGATCGTTACGGTGTCATTCGAGCCTTGGTTCGCATCCGTGCGGGCCGATGATCCGCTAGCGTTTGTGTTCCACCAAAATTTCTGGGGAAGTGGCGTGCCGTTGCGAGTAATTTGAATACTGCCATCAGCATTAATCGAAGATTGATACACGTTGATGCTTCCCGTTCCGGCGTTTACGCCACGTTGGCGGATTGCCGAGAGAGCGTCCTGAATGGAGAGTCTGGCTGCCATTTTTTAGTCCTTCTCCTTTGCGTCCGAGGAAACACGGCCAGGGGAATTTGTCTTGCTGGTTTTACCGAAGCGTCGATCCTCGGTGATCGTCTCGGCCTTTTTGGAATCGTGCTTTTCGCCGCTAGCTGGGGTATTGCCCCCGCGTTGCCGCTCATGTGTGTCATGCTGCGGCTCATAAGGATTGCTTTTCATTGTCTTTCCCTTTCTTTAGTTTTGCCGTACCACCTGAGGAGTACACGAACGTCCCGGTTCGCGCTGGCCGCCAGGTGATACGGCACTACACAGCGGCCAATGTCTTTAGGCGCGTACCACCTGCACCGCTTTTCGGTTCGCGATGCGCGATTGCGTCGCTGCCTGCTTCAACTTTTTGAAGCGCACCTTGCGCTGGTGATCATTTAAGTTGGGGTCGTCCTTCACCGCTTCCAGCGCTTCCTTTTCTTTTCTGGTTGGCTTGGCCGTTTGCGCAGCGACGACCGGCTGAATCTCAAGGCGATGAAGATTGCCGACAGCCTCTGCTGCTGGCTCGGTCTGCTTCTCTAGCTTTCCTTCGGACGCCAATTCTCTCCACGCAATTTCTAAATTGCGACGGGTCAACGGCACCAATTGCGCTTCACACCATTCAACTAATGCGGTGCAGTTATTTTCCGTATTCGGAAAACTGGGATTGGCGATCTTAAAGGCTTGCGTTCCTTCGTAATTTACTCGCTCTTTGAACTCAAGCGCCGGGGCGTGCGCATACTCGTAATCACTTCCAAAATCGTCCCAGCTATCCAGTCGTGGCCTCATAGCACCACCATGTCATTCTGCTGGCGGTTCAGCCTACGCGAGGACCGGATCTCTTTTTGCAAATCCTCCAGGGGCATATCCTTGGCCCGCTCCCCGGCGGCAGCATCCTCGGTCTGCGCAAACAACGTGTGGAACTCCTGCCTAGCGGCGATCTTCTCGGGTGGGTCCCACTCAAAGACGGTTGGGGCAGCACTGCTTACGACCTCTCCCCGCTTACGTGGCACACTCGGGTCCGGTAGGTAGTGATCATTAGCCTTGAGCCAAGCGAAGGCCGTGTTCAGCAACTCAATTCCAAACGGAACCTTGTTCTGCCGGACGTTCATGTCGCACAAGTTGCGCATGGAGATAAAGTTGAACTCGCACGGGTAAAATTCCGGGTGACTGGCACGCCATTGCTCGGAGATAGCCGCAATGGTCGCTTCGGATGGCCGCGCAACCGGTGTGTCAATCGATGAGGGTTTGCGGGTTGCATCAGCGGCAGCCTTAGCCTGCACTGTCCTGGCATCTAGCGCGAGGCCCGAGGGCGAACGTGGGGTCTTCGGGGCCACCGTCACCGGTGCGACCGTTTTAGGCGAATTCTCTCCCCGGCGTGATGCGTCCGATGCGACCTTGAGCGCAGCGGTGGTGGAATCGTGGCGTCCTCCGGTTACTGTCTTCGGATTACTGGCCGGGGGCTGCTGCTTCTCGCGAATCTTGGCACGCGCCTGATTGACACGCGTGAATCGGTTCACAGCTTCATTACCCATTTCTTTTCTCCTCTACCTCTTCTTAGGACAGTGGCACACACCCTTGGGCACGAGGCACAAGGGACAAACCCCTTTGTCATCGCAATGACAGACTGCAAATGAAACCTGATGAACCCCGCAGTAGCGCTCTACAGCGGCAGGACCAGCAATCGACGTAGGCACTAGTGGCGCTGGTTCCCCTTCCGGCTGGACCTCCGTGACCTTTTCAGTTTCGGCACTGAGGCCAGCGAAAAACGCTGCCACGGCGGGGTCCAACGGTTCATCCTTTGCGGGGCGCGGAGCACGAGGCTCGGACTTCGGTCTATTCGGTTCCCGCTGCGGGCGCTGCCGCTCGCGGGCCGCGATCTCTTTAAGCGTTCGCTCCGCCATCCGGGTTTGTGCCAGGGATGAGCCGGGTGTGTCGAGAATCAACTCGCATTTCAGCCGGGTTAATCCATCTCTCCACGCATCAAGCTCCCGGCCTGGCGCTTGGGGCTTGGGGCCGAGGGCACGTTTCGCTTTGTTGAGGAGCAAACGGCTGCGCGCCTCCTCAAAGCTTGTATTGAGGACGGTGCGCGCGAAGCGCTTTTCAGCGGGCGTAGCGCCGGGGTTCGCCAGTGTTTTCTGCGCCGACTCGCGCAACTCGGTTTCAAATTTGTTGAAGCGAACGCAGTTACTCATTTTTGTCTCTTTTAGGTTGAGGGGAAACCGATTGGGTTAGTTGGCGACCGTGGAAACTCACGGGTAACCATCCGGCCTCCCCCATTTTCTGCCGAGCCTGGTCTAAGCAGGCTCTGATTTTGGCGCTAAGTCACAGCCTTGGCTGTGAGGGCCAAACCTTCATACACGCGAGACCGTGTTAGGAATAGCGCCTGGTGAACCTTGGGCGTAGCGCCACACGATGTCCGCATCGGTGAATCCATAACGCACCTGGGCTTTTCGAAGCTGCCGCTGCAAGGTTGGTGGCAACGATTGGAGGTGGCGCGAGATAGAGCCGCGCAGTTCGTGTTCCGTGAGGTAACCGTTATCTTGAATGTCTAGCTCAATTTTTTCTAGCAAGCGGTTGAGCAACACTCTCCCGCTGATGGTGGGTGCCACAGATTAACTGCCTGGGTGAAAACATTTATTCCTCTTTCGTAGCGACACGGCCCGCGACTAGCGGCACCGTGCTTACCATTCCAAACTTTTCTTTAATGGCCAGCTCAATTTCTCTCGACACGCTGCGTCCATTCATCCGAGCGGCCTGCTTTATGAGGCGCTTCACCGGGCTGTCGAGACGAATGTGGACCTGCTTGCGAACTGCGGGCATTAAAACCTCGGGATTCAAAATTTGCGATTATGGCTGCGGGATGCTTGGCAGGAACTAACCGACTAGATAAGTGTACCACATTGGTATCAGTTTTACCAGTGATATTGGCCCCCTGTTCTGATTCCCCTTGCCCGAAAAAAAATTGCTAGTTGCCACATTTTTTCGCGTGAACTTTTCAAATGAAAGAATGCGCGAAAGTTTCCGACCCCTGGTTGGAAAAAGAGGTCAGGGAGACAAAAGCTCGACCATTTCCAACTAGGGGAGGCCCCTGGGCCACCGGTCTTTCCGGGGTCCCCAATTCGGGTTTTCCCGGTCCTCCAACATCACGCGCGTCACGAGAGAGATTGGGCAGCATCACCGGGGTGACCATGCGAGGAACGGATTTCTGAGTCAGATGCGCAGCACTGGTAATTGGCAGAGGGCTTTATTTGGCCTGTAGGCGCTTCCACAAAAGACCGTGGCTGACACCCATGTCGCCAGCGATGCGCCGCAGCGAATCACCACGCTTTTGGCGGCGTCGGGCAGACTCAATGTCGATGGTCTTGCGCGGGCCTTTCGGTCCGGCCTTGTGGCCTTGGGCTTGCGCATGGCGCAAGCCAAGCATGATGTTGTCACGCATCACGTCGAGCAGGAACTCGTCAACGGCACTTAAGATCGTGAAAAGCAACTTGCCCATTGGTGTTGAGGTGTCTGTTTGCTCGCTCTTGCTCATGAACACGATGCCTAAATCATTGAACGTTTTTAGTGCATTGTGAAGATGATGCACACTACGCGCAAAGCGCGACCATTTCCAGACCAGCACGGCATCAAACTCTCGATTCTTGGCGGCTATCATCAGCGCGTCGAGTTTCGGGCGGCGGGCCTTGGCACCAGAGATGCGGTCGGCATACTCGCCTGCAACCTCCCAACCTTTCTGCTGGCAGTATTCGCGCAGTTCGCGAAGCTGGACCTCGGTGTCTTGATCGTGGTTCGTGGTTGAAACCCTGGCATAGAGTGCGACTCTCATCAGCGTGTTCCTCTACCGTCGAAAATAGCAGGTTTCCGGATGTTCTGTAAACTAAAACAAATGATTTAGTGAACACCACCAGGGGACGATTTGAGCGGTTGTGGCCTCGGGCTGCGAGTTGATGGCCTCGGGGTCCGGAAAGCACGTCCAGAGGTCACGCCAGTGATGCCGGTGGGCTAGTTTGGTGAAAATAATGGCTTTACTCACCAAAACCGCGAAAACTGGGACTTTTTTACCTATCCGGTGGTTCTGGCGGGACCTGCGTGGCTGCGGGCATTATCACGTCCAGTTCCGATGCGTTCACCAGCGCGACATCAAACCGCTGTAGAAGCGTGATCTACACATCATCGATGATGCCGGGAAGCACGCCTAAGTGTTTAGGCGCAAAACATCTTGTGATGACTTTGTGATGAGCGGTCGCAAAAGATGAAATCTTAAGATGATTCTTCAGCGAGCATCCCCGATACCGTCCTCCCGAGACTCACCAGGTTTGTAACCCTGTAACCGCAAAACTGTGTCCGAAGCACTCTCTGCGTGCGCGTCCTGTAACCGCCACGGAGAATCCTTCTTGATTTTAATTTTAGGGTGTTTGTAACCCTGTAACCGCAATGCTAGACCATTAACCCTGTGGAGATTCGAGCATCCCGACGCACTAGGACGGACGCACACACAGAGATAGCTTCGACGGCAGTTTCAGGGTTACAAGGTTACAAGGCCCGCATCACGAGGCTGGCGGCTTGTTTTTAGAACTGCGCCTGCCCGATGCTAACCTCAACCTCTTCCGGTTCACCGGTCAGGTACTTTTCGAACAACGGTTCCAGCAAGTCGCGCTTATAGCCCTTGAACACGAGCCTCTTGTCCCTGACCTTTCCGAAGAGCTTGAGTTGGGTTTCCTCATTGGCAGAGATGGACCGCGGCTCGATGTCAAAATCGCTTAACAGGTCGGCCAGGTCACCGGCATCAAGCGGTTCACGCTTGTTGTGGTACCGATACCAGCCGCTTTCGTGCTGCCTGACCAAATCGTCCAGCAGCAGTTTAGACGAGATGCGGTCAACATCACGCGTGTGTAAGATGTTGCGGATATCGCGAAGCAGCTTTTCCTGTTCGGTTTTCTTCGCGCGGGGAGGCGTTACACCAGCCGCCTCGATTACACGCGCGGACCAGCTTCCACCGAGGACGTGGGCAATCTTAAGGAGTGGACGCCAGTTGTCACGAGCCCGGTTCGCGAGGCTCGCGGTATCGGGCTGGCACTCTCTTACCTTATCCCGGTGGTCCGTCGCCCAGCGAATGATCTGACGGTGCAGCGTGGTGAGTTCCTCGACAAGGGCCGGATTTTCATTCACATTAAAATCTTCTGTTTTCTGCGTGGTGCTCTTGCGCTCCAGCCGGATGAAAAGCGTGCGACTGAAGAGCGTACCCGTAGGATGGCCGATCATGCCGTAGGCCACCGGGCCATAGGTTGGGAAACGTGTGAGTACCTGGCGGTCGTTGACCTTGTCCATGCGAAATACGTAGCCACCTTTTTTGTGGCCGGAATTAAGGATGCCGGTTAGCTCAGGATTGTCGTGAATGAATGTGTCGAGTTCATCCAACAAAAGCGAAGGATGAAGTTCCATGATGCGAAATGCCACGGATGTGGTGAGATTGTCGGAACGGGTAGACCGCAATGCGAAAAATTCCAAAACATCTAGGCCGGTGGTTTTGCCGCATTCGGGCAACGGTGACGTCAGGCCGAGGCGCGGAAAGATATTGAATTCATCATAGAGATGGGAGCCTAAGGCCCAGAGCGCCATCACATCCGCATCGTGCTCGTGCTTGAAAATCATGAAGCGCCGAAAGGTGGACGCTATTTTGTTGGCCATGTCGCTGCCGCTTACCGGTTCGGGCCACGG
>Ga0210400_10002698_pt1 | contig 16189 bp, 11 predicted proteins | sample IncBWH26MmetaG_FD_155456 | JGI IMG/M metagenome (GOLD analysis project Ga0210400, IMG submission 155456) | Forest soil microbial communities from Barre Woods Harvard Forest LTER site, Petersham, Massachusetts, United States - Inc-BW-H-26-M | ecosystem: Environmental > Terrestrial > Soil >... | reverse complement strand
CGACGCGCCCAAAGACGCCATCGCGAACCTCACGGAGAGCTACGCGTACCTTTCGAAACTGCGTTTTTGAACCAAAACGGGAAGACCGTTGAATTTCTGTGGAAATCCGTTTGAATGTTTTCTCTGCAAGTGTTGCATGCGCGACACTTACAAATACCAGCTAGTTCCGGTATTTAGTTAATAATTACCTTCAAGTGTTACTTTAAATGTCGGCGCGCCGACATTTTCTAGGCGCGTAAATTTCGGGCCTTAGAGCATAATGTGGTTGGAAACTTCTGGCATGACTGACCCGGAAAACTGGTCGTGGTGGTTAAAAGTGCTCCTGTTCCCTCCGATGCTCGGCGGTGCAGTATGCGGTTGGCTTCCCCTTGCGAAAGCACCGAAGTGGCGAGCACTACAGATAGCATTAATCGCCTACTTTTTCCTGTTTGTCACCTTCTTCGTTTGGAAATCGGCAGTCGGATACGTGATCGTGGTCTTTGTCTCTCTTGGGTTTCTATGTTTCCTGTTTATCAGATGGCGGAACTCAAGCTGACCCACTACCCAATCCCGCGTTTCATTGACAAACTTCCCGCTCGGCGGCTACTGTGCTTCAGAAGCCCAAATTCTGTTTTCCTGGATCGCACATACCAAATATGACGACTGACTCCAAGCAGTCCGCGCAAAAGTCCGCTGTCCACCAGAAAGTTCGCAAAGCCGTATTGCCCGCCGCGGGCCTCGGCACCCGCTTTTTGCCCGCCACCAAAGCGCAACCCAAGGAAATGCTGACGGTTGTGGACAAGCCGCAGATCCAATACGTCGTCGAGGAATGCGTCGCCTCCGGCATCGAGCACATCATCATCGTCACCGGCAAAGGCAAGAATTCCATCGAGGATCACTTCGATAATTCGCCGCTGCTCGAACGCTTTCTGGAAGAAAAAGGCAAGCACGCGCAGGCGGAGATGGTCCGCCGCATCAGCAATATGGTGCAGGTCAGCTACACGCGGCAGAAAGAGCCGCTCGGCCTCGGCCACGCCGTCCTGGTCGCAAAGGATTTGGTCGGCGATGAACCGTTTGCCGTGCTGCTCGGCGACGTGTTGATTCCCGGCGCAAATCCCGCAACAAAACAACTCATCAGCGTGTTTGAAGCCACGGGCACCGGCGCGATTGCGGTCGAAGAAGTTCCCCGCGACAAAACCCATCTCTACGGCATCGTTGCCGGCGAACCCGCGCCGCAGCCGCCATTCGGCGAGCGATTGCTGCGCATTCGCGACCTCGTCGAAAAACCAAAGAACGATGAAGCGCCCAGCAACCTTGCCATCACCGGCCGCTACGTCCTGCCTCCTGCGATTTTCGATTGCCTCGAACGCACCAAACCCGGCGCCGGCGGCGAAATCCAGCTTACGGATGCCATGCGCATGCTGGCAAAAGAGCAAGGGCTGTGGGCCTACATTTACGAGGGAATTTCCTATGATGCGGGAGACAAGCTCGGCTTCCTGAAAGCCACCGTCGAACTCGCCCTGCAAAACAAAGAGCTTGGCTCTGACTTCCGAGCCTACCTCAAAACTCTAAAGCTCTAACCTATGTTCCTCATCGCGGGCAATTAATTGGTTGCGAAAGGCAAACAAAAATAATTTGTCATCCTGAGGGGCGCGTAGTTTGCGCCCCGAAGGACCTCAACCTACAGTCTGTGCAAGGATTCAACGTTGAGATCCTTCGGCTATCCTTGTCGGATAGCCTCAGGATGACACTTACGACGTAAGGTTCAACCGCTGGCAATCCTTATTCGCGAGGAACGTGCTTTCCTCAATCTTTCTTCTTCGCCGGCTTCTTTTCCTTGCTTTCCTTGGCCGCCGACTCTTTGGCCTCAGACGCTTTCGCCGCGGAATCCTTGCTTTCGTTCGAGTCTGATTTCGTCGCGGGCGCGCTTTCACTCCCCGCGCTCTTCTTCCCGGCGTAGTCGGTCACATACCAGCCCGAACCCTTGAATTGAATCGCGGGCGCCGTCAGCGTCTGCTCCACTTTTCCGCCGCAATGCGGGCACTTCTTCAGGTGCGGCCCGGAAACGCTCTCGATTTTCTCCGTCAGCCGCTTGCACTTCGTGCACTGGTATTCGTACAGTGGCACTGTCGACCCTCCTGCGTGTTCTCTAAACCATCAATTATACCATGCAGCCTCCTGCCGTCTGCCCGCGGCCCCGCATGCTAGACTTTCCTTACGCTTCCGATGACAACCAACGCTCATGACGATACTTCCCTCTCTTCTCCGCGCGGCACGCTGTATCTTGTGGCCACGCCGATCGGCAACCTGGAAGACATCACCCTGCGCGCGCTACGGATTCTGAAAGAAGTCGATCAGATCGCCTGCGAAGACACGCGGCACACGCTGAAACTTCTGAATCACTTCGAAATTCACAAGCCCCTCGTCAGCTACCACGAACACAATGAAATCACCCGTGCGCCGGAACTTGTGCACGCGATGGAACAAGGCGCCAGCGTCGCGCTCGTCAGCGATGCAGGAATGCCGCTTGTTTCCGATCCCGGTTTCCGATTGGTCTCGCTGGCCATTCGCCACCAGATTCCCGTGGTCCCCATTCCCGGCGCCTCGGCGCTGCTGACAGCGCTAGCCGCCTCCGGGTTGCCGAATGAGGAGTTTCTTTTTCTTGGATTTCTCCCCGCACGTTCCAGCGAACGCCGCCGCGCGCTGGAACACCTGCGCATAGAAAACAGGACCATCATCTTCTATGAAGCGCCGCATCGCATTGCGGAAACGCTGGCTGACGCCCTGGCAATTCTGGGCGATCGACCGGCGTGCCTGGCGCGCGAAGTAACAAAACTCCACGAAGAGTTTCGCCGCGGCACTCTCTTTGCTTTGGTGCAATCGCTCGAAGAGCGACCCGTCCGTGGCGAAATCACCTTGATCCTTGGCCCGCCGGAAACCGGTTCTCCGGGCGCGCAGGTGGACACGGCGCAATCCCTCGCCGCGCGCGTTGACGAATTGATGCACCAGGCAAAGCTCGACCGCAAGGAAGCCCTGAAGCTCGCCGCCAAAGAACGCGGCATCACCCGCCGCGACGCGTATCGCCAATTGCTCGACGAAAATTCTCCCGAAGCGGAGTAGTCGTCGGGTTTCCAAAACCTAAAACACGTTGTCATCCTGAGGGGCGCGCCTTTTGCGCCCCGAAGGACCTCAACCTACAGTCTGTGCAAGGACTCAACGTTGAGATCCTTCGGCTATCCTTATCGGATAGCCTCAGGATGACACGGCACTTTTAGTTTTGAAGACTTGAAGTTTATTTTGCGGGCTGCCGAGGGAAAAACTCAATACACCGATTCGGAGCGGAAGACCCTCTGAAATCGCGGGCCGACAAACTGCACGCCGACTACTTTTTCGCCGTCGGTCAGCGACTCGCTGATGTGCACAACCTTCCCCTGGGTTTCAAAATCCTGCTCTCCCCGGCGCGGCGCGTGGCCCTGCACGGGGATTCGGATCTCCAGGTTAGAGCCAATGGCTACGTCGAACCGCGTGCGAAACGCGGCTCCGCTGCGGCACAAATTTTCACTGGCGGTATCCTCTTCGAAGGTAACTCCTCGCGCGTCGCGGCCGCGAACGCGCAATGGCAGGCGTACCGAAATCCTACGTTCTGACCTCTTCCGGGCGATGCTCTCGCTGACTGGGCACATGGGCTGGGGCTCCACTGTCGGCAACTTTTTCCGCGAAGAAGCGTTCCACGTTCTCGACCACTTCCTGCGGCGTGCGCGCCGAATGCACGATACGTCGAAGCTCGCTGCCGTTCTTAACACTGTGCGTAAACCAGCATGCGAACTGCTTCATTTTTCCCACGCCGTCCGGTAGATTCGAGTTAAGAATTTTCTGGTAGTAGCCAGAAAGTAACTGTCTGCGATCGTCTTCACTAGGCACGTCGTAACGGCCCGTGGTCCGGTATTGTTCCATCTGCCGGAAAATCCAGGGATTCGTGGCCGCCGCTCGGCCGATCATCACCGCGTCGCAGCCCGTTTCCTGCACCAGGCGCACCGCGTCCTCCGGCGACTGCACGTCGCCGTTTCCGATGATGGGAATTTTAACGGCCTGCTTCACGGCCGCGATAATGTTCCAGTCCGCTTTGCCGGTGTAGCCCTGCGCGCGCGTGCGCGGATGAATCGCCGCGGCTTCCACGCCGATCTGCTCGGCCATCTTCACCACTTCCAGCGCCACGATGGATTTGTCGTCCCAGCCCGCGCGCAGCTTGATGGTCAGCGGAATCTTCACCGCCGCGCGGACGCTCTTGAAAATATCTTCCAGCAGCGGCAATTCGCGCAGCAGGCCGGAGCCGCCGCACTTCACTACTTTTTTCGCCGGGCAGCCGAGATTGATGTCCACAGCGTCGTAGCCGAGATCTTCCACCATGCGCGCCGCATCCGCCATCACCTGCGGACTCGCGCCAAACAACTGTGCCGCAATGGGATGCTCGTCTTCTTCAAAGAAAAGATAGCGCAGGGTCTTTTTCGCGCTGCGGGTGATGCCCTCGGAACTGGTGAACTCCGTCATCAGCAGCCCGCAGCTACCCAGGCCGCGAATCACGCGTCTAAACAGCGTATCCGTCACACCCGCCATCGGCGCGAGGATCGTCGCCGGACGGATGACCAGGTCGCGTACTTTGTATTCCGAGGGAATCATGGCGATATCACTATTCAGTTTATCAGGCAAGCGCAGCCGATGTCCCGGGATGTTTCCCAAATAACCGGCTGCTTTCTGATTTTCGCCTAGTCTGGCTTACGAACGAGCCAGCCTGCAGGAGTCAAATTGGCTCAGACCAAAGTTATTGGACCAATCCCACTTTATTGACTAGCACCGCCGCCCATCGTACGCTGCCATCAGGAAAAAAATTCGCCCCATTCAGGTCATCATGTTGCGCTGGTCTTTACTACCCCATCGATTGCTTCTGACGATGGCTACCGTTTTCGCGGCAGCGGCCATCGTCTACTCTTCCTTGTGGATGTACGCAGAACGCACGGTCTCGCGAGTGGAGTTGGGCTTTAACAGTCAGCATGTCAATGAATACGACGGAACCACCCATTGCATGAAAGTTTTCGATGTGGTTCCGAACAGTCCCGCTGAACGCGCTGGGCTGCGCGCCGGGGACCGCATCATCGGCGTTGACGGAAACGCGCTCACCACATCTGCGCCATTTGACCTGGCCTATTCCCGCGGAAAACCTGGCGACGCTGTTACGTTCAGCATCCAACGCGCGGGGGAGCCCAACCCGATCGAGCTGCACGGAATCTTTCGCGCCTCCTCTGACAGCGGGCCGACGGAGGGGCTTGCGAAATCCTCCGCCGTGCAAGTGATGCGATCGTTTCCAGTTCTCTTCCTGCTGGTCGGTTTGACGGTTCTTTTTCTTCGGTTGAATGATCCGAATGCGTGGCTGCTTGCTTCCTTGTTCTGTGGATTTGTCGCGGTCCCAGGTTTTTCTCAGGTGGCCATGAGCCCGGCCTTACGTTCGTTTGCAGTCGGCTACCAGGTGCTTTTCTCCACAATGCTTTGCCCTCTTTTCTATATCTTTTTTGCGGTGTTCCCTGCCCGCTCGCCTTTGGACCGCCGCTTCGGATGGTTGAAATGGATTGGCCTCGCCTTTGGACTTGGCCTGGGGGTGGAAGGCGCGGTCTTTGGCGATCTGGGGGCGCCGGGGGTCGCGGCAGGCGTGTTCGGCGAACGCGCCGGAGAAATCGTCCGTTTGTCCTTGATTTACGTGGACTACCTGTTCCTAGCGCTGGGGCTCATTTCGCTGGGCGGCAATGCTCTGGCCGGGAGTTCCGATCCTGTTGTGCGCCGCAAATCCCGCGTGATTCTCTGGGGCACCGTACTTGGCGTTCTGCCGATTATCGTCGAGCGCGCAGCAATGGAGTTTACGGAGTACCGCCCTTCCTTTTGGGTGAACGCAATTCTGACTATCATCTGCGCGCTCTATCCCCTTTCCTTCGGTTACGCCGTGGTTAAGCACCGGGTGATGGAAATCCCTGTACTGCTGCGGCGCAGCGCGCGGTACTTCCTCGTGCAGCGGGGATTCATCGTTTTGCTTTTCGTGGTGGCCTTTTCTGCGATCGCCTTCTTCTCCCACACGTTGTCCCGGTTTTTTCAGCCCAATCCCAGGGCGGGAATGATGTTCAGCGCCGCGTTTGGAATCGCACTCGTGTGGGCGTCCGCGCCTCTGGTCAAGCGCGGCACGCAGCGCATTGACCGAGCTTTCTTCCGCAGTGCCTACGACGCCCGCCTGATCCTGCAAGACCTCGCTGAAAAGGCGCGCACGGTCACCAGCCGCGGCGAACTGGCCGGGCTTTTGCAGCGTCACCTGGACAAAGCGCTGCGCCCGAAACATTTTCTCTGCTACTTTGTCGCGGGCGACTCCAACCTAGTCGCGGAGTGCGGGAATGTTCCGCCCGGCGCGGAGACGCTTTCGACCGGTCTGATGACGCTGGCGCTGCTGACGCTGCGCGGAAAATCATGGGACGTTCCGCTGCCGGGCCCGGGTGAACCGGAAGATCTTGCCGTGCTCGCGCCCATCGCGTCGGAATGCCTGGTGCCGATTCTGGATCACGCCGGGCAGCTTTCGGGTTTGCTGGTGCTGGGCCAGCGGCTTTCCGAAGAGCCCTATTCGAGCGAAGACAAGCGCCTGCTGGATTCCGTGGCCAGCCAGGCCGGCATCGCCATTGAAAATTTCGGCCTCGCGGAAAAAATGGCGGAGCGGATGGAAGTGGACCGCCGCGTGGCCCGCGATATGGAGATTGCGCGCGAAGTGCAGTCGCGGCTGTTTCCGCAATTCCTGCCGCCTCTCCGGTCTCTGCAGTATGCCGGGACGTGCATCCAGGCCCGCGTGGTCGGCGGCGATTACTACGACTTTCTGGACCTCGGCACGGGACGGCTGGGCATCGTGCTGGCGGATATTTCCGGCAAGGGCATTGCCGCGGCGCTGCTGATGGCGAATCTGCAGGCGAATCTTCGCAGCCGGTTCATGGTGGCCCTGGAGGATCCACACCAGTTATTGCAGTCGGTGAATCGACTTTTCGTCGAGAATACGCCGGAGGACAGCTACGCCACGCTGTTCTACGCCGACTACGACGACGCGAATCACTGCCTGCGCTATGCAAATTGCGGGCACAATCCTCCGCTGCTGCTACGCGCGAATGGAGACATCGACAGGTTGGGAGCGACGGCAACGGTCCTGGGGCTCTTCACGAATTGGAACTGCGAGGTCAAAAAAGTCTCGCTTGGCCCGGGAGACCTGCTGGTGATTTACACGGACGGAGTGACGGAAGCGCCAAACCAGGATGGCGAGGAGTTCGGCGAATCGCGCCTGCTGGAAATCATGAAATCGCGCCCGCAGGTCGAGGTGAAGGAGACGCTCTCCGCGATTCTCGACAGGGTGCAGCAGTTCAGCGGCGCGAGCCAGGCGGACGATCTGACGCTGGTGATCGCGCGGGCGCAGTGAGAAACGGGGAAAGCAAGGCTTTTTGAGTGCGGGAGCGAAGCTCCCGCTTTTGAGGCGTAAAGTCTTCTCAAAATTTACATTGGGAGAAAAGGTTTAAACCGTAAAAGCGAGGGCTTCGCTCTCGCACTCAATACTTACTTCTTCGCGGGTGGTTCTTCTTTGAGGAATTTGTCTAGCCGCAGGAACTTGCGGCCCAGGGCGCCGCTGTAGGCGGACCACTCCGGCTCGCCGGAATCGATTGCCAACGCCGCGCGAACGGCTCCCATTTTCGAGTCCAGGTCATCCATATAGTGAAAGGCCAGGGCTTCACGAATCATCGGCAGCTTCGGCGAGCCGAATTCGTACTCACCGTGATGGCTGATCAGGATGTGCTTCACCACGGTTTTTAGTTTTTCCGGAAATCCTTCGATCGCGTCCATTTGTTTCGAAACGGTCTCGAGTTCCATCGTGATGTGGCCGAGCAACTGGCCTTCGGCGGTGTAGCTGACCGCGCGCTCGTAGCACAATTCATCCAGCTTGCCGACGTCGTGGAGCAGCGCGGCGGTGAGAAGCAAATCCACATCCAGCTCGGAATAGTGAGCCGCAATCTGCTGCGCCAGGCCGCACAATCCGACCACGTGCTCAATCAGTCCGCCGATGTAGGCGTGGTGCATCACCTTTGCGGCGGGCGCGCGCTTGAAACGCGCCACATTTTTCGGGTCGGTCAGGATTTTTGACGTCAGCTTCTTGAGCCAGGGATTTTTCATCCCCTCGATAAATCCCAATACCTGCTCGTAAAGTTTTTCGACGTCGTACGGAGTGTGCGGCAGAAAGTCGCCCAGATCGATCTCCTCGGGTGTCGCCACGCGGAACTGCTGCAAGGTAAGTTGCGGCTTGTTGCGGTAGAGCTCGACGCGGCCCTGGACCTTGATGAAATCGTCGCGGTTCACTTGCCTGGCCAGCGCGTCAAACTGGTCCCACATCCGGGCTTCCACGGTGCCGGTGCGGTCGCCCAGCTCCATCCGGAGATAAGGCTTGCCGTTGGCGGTGTTGCGGACTTCTTTTTCGTGAACGAGGAAAAACCCGGTGATGGATGGATCTGGTTCGAGGTCTTTAACAAAAAGTTTTTTCACTCGGCTTACCCGCTCGTTTTCTTTCCGAACAGCAGATACTTCTTGTGGGACTTCTTCGCTTTTTCAGCCTCCGGCGTGGCGCTGACTTCTTCAATTTCGGAATTGCCGCCGCCGGCCATGTCCTGGTAGCCGGGTTTGACCACTACGTAACTCTGCTCGCGCAACGTTTTCAGGTATTCCCGCAGCGCAGGTTCCATCCGCTCGCTATAGAGGTGGTCCATGATTTCATTTTCCACTTTATCGAACGGCTGCTCCCCTTCTTCGTAGCGTTCCAATACCTGCAGGATCAGAAATCCCTGCTTCGTTTCAATCACGTCGGTAAGCTGATTTTTCTTCATCGCAAAAACCTGGTCTTCCAGCTGCTTCGAGAGCTCACCGCGCTTGTAGACGCCGAGGAAGCCGCCCTGCTGCGCGGTGCTGCCGTCGGAAAAGCGCTTCGCCAGGACCGCGAAATCCTCGCCGTCCTTGATCCGCTTCAGCAGGTCTTCGGCCTTCTTCTTCAGGTCGGGGAGATCGGACTCCTTTTTCCCGTCCGTGCTGATCTCGATCGCCCGCAGCGCCACCTGCTCCGGCTTCACGAATTCTTTTTTATGATCCTGGTAATACTTCGTCGTTTCATCGTGGCCAATAGTGATGTGCGAGCCGACTTCGCGGCGGATGACTTCCTGGGTCAGCAATTTGTTGCGGATATTGTTCTTGAAATCGTCCCAGTTCAGGCCTTCCTTGGTGACCGCGGATTCCAGTTTTTCCATGCTGTCCAGCTTGTTCTGGATGCGGATCGTGTCCAGTTGCTTGACGACCTCGCCCTCGACGTTGACGCCCATGTCCTTGCCGCGTTGCGCCAGCAGCGATTGGTCAATCAAATCGCGCAGGGCAAATTTCTGGCGGTCTTCGATCGCGACCTGCAATTGCTCGGGGGTACACCGGCCGCTGCATTCCTGCTGGGCGTCTTCGGCGCCGGCCGCGCGCGCTTTTTCCAGTTCGGAAGTGGTGATAATTTCGTTGTTCACGCGGGCGACAATCTCTTCGACCACTTTCCCTTCCCCGGTCAGCGCTGGCTTGGCGGGCTTCCCCGGCTTGGCGGCGGGCGTGGCCGGTTTCTTCGGCTGTTCCTTCTCCGGCTCTGGCGCGGCCATCTGAGGAGCTTCAAGGGAGGGCGGCTTCTGCGCCGGCGGATTCTCCTGTGGCGTGGGATTTGAGGGGGGAGCGGCCGGCGGGTTGGCCGGCGGATTCTGCGCCAGCAGGGGCAGGGCAAACAGCAAGCCGGCGAGCAATACAGTCTTCTTCATCATTTTCACCATTGAAAGAGTTTAGCCTTCTCCGCGCAAACCGAGCAATACGTTTCTCAGCGCGCCGGGCACCGATTCGCCGCGCTGAAGTTCCATCCAGAGCACGCCGCTGGGGTCCAGCTTGATGCCCTTGCGGGAGCGCACAACCTTGACGACGGCGGCGGGGTCGAGTTGCGTTTCAGGGTGGAACCTCAGCGCGACCCGCGTTCCTTGCCTCTCCACCGACGCGATGCGCAACTTCTCGCTGATGGATTTGAGCATGGCGTACTCCAAAAGGTTTTCTACGGATTTGGGCATGGCGCCGAAGCGGTCTTCCAATTCCTTGTGGACGTCCTGCTTTTCGGCTTCGGTGGCGATGGAGGAGATGCGTTTGTAGGTGCGCAAACGGAGGTTTTCGCTGGGGATGTACTCCTGGGGGATGCGGACGTCCATGCCGAGGCTGAGGGTGGTGCGCAGTTCGGGCATGGACTCTTCGCCCTTGAGCTTGGCGACAGCGCCTTCGAGCATCTGGACGTAGAGATCGAAGCCGATGGATTCGATGTGGCCGTGCTGCTGGCGGCCAAGCAGGTTGCCCGCGCCGCGGAGTTCCAGGTCGAGAGCGGCGATGCGGAAGCCGGCACCGAGTTCGCTGAACTCTTTCATGGCAGCGAGGCGTTTGCGGGCAATGTCGGAAAGAATCTTCTCCGTTGGCACCAGGAGATAGGCGTAGGCGCGGTGGTGCGAGCGGCCGACACGCCCGCGCAACTGATAAAGCTCGGCGAGGCCGAGGCGGTCGGCGCGATTGATCAGGATGGTGTTGGCGCGGGGAATGTCCAGGCCGTTTTCGACGATGGTAGTGGCGACGAGAACGTCGGCTTCGTCGCGGATGAATTTCAGCATCACCGCTTCGAGTTCTTTTTCGCCCATTTGGCCGTGGCCGACAACCACACGGGCCTTCGGAACGAGTTTCGTAACCAGCGAAGCGAGCGAATAGATGGATTCGACGCGATTGTGGATGAAATACACCTGGCCGTCGCGGGCCATTTCGTTTTCAATCGCGCGCTTGACCAATTCTTCGCCGAAGGGCGCGACCGAAGTTTGAATCGCCAGGCGATCGCGCGGAGGCGTTTCGATCAGCGACATGTCGCGAAGGCCGACGAGCGACATGTGCAGCGTGCGTGGAATAGGTGTTGCGGAGAGTGCCAGCGCGTGGACGTTTTTGCGCATCTCTTTCAGGCGTTCCTTGTGGGCGACGCCGAAGCGCTGCTCTTCGTCCACGATCAGCAAGCCGAGATCCTGAAATTTAATGTCCTTGGAAAGCAGGCGGTGGGTGCCGATGACGATGTCCACTTTTCCTGCTTCCAGGTCGGCGAGGATTACCTTTTGTTCGGCGGCGGTGCGGAAGCGGCTGAGCATTTCGATGCGCGTGGGGAAAGCGGCAAAGCGCTTCTTGAAGGTTTCAAAATGCTGGAAGGCGAGGACCGTTGTCGGCGTCAGCACGGCGATCTGCTTGCCATCGGCCACGGCTTTGAATGCGGCGCGCATGGCCACTTCCGTTTTGCCGTAGCCGACGTCGCCGCAGAGCAGGCGGTCCATCGGCGTGGCCTTTTCGAGGTCTTTTTTGATGTCGGCGATGGCGGTGCGCTGGTCCGCGGTTTCTTCGAACTCGAAAGCGTCTTCGAATTCGCGCTGCCAGGCGCCGTCGGGGGAAAAGGCAAAACCCTCGGCTGTCTTGCGCTCGGCGTAGAGCGCGAGCAACTGGTCGGCCATGTCCTCGAGCGATTTCCGGACGCGAGTTTTGCGCGTGGCCCAGGCGGTGCCGCCCAGCTTGTCCAGCGTGGGCTCGGTGCCCTCGACGACGCGATAGCTTTGGACCAGGTCCATGCGTTCGAGGGGGACGTAGAGCCGCGCGTCATCGGCGTAACGCAATAGCATGAATTCGCCGCGGCGGCCTTCGGATTCGATCAGCCGCAACCCTTCGAACTGGCCGATGCCGTGATCCACGTGCACCACATAGTCGCCGGGCTTCAATTCCGCAAAGTCGGCGAAGAATCCGCTGGTGCGAATCTTGCGGCTGGGGCGTTCGACGGACGGCGTTACGTCGAAGAGGTCCGCGTTGCCGTAAATCGTGACCTTGGCGTCGGGAAACGAAACGCCCTGGGCAAATGGAGCGCGCACCAGGACGAGGGCGGCGCTTTCGGTGGCGCTTTCGGCGGTGAAGCCCGCGGCGGCTTCTTCCGTTTCGCCCAATACATAGGGGACTTCGTATTCGCGGCAGATGTCAGCATAACGCTCGAGTTCGCCGAGGCTGGCCGCGGTAAGGTAAACCGTGCCGCCGGAGGCCAGTTGGGATTTAACGTCAGCGACGCAGGCAACAACGTCGCCGTGAAAACGCGTGCTGGGCCGCGAACTCAGCTCGAAGCGCTGGCCGCCGTTCTGTGCAAGGTTCAATTGCTCCAGTTCCATGCGCGAAGTTTTCACCAGCGCGCGTTCCCAATCCGCTTCGCTCCAGAAGTAATGCGAAACTTCGGGCGAATTCGCGTGGCCGTGGCGTTCGTAATTCTCGGTGGCCGCTTCCTGCAATTTCTTTGCGGCTTCGCGGAGCGCCAGAGGTTCGTCGAGAAACACCACCGGTTTCAAGGAGCTTTCGGCGAGTTCGAACAGAGCGCTGCCGCCGGCTTCGGGGGTTGCGCCCATCCAGCGACCCGGCTCCCATTCTTCGGCTTCGCGGCTGCCGGGTGCGGGGACGCTCCATTCGGCGAGAGGCAGGATAGTTGTCTTGTTGACGGGCGCGATCGAGCGCTGCGTGCGCGGATCGAATTCGCGCACTGACTCGACCGTGTCGCCGAGGAGTTCAATGCGCACGGGGCGCAAAGCTTCGGGAGAAAAAACGTCGATGATGCCGCCGCGGATTGCAAACTGGCCCGGCAAGTCCACCATTTCGGTGCGCGCGTAGCCGATGCTGCCGAGGTGCTTGATGAGAGCTTCGTGGGAAACCTCGGAATCTTTGGCGAGGATTTGCGAGAGCGTCAGATAGACGTAGGGATCCTGGTACCGCCACAGCGCGGCTGCCATCGGGGCGATCACGAGCGACACTTCGCCGTTGGCCAGGCGATAGAGCGTGGCGGCGCGGCGCTCCAGAATGTCGGCGTGCGGAGCTTGCGAATCCCAGGGCAGATTGTCGAACGCGGGGAGGACGGCGACTCCGCCCGTGGCTCCGGGGAAAATCTGGCTGAAGAAGCGGACCGTTTCGGCAAGTTCCTCGGCGCGGCGATTGCTTTCGGCCAGAAAAAAGGCGGGACGGCGCAGTTCATGGGTGATGTACGCCGCGCACAGAGCTTTGGCGGCGTCCTGTAGCCCGGAAAGCCCGACAAGGCCCGCGCCCGCGCGTAGTTCTCCCAGCGCGCCATCCAGGGAGGGGTGGCGCAGCAATCGATCCAATCGTTCTCTAACCGCGGGCAGTATCATGCTGCTGACAAAATTTTTTGTCACCGTGCCAAGGTTCGCCGCTGGCGGCGAGACGCTTGGGCTTGCCGACCTAAAGGTCGGCCACTACATGGATTGCATACGGCGCAGAATTTCCGTTGTCGAATGGCCCTGGACAACATCGATCAAAACCACTTGCCCTCCGGCGGCTTCCACTTCTTCACGCCCCACGATCTGATTGCCCGGCCAATCGCCGCCTTTCACCAGAATATCGGGAAGCAGGGCGGCTACTGTTTTTTGCGGCGTCAATTCATTGAAGACGACCACCGCGTCCACGCATTCGAGATTGGCTAGCACTTCCGCGCGTTCTTGATCGGGAATTATGGGACGGCTTGGGCCTTTCAAGGTGCGGACGCTGTCGTCGCTATTGATGCCGACGACCAGCGCGTCTCCCATCTCGCGGGCCGCTTCCAGGAGTTTGATGTGGCCGGGATGCAAAAGGTCGAAACATCCGTTGGTGAAGACCACGCGCCGCCCGTTGCGTTTCCCCGGGCCAAACTGCAAAATGAGTTCTTCAAGTGTCAGAACTGCGGGATGCAAAGGGTCTCCATGCTCGCTTGTGACGGCGTCAACGCCAATCCGTGTGAAATCCCATTCTATCATGCCGCTTGCGAAGGCCGCTGGCCCGGCGGGCTGAGCGCATGAAGCGCAAACCGATCTGGCAGGCGCTGGCGGGGATCGCCCTGTTGATTGTGGGGGCGCTGTGGACCTACGCGGGAACGCGGGGGTACACGGAAAAGCGCGTGAACGCGGTTGCCGGTGCGTGCCGCGTGGATATGAACATCATTCAGAAGCGGGACGCGGCGCCCCAGGCGAATCCAGGAGCGGTGGTGCTGTTCCACGGGCTGGCAGCGAACAAGTACATCATGACGTATCTGGCGCGGAGCTTTGCCGAGTTGGGGCTGACGGTATACGTCCCGGATCTTCCTGGGCACGGCCGGACAGCCGGGCCGTTCACTCCGGCGAACGCGGAGGACTGCGGACGCTCTTTGCTGCGCGGATTGGCGGCACGCGGACTGATCGTGCCGGATCGCACTATTCTTGCCGGTCATTCGATGGGAGGAGCGATCGCGCTGCTCCTGGCGTCCGAGTTTCGACCGGCGGGAGTGATTGCGCTTTCTCCTGCGCCGATGCAAGCAAAGAACGGTGTGACCCCGGAAAAATTGTTGTTCCAGAAACCTCCAGCCATCCTGCACAACACGCTGATCACCGCCGGGCAATTTGAGCCGCAGGGATTGGCCGCGAACGCCGCGGACCTGGTGGCTGGAAACACGGACCCAACGATTCAGTTTCATAAGTTGCCGGGACAAACGCACGTAAGCGTGCTGTTTTCGCCGGGGGCCGCGAAGATGGCGCAGGCGTGGGCGGCGCGAGTGCTAAACGTCCCGAACCCGGCGAGCCTTCCCAGCTTGCTCTATTTCGGCGGAGGGTTGCTCGGCTTTCTGGGCATTCTGTTTCTGTCGGGGCCATTTTTGCGGGAACTGACGGCGGCCGCTCCGGAAGAGGCGGCCGTAAATTCCAATTTGCGCGAAACGCTCCGGATTCTGGTCGAGATGGTTGTGGTTTCTCTCGCCGTGGTCTTATTGCTTCGCCATTTCAATCCGCTGCGGGCGATAAGGTTGTTTGAAGGCGACTATCTGGCCAGCTTCTTTCTATTGACGGGCGCAATTCTATTGCTGCTGCACCCCAAACCGGCATTGCGGAAATTGTCGGCCAAGCCGGGCGTGTTGCTGGGCGCGGCTGCGGGAGGGCTGATTCTGCACCTGCTGGTTACGGGTTGGTTCGACCTGACGGTAACGGGCGCATGGCTGACGTTGCAGAGGTGGGAGCGTTTCCCGCTCTTTTTTGCCGGGGCGTTTGTATTTCTTTACGCGTTGGAGATTTTGCTTGGCCCGGTTACCGAGCCTCGAAAACGGCTGGGAATTGATTACCTGGCAATTCTGCTGGCGTGGCTGGTGCTGGTGTTCGGCACGTTCGTGCTGCATAGCGGCCAGATCCTGGCGGTGCTGCTGATGCCCTATTTCATGCTCTTTTTTCTGTTCATGCGGCTGGGTGCACGATTAGTACGCCAGCGCACGGCTTCCGCCACGGCCGCCACCGTCTTCGGTGCTATACTTTTAGCGGGATTCAGCCTGGTGCTCTTTCCAGTGTCCTAGGAGCCGCCGGCCGCCCAGTGATTTGCCCTGTCCCACCTGTGCCGGAGACGCGAACATAGTTCATCTAGACCGAACAAATGGCTGACATTGTCATCATCGGTGGCGGACCTTCGGGCGCCATGTGCGGGGAACAACTTGCGCGTGCGGGTAACACCGTAAACATTTTTGATGAACGGCTGGCATGGGAAAAACCTTGCGGCGGCGGGCTGACTTATAAAGCGACGGAACACTTCCCTTTCCTGCTGGACAATTCCCATCCCAAGAAACTGATTCGCAACGTGGAGATCATCAGCGCGGAGAACCAGCGCGCCAAGCTGGACCTGAAGCATCCCATCGTGATCTATTCGCGGCGGGTGCTGAATGGATTTCTGCTGGACCGGGCGCGCGAGGCGGGCTGCGAAGTGCACCAGCGCCGCGTGCAACAGATCGACACCTCCACGGACAAGCCGCGGTATTGCGTCGAAGGCGAATGGCGCACGGTAGACTTTGTGGTGCTTGCCGCTGGTGCGCGCAACCAGATGCTTCCCGGCACGCGCGCGCTTTCCGCCGATGAACTGGAAATGACGCAAGGCTACTTCGTGCCGCAAACCGCCGAAGAGATCATCATCAAGTTTCTGCCGGAGTTCGAGGGATACATTTGGTCGTTTCCGCGGGTGGATCACATTTCACTGGGAATTTGCGGCAGCGTGGCGGCGCCCACCG
>Ga0210400_10002697_pt1 | contig 16194 bp, 17 predicted proteins | sample IncBWH26MmetaG_FD_155456 | JGI IMG/M metagenome (GOLD analysis project Ga0210400, IMG submission 155456) | Forest soil microbial communities from Barre Woods Harvard Forest LTER site, Petersham, Massachusetts, United States - Inc-BW-H-26-M | ecosystem: Environmental > Terrestrial > Soil >... | reverse complement strand
AAAAACGACTTCGCCGTAGCATTCGCCTTTGGCGCCGTAGCCTTTGCCTCGGAAGACTCTGCCGTCCTCCAGCGCAAGGATAGCCTGCATTCTCGCTCCGGTGAGTGGATTTTACGAATCTTATCAGGGATTGCAGCGGCGGCCAAGGGCGGAACGCCGAATCGAAAAATAAATCTGTGAATAAGGCTTCGCTCAGATAGATTTTAACGCGGTAGCTGAAATCAAAGCCTTTATAGCTGAAAAAGTAGTAGGGTTGTGGCACGATTGTCGGGTTGCAGGACAGGAGAACTTCGGATGAAGGAAATCAGACTACCAGCTTGGCGCGAAGCCATCGCCAACTTCATTACCATGTTGGGAGCGAACCTGGTTTACGAGGCCCTCCACAAGTTGCGGGAATTGGGCCAAGGCGTCTCCGGGATGATTTTCGACTCAGTGGCGATCGCCGGATTGTTCGCGCTGGCGATGTACGGCTTTAAGGGCGGCAAAGAGACGGAAAGCTCTCACGACGCTTAGCTCGGCCTGCGCTACCGCACCCTTCCGAGCTTGCCCATCGGCCAGTACCCGAACACGGCCTTGCCATAAATAAAGCTCTGGTCGACGGGGCCGAACTCGCGGCTGTCACTCGACATGGAGCGATGGTCGCCGAGCACGAAGAAGGAATTCGCCGGCACGGTGATTTCCGGGTACGAACGGGCGTCGGTATAGGCCGGCGGAACGTAGTCTTCGTCGAGCGCCTGGTCGTTCACATAAACCTGGCCGCCATCGATGCGGATGCGGTCGCCGGCCATTCCGATCACCCGCTTGATGTAGCTCTTGGAGGGGTCGCGGGGATACTTGAACACCACGATGTCCCCGCGCTCAATGGGTTCCAGGCGGTATACAAACTTGTTTACGAAAATGCGTTCCTGATCTTCGAGCGAGGGCATCATGCTGATGCCTTCCACCTTCACCGGCTGGTAGAGGAATACGATGACAAAGGCAGAGATGGCCAGCGAAATGATCAGATCGCGGACCCAAACGCCGATGCCGGTCGCGGGAACAACAGGAACCGCCGGTCCTGGCCCAAGCGCGCTTGAACCCGATCCCGCTGACTGCGTCGACGCAGCCGAGTGGCCGGCGGAACTGGGATCTGAGATCGTGCCTGGCATGCCTGTCTATTGTATACAGAACAGGGCTGGCAGCAGTGGGTTGAATTCGAATTTGACAATATGCGCCTTATCAGGACGCCGCCTTTTCGGGCGCCCGCTTCCAGCCATCTTCGCGGTCAGGTTACAATAAAACGCACGCGAGGGACTTCTATGACACGCCATTTTCTCCACAACAAGATCGTGCACCGCAGCCTGATCCTGGCCTTCCTCTTCCTGACTCTGACCATGTCGTGGGCCTCGCCCAGCCCTTTCTCGGGTGAAGAAGGAGGAGTACCGGCCTTCAACGCGGGGCCTCCACCCAAGGGCACCAAGCTGCCTCCGCTTCTGACCAAGGCCGACCTGTGGGGCGCCGACGCCCAGAATCCTTATCAAACTCACGCCTACGAACTGGCGGCGAAGATCCCGAACGTGCTTCACCAGCAGCCCTGCTACTGCTATTGCGACCGCATGGGCCACAACAGCCTGCACAGCTGTTTTGAGGGAACCCACGGGGCTGAGTGCGCGACCTGCCTGAAGGAGTTGTACTACTCCTACCAGCAGCACCAGAAGGGCAAGACCGCCGCACAAATCCGCGCCGGAATTATCAAGGGCGAGTGGAAGCAGATCGATTTGATCGCGGCCGCCTCGATTAACTAGTCCCGAGTTGCGAGTCCCGAGCCCCGAGCAAAACCCGAGAGACCGGTGAGCCGTGGTTTTGTCTCGGGACTCGGGACTCAGGACTCGCGACTCGGGACTCGCAGCGGTAACTGGACCTCCACCCACTCTTTGAGTGATACTTTACTGCTCGGCTGGAAAGCACGATCCTAAGGAGTTTCCCATTACCAAGAGCACAGGAAGAGTTTTGCACATGGCTCAGAAACCTACCGCGAAGAAAACCGTGGCGGAAGATCCGCATTACACCCAGGCGCTGCAGAGCTATGAAACCGGACTGCGCGCCCTGCAGGAGCATAAGTACGACAAGGCGAAACCCCATTTTCAAAAGGTCATCGCCGGGCCCATCCGGGAACTGGTGGACCGCGCCAACATTCATCTCAGCATCTGCAACCAGCATCTGGAGCGCTCCGCGGCCACGCAGTTCAAGACGCCGGAGGAGCATTTCGACTACGCGGTCTCCCTGATGAATGTCGGCGACTACGTCACCGCCCGCGAGCACCTCGACAAACTGCTCAAGCAGAACGCCAAGTCGGACTACGTGGTGTACGGCCTGGCTGCGCTCGACTGCCTCACCGGGCACGTGGAAGATTCCTTGCGCCGTCTGGATGAGGCACTGCGGCTGAATGCTCAACTGCGTTTCCAGGCGCGCAACGATTCCGACTTCCAGAATCTGGCCGAGGACCCGCGCTTCACCGAATTGCTCTATCCGGATCCGGGCGCGGAACTCGACTCCGACGGCGACCTCGGCGAAGAAGAGCCTGCGTAGGCAGCCTGCAGGGACACCTCGCATGGAAATCAAGGCCGCCGAGTCCGCTTCGCCGTCTCTTTCGCCTCCTCTCTCACCGGAGAAGGACGCGCGGGCGCGCGGCCTGCGCGTAGTCGCCATCGGCGGGGGCACTGGCCTTTCCACTCTGTTGAAGGGTCTGAAACGCTTCGTGCTCTCGCCGGCGGAAATTGCAGCACAGCCGGATTCGCCCTTCATCCGCGATCTTTGCGCCGTGGTCACGGTGAGCGACGACGGCGGCTCCAGCGGACGCCTGCGCAAAGAACTCAACATGCTGCCGCCGGGCGACATCCGCAACTGCATCGTTGCCCTCAGCGAAGACGAAGCCCTGCTCTCCAAGCTGTTCCGTCACCGCTTTGAAAAAGGCTCTGGACTCGAAGGCCACAGCTTCGGCAATCTTTTTCTCGCCGCGCTCACTTCTCTGACTTCGGATTTTTCAGAAGCGGTGCGGCTTTCGTCTGAGATTCTGGTCACTCGCGGCCACATCTATCCCGCAACCACCTCCAACATTGAACTCGAAGCGCTGATGGAAGACGGCACACGCGTTCGCGGTGAGACCAAAATCACCGCCAGCAAGGGCCGCATTCGGGAACTATTTCTAGTCCCCCCAAACGTGGAGCCGATGCCGCAGACTCTGGAAGCCATTGCCCACGCCGATATGATCACCATTGGTCCGGGGTCGCTGTTCACCAGCCTGATCCCCAACCTGCTGGTGCGCGGCATTGCGCAGGCGATTGTCGACTCTCCAGCCACCAAGATCTACATCTGCAACCTCATGACCCAGGCCAATGAGAGCCTCGACTTGACCGCAGCCGATCACATCCGCGCCCTGAATCTCCACGCCCAGAAACAACTTTTCGACTTCGCGCTCATCAACCGGACTCCTGTCTCCGATGAACTCAAGACCAAGTACGCCAGCGAAGGCGCCTGCCAGATCGTCAACGATCTCGATGCCGTCGAAGCTCTGGGTGTGATTCCCCTCCTCGGCGATTACCTGGACGAGGGTGGAGTGGCACGCCACAACACCGCCCGCGTGGCCCACGACCTGATGCAACTCATGGCCCAACGCCCCGAGATGGACCGCAAATCCTAGTCGAGCATGGAGTCTTATAGTCTTGTCATTCCGAGCAACGCGAGGAATCTGCTTTTTGCCGGAGCCTCCGCGTCTGCCGTTTGTCGCAACCCGACCCTTCCTGTATCGTGATCGTTCCACCGAGGCTTGGCCGTTCCTCGAGTTGAAGCACCATGCGCGCATCCATCTTCATCATCCCGCTGCTCCTGATCGCATCCTGCGTAGCCTTCGCTCAGACCGGCCAGGAGCCCGGCCCTGAGCAAGGCGGCCACGAAGTCGAACTCTGGACAGGCGGCGGCCACTCCGTCGCCGGCGGACGCGGCGACATCGGAGCCTTCAACGCCGGCCTGCGTTATGGATGGATCCTCACCGGCCCGCACCTGCCTAGCCTTCTCCGAGGTCGCTTCGAATATGCCGTCGACGCGGTCCCAGTCTTTTTCGTCTTCCAACCAGCCGGCACCGCCTACGGCGCGGGATTCGATCCCCTCGGCCTGAAGTGGAACTTCGAGCGTCATGGACGATTCTCGCCTTATCTGGAACTCACCGGTGGCGTGCTCTTTACCAACCAAAACGTCCCTGCCGACACCAACACCGTAAACTTCATGGACCAGGCCGCCCTGGGCACTCACATCCTCGGTGCCAAATACAACTGGAGCCTCGAACTGCGCTACATGCACATCTCGAACGCTGGGCTGGGGAACCTGAATCCCGGCGTTAACACGGTGCAGGTGCGACTGGGAGTTGGCAGGTTTTTCAGGAACAAGCGATGATGCCGGTCGAGCCGCCAGGTTCAAAGGCCGCTGGCAAGCAGCATCGGCGAATGGCGAGGAGGACAAGTACAGAGGTAACGTGGCGCGCAGGGCCCTTCGGTGGCATTCTAGAACCATGGCCCGGCATTATCAGAGCGATGACGTGGGTTGGGACGCGGGACGCGAAGGCTATCTGGATTTGCCCCCAACCCCGAAGTATGTAGCCGTCCCAAAGACCGGCACAAAACCGCCCGCGCAATCGAGTTCCCTCAGCATTCGCACCCAGGAGCGAGTCGCCAGCCTGATGGCCGCCGCCGGGATGATATGGGCCATCTACGTCGCGACCGTCGATTACGCCGGTCTCTGGCGCCTGCAGATTGATCCCCCGGGGCCGCTTGAGGTTTGCGCTCTGGGAATCCTGTTGTGGCTGCACGCCAAGTGGCGCCGTTCCTTGAAACCCCTCTGAGTTCGACCCGCTCGGCGCCAAGCTCTCCACCAGCGACGAAATCCTACCGACCCCAGTTCTCTGAAGCGCATTCGGCGGCGCGTCCTCGGCGCCCGAAATGCGGACTTCCTGCGGAAAAGCCAAAAGGCCATTTGACTCATCGCGATGAGTCATATAGACTCATACTATGGCTAAGCGTCTACAAGTGATTCTGCAGGATCCGGAATACCGGGAAGTCCAGCGGGCCGCCCGCGCGCGCCAGATGTCGATCGCCGAGTGGGTGCGACAAGCGCTGGCCCACGCTCGGCGGCGAGAGCCGCTGGGCGATGTCGAGAAGAAGCTTGCCGCCATTCGTGCCGCCGTAAAGCACGAGTTTCCGACCGGTGACATTGAGACCATGCTGGCAGAGATCGAACAAGGCTACCTGACGGACTAGCACTCGTGATCCTGATTGATTCCAACATTCCGATGTACCTTGTGGGCGCAGCCCATCCCCATAAAATCGACGCGCAACGGCGTGTGGAGAAATTGCTAAGCGAGCGCCAGCGCCTGGTCACCGACGCGGAGGTGCTCCAGGAAATACTGCATCGTTATGTAGCCGTCAACCGCCACGACGCCATTCAACCGGCCTTCGATTCCCTGCTCGGCGTGGTCGATGAGGTACTGGCCATCGACCATGCGATCCTCGAGCGAGCCAAGAAAATTGTCTTCGGGCACGCCCGCCTCTCGGCCCGCGCCGCCGCGCACTTGGCCGTGATGGAGCAACACGGCATCGACCGAATCCTGAGCTTCGATGCAGGATTCGACGGCTTCCCCGGGATTACGCGGCTGTCGTAGCACGCCCCGACTCAACAATACAATCTCCGCGGGTTGCAGCCCCTGCACCGGCCAGCTATCCTTCTCCCTTATGTCCACGCTGGTCGAATGCGTTCCCAATTTTTCCGAAGGCCGCGACAAAGCCAAGGTTGACGCCATCGTCGACGCCATGAAGATGCCGGGCGTCTACCTGCTCGATCGCGAAATGGACTCGGACCACAACCGCTGCGTGATTACGCTGGTCGGCGAGCGCGAAGCCATTCAGGAAGCGGCCATTCGCGGCGTGGGCAAGGCGGCGGAACTGATCGACCTCAACGTCCATACCGGGGCGCATCCCCGCATGGGCGCGGCGGATGTCGTCCCGTTCATCCCCATCGATGGCGTTACCATCGAAGATTGCGTGGCCATGGCCAACCACGTCGGCCAGGAAATCTGGAAGCGCTTTCAAATTCCGGTGTATCTCTACGAGGCCGCCGCCCGGACTCCGGAACGCCAGGGCCTGGAAAATATCCGCCGCGGCCAGTTTGAAGGCATCCGCGCGGAGATCGCGACCAACCCGGCGCGCCGCCCGGATTTCGGCGAGCCCCGCGTGCATCCCACGGCGGGCGCGACGGTGGTGGGCGCGCGAAAATTCCTGATTGCCTACAACGTCTTTCTCAGCACGCCCGACGTCGACGTCGCCAAGAAGATTGCCAAAGCGGTGCGCTTCTCCAACGGCGGCATGCGCTTCGTGAAGGGCGCCGGATTCCTGGTGCGCGGTCTGGCCCAGGTCTCAATGAACCTGACCGACTTCGAGCAAACGCCCGTGCACCGCGTCTTTGAGATGGTCAAGCGCGAAGCCGGGCGTTATGGCGTCATGCCGGTGTCGAGCGAAATTGTCGGACTAGTTCCCAAGAGAGCCCTGGAGCAAGCCGCTGAATGGTTTCTGCAGGTCGAAAATTTTGATTCGTCACTGATCCTGGAGAACCGCCTGGCCTCGGTGATGGGCGGAAAGATGGCAGTGGGCGGCCTGCGCGCCGGAGTCGAGCCTTTCGTTGAGCAACTTGCGGCGCCGACGGCGACTCCTGGCGGCGGTAGCGCCTCGGCCGCGGCGGCAGCCATGGCCGCCGGTCTGGCCGTGATGGTCGCCTCCATGTCGCGAGGCAAGAAAGCGTATCTGCAGTACGAATCGCAATTGAGCGCCGCCATCGCCCGCCTCACGCCGCTGCGCGAGGAACTCAAAACCGCCGTCGACGCCGACGCCGAGTCCTACAACTCTGTGATGAAAGCGTACAAGCTGGCGAAGACCGCCGTGGATGAAAAATCCGGCGAGGCCCTCATCGAGGCCGCGCTGAAAGATGCAACTACCGTCCCGCTCGGCGTCGCCGAAAAAGCGTATGCCATCGCGCAGATCGCCAAATCACTCGAGCCCATCACCAATCCCAACATGAAGTCAGACTTGACCACAGCACTGGCTCTGGCAGGCGCGGCCATGACGGGCGCTCTGGCCAACGTGGCGATCAACCTGGACTCGCTGAAAGATCAGGCCTTTGCGACAGAAGTACGCCGCCGTACCGCAGCGCTCTCCTAGAAAAGGGAGCCCCCAAAAATCAAAACTGCGGCACAAAAATGATTGCCGAGTCCCCGAGTGGAAATTCCCGCTCCAGGGTTAACGCCTGTTGGTTGCGCCGTCCAGGCCGCACATTGCCGCCTCGTCCAGGGTGCTAAACATGAAGCGAACCGCGTCCGCGTACCTCTCGATCTTCCTGCTCTCAAGCGCCGCACTCCTGCTCAATCTGAACAGCTGCGGCGGCAATTCGACGACGAAGACTCCCCCGCCGCCAGGAAAAATCCAGCACGTGGTCATCATCTTTCAGGAGAACCGCACCCCCGACAATCTGTTTCACGATCCCGTACTGATGAACAACGGCGCGGACATTGCCACGACCGGCCTCGATTCCTCTGGCAACACAATCCCGCTCACGTCCACATCTCTGGGCGTCGACTACGACCTCAGCCACGCCCACTCCGCGTTCACAGCCATGTATGACAACGGCAAGATGGATGGCGCTAATAACATCCCCGTGATCTGCTCGGCCAGCGCGACCAACTGTCCGCCTCCGACGCCGCAGTATCTCTATGTGCAGGCTTCCGACGTGGGGCCGTATTTCCAGCTGGCGGAGCAGTACACGTTTGGCGATCGCATGTTTCAGACCAATCAGGGACCAAGTTTCCCCGCCCATCAATTCATTATTTCCGGAACATCCGCCCCCACCGCGACCAGCACCATGTTCGTCGCCGACAACGCGGGGGGCGTCCCCGGCGCGAGCAGCCACACCGGCTGCCTGTCGCCTCCCGCCGAATATGTGTACCTGATTGACGCCAACGGCATTGAAAACACCAAGATGTATCCCTGTTTGGATCACCCTACCCTCACCGACGAACTCAACACCAAGGGCATCACCTGGCGCTATTACACGCCGTCCGCCGGCTCCCTCTGGACCGGCCCAAATGCCATCCAGCACATGTGCGGACCCAACGTTCCGCCGCCCAACGCCACGTCCTGCGTAGGTTCGGATTGGACCAACAGCGTCGTCATTCCCGAGACCTCGGTCCTCACCGACATCACCAGCGGAAAGCTGGCGCAAGTGAGCTGGGTCATTCCTACGGGGACAAATTCTGACCACGCCGGAAACACCCTCACCACGGGGGGACCATCCTGGGTAGCTTCGATCGTAAATGCCATCGGCGCCAGCTCCTACTGGTCGAACACCGCCATCATCATCACCTGGGACGATTGGGGAGGCTGGTACGACCACGTGCCCCCGCCGAAGATCGTCAACGACGGCACCAGTTGGGGATCAGGCTACGTCTACGGCTTCCGCGTGCCGCTGATTGTGGTCTCGCCCTACGCCAAGACTGGATATATCTCGCACGTCAACCACGACTTCGGAAGCATCCTGAATCTGATTGAGGAGGCTTTCAGCCTGCCGTCCCTGGGCTACGCCGACGCCTACGCCGACGACCTCTCCGATTGCTTCGACTACAGCAAGACCCAGATCCCTTTCAAGACCATTGACGCACCTTTAAATGCGGCCCACTTTCTGAATGACAAGAGCCCGAGGACTGATCCGGATGACGACTAGGGCGTTGTTTTGAGTCCGGATTTTGAGTGTAGTCGCCTGTCTTCAGAAACTAACCCAAATCTAGTTTGGCTGCTTGGAACAAAACAGGTAAGCGGAGCCGTATTTTTCAACGTCGAAATGACCACGCTTGCTGTAGAAATCCTGCCATGCATCCGGCATTACATCGCAGATTTCCCCGCAGCCATGCCGTCGCGAGAGGCAGCTGAACTCAAAATGCCAAGCGCGTTGTCGTTCGTTTCCGGTCGCTGTAGGGGTCAGCGACGATTCCAGTTGAAAACCCAAGTCGTTTGCTCTGTCACCCATGACCACGTCATTGCGTTCGACCGAATATGAGTCTGACATGTGTGCTTGAACCGCTCGATATTCGGGGAGCGTCTTGCCTTCCTCGGCACCGAATCCACGCCACCGGCGGCCTGAGGTCCGGTACGTAACAAAGAATGAGTATTCCTGCACCGTGCCGTTTTGGATGTAGATCAGAGCGGTGCCGCCCCAGTCGGGAAGTCCGAGACGACGCAGAAACGGATGTCTCGATAGCAGCCTGTGGAATCGAGTATCGTCGCAAGCAATCGTGTATGTGCAGCTTTCAAAGTAACCGTCTTTGCAGTCCCGCGAGCCGTAGTGATTCTCGAAGGGCACCGACCCAAACTTCGTCGCGAGGGACTGGGCGACCCTGTAGTCCGATATACCCACCCTCAGTTGCTGGAGGTCGGCTGCAAGCATCTCGGCTCTCGCCGTGGCGTTTGCGTTCTGACGGTTAAGGAAAGCTGCTCCCCCAACCAATCCGAAGCTGGCAGCCCCAACGATCAACACGAGAAACAACAGAAGCCTTCGCATAAGCCTATTAGACACTGCAAGAATGACCTTTGACCATGAATCTGGGAGATCAGAGTCTCACAACGGACGTAACATCGCCATAGAACACCTTGACCCAATTCGCCACCCAGACTCCGCCCCGTCAATGGGCATGTACTTTTGTTCCATTCATCGGGATTGCAAGTAAAATAGAATGAAGCGATCTACTTACTAGAAGGGCTGATCGTGCATCCAACGAAAGGTGCACACGCAACCCTAACCGATTTCCGATTCGAGGCGTTATGAAACTGTTCAAGATTTGCCTGGCTTCTGTACTTCTGGTGAGCATGGCCTATGCCATGCCATTGAATTCCTCCGCCCGCGCATGCGTTCCCGGCGATCTGCTGCAATTGATCTCGGTGGACTACCGCGCTCTTAAAGATTCGCCCACCGCGATGGCTCTGAAGCAACAACTGATGCCCGACAACATCAAGCAGTTTGAGGCCGCCCTCAAGGCCATCGGCCTCGATCCCGAGAAAGATGTCGACACCCTGGCGTTCGCCTCCTTCCACGCCGGCAAGCAAGGGGTTAAGACTATCGGCGTCGCAGCCGGTCCGTTCAACATGAAAGCCGTGCTCAAGAAAATGAAGCTGCAGAAGTTCGTGCCCAAGAAATACGGCACGGCAGAGATTTATCCCATGGACGGCGGCTTCGTCATGAGCTTCCTGGATGACAGCACGCTGCTGTTCGGCGACCCCACGTCGATCCGCGTGGCCCTCGACACCAAAGACGGCCAGGTTCTAAGCGTGGATACCAATGGCACCATGGCCGACATGATGTCGAGTGTGGATTCCGCGCCGGTGTGGAGCATTCTCGACCAGCAAGGCACGCAGAATGCGATGCACTCCGCCCTGGGCGACGCCGCCAAGTTTGCCGACTACGACACCCTCAAGAAACGTCTGCTGGGCTCGCGCTACACCATGGATTTCAACAGCGGCGTGAACTTTGATCTCACCGTGGTCACCTCCGACTCCTCGACCGCAGGCATGCTATCGGCGGGAGTCAAGTTGGGCATCACAGCCAAGAAGATGACCGCCACGCCCGCCGAAAAAATCGCCGTGGAAAATACCACCGTCGACTCCGACGGCTCCAACGTGGCCGTCCACTTCAAAGCCAACGACCAGCAGTTCCAATCGCTGATGCACTCGGACCTCTTCGCGGCGGTCACGCACTAGTTCGCGCCCCTGCCCGCCCTGTCATCCTGAGCGGAGTGGGTGCTTCGCGAAAGCGAAGCACCCACGAAGTCGAAGGATCTCTATCTCTACGTCTACTGCCGGGCGCCCGATGTCTCGCCTCTTTCCGAGACATCGGGATTTTCGGAGCTGCGAGACATCGGGATTTTCTGAGCGCAGCCGAGTAATTCTCCTGTTTACTTCCTCGCGCGTTTTGCCCGCGCCCAACCTTCCTTCACCACCTGCCGCGCCCGCCCCACCGCCAGCGCCTCCTCGGGAACATTGTCGGTGATACACGACGCCGCCCCCACATACGCTCCCTTACCCACGCGCACCGGTGCAACCAGCGTACTGTCGCTGCCGATGAATACTCCATCTTCGATGATGGTCGCGTGTTTGTGCACGCCGTCGTAGTTGCAGGTGATGGTCCCCGCGCCGATGTTCACGCCCGCCCCAATCTCCGCATCGCCCAAATACGTCAGATGATTCGCCTTCGACCCCTTGCCCAGCTTGATTTTTTTAGTCTCGACAAAATTTCCCACGTGCGCGCCTTCCCCGATCTCGCTGCCTGGCCGCAGGTGCGAATAAGGTCCTACCACCGCCCCCGCGCCGATCCGCGCTTCGTCCATGATGCTCCCCGGCCGGACCAGCACTCCGTCGCCAATTTTGGAATTGAGAATCACAGAGTACGACCGCACCCGGCAGCCCCCGCCGATCTTCGTGTTGCCCAGCAACTGTACGTAGGGCTCGATCACCGTGTCCGCCGCGATCTCGACATCGGCATCGATCACGCAAGTCGCCGGATAAAAAATCGTTACGCCGTCGTCCATTAACTGCCGGCACTTCCCCAGCCGCATCGCCTGGTCGATATCGGCCAGCTCAGCCCGCGTATTTCCGCCCAGCACTTCACTGGAATTTTCCGTCTTCCACGCCACCACGCGCTGCCCTACTTTCCGCAACACCCCCGCCATGTCGGTCAGGTAATACTCATGGTGCGCATTGGCTGTCGAAAGCTTGCCGATGTTCCCGTAAAGTTCCTTCACGGCAAACACGTAGAACCCGGAATTGATCTCGCGAATCTTTTTCTGTGCTGGACTGGCCGCCTTCTCTTCGACGATCGCCAACACCTCCGCACTGCCGCCTTTCTTCCGCAACACGCGGCCATACCCGGTCGGATTTTCCAGATCGGCAGTCAGCAACGTCATGGCGGCCCGCTCGTCCAGATGAAAATTGAGCAGGCGCGCAATCGTCTGCGGCGTGATCAGCGGAGCATCTCCCGAGAGCACGATCACGTGGTCGTATCCAGTCGCATTCTCGCCAACCAGCGCCTCGCGCGCCACCATCAGCGCGTGGCCCGTTCCCCGCTGCTCGGCCTGCAGCACAAAATTGACGCCAGTCTGCGCCATCGCCGCGCGCACCCGGTCGGCCTCATGCCCGATGATGGCGTACACGTCCTGCGCCGGCACCACGCGCACCGCAGCTCGGATTACGTGCTCCAGCAGAGGCTTCCCTCCGACTTCATGTAACACTTTAGGAAGTTGCGATTTCAGCCTGGTGCCCTTGCCCGCCGCCATGATGGCCACGGCCACTCGCGGGGCGGAGGAATCGGCTTGAAAAGATGGGGCCTGCGCAGACCCTGGCGAGACAGAAGAACTGCCTTTCGATTTCTTCATTTGCCCCAATATACCGCGCCCCGAAAGCAATGGCGAATTCACGAAACGGCTCAACGTAGGGGCGGACGAATTCGTCCGCCCGAACCCGCGCTACAGCCCCAGCCCGCCGTCCACCACCAGAATCTGACCGGTGATGAACTGCGGCGCAGTCGCGAAGAACAGCACCGCCCTGGCGATCTCATCCCCGCGACCATTGCGCCGCATGGGCGTTTGTTTTGCCATACGCCGCATAAATGCTGCCGCCGATTTCTCTCCGAGATCGATCATCCCCGGAGCCACAGCGTTCACGGCGATCTCCGGCGCCAGCGCCTTCGCCATGACTTTGGTCAGCATGTGCAGCGCCGCCTTTGACGAGCAATAGTGCGCGTGCGTCGCCCACGGCCGCAGCCCACCCAGTGATCCCATATTGATGATCTTTGTCTCGACGGCCCCCTGCCCCTTCCCGCGCCTTCGCCGCAACCACTTCAGGGCCTCGCGCGAGACCAAGAACGGCCCGCGCGTGTTCGATGCGAAAATCGCGTCCCATTGCCGCACCGTCAGCTTCTCGAATTCCGCCGTCTCGTAGTTCGCCGCGTTGTTGACCAGAATGTCGATGCGCCCCAGTTCGCGCCCCACATCTTCCATCATCGCGCGAACGCTGGCCTCATCGGTCACGTCGCAACGCAGCGCGAATGCGCGCACGCCGAACCCGGACAGGTCCACGACCGTTTCCTGGGCCTCGCGTGCTGATTTCCTGAAAGTGATGGCAACGTCAGCGCCCGCCTGCGCCAGAGCGAGCGCCGAGGCCCGTCCCAACCGCCGCGCCGCCCCGGTGACCAGCGCAGTTTTCCCGCGAAGAGGTTTTGCCTGAAGGTCTTCCCTGTGGTCTTGCATGAAGGGATTTTACCGCGTGGCGTTCAGGACCGGCGCTCGTGTGTCCGTCTCAGTATTGGACCAGCTTCGGAAATGCCGCTGGAAAACTCCTTTTCCCCGCGCTAGAATCTCCCCGCATGCCCGAGCCGCGCAGCGTCGTGGTCTATTCCCGCAAGGGATGCCATCTGTGCGAAGTGGTGAAAGAGAGCCTGTCCAAGCTATCACGCCGTGGCGGCTTCACCTGGCAGGAAGTCGATGTAGACGCCGACTCCGACCTGCGCCGCCAGTACAACGACGAAGTCCCCGTCGTCTTCATCGACGGCCGCAAAGCCTTCAAATACCGCATGGACGAACAGGAATTCCTGCGCAAGCTGGCCAGCTAACACCCCTCAGTGAAGAACGCCTTTAGTAGCGCCGGCATCCTGCCGGCTGTCGCGGGGGCGTCTCGCCCGCGCAGCGTTCATCTCCTCCGCTTTCCGCTACAATCTCTCCCGGCATGTTGCGCACCCAACTCTACGCGGATCCCCACAACCTTTTTCTGCACGACATCGTGCTCGACTCCTGCCGCCGCAACGCGCTGAAGACGGCGCTGGTCGACGCTTCGTGCAGCCGCCGTCTGACCTATGCCGAATACGGAGACACGGTCGAATCCATCGCCCGCGGGCTGATTGCCGCCGGCCTCAAGCCCGGCGAAGTTGTCGCCATTTTTTTGCCTAACTCCTGGGAGTTCTGCACCGCGTTTCACGCCATCCAACTCGCCGGAGCGATTCCGACCCTGCTCAACCCAACCTTCCGCGAGCGCGAAGTCCGCTATCAACTGGAAAATTCGGGCGCCGTGATTCTGATCACCGACGGCGTAAACATCGAAGGCATCAATCTCGCAGGCCTAACCAACGTTCGCCGTGTCTACACCACGCGCCAGCCCGCGCCGGGCACCGAGCCTTTCGCCAACCTGCTCAATCCGGTGACTGCGACGTATCCCAAGCCGGATCAGCCTTCCGAAGAAAAGCTGGCCGCCCTTCCCTACTCCAGCGGCACCACCGGACTGCCCAAGGGAGTAATGCTCTCGCATTACAACCTCGTCGCCAACGTGTATCAACTGCTCGGACCGAATGGCACGGCGCTCAATTCCTCCGACAACATTCTCTGCTGCCTTCCCCTCTACCACATCTACGGTCTGAACGTAGTTTTGAATCCATCGTTAATTCTGGGCGCGAAGCTCGTCCTGGTGCCGCGCTTTCACCCTGAAACTTTTTCCAAACGTCTGGTCGAAGAAGCGATCACCATGATGCCGCTGGTCCCGCCCGCCCTGAACGCGCTCTGCCAGGTCGCCGAGGCGGGACAGTTTCCGCGCGATCATCAAGTGCATTGGGTGAAATCCGGAGCGGCCCCGCTTGCTCCCGAGCTGGCGCGCCGCTTCACGGCTCTCACCGGAATTCCGGTGTGTCAGGGATACGGCATGACCGAGGCCTCGCCCGTCACTCACGTCGGCTTTCTCGAGCCGGAACTGTACCACCCCGATTCCATCGGCCACCCACTCGCTCAAACCGACTGCCGTGTGCTCGCGCAACCAGATCTCGATCCCACCGACACTCCCGACCAAGTCACCGAAGCGCCCTCCGGCCAGCCCGGCGAACTCGTCATGCGCGGACCACAATTCATGCTCGGCTATTGGAATGAGCCGCAAGCCACGGCCGCCGTGCTGCGCGACGGCTGGTACTGGTCAGGCGACATCGTCACCCGCGACCGCGAGGGCTTCTACCGCGTCGTGGACCGGCGCAAGGAGATGATCAAGTACAAAGGCTTCGCGATTGCGCCCGCGGAAGTCGAAGCCGTTTTGCTCGAGCATCCCGCGGTGAAAGAATGTGGCGTAGTCGGCAGGCGCGACGACGAAGCCGGAGAAATCCCGGTCGCCTTCGTCGCCCTGCGCGACGGATTCGTCGACAGCCGCAAACTCGGAGACGAACTCTGCGGCTTCGTTGCCGACCGCCTCACGCATTACAAACAGCCGCGCCAGGTACACTTCGTCGACTCCGTCCCCAAGACGGCGTCGGGTAAAATCTTGCGCCGCGAGCTCAGAAGGTCCCTCGGCTGAGCGGGATACAGCAAAATACTGAGCCCTGGCTCTAGCGTAAGAAGTGACACCGTTTTGACACGGTGCTGACAACTCCATCCAGCCCTACCCACACACTGGCCTCGACTACGGGCGACGGTAGTTTTCATCCACCGCCCGCCGACCCAAATGCCCCGCCCTGCAAGTCGTTTCGCAGGATCGATACAAGGAACGAATCACATCGAACTCGATTTGACACTACCCAGGAGGATAGCCATGAATTTGTCGCAACTGAAAATCTGGGCCTGCGCAGCCGCGCTCATCGCCGCCAGCGCACTCTCAGCCCAGGCCCAGGGAAACGCCTTCAATACGCCCGGAAACATCCTCATCTCCGACCAGTACAACAATCGCCTGATCGAAGTGAATCCCAACACCAACGAAGTTGTATGGACGTTCGGGGACGGATCGAGTATCGCCGGACCTACGTCGGTGGTCGGGGTCAATGACGCGCAACGCATTGGATCGATCACCCTGGTCGCCGGCACCGGCGTGCCCGCAGGAGCCGAGCCGACGTGCCCCAACGGCTGCCCCGACAACCGCGTCATGCTGGTCGATCCCAACGGCAAGATCCTCTGGCAATACGGCCAGGCCGGAGTCACCGGGTCGGGTCCCAATCAGCTCAATACTCCAGTGCAGAATACCTGGCTGCCCAACCACCACATCCTGATCACCGATCAGGGCAACATGCGCATCATTGAAGTCAACCACGGGAAACAGATCGTCTGGCAGTACGGCCAAA
>Ga0210400_10002696_pt1 | contig 16197 bp, 15 predicted proteins | sample IncBWH26MmetaG_FD_155456 | JGI IMG/M metagenome (GOLD analysis project Ga0210400, IMG submission 155456) | Forest soil microbial communities from Barre Woods Harvard Forest LTER site, Petersham, Massachusetts, United States - Inc-BW-H-26-M | ecosystem: Environmental > Terrestrial > Soil >... | reverse complement strand
TTACCGGAGAAGTGGAATGCTTTTATGAAGCTGTGGCGACGAGCAAAGCGAGGCGCTCTACGAACGGTTGGGGGTATTGTTCATGAAACGCTATGTTGCGACTGACGGCGATTTCTTCATTCGTCGTTACGGAATCCGCATAGAACCCTGATGACACCACTCCTTATGACTTCGTGATCGTCCGCAATCAAGACTCGCATCGGTCCCCCAGGATGCCGATCCAAAACGCACTGCTACATTAGTTATGGGTATCGAGAGAGAAGAAAAATATAGGGGTGCCAGCATTGCGATAGTGGCGGCACGCGACGCTGGAACAAACCCGTTGCGAACGGGCAACATTTTCGGTGCTGGTCTGCCGAGCTTAACACGCTGCCCTGGACGTGAGACGATATCCGCCCGGAGGATTCATGGATATCTTGGCGGCATTGAAACAGGAAGAAGCGAAGTGGGAGAAGGAGGTGAGTGCTGCGCAGCAACAGTTGGACTCGGTGCGAGCGGCAATGAAGCTCTTAGGTGGTATGAATAGCAGTGGTAAAGCGACTGGCAGTGGCAGCGCCAAAACGACTGGCAGTAGCATTGGTAAAACGATTGGCGGGAAAAAACGAGTGATGTCTGCCGCTGCGAGAGCGAGGATTTCGAAGGCAACAAAAGAGCGATGGGCAAAGTTTAGAGCAGCGAAGGCGAAGGGGAAACAATAAGACCTAAATTTTGCACAGCCTGTACAGATTTGCACAGGGATTCAGCGAGAATTAGATTGACGACGCGGACGAGAGGGATTATCTTTCGCGCCAGATTGAACCGGGAAGCTTAAAAACTTTACGGCTCAGTTTAAGAGGGCGCATTGGCCTTAGCGGCTGATGCGCCTTCAATCTTTTGCGGCCTAACCCTCCAATTCCTGACTCAGTCTGCTTGACGAGGCTCGGCTCCCCGTACAGATAATTCTAGATCCGGGGCATGGACAACGTGCAATAGGCAACAGAATTCACAACCTTATGCCCGTATCCTCGACATCATCCGCGAGTAAATGATGGAGTCACTTTTGCCCGTCCGGTTCGTTGAAGCGATCCGCCGCGAATTCAATCCTGCCAGTAGAGTCCAAAAACAGGAGAACGAAACAATGAAACTCAGACTTAGAATTCTGCTCGTTCTCGGCGGCTTGTTGTTATTCGCAGGCGGGCTGTGGGCCCCACGATTTCACCAGAAAAATACCCTTATTGCTCCAACACGCGAAGGGACCCGGTTCGCTGCTCCGAGTTCGCCCTGGACCGAAGTCCAGGTATGATAGGCCGCTGAAAAACCGGGAGGTCGCCATGCCCCTGCCGACGCTCAGCGCCGATCAGGTCGAGTGGGTAGCTCAGCAAGTCGTAGGGTACATCGGACAGCAGTGTCAAACCTATCGACCCGGCGCTGCACCTCTCACCGTCAGCCAGAAGACCGTCATGCGACCCTTTTTCCCCGACAGTGCTCTCAATTCGGCGCGACTTGTAGTCCTTGCCGGGCAGCGGGTCAATAATCCACGGTTTTACGGCGAACTCATCCAGATGGGGTTCGCACCTGCTGATCTGCCGGACTTCGCGCACATGGTCGCAATCACGTTCGTGGACACGGTGGTCTCGCACGAGACGTTCACAGACAGGCTCCTGTTCCACGAACTCGTCCACGTCGTCCAGTACGCAAAGCTGGGCTTACCAGAGTTCGCAGCCAAGTACGTGAAGGGATTCCTTTCCACGAACTCGTCCACGTCGTCCAGTACGCAAAGCTGGGCTTACCAGAGTTCGCAGCCAAGTACGTGAAGGGATTCCTACGCGGCGGCTCCTATGTGGCTATACCTCTGGAGATGAATGCGTACGAACTGGACGCTCGGTTTGCGGCAGAGCCAGCGCAGCCTTTCTCCGTAGCGAATGATGTTCAGGCGTGGCTTGATGGAGGCAGGTTCTAGACTGTGGGCGTAGGGCGCTCACGCTTGTCCGAGATCGAAATCAGCCCGAAGTCAGGCCCGATACTTGCTGTGTAGAATGCTCATCATGCGCAAGGAACCCAAACCTTGCCGGAAATTCAGGAACGTGCCTGTAGACGTGTTCCTTCGGCACATCAACGAAACAAAGTGCCCGAAATGCACGGCGCTCCTACGATACCTTGAAAGAGAATCCTACTTAACTCAAGCCTTGTGGCAGCACAGGAATTGACGGGTTCGAGCCTGCAATATGGACACAACCAATCGTGGCACTCGGAGAGGATTTCATTTCACTTTTCAGCGGCGAGTATGAGCAATAACCCATTGGTCAGCCTGATGCTCGGCTTCTGCAATTTGCGCGGAATTCATTTTGGGGCCTTAGCCAGTCAAGTGCCTGCTGACAGTCAACTTCTCCGGTAAGCCGGCTAACCAGGAGGTGATCGGTTGCTGTTCGCCGCCGAAAACCCGGAAGGGAACATGAGTGAATTGGGGAGGGTTCAGCTCCTCCACAGCCACCAAGCTGTTTGTCCCACCTGAAGCGCTGAGTGCCGGCGGTGCTCCCCCCGTCAGTCTGCACAAGCGGAAGGTAGCGAGTGACGCCGAAATTAGCGCTGACCCCATCCACAGTGAAATAGTTGGCATCGGCGCGTTGCTGACGCAAACCCAAAAACTTACCGTCCTAGTACGAACACAAGCGCCCTGCTACAATTTGTCCACAAGTTGTCAAACTTCCGGTTCTAAGGTTTCAACGTCGACCCTGGGGTCCGCCTGAAATCCGTTCACTCTTCGTTTGCGACGACTCGACGAATTCTAACCAAGCGACCTCCGAGCGGAAGGGGAGGGGAAGATGCTCGAATTCCTAACAAAACTGTTCTCGTCCGATTTCATGGGACACGGGTACTGCTATCTCTGGCAGGTGGGGATCGTCTGGCTGCATGTGATCTCGGACACCATGATCGCGCTGTCTTACTATGTGATCCCATTTGCGCTGGTCTATTTTGTGCGAAAGCGGCGCGACCTCCCCTTTCACTGGATGTTTTTAATGTTCGGTATATTCATATTCGGCTGCGGAACCACGCATCTGATGGAAGTCTGGACGGTCTGGCACGGCACCTACCGACTGGCTGGTGTGATCAAAGCCATTACCGCGGCGTCCTCCGTGGCCACGGCGGCGTTGTTTGTGCACCTTCTACCGGAAGCCGTAGCCCTCCCGAGTCCGGCTCAACTGCGCGCCGCCAATGAGGAGCTCGAAAGGGAAATCCGGGAGCGGCGCCGTGTGGAACTGGCGCTCCACAAGGCTTACGACGAAGTGGAAAACATGGTGCGGGCACGCACTGCCGAACTTGCCAGAACCAACGAGCAGCTGCAAGCCGAGGTCGTGGAGCGCAAGCGGGCCGAAGAAAAGCTGCGCCGGAGCGAACAAAAATTCCGCGGTTTACTGGAATCGGCGCCCGATGCGGTTGCGGTCGTGAATCATGAGGGCACAATTGTTTTGGTCAATGCGCAACTGGAGAAGATGTTTGGCTATCAACGACGAGAGGTGTTGGGGAACGAAATCGAAGTGTTGGTGCCGGAGCGGTTCAGGAGTAAGCATCCGGAACACCGCTCGGCTTTTGTTGCCGACCCTCGCGCGCGGCCGATGGGATCCCGGTTGGAACTATGCGGCCTGAATAAAGATGGGCATGAGTTTCCGGTGGAGATCAGCCTCAGCCCGCTGGAGACCGAGGAGGGCGTGCTGATTTCCAGCGCCATTCGCGATATCACGGACCGCAAGCAGGCCGAAGAGGCGTTGCGCCAAACGCAGGCCGATCTCGCACACATCAGTCGAGTGACCACCATGGGCGAGTTGACGGCATCGTTGGCGCACGAGATCAAGCAGCCGATCGGCGCCGCAGTGATAAACGCTAAAACGTGCTTGCGATGGCTTGATCGCGATAGCCCCGACTTGGCAGCGGCAAGCGAAGCAGCGTCGAGACTCGTTAAAGACGTGACGCGCGCAGCTGACGTCATCAGCAGAATTAGCCTATTTTTCAAGAAGGGCGCGCTGCAGCGTGAGCTGGTTGATGTAAATGAGCTGATTCGAGAGATGATTGTCCTGCTGCGCAGTGAGGCGAACCGCTACTCGATCTCCATCCGCGCTGAACTTGCTGAGCATCTTCCCAAGGTCATGGCAGACCGTGTGCAACTGCAGCAGGTGTTCATGAATCTCATGCTCAACGGCATTGATGCCATGAAGGAAACGGCTGGAGAAGGCAAGCTTACCATCAAGTCGGAAGCCGGCGACGGTCAACTGCTGATCTCGATCAGCGATACCGGCGTGGGCCTGCCCAAGGAAAAAACGGAGCAGATCTTTAATGCGTTCTTTACCACCAAGCCCCAAGGCAGTGGCATGGGGTTATCAATTAGCCGTTCCATTATCGTGTCGTACCGTGGCCGTTTATGGGCGACGGCTAACTCCGGACGGGGCGCGACGTTTTACTTCACCTTGCCCGCCGCCACGGTCGCGGCTCAGATATAACCTCCACCCCATCGCGGAAATGCCAATTCTGTAGCCTCTGCCGCTGATCATGGGCGAGTGACGGGCAACCCGAAAGCAATCCTCAACTCCTGATAAACGCGCTAATCGGAGAAGTGAAGTTTTACTTCACATCTCCGGTAAGCGGACTTCCATGATAGGTCTTTGTCAAGAGGGTAGCCCGGTTACGTCGTTTAACAGGAGGGTAACAACCTACCCATCTCTATGCAAGCGCGAGCTTTACTCTCGGTAACAGTATCAGACGGCCTGAGACTTCTATTTAGGGTGCCGAGGAATGGATAGTATTGGTCATTATTTTTGTTTTTAGCGTTTACGAGCACCTGCTGTTCCTCCAGTAGCCCCTGTTCCTCCACCACTTCCACTTCCTCCTCGCTGCGACTGCATCCGCATATTGCGGCGGGTTCCTTCGCATCGAAATGTTTGCCTAGGGTGCATCACGTCGAGGTTGATTGAGTGATTTGGGGTGTCCTGTAGACGGACGGCCACTTTGGTCTTCCGTTGGCGCTCTGCGTTTAGAACACTCAAACCTCTCATCCTTTAGACAAATACGGCCGTACACGAATGAAGGCTGCCTAGCCACCTCATTCAAAACCAACCGCGGTAATCCCTAAATTTTGCGTTACCTGCGTTTCTCGAAGGAGGATGTCATGGTGAGGCGATCGATATGGGCGGCACTTGCAGTGTTCTGCCTCGTCTGCGGCCTTAAGACGTCAACGACGTTGGCGCAGGCCGTCTATGGAAACATTCTGGGGACTGTGACGGACCCGCAGGGTAGCGCGGTGGCGGGGGCTAAAGTCACGGTGACTTCGACCACTAAGGGCACCACCGACGAAACCACTACGAATGAAAGCGGAAACTATACCGTCACTCACCTAATTCCGGACACGTACAAGATTCGGATTGAAGCGCCAGGCTTCAAAGCGACGGACATTCCCATCGTGCAAGTGTCCGCGGACACCGGCGCTCACGTGGATGCGACGTTGCAGGTGGGCGAAGTAACGCAATCAGTGGAGGTTACCGGCGAAGTCCCGCAGCTCAAGACCGACCGCTCCGACGTGGCGATTGAATTCAATGAAAAGTATGTGGAAGACCTGCCGATCTTAAATAGGAATTTCACTAGCTTTGAGTTGCTCTCGCCCGGCACGCAGAAGTTGGTGGGCTGGAGCCACGCGGCAACGGAAAACCCGCAGGGCAGCCAACAGATTTTCGTGGACGGCCAGCACTTTAGTGGAACGGCATTCCAGTTAGATGGCACCGACAATCAGGATCCGATCCTGGGAATCATCGTGGTGAACCCGAACTTGGACGCCATTCAAGAAACGAAGGTGGCCTTGCAGAACTATGACGCCGAATTTGGCAAGGCCGTGGCCGGGTTGGTCACCGTGCAGACAAAGTCTGGAACCAATGAATTGCACGGCAGCGCATTCTTCGACCATCGAGGCGACGGGCAGCAGGCGCGCGATCCCTTTACGCAGCCTGCCAGCGTGCCGCTGCCGCTCTTCAGCTATAAGGATTTTGGAGCGGCGGCGGGCTGGCGGATCATTAAGGACAAGCTGTTTGTCTTCGGAGACTATCAGGGGATTCGGGAGACCAGCGGCCTGTCGCAGTTGCAAACGATTCCGACCGCGCAAGTGCAGAGCACGTGCAATCCGTCGAAAAATCCGACGAGCGCGACGCCGGGCTTTTGCGATTTGAGCCAGTACCTGGGGCAGGTGTCTGGCGGGGGCCAAGTCTATAATCCGAATACCGGAAACCCGCTGGACGGGACCGGCCGGACAGCCTTTCCTGGGAACATGATTCCGATCAGTATGATCTCTCCGCAAGCGGCTGCGATTCTGGCAGCGTTTCCGGCGCCAACGAACGGCGCAGTGGCGAACAACTTCGTAGGGTCCGGCTCCGGGAACTTCAACCAGAATGCTTTCGATGTCCGGATCGACTACAACGCGCCGCATGCCTTCCAGGTCTTCGGCCGTTTCAGCCTGGATTATTTTAACCTCGCGGGAACGGGAAGCCTTGGGGCTCTCGGCGGAGTGGGATTTGGGCCGGGCGGACTGAATGGCCAATCGACGGTACACAATTACAGTCTGGCGGCTGGCTTCAACAAGGCCATCGGCACGACTCTATTGACCGACTTTCGGTTCGGATACTTCAAGTATAACCCCATAACGGCGTATTCGGACGCCAACACCAATGGGGCGACCGCGTTCGGCATCCCCGGGTTGAATCTTGGCACGCCTATAACGGGCGGTTTGCCTTCGCTTCAGGCGACAATCAATGGTAATAACCCCAACAATCCGCAGTCCATTACAGAGGAACAAGGGCTGCCGAACTTCGGAGACGGCTTGAACATCGGCCGGTGCAACTGCCCGCTTATTGAAAGCGAACAACAGTTTCAATTCGTGAACAACTGGACGAAGATCAAAGGCAATCACCAGATCAAGTTTGGAGCGGACATTCGCTACGCAATGAATTTGCGCGTGCCCAGCGATGCAAACCGCACGGGACAGTTGAATTTCGACCAAAACGGCACTTCGTTAGCGAGCAATGGAGGCGTGGCACTCGCCACGTTTCTCCTTGGCGACGTCAACTCGTTCAGTCGGTTCGTCAGCACCAGTTTCGATGCGGCAGAGCGGCAAAAGCGCTGGTTCTTCTATGGCCAAGATATTTGGCGTGTCACTCCGAAATTCACTTTGAACTATGGTCTGCGCTGGGAGATTTACGACCCAGAGTATGTCAACGCGAAGGGCAATGGAGGCTTTGCGAACCTCACGCAGGGCGTCATCAGAGTAGCAGGGTTTGGGGGCGTGGGCTCGAACGGCAACATCGACAACACATACAAGGCGTTCGCCCCACGGATCGGGATCGCCTACCAGTTGAATACAAAGACCGTGGTGCGCCTGGGCTACGGCCGCAGCTTCGACATCGGCGTGTTCGGATCGAATTTCGGCCACGTCGTGACGCAGAACCTGCCGGTTCTGGCGAACCAGCAGATTCAGGATACGAATATCAATTCGGCCGCAACGAACAATCTCAGTCCAGTCTTCACGCTGGCGCAAGGGCCGCCCGCCTTCAATTTCGGGCCGATCCTGTCTTCTATCTCAGCGGCGGGTACTTTGCCGCTGTTGGGTCCAAGCGGGACTTCCAGTTCGAGAATCCGGCCGACGATTCAGCGGTTGCCGACCCTGGACGCCTGGAACGCGACCGTTCAAAGGCAGGTCACGCCGACGATGTCCGTGGAAGTGGCCTACATTGGAAACAAGGGGACGCACACGTTCAACACCGATGGACCATCCTATAACCCGAACGCACCCGCCGCAGGGAGTGGCACGAACGCTGTTGTATGCCCGACCCCGACCACGTGTGCGCCGGGCGGGTTCGTTCCGTCCGTGCCGCAAGCCAACCGCCGTCGGTTCTTCCTCAACGGCGCACCGGCATTCACCTACCCCGGATTCACCACCGCGACTGGCGCGCCGCTGACCTGCTGCGCGGTGGACTTGACGTATTTTGGTAACGACGCCAGCAGCAACTATAACGCTCTGCAGGTGAAGGTCGAGAGGCGATTCAGCCAGGGCTTGCAGTTCCTTGGGCATTACACCTACGCGCACTCGAATACATACAACAGCAACTATTACGCGGTTGATCCCGCGATCGCGTACGGCCCCGACCAGTACAGCCGCAGACACGTCTTCGTGGTCAGCACGGTGTATGAGTTGCCGTTTGGCAGGGGCAAGATGTTTATGAGTGGTATCAATCGGGCGAAGGACTTGCTGGTTGGCGGTTGGGAGATTACCAACACGCTGAACTGGAGCAGCGGCCTACCGTGGACTCCGAGCATCGGCGAATGCGGACAGATCGAGGATACTGGACCTTGCCGCCCGAACCTCGTCCCCGGCCAATCGTTCAGCGTGGGTCCGCGGAAGATCAACGGCGTGTGGTCCGACTTCGCGCCGGTGGCGCCGCTGACATACAACCTCAGCCCCGCTAATGCGGGTATGGACACTTGTACTATGGCGCGCCCCGTGTCGGGAGCGTTTGCGCTACCGGCTTGCGGGGCGATCGGTAACGTGGGGATTAACAGCTTCTTCGGACCGCGAGCCTTTTTTGATGACCTTTCGGTCGGGAAGACCTTTACGATTACGGAACGCGTCAAGGCGCAATTCCGATTCGATGCGTTCAACGTGTTCAATCACCCGGTGTTGGGTTTCAACTCGAATCAGGGCAACACCTGTATCGATTGCGGTGGCAATGCCGGACAGATCACGGACATCGAAGCCGACGCGTCGCCGGGATCGCCGACCGGAATGCGGCAACTGCAGTTTGGCGTGAGATTTACCTTCTGACAGCCAAAACACCCCAAAACGAAAAGGGAGCCCTTGCGCGGGCTCCCTTTTTTGTTGATTTTTTCCAGTTAGACAACGTGTGGGGCAATCGCCAGCAACACGCGACAGATCTTGAACTACTGAACTGAACAGCGGCAATTACTGCGCGCACCTCGGAGGCGTTGCGTTCAGTTCAACCATTTGCTTTTTAGCGGGGCCGAGGTCGGAATTGAATTGAAGGACGCGCAGCGTGTATCTGCGTGCCACATCATACTGCGCTGTAGCGCAAAACGCGCGTGCCAGGTTCATGCCGATTTCGCTCCTTCCAGGAGCACGCTCAAAGGCGGACTGCCACAGCCTGACAGCTTCTGCCAGATGGCCTCGCTTTGCCTCAATGACACCCAGATTTGTCGCAGCATCGATCAGGCTTGCATCGCGCTCTAAGGCCCTGCGATAAAACTCGCGTGCTTGATCATCTTCGCCGCGCTTCTGTTCCAGATATCCCAGCGAAGACAGGAGCGCGGGATCGTCGGGAGATTGCGCCAGTGCCGCTCGCAGTACCCGCTCACCCTCCTGCCGCATAGAGCTCGTTCCACCCTCCATAACCGACTGCCACGCCAGCGCCAGATCGCGCAAATCAAGCCCCACCCCTTCGGAAGCAGGAAACGGAACCAACCGAGCTGCCGGCGTAGACGGCACCTGCTGACTAACTTCCCCGCTCGGCCGCCGCAGAATCCTATGATCGGTAACCTCCGTATGGGCAACGTCCGTGCTAAGAGATGCTGGCATGTGACACGCGGTGCAGTCTGGCTGCTCCTTATGATGCTTAGTCGCGAACGCGTTACTGTGGCAAGCGATGCATCTCCCCCGGTAGAACGCGACGCGCCTCTCCGGCGTGATCGTTTGGTGCGGATCGTGGCAACTCGTGCAAGCCATCGCATCGCCCGCTTTCTGCTTGCACACGCTCTGCGCCAGCGCCTCGAACTGGCTGGTTGCCCGCAATCCACCAGGCCGCGGAGTTCCTGAGAATACGAAATAACGAACGTACTTCGAAAGGTCATCGCCTGCCTTGTATTCGTATAGGCGCCTGCCTGCTCGTTCGATGGCTGCGTTGCCTTCAAGATGGCACTGCATACAAACTTGATCGCGAAGCTTCGGCGTAAGTTTCGCCGGATTGACAATCGCTCCGCCATTTACGTGCGCAGCGCCAGGTCCGTGGCAGCGTTCGCAGGTGACTCCGGAATACGCAAAAGGTGGTGAGGGGTATCGGTTTTCGCTCCCACCGATAGGCGGCTCAACGCCGCTCACATGGCAGTCCAGACAGCTTGTGGCCACTGGCAGGTTCATTGGAATCTGTCGGGCGTTCCCGTATGTCGGCGCCATATCCCACATGTGACGGTCCGCATACCAGTTCACCGGCGATTCGAAAAGAAAGCCGTCGACGGAGAACAGGTATGTTCGTCCGCGGCGCCCTTGCCCTACGTAGTACAGCAGCTCGCGCTTCCCTTGAACGACCGCATCGCCAGGCCTCTCGAAGCTCAGCCAGACCTTCCCTGCGTCGCTGTAAATACGATAGTTCACTCCCGATCGCTTGTGCGCGAAATCAGCCGCGACCAGAGCTTCCGCCGCAGGCCCGCTGGCGTGCGCCATTGCCGAGCGCAAGTACGACTGGTAAATGTCGACGTGGCACTTTGCGCACGCTTCATTCCCGGTGTAACCGTCAATATGAGACTTAGGTGGGGAGACTTCCCCGGACCTGCGCCCCTCTGTCGCTGCTTTGAAATGCATCAATCCAAAAACAGTACTTGCCGTCAAGATCGCAAGACGGATTTGAGCCCTTTGGAGCAATCACGATCTACCTTCTGAGCGTGAGGCAGGAGGCATTGTAACGCGCATCGGCTGTTTGCGAATGCTGTAAAACCTTTCCGCGATGAACAGCGGCAAATGGCTAGTTGGTCGATCTGGCAGGATGATCGGCGTTTTCACCTCAGCCGATAAGTAGGTTCATGAGGTACTACTACTACGTGGCAGTCCGATGCAGGTCGTGGACCGATCCCGCAGAACTGAAGCCCGGTGACACGGTTCGAGTCGTCGGCTCGCGTCCACGGCGAAAATCCGGAAAGACCGCGAAGCAAGGTGAACAAGCAGGCCGAAATAGCGGTTACATGTACCAGCGTTACCCTAAAGTCATCGCACTCCAGACAAGATAAGCGGCGCGAAGTTGAAATGCTAGTCTGGGTCCAATCGGTCGACAGATGCAGCGGGTGCGATGACAACTTACGACGAAGACGTTCTACAAAAATACGCTGACGATCCTCATCAGCAAGCAAAATGGATCAGAGTTGTTCGCGACTTATCTTTCCAGCAAAGAACAGCGTTCTGGCTGGTGGCTTTAGTGTCCGGACTTTTGCAGTCACTGGCATCACGGTTCGATATCGGCGCGGATTCGTTGAGTTATCTTGAGATCGGCCAGACTTATTTTCGAGGCGATTGGAAGACGGCCATCAATTCGTACTGGAGCCCCCTATACTCCTGGCTCATTGCGCTCCCGCTTCGCGTATTCAGCATCTCGCCATATTGGGAATCCACCTGCATAAATCTGGTGAATCTCGCTATCTACGTCTTCGCGCTGTTCAGCCTGGAGTTCTTACTGAGCAACTTCATTCAATCCCTCTTACGTTCTAGCAAAGCGAATGGTGAAGCGCCTGTGCCAGCATGGGCCTTCCGATTAATCGGCTATACCTTGTTCTTGTATTCGTCGGTAGCCTGGCTAAGTGCTGGATATTCGAGTCCCGATCTTCTTGTTGCCGCGGTTGTCATGCTCGATGTCGGCGTGATTATCAGGATTTATGTGGATGGTCCCACTTTCGCGAACTATGCGTTCCTCGGTCTGTTTTTGGGCATCGGCTACTTGGCCAAAGTCGTCCTCCTTCCATTGGGATTGGTGTTCCTCTTGATGAGCCTGTTTGCTGGAGGTATTTCCAGCCGAACCGTGATTCGCTTTTCGCTTGGACTGGTCATGTTCGGGCTCGTGGCGGCCCCGTTCATTTACGCACTCTCAGTGTCGAAGAATCGGTTCTGTTATGGCGATTCCGGAAAACATAATTATACCAGGTACATTGATGGTGTGAGCTTCTCGAACTACTATCAGCGTGCCGACAAGCGTGCAGGGTCTCCTCTCCGCTCAATCAAGAAATTGTTGGACGATCCTCCGACGTATGAGATTGGCCAGCCGTTTCGAGCGTCCTATGCGCCGTGGTACGACCCGACCTATTGGTGGGAGGGAATCGTGCCTTACTGGAGCCTGCGCGCTGAAATCAGTGCGTTTCACCAGCACCTCCATTTTTGGTATGAAGTTGTCACCGGACAAGCTGAATTTGTGGCTGGGCTTTTGACGCTCTTGCTACTATCCCGAAAATATTTGACTGCGGCCAAGCGCCTGTGGGCAGAATTTTTCATCTGGCTGCCTAGTGTCGTAGCGTGCATTGGATATTCCCTGATTCACGTGGAAGTCCGATTCTTGCCAGGATTTCTGATAGTTCTGTGGCTTTCTTTATTCCGGTCTGTGCCAGTGCCCCGCAAAAACATCTATCCGCGGATGGTGCGGTGCGTTGTAATAGCAATGGCGATTGTAGTGGGAATCCGAAGTGTGCGCACTGGAGTGGTGAACCTGGGGCGCGCATTGCATGCGAGACATACATCATGGGAAGTCGCGGAGCAACTACACAGGATCGGTGTTCGCCCAAGAGATCCGGTTGCTGCGATAGGATTCAATGTCGAGGCTTATTGGGCGCACCTCGCAGGGGTTAGCATTGTGGCAGAACTTACGGAGGTAGGTGCCGGAACTTATTGGGTCTCAAGTTCCGAAGTCAGATCGAATGTACTGCGAGTCTTCGCTCAGGTTGGAGCAAAGGCAGTCGTTTGTAACAGGACCCCTGAGTACGGCGTCCCCTCTGACTGGCTGCGAGTGGGGCAATCGGGATTTTTCATCCGCGGAATACCGGACGACTCGCTCCCACCAGCGCCACCACCAACCAAGAACTTGCCACGCAAATCGCCGCTTAGCCCGTAAATAGTCACGGATTTTCCCCGGAATCTCGTTGCAACGGTTTGTTCTTCCTCGTAAGCAACCCTACAGGTTGCTCTCACCGAACATTCTACGAATTTCAAGACCTTCAGGGCTTAGCGAAGCAACTCAGCGATTCAGAAGCTGTGTTGCGGGACCTGAGACGAGCGAAGAGGCTGTACAGGGCACTTGCGGGTCCAAGCTGACACGTCAGGCGGCCGCGGCGACTATTGTGTAGAACTCTTCCCGCTGTTGAAGGGCCGTGAGAAGCGCAAGCGCTTTGCCGTAGGCTGCTATCGCTCCGGTCAAATTGTGGAATGCCGGAGAGTCTTTAGCCATCATGCGTCTGGTTATTTGCGCATCTGCTGACAACTCAATTATTCGTTCAATGGCTCGCCCTGCGTGACCCGAATGAGATTTCATGGGACCGGGCTCCTTCTAATCAATTAGACGGTCTTCGTCCCAACAACGGTTGGTTTTTCATGTCAATAAAATGTGAAGGACTTGTCGCAACGGAATTGAGGGTTTATTCGCGCATCGCCATCGGTCACTCGAACAACAATGATTCCTTTGGGGCCATTCGCGGTGGTTTATTGAGTTCCGGCAGTCCCTTCGCTTCCCATAAACGCTGTACCCAGCATGTTGCTAGCCAGATGAATTCTTTACTAACTATATTAAAATGTGATAGTAGACTGCCAGCTGTCTTAGCGGATGATATCTCAACTTCTTCATTCCCGTTTGGCGGTCGCAGATTTCACACCCGCTCTCGTTCTGATTCTCTCTCTCCTGGCCGCGTGGAAGCGCCCTTCAGCCTTCGGCCGGTCGTTCGCTACTTTGGAACAGTTCGGCTCTCGGATAGCTCAACACAAACCGGCTGCGGTACTCACGCTGGCGTTGTTACCGTTGCTGCTGAGACTTTGCTTATGGTCGATGATCCCGGTTCCTGTGCCGGGAATACATGATGAATTCAGCTATCTCCTTGCTTCTGACACTTTCGCCCACGGCCGCCTCACGAATCCACCCCATCCAATGTGGATTTTCTTCGAGACTATGCACGTCAATCAGCTGCCCACCTACATGTCTAAGTACCCTCCCGCTCAAGGCGTCGTGCTGGCGATCGGTCAGGTTGTCGGTCATCCATGGATCGGCGTGCTCATCAGCGTGTCGGTGATGTGCGTCGCAGTTCTCTGGATGCTGTGGGGTTGGCTACCTCAGAGATGGGCGTTTCTAGGGGCCCTGTTGGTTGCCTTGCGTTTCGGAAGTTTCAGCTACTGGATTAATAGTTATTGGGGAGGTGCGGTCCCGGCGATTGGAGGCGCGCTCGTGATGGGCGCCGTACCCCGACTTATGCGTTCATATCGTGTCCGCGATGCGCTTTTTCTTTCGCTCGGTCTTTCGATATTGGCAAACAGTCGTCCGCTAGAAGGGTTCATCCTTTGCGCTTCGGTGGGGTTGTCGCTCGTGGTCGCGTTCCGCAGCAAGACTTCGGTAAACCTGCGGCGATTTGCTTCTCGTATCTTTTCGCTTCCAGTCATCCTAATACTTCTGTCGACTACACTGTTCATGGGCTACTACAACTGGCGAGGAACTCACGATGTGTTTCTCTTCCCGTACACAGTCAACGACCAGACATACACCAACTCACCGCATTTCATCTGGCAACGTGCCTCGGCGCCCCGCCACTCCGAAAATCCGCAGCTGGAGGGTTTGTATGCTTGGGAACGGCGATATTGGGAAGATAATCGACTCGACAGTATCGGACACCTCGTAAGGCATGTTTCGTTGGTTTTAATCAAATTCACATACTTCTTTCTCTGGCCGCAGTTCCTTTTACCGTTTGCGCTCTTGTTCTTCCTCGCTCATGACGTCAAGGTCCGCTTCTTCTTCCTCCACTTTCTGCTTTGTTTCACCGGAATGGTAGCTGTGGTGTGGTCACAGCCACACTACGCGGCGCCGTTGACTGCTACAACCTTCTTTCTGGTCACCCAAAGTATCAGACACATCAGGCTATTGCGACACCGCGGACGGCCGGTAGGGTTGGGACTTTCGCGCACAATCGTATTCTTCGCTGTAGCTATGACGGTGGTATACATCGTCGAAGCCGCGAGGAATCCTTCGCTGTCGTCATTCGTCGCTCCGGCTGGCGTATGGGCGAACCCAGGAAATCAGTCGAGGGCTAAAATACTGAAACAACTGGAAGGTCTTCCTGGGAAACATCTGGTAATCGTCCGATACTCGACTGGAAATACAGAAACGGGTGAGTGGGTATACAACCATGCCGACATAGATTCTGCGAAAGTCGTTTGGGCTCGGGAGATACCTGGAGTTGAGATCGAACCCCTGTTAAAGTACTTCGCTTCCTATCACATATGGCTCCTGGAGCCCAGATCTTCCCCCCCAGATCTGACACCATTTCACACGGACAGGTGAGTCACTTTCTCGTACTCGCCCGGCCATACCTCGCCAAGTTCAGTTACACGTCCTTTTGCATCGTCGAAGGTTTGCGTTGCCTCGACGAAATGCATGTCTCCATCGCTCTGCAACTTGAAAATGCGAAACGGCGGACGCAACCAAGGCTCCGATTTGGGACGGCCCAACTAGCAGGGACGGGTGGAGTGATATCACAGAAGGTGTAACAAGCGAGTACTCTTAAGCCCTTCCGTAACTGTACGTACGTAATCATAGTTCCGAATAATTGTTGACGTGTCGTCCCCCCGAGAATATACGGTGTGCATACCGGAACGGGGACGTGATTGCGGTTTCTACGCGCCGGACTTCTCTTAGCCGAGGCACGGACCCTTCACGTCCCCAACTAATCTGCCAACGACGGCTAAACGTCACCTGTCCTTGCCCGAGCACTTAACGGGCCGCAATTCATTCCAATTTGAAATAATAGTATTCACAGTATGGCTGGTGCTTGACATACGCATAACAAGACGTTAGATGTTGCGGTGCAAATCCTATCCACAATAACTCCCCATCAGGCCCGTATCAAACATGTTCAGCTTAAAAGGAGCAGCCAGTGCATTGTTTCAGTTGAGACCGCACTGCTGGCATCTGTATTTGGCGAGGACCGTGCCGGGCGACGGATGGCGGACGTTACCGGGTAGTGCAGATTCGGAGCGGGGACATGAAATGGCCGCGCAATCGATGGGGCTACGTTTTGACTGCCGCATTCATCTTCATGGTCGGGGTGGTCATAGGCGTGGTTGCGATGCTCAAGATCGGCCGATAAGACGAAGTCAGGATTTGAAGTCCAGAAATAGAAATGTCATTGGCTGATGCGCTCGGAAGGTATACCTGTATGGACCAGAAGAAATAT
>Ga0210400_10002694_pt1 | contig 16206 bp, 11 predicted proteins | sample IncBWH26MmetaG_FD_155456 | JGI IMG/M metagenome (GOLD analysis project Ga0210400, IMG submission 155456) | Forest soil microbial communities from Barre Woods Harvard Forest LTER site, Petersham, Massachusetts, United States - Inc-BW-H-26-M | ecosystem: Environmental > Terrestrial > Soil >... | reverse complement strand
TGAAATCCCAACATGCCTAGATCCTGGATGGCATGTTTCGCCTCTCGAATCGCTGCGTCACCCTTGAAAGGATCAACTGCGGCCCAGGCCTGAATAATCCGGTCCGAGTGGCGCTTTTGCATGGCCGAGACGAAGTCGTTCGAGCACGGCGGCGTGCCCACGGTAGTTTCCAGATCAAGCGCCACCAGAATTGCCTCCACCCCTGCATTCTTGAAATCTTCCACCACTAGCTCTTCGCTTTTAGGGAGCCAGAGCCGATTCCAATACTTAGCGAGCGCGTCGACATAGGGTTGCTGGCAGGCGATCCATTCCTTGGTGTTGGGATAACAATGAACGTCAATAATTCTCATGCGCCGGTCAATCCTAAACGCAGTTGCTGCTCTGTGCTTGTTGTTCTCCAGCAATTTTCTGGGAAATCATCTCTACCAGCCTCGCCTTGGAAACCTTGCCAAAACTCGACAGCGGGAACTCCGGCAGAATCTCAAGACGCTCCGGAAATTTATACTTAGCAATCTCTTTGCCGAGAAGAAATGTTTTCAATTCATCAAAGTTCACCGTCGCTCCGTCGCGCAAGAGGACGCAGGCACACATGCGCTCACCGAGGTCGGGGTCAGCCACGGGAATACAAGCCACGTCCTTTACCGACGGATGCGACAGAATGATGTTCTCGATCTCTTCCGCGCTGATCTTTTCTCCGCCCCGGTTGATAAGGTCCTTCTTGCGACCCTCGACTACGTAGTTGCCTGAGGCATGTTGCCGCATCAGGTCGCCCGACCGGTAGAAGCCGTCGTGCGTGAACACTCGGGCGTTATACTCCGGAACTCCGAAGTAGCCGCGCAACGTGTACGGACCCCGGCAGCAAAGTTCACCCACTTCCCCTATGGCCACGTCTTTCCCGTCATTATCGAGAATACGGACCTCGTCATCCGGGGAAACCGGGCGCCCTACGGTCTCCAAACACACATCTTCGGGATCATCGGGCCGCACAAACATGAGAAGACCTTCGGACATGCCAAAGTTCTCCTGGATAAAAGCGCTCGGAATCAGCTTCTTGGCCAGCAGGCGAGTCTCTGGCTGCAGGCACTGGCCGCCACTCTGAATAACCTCGAGTGACGACAGATCCAGTTGCCTGACGGCGGGGCTGTCGAGAAGCCGAATCAGCAGAGCGGGCACGACTTTCAGATGGGTGATGCAATGCCTTTGGATCAATGCGCAAATATCCTCGGGCTTGGTGCTGGAACTGATCACCACCTTTGCTCCGTGAAACATGAAGCCTTGAATCCCGGGACAGGCCAAAGGCAGATTGTGCGCGATGGGGAGCACAACCAGCAGGACCGACTTGTCGTTGATGGCACAGACGCCGGCGGCCGCTTTGGAGTTGTAGGCGTAATCGTTGTGTGTGCGTGGAATCAGCTTTGGGATGCCGGTGGTGCCCCCGGAGAGCTGGAAGACCGCCGGATCAGTCGGGTCGATTTTTATTTCTGCGAGCCTGGAAGTGGGTAATGTGGCCGGCCTGGAGATTAATTCCGAAAGTGAGCTGAACCCCGGAGGGGGCGTCCCGAAAATGATCCCGCGCTTCAACCGAGGCAACTCTCGGAGCATGCGGCTGATCATCTGGGCATAATCAAACTCGCGTTGATGATCGGGAGTTACACAAGTCGTGGCAGCCGAAAGCTCAACAAACTGGCTGATTTCCGCATAGCGATGGCTCGGCAGGGCTGCAATCGGGATGCAACCGATTTTCTGAAGGCCAAAGTAAAGGATGACAAACTCAGCAATGTTCGGCAGTTGTACGACAATCCGGTCCAGGGGGTTAAGCCCTAGATCCAACAGATTCAAAGCCAGATTGCTGGACAAGCGGTCCAGTTCTGAATAGGTGATAGATCGTTCACGGTCGATTAGCGCAACCCGATCGCCGTAGCGTTCGAAGACCCCCTTAAATTCCTCCGTTAATGATTTGTCCGCCCAATAGCCGCGTTCACGATACCGTCGCGCAAACTCGGGCGGAAATCCTACAACCCCTTCCAGCATTCGCTCCTGCCTCTTCTTATGTGGTGGCTGCAAACCCTCCATCAATGACTACGACCTCGCCATTGACGAGACGGTTGCTCGTGATGAGGTTGACGATCACCTCAGCTACATCCTGCGCCGTTACGCAGCGGCGCAGTGGGGTGTTTTTGGCCCGGCGAGCCATCAGGTCGTCGTACCGGTCCGTGAGCATTCGCTTCATCCAGTCGCCTTCCATCCAACCGGGGGCTACCGCATTGACGCGAATTTCCGGGCCCAGGTTGAGTGCGAGCAGTTTGGTAAGACTGACCACCGCAGCTTTGCTCGCGGCATAGGGCAAAGGTTGCGCGCCGGGGCGCAGGCCAACAATACTTGCGGTATTCACAACGCTTCCGCCCGTCTTCTTCAGAAGGGGCACCGCGGCGCGCGTCACTTGAAAGACTCCGCGGACGTTTACCGCGAAAACGCGGTCCCATTCCTCTGCGGTCAATGCCTCAAAGTCGTGCGGCTTCACTGCCGTCGTGGTGCCTGCGTTATTGACCAAAGCATCCAGGCGACCGAACTCTTGCGCGGTCGCGGTCAACATCTTGCGAACGGATGGATCATCGCTCACATCACACTTAAAAAGGAGAGCTCTCGCCCCTTTTTCCCCAGCCTGTTTTACGGTCTCCGTGGCTGCCGCGTCGCTGCGGCTGTAGTTAATGACCAGGTCAAAACCAGCGCTGGCCAGCGCCACGGCAGTCGCGCGTCCGATTCCGGAACCGGCGCCCGTAATCAAGGCCACTGGCCTTTCCCGATTCATCTCTGCTCCTGCAATGAAGTGAGCTGTCAAAAGACCGTAGTGTTGCTAGACCGTGGTGTTGCCAGGCTGGAACTCCGGGTGCACCAACGCCCAGTGAAGGGTTCGCCCCGCCGAGTGCGCCAGCAGACCCAGTGCTTGGCTGGATGTCTCGCGCCAACTCCAATCAGCCTACGACATGACTCTCTCTTGTATCAATTCGCCGACCCTTCCCGAACTACATGAACATGTACAGTTTGGAACGTGTTCAATAACGTTGTCAAGATGGAATTCGGCAACCCACGCCTTGGGCCGGCAGTTTCTCGCACCTCATCCTCCCATATTGAGACGGACACGCGGGTTTTGGAAGGAAGACGTGTGTTATGGTTACCGCATATGGGGTGCGATGGCGGGTGAAGGCTATGGATGTGATGCCCAACGAGCTCGGGCTCAGAGAACAAAACAAACTGGAGAAGAGTCAGCGTATCCGCGTCGCGGCCCGCGAGCTTTTCTCCAAGCACGGATACGAGTCCGCGACCCTTCGTCAGATCGCCAAGCGCGCCCATGTTGGTCTTGGCACGGTATTCAATTATGCGCAGGATAAGCGTGATTTGGTTTTTCTGATCTTCAATGAGGAACTCTCCGCCGTTACGGACCTGGCTCTCAGGGCGGCCCACTCGCATCGCTCGTTGCTTGATCAACTCATCGGCATCTACAAACCCCATTACGACTACTTCAGCAAGAATCCCGCTCTGTCCCGAATTCTTTTGAAGGAACTGACATTCTATTCCGAAGGAAAACAGGCAGCAACCTTTCAAGAGATTCGAGAGCGGCTCATTTCAGGGATCGAAAAAGCTGTTCAGACCGCCCAGCAGGAAAAGCGCATTCGATGCGAAGAAGAAGCAAAAGTTGTGGCACGCCACATCTTCTTTGTCTGCTCGGGCGCAATTCGGTGGTGGATTGCCAGCCTCAGGCCAGATCCCCAGGAAGGATTGACCGAGCTGAGACGGTTGCTGGAATTGCAGATCAATGGGCTGGATCCGACTCCAAGGATGCATCGAAAAGCGGGTAAGCCGGGCATTTCTTCGCAGGAAGGCGCCAGCGCCCGGAAAAACGGTAATACGTCCGGGAGTGTGAGAGCAAATCGCTTTTGACTATCCGCTCCCTGGCTTTTCGTCACTAAACGTTTCGTATTAGATCTTTCGCCCATGGCGAATTCCGCGACCGCGTTTGTTGACGCTCCCGTCACTTGCCGATGATCAGCACAACAAATGTGTTTGGCAATACTTGCGCATGCGTCGCTCCGTGCCCATGCCTCGCGGTCACGAGAAGAACGTTGTGAGTTTTCGTATCGAGAGCCATGGTCCTGGCACCCGATTGTGTCGGAACATTGTCCACCACGTGGAATTGGTCGGGCGAATCCTCGTGAACAACGGTAAGCGTCGCTGATCCGCCAGCCGAGGCAAAAGCGTTTCCTGTCTCCGGGTCGAACAGGCTGGCGTCGGTGCCCGCACCCACGCCTGGGGTCGCGATCACTTTGCCGGTGTCCGCATCCATCACAACAAGCTTCTGGTTATCACAGACGGAGAACAGACGGCGAGTCTTCCGGTCAATTGACAACCCCGACGGTCCCTCGCCGGGCGCGAGCGGCCAGCGATGGAGCACCTTCAGAGTCTGCCCATCGAACTCGACAATCTGGTCCTTGTCCGTCATGTTGACGAAAACTTTGCCTCTGCCGTCGGCCACCGCGGCCTCCGGTTGGCCCTCGAGAGCAATGGTTCCGGCGACGGTACCGTCCGCGGCATTGATAGCGGTCACATCGTTGCCTGCACTGTTCATGATGAAAACGCGCTTGGTGGCCTCATCGTAGACAAAGGAGTCCGGGTCTTTGCCAGTCTTGACGGCGCCAATTTTCTTAAGGGTCTTAAGATCGACGATAGTCGATGTATTTGCATCGCCGTCGGAGGTGAATCCGCGGCCAAAATCGGGCGCGATCACGATGCCGTGAGTATGTGACAAACCGGTGACTTTGCCAACAACCGCGCCAGAGTCGACGTCTATCACGTCAATGTGGTCATCCCGTCCGATGTAGAGACGTCTGGAAGTGCTGTCCATGGTGACATAGTCCCAGCCTTCCGTGCCGCCCACAGCGATCGTCTTCACAAGGTGGTAGCCGGAGGGACCGGGCCGGGGCGGCGCGTCCTGGGCGAGTCCCGCGCGGCCGATCGCAACCGCGATAATAAGAGAAGCTCCTGCGAGAGTGTTTTTGAGATCCATAAGGTCGCAATCCTCCGCTCTCAAATCTTCCACCAAAAAGTGTGGTCATTTCTCGATCGAGTGGTTCAGTGTATCCCGGGCGGGTTCATTGTCAAGTTCAGGCGCGGGAACAATCGCATTGCATTCTCCCGGTTGACCGCCTGTAGGTCAGTGGAAGACAGTCCGAAATGATCCAACCCGTTTGCGGTTACACCCGGCGGCACGAATGGAAAGTCGCTCCCAAATAAAAGCTGGGAGGTGGGAACGAGGTTCATCAACGCTGCCATGGACGATGGGTTGACCGAATTGGCAACATCATAGTAGAGCCTTCTGAGCTCGTAGGCTGCTCCTTTGGGTACTCGCTCCGCAATGTCTTTGTGGCGTTCCAAGAACGCGTTAGTGCGGGCAGCTAGCACCGGCATGGTCCCTCCGGCATGGCAGAAGATGAAGCGAATGTCCGGAAATCGCGAAAACGTTCCGTTCACCAGCAGGCTAATGATGGCGCGTGAGGTATCAAACAGAAACTCAACCGTTGATGCCGCGATGCCGGGCATAAGGTGGCCGCAGCAACTGGGCGCGGTGGGATGGACAAACACGACGGCCTTACGGCGATTCAATTCTTCAAACACGGGGGCGAACGCCGGGTCCCCCGGCCACTTATCGTCATAGTTGCTCACCAGACCGATGCCGTCGGCTTTGAGGGTGTCGAGCGCGTACGCGACCTCCCGCAGACTGCCTTCCGTGTCAGGCAGAGGCACTGCCGCGAACAGACCGAAGCGGCCTGGGTAGTCCGTCATCATTTTTGCCGCGTATTCATTGCAGCTTCGCGCCAGGCTGCGCGCTGCTTCGGCTCCTCCAAACCATACGCCAGGAAGACTCAGTGAAGTGACGGCAGTGGAGATGCCATTGCGATCCATCTCTTCTACTGCGCGGGCCGGAGTCCAGCTCAGGAGTGCGGAATGGTCTCTGTCGGAAATCTCGAGAACCCGGTCGCGCGCGCGTAGCATGTACGGAGGCGGCAAAATGTGATGGTGGACATCAATGCGATTGGGTTTGGGGTCAGCCCCCTGTAACCCGGTCTGGGCCGCCATCCCGTACGCCGATAGCAAGGTTCCCGCCCCGACGAAGACGACCGCCTTCAGAAATTCCCGCCGGTTAGCCCCAGAAGCCGCTGCGCCCATCCGACGATCCAGAGCGAGTCCTCCGGCGCTGTCCGCAAGACCATCGCATCGCATCGTAACCTTCGTCCTTTCCACTCACCGATTCGGACAGCATCGCCAAGCGCTCTCTGGCCTGGCCGAAAGACGGCAACCTCACCGTCTGACAACGTTGATCATATTCGCGGTATCACCGGCCAGGAACCTACGGATGTTTTCCTCGACCACCGGCAACGCATCAGCGGCATATGCGTCGTAGAAGCCGGCAAGGTGTGGCGTAACGATAACGTTCTTCATCCCCCACAGGGGGTGACCTTCGGGAAGAGGTTCCTGGCTGAATACGTCCAGTGCAGCGCCGCCAATTTGGCCGCGTTGCAGCGCTTCAAGCAACGCGTCTTCGTCCACCACTCCGCCGCGCGCGAGATTGATGAAATAGCTGCCGGGCTTCATCGCAGAAAGGACTGCCGCGTCTACGATATTGCGCGTCGCCGGCGAGTAAGGCGTAAGCACGACGAAAAAGTCGAAACTACCAACGGCGCCCGCAAGTTCTTCCCGGCCGCACACTCGATCAAAGCCGGGAATTTCGCGCCTGGCCGAACTGATTCCGACTACCGTCATTCCCAGTGCCTTGCATCGAAGGGCGAGTGCCTCCGCGATGGCTCCAACGCCCAGGATGCCCAGCGTCTTCTCGTTGAGCAGACGGGCCGGCCAACGTTCCCAGGCACGACGATCCTGGTTTCGAAGAACGCGCGGAAAGTTCCGGCTCAGCGCGAGCATCGCCATGATCGCCGCCTCCGACACAGGAGCGCCGTGGATGCCGTGGATGTTGGTGATGAGAACGCCTGGTCGCAGAGACGGTAAGTCAATCAGGTTGTCCACGCCCGTCCCTAGTGCTTGGATCCACTTCAGATTTATGCCATCTCGCACCACGTGATCGCTTAGCATAGGAGCATAGGTCAAGAGAATGCTTGCGCTGCCGATATAAGGTGTAACCTTGCTGTGGTGGTCGACGAGGTTGATGCTCAGATCCGGGAATGACGAGCGCAAACGCGCGTAATATTGCATCTGGATCTCTGACGGCATCGCCAGGAGCATGAGCATGCTGGTCATCCAGATATCATCAGAGCGTTCGGTTGTGGGTCACCCGACCCGCTTCGAGTGCAGCTTCCGTCTAGGCAAACCGCCTGCGGCTTTCACCGCTGAAAATCCCGCAGAATCCCGGTGTTCTAGGATTTTCCTTGACTTTGTTCCCTCACTAGAGTTCAACTCTGTGGAATTATGAACGTGTTCATTCAGCCCTTATAACGTGACCTGCCATCTTTGGCATGGGGGTAGTATGAAGAAGCCTGCGATAAGCGTCAACTCATCGGTGCGGTTCGGCGTAAGGAATGCGATCCGGTCCCTGGCCACGAGTTTTGCCGTGTTACTTCTCTGTGTGCCCATGTTTGCCCAAGGCAACGCAGGCCGGATTTTGGGAAGCGTTACCGACCAAGCCGGAGGGGTGATCGTTGGCGCCGCCGTGGTCGTCAACGATGTGCAGAGAGGCATCTCGCGGACGCTTACTACGGATGACGCGGGCCAATATTTGGCTCCCAACCTGCTTCCCGGCGAATATTCAGTTCGCGCCCAAGCCCAGGGCTTTAAAGCAGTCGAGCGGCCGAACATCGGCTTGGAGGTCGGGAAGGACGTGCGCGTCGACTTTGTGCTCCCAACCGGCAACGTGACCGAGGTGGTCGAAGTACAAGAACAAGTCCCACTGGTGGACAGCACCAGCGCCACCCTGGGCGGTACCATCGATAATCAGACCATCAATGACCTGCCTTTGAACGGCCGAGACTACCAAAAACTGCTCACCCTCCGCCCGGGCGTGATGATTTATCCAGGGGGAGGAGGATGGGACCAGAGCGCCAACGGGATTCGTCCCGAGTCCAACGCCTACGTTGTGGACGGTATGACCGACGACGAGCCTTTCTCCGCGTTAAGCGTCATTAACGCGCCCGGGTTGACGGGCGATGCGGTGACGGTGATCCCCATCGACGCCATCCAGGAATTTAATACTCTGATCAACCCTAAGGCGGAATACGGCTGGAAACCCGGCGTCACCGTCACCGTCGGACTGAAGTCCGGCACCAATGACATTCATGGCACGGCCTACGCCTTCGGCCGCAGTGACAGCTTCGATGCCCGCAATTTCTTCAACCCTGCGCCGCAGCCGAAGACGCCACTGGACTTCAAACAGTTCGGCGCTACTGGGGGTGGGGCGATTATCAAAGACAAGCTCTTCTATTTTGTAGGCTATGAGGGGCAACGCTATTCAGTAGGAAACTCTTTTATCGTGAACGTTCCTACAACCGCGTCGCTGGCCAGTGGACCCACGTCAAACTGTACCTATGTCGCTTCCGGGGATTGCGCCATAAGCATTCATGACGCTGAATTAGACTTGGCCGCGCATACCGCTGGCGCGATTCCCTTGAGCCAGCAGAGCCTGGCTTTGTTGCCCCTGTATCCGGCCAATGCTGGCCAAAGCTCGAACATCACCATTGGTTATCCCAACGTAAACACTTCTGATAGCGTCCTCGGCAAGATCGACTATCACATGAACGATCACCACGCCTTCAACGGCATGGTTTTTTGGGGCCGCGACTTTGAGGTAGCCCAGGACCAGGCCTTTCTCCGGCCGCAGTGGTTATCGACCCAAAGTCAGAAGCCGATCACCGGCGGAGGAAATTGGACGTGGACGCCGAATTCGCAATGGGTGAATGAAGCCCGGCTAGGATACGTCTACGACAACAAGGCCAATCTCGCGCAAGATAACAAGACTCCTGCGACCGCCTACGGCATCAACACCGGCGTCACCGACCCTCAGCGTTTCGGTTTGCCGCAGATCAACGTTCCACCCTTTAACTCTCTGGGTGGCGGCGTAAATTGGCCCAAGTTTCAAGGACCCGACAGCGTCTGGCAAGGAAGCGACAGCGTCTCCTATCTGCGCGGCAAGCACGGCTTCAAGTTCGGCGTCGAAGTTCGCCACGGCAGCGTCAACGAGGGCTCCTTTCGCGGAAGCAAAGGTCAGATCTTCTTCAATAGTGGCAGCGGAGCCTTCCCCGGATCTACGAACCTGGAGGACTTCCTGGCCGGTGACCCGTCCTTCGGAAAAATCACTTACGGCAATCCTCAGCGCCACGAGACTCAGTGGCTCTATGCACTGTATTTCCAGGATGACTGGCGCGTCAGCCCGAATCTGACTTTGAATCTTGGTTTGCGGTACGAATACGAGACGCCCATTCGCGAGGACCACAACCTGCTGGGCAACTTCGATCCAAAGTTAGGGCTGGTGCAAGTTGGCAAACAGATCAGCGATCCCTATAACCCCGATCACAAGCAGTTCGCGCCCCGAGTAGGCGTGGCATGGGACGTCACCGGCAAAGGAAAGACCATCGTGCGCGCCGGCGCCAGCATCGTGTACGACACCATATCTCTGGAGACCCTCCTCGTACAGGAAAATGTTCAGAACGCCACCACGATCGGCCTTGCCACCATACCTACCGGCGCTCCCACGGTGGTCAACGGCGTCACCACCCCCGGCACCGGCACCATCGCCGTCAGTTCTGTGGTAATTCCTAACCTTAATTGGAATGGTTCATCCGTAGGCGGGAGTCCGATCTTCCCGGCCGCTCCGATCCAATGCGGCGACGGCAATCTTGCATTTAATGATCCCCCACCATGCAACGTCTTAGGGATCGACCGCAATTTCCGTACTCCCTACATCACCACCTGGTCCATAGGAGTCCAGCACGCCTTCACCCAGAATCTTGCCCTGGACGTTGCTTACGTCGGGAACCACAGCGGGAACCTGATCGGCATTCGCGACATCAATCAGGCGGCCCTGGGCACCGGAGTCCTGCCTTTTAGCCAGTTCCCCTACCTCGGTTTCATTAACATGATGTCCAACCAGTACAAGTCCAACTACAACGGGCTCCAGGTAACGGCAACGCAGCGCCTTTCACACGGCGTCTCCTTCCTTGCCGGTTATACCTATTCCCACGCCCTGGACGATTCCTCAACCAACCAGAATCAATTCCTGCCGCAGGACAGCACACATCCGCAGTTGGAATATGCCAGCAGCGACTATGACATCCGCCATCGCTTCACGCTCTCGCTGACCTATGCGATTCCCGGGAAGAAATCTTTCGCGCAGATGCTGGAAGGCTGGCAGATCAATTCGGTCGTGACTCTGCAAAGCGCCCAACCCTGGACCGTCAACGACACAGTCGACAACGTCGATGGAACCAACGAGAACGCCGGCCGCTGGGATTTCTTCGGCAACCCTTCGGACTTTACTTCCAACCAGAACCCATTTATCTATTGCAGCGGCCCTGCCTCCGGCAACTGTACGCAAAACATCTCCAACGGGAACCCTATCGTGTTCTCCGATCAGCAAACCATTGCCATGTGGAGCCTGTGTTCGGCGCACCCCAATAATACGACCACACAGTTCGGCTGCTACGTGCGCGGCAACTCCGTTATGGTGGCTCCCGCCCTTGGAACCTTCGGCACGATGCGGCGGAACATGTTCCGAGACTCAGGTTTTCGTGACTTGGACCTGTCCGTCACCAAGGACTGGAAGTTTGGGGAAAGGCTCAAGGCTCAGTTCCGCGCGGAATTCTTCAATGTGCTCAACCATCCGAGCTTCGCGAATCCTTATGGGGGTACGAGCGGCTACGGCCCCGGGGCGTTTGACGACCCTTCGTCGATCGGTTCGTTCGGCTGCGGCTGTGCCACGCCCGACCAGGCGGGTGGTAACCCAGTGGTGGGGTCGGGAAGCAACCGAGCTATGCAGTTGGGCCTGAAGTTGAGCTTCTAGTTTGCGTTCCACGTTCCGGGGGCGAATCGCGGGGCGATGGTGTCCTGACATTTACAGTTCAAAGATCTGCTTCGGGGTCTTGTGCAGGCAGCCGCTGGCCCCGTTGTCCTGGACAAGGTAATTGTCGCAGATGTGCGCATACATGGAATTCGTCGCATACGAGGGATGAACTGACATATTCATGTTCTTCTCAAGACTCAGCGTCTCGTCGAACCGTATGAGCGGACGCTCGATCAGGTCGTATCCCTGCGAATGTGCATAGACCCGGGATTCCGGGGGCACACCCTTTTGCTTCATGAACTCGTTGTGGGCTGAGAATATCCCCCGGCACGGTGCGGCGGGCTTCATTTTTTGCAGCGTGTGCTCCTGGGCGTCCTTTACAATTTCGAAGCCTTCGATCAACTCTTGAGAAGCCTTCCCCAGAACAATGGTGCGACTAAGTTCGGTATAAAACCCGCCAGCGCCGTTGTTCTCAATGAGCAACGACATGTGGTCGTTTGGCAGCAGAGTGCGCCCCTGAAAGTGCCTTTGGGCGAAGAACGCAGGCTGCCCCAGTCTCGCCGACATGCCGAGAAAAATTCCCTGCTCACTTCCAAGAAGCTGCCCTTCGTATTGCGCCAGCGCAGCCACTTCCAGGTCGCGCATGCCAGGTTTGATGTGGGATAGAACTCTGCTGAAGACGATGTCCTGCATTTCGGCGGTCTTCTTGATGAGAGCAATCTCTTCGCTGCTCTTGACGGCTTTGGCGCGGTCGACGAAATCCGTTTCGTCGGAGATCTCGGCTTCGCCCGACAGCTTTCCTTCAAGATAGGCCACAAAACCCTGCGGCATTGCGCTGGCTCCGACCAGTCCAATCTTGCGATAAGCTCGTCTTTTCAAATCATTGCAAACCACTTCCGCATCGTAGGTCTGGGTATAGTGAATAGACGGAAACGCCGAAGTCGTGATGACCTCTCCTACCCCGGGATTCTCCCCGTCATTACCCCCCAGACTTCGCCGACGTCCCGCGGCACCATGCTCGACCACGGTCATCAGGTCCGAGGCATGGAAGATTATAGTTCGCGGATAATAGGCAGGGATGTCGGTAAGCCACTTGACGTAACCGCCCGTGAAGTCCCGGGCGTTCTGCGTCACTAAGGCATCGAGCCCGCGCTCCTTCAGGTGATCTCGCACCAGCTTCCATCGCCGCTCGAGTTCCTGAACGGAGATTCTCGAGACTTTGCGGTCATCCGCACTTGTGGTTGCTCCTCGGGTAGCAAGAACCGGCTGAGAATCATTGCTCATTTCGCCGCCGTCTCCGCTTCCATTCCAAATCCTGCTCGCCGGGAGGATCCGCTCAAAAAGAAAGCGGCCGTGGCAGCGACCACCGACGGGAGTGCGATGACATAGAGAATTCCACTCGTCCCCCATTTCAGCGACAGCAGGAGCCCTCCAATCAGCGGCCCGATGATCTGGCCGGTTCGTCCTATTCCGAGCGCCCAGCCGATTCCGCTGGAACGCATCGCCGTAGGATAACGCGTGGCGGCGATTGCATTGGCGGAATTCTGCGCCCCGAAAGTAAAGAAACCCGCAAAAAACGTTGCGGCCACAGCGAACATCGCTTTGTTTCCGGCGAGGCCAATGCCGGCGATGAAGATCCCGCTGAGAATGTAGGCGCAGGCCAGCACGAGATACGGATTGCGCCGATCGCAAAGAGGCGCTATCGCGAGTCCTCCCGCGATGCCGCCAAAATGCAAAAGCGCAGCGATGAGAATCGCCAAATGCTGGGGCAGTCCCGCTTTGTGAAGCACGGTCGGCAACCAACTGTTCAAGAAAAACAGAGCCAGCAGATTCATAAAGAACATGACCCAGAGCAACAGAGTAATGGGGGCGCGCCCTTCGCGAAACAGTAGCGCCACAGGGAACCCTTTCTCCCGTCTTTCGGAGTTCACGAAAAGTGCAGTGGGGGGGAACACCAGCCGAGGGTTCATTCGTGCCAGTATGCGGCCAATGCGGAGCCCCGGAGCACCGCGCTGCGCTAAACCCTGCAAAGATTCCGGCAAGCTCCAGATCAATAAAGGAGCCAAAACCAACGGCAGGATACCGCCGCATAGAAAAACCGCGCGCCAACTATGCGACTCCAGGATATGGGCGGCGACCGGACCTGCGACGCCGGATCCGATGGAAAATCCCAGCCACGTCATAAGCACCAGTGTCACCCTGATCTTCTTGGGCATGTACTCAGCACTCAGTGCAAGCGCATTGGGGACAACGCCTCCCAGACCCAGCCCTATCGCAAACCGCATCCACATCAATTGCGGCACTGTGTTCGCCAGCGCTATCAGTAGGGTGCACACGGCAAAGAAAAGCATTGATCCCACAATGACCGGTTTGCGCCCTACCCGATCGGCATACGGTGCAAGCCCCAAGCTGCCGATGATCGCGCCGAGGCCGCCAGCCGCGAAGACCAGCCCCAGGGCGGCAGGCTTTACCGTCAGCGCCGTACTCAGCGCGGGCGCGACGTAGCCCATCGCCTGAGTATCGAACCCATCCACAAACATTGCGGCAGCACACAGCAGGAGCACTCCGATTTGGAAGCGCCCGAGCTCCTGGCGATCAATCAGATCCGCAACATCCACGAACGTCGCAACCGGCGCGCTCGGCCCTTCCTCACTCATCGATTGCTCCTTGGGATCCTGCCGGGGCGGGCAGTATATCGTGGATATTACAACCCGCAAAGCTCGCCTGGGCTCATGTGGTTGCGATCTAGTCGAGGGCCTCTAAACCCGTGTACTTGAGAATGTATAGGCCCCCGCTGATGCGGTCGGTCGCGTAGATCAACCCTTTCTCGTCCACAATGGCATGGTTGATTTGAATGGTGTGAGTTGGATTGCCGTCCGGGGCCGACGGAACAAAGAACCCAATCTCCTTGATTTGTGGCGGAGCATGGGGAACCGGAACATCGACCAGGCGGTAGATCCGAACCCCAGCATTGAAGAAAGTCGCGACAAACGTATTCTTCAATTGAGCCGACGTTGAGCTTGGCAGGTTGGGATGCAGATTATGAGCCCCAAACCGTCCGCCCTTCGTACAGAAATCGCCGGCCTTCGCCGGTAGGGGTGCGGTCCCCAGGACGACTGGGTTGGTCTCGTCGCGGATGTCTACCAGCCAGACAAGTTTCGGGGCGTCCGCACACTTATCCATCACCGCTTCGTCAGACACGATTGCCAGTCCGCGGCCGAACAACGGCTGCACGGTGTGGGTCCAGGCCGGATAAGGCGGCGAGAATTTCAAACGACTCACGAGTGTTGGAGAAAAGGTTTTGGCGCTTCCGGCGCGAACGCCTGCCAGTCCCGAGATATCCAATATGACCTGGCCGCCATCCATGTAGCCTACATAGGCACGATCCGGGTGGTCCGGGTAAACCTGGACGTTGTGGACTCTATATCCGTCGTCGATAGGATGCCGAGTGGGCAGGCAAACTGGCAGGCAGTCGTCCGTCTTCTGGGTCCCGCGTAGCCACCAGCGCCCAACCTCGTGTGGGACCCGAGGATCGCGCAGGTCGACCACCAGGTAAAACTGATCGTCCTTGGGATTGGCGGGGTTGGAGTCACGCGTCCCGCTGGAGAGGTGGGCAAACTCGCCATCGACAAACCACAACCAATGGACGCCGCGGGAGTTTGGCCCTGAAGTGTCGAAGAACGAGAGCGCCAGATCGTGCATGCTCTTTGCGTTCTGGATGCGCGAAAGATCCGACACGTCAAGCACCCACATTCCCGCTGGGCCTTGTCCCACGTTTAGCGTCTGATTCGCGACTGCCAGCACGTTTCCCGAAAGTCCCAGCGAATTGCAACGCGTGATGCCCGGCCCCGGAGAAGGCAGCTGGTTGAGCAATACAGCAGCCTCGGGATGCGTGACGTCGACGATGCTCAGGCAGACGGTCCTTTCCTCATGCGCAATGTAAAGAATGCGGTGTCCGTCGGGCCGCTGTTGGAGCGCCAACCCCTCTCCTCCATCCCCGTGACCGTTTAAATCCGAGTGGCCAATGAGGAACATGTTCTTTTGCTCGGCACCGTCACCGGCGTTGGCGGCCGGGATGAATGTTGCCAGGGCAGTGAAAACAAGAGCCACCGGGAGAAGAACTCCTCGCACGTTAACACTTGTCCCCTTGATGAAAGTTTTCAGATGATCATTGCGCCGACTTGAGATGAACGCTCGCAGACGCATAGAGTTTCATCCCCCTGCACTACGGTCAAGGGTTTTCTTGTGTTTCTGCGGACGAGCCAGAACTGGAGTGACGTGCATGGGTCAATGCCGCACTTGTCGGGACGCACTTGTCGGGAACGATCAGACTGCCTAGAGCGCACCTTGGTCGGTCAACGTGCGCCACGTTGGGCGTAAGGACTTGGTCCCGGGGGACCCGAAATTTGGAGGGTGCAACCCGGCGTGATAGCCTATCGGGCAGGGGCAGAGGCAGGTTCGAGCCGCTGTTAACCCCTATGCCTACGTAACCCTTCATGCCGGACCCAGCCAGGCCGCTTCGACCCGCTGTATCCCCATCATCTGCGGGGACTTCCGAGGGTTCGGCTGAACAAGAAAAAGAGCAACTTTCCGCGCACAGCCGGGTTCGATCCAGTGTGAGCACTGCCGCCATGGAACCGGATGTTCTGATGGCCTCGCTGGGGCCACGTCCAGCGGGCACTTTGCAGCCGGCATTGGCCGGTGCCGAAAGCTGCACCGACGCCGAAGTTATGCTGCGGGTTAAGCGTGGCGACCAGTCCGCCTTCGACTTCCTGGTGCGGAAGTATCGCCGGCCGCTGGTAAGTTTCATGTACCGCATGGCGCGCAACACGGCAGCAGCGGAGGATCTGGCGCAGGAAGTTTTTCTGCGGGTGTACCGCTCGCGGCAGACTTACGAGGCCAGCGCTAAGTTCACTACCTGGATGTATCGCATTGCGACCAACCTGGCGGTCAATCATGCGCGCGACACTCGCAAGGAACGGCCGGAAGTCACGGTCAGCCTGGACGAACCGGATGCGGAAACCGGCACGACGATGGACGTGGCCGACGGTACGATTACGGCCGAAGAAGCCCTGGTGCGGCGGGAGCGGATGGCCGCGATCCGCGGCAAAGTGGAGGCCCTGCCGGAACGGCAGCGGCTGGCGGTG
>Ga0210400_10002693_pt1 | contig 16213 bp, 7 predicted proteins | sample IncBWH26MmetaG_FD_155456 | JGI IMG/M metagenome (GOLD analysis project Ga0210400, IMG submission 155456) | Forest soil microbial communities from Barre Woods Harvard Forest LTER site, Petersham, Massachusetts, United States - Inc-BW-H-26-M | ecosystem: Environmental > Terrestrial > Soil >... | reverse complement strand
TGATGGTGGCGCAATCTCGCACAGCATCACCGTGCCTTCGACACCGACCACCTACACCGCCAGCTTCAACACGCAATATCAACTGACCACGCAAGCATCGCCCTCCGCCGATGGCACAGTGTCACCCGCCTCCGGCAGCTACTACGCCTCGGGCGCAGTAATACCCGTGACCGCAACGCCGAACTCCGGCTTTACGTTCAGCAACTGGACCTCGACTGGAGGCACGTTCGACTCCACCACCTCGGCCAGCACAAACTTCCACATGCCGGCAGCCCCGGCAACCGTGACCGGCAACTTCGGTAGTGCATCCGTGCAGATCACCATCACCACCAGTCCCGCGAATCTCCTGGTCTCAGTCGATGGCGGCACAGCCACAGCAGCACCACTCGTCGAGAGCTGGGTGATTGGCTCGTCGCACACCATCGCGACGACTTCACCGCAGGCAGGCACAACTGGCACGCAATACGTCTTCAGCAGTTGGTCCGATAGTGGCGCAATCTCGCACAGCATCACCGTGCCTTCGACACCGACCACCTACACCGCCAGCTTCAACACGCAATATCAATTGACGACGGCGGCTAATCCCAGCAATGACGGGACGGTCTCGCCCTCGTCTGGCAACTTCTATAACTCAGGCACAGTAGTGCCTCTAACCGCCACAGCAAACTCTGGCTTCACGTTCAGCAATTGGACCGGCAACGTGGCCAACGCGAATTCGGCCAGCACCACCATCACCATGAATTCGCCGCAATCCGCAACCGCCAACTTCACCACGGCCTCGGTTCAGATAACCATCACCACCAGCCCTGCCAGCCTCTTGGTTTCGGCAGATGGTGGAACCTTCACGGCAGGACCGCTGGTCGAGAACTGGGTGATCGGATCGTCGCACACCATCGCAACCACTTCACCGCAGGCAGGCACAGTCGGCACGCAGTATGTCTTCAGTAGCTGGTCCGACAGCGGCGCAATCTCGCACGGCATCACCGTGCCTTCCTCCGCGACCACCTATACTGCCAACTTCAACACGCTATACCAGTTGACGACTGCGGCAAACCCCAGCAATGGCGGGACGGTCTCGCCCTCGTCTGGCAACTTCTATAACGCAAACACTGTGGTGCCTGTGACCGCAACGCCGAACTCCGGCTTCGCCTTCAGCAATTGGACCGGCAACGTGGCGAATGCAAGCTCCGCCAGCACCACCATCACCATGAGTTCGCCGCAATCCGTGACGGCCAACTTTACTCAGTCCGGCCCGATCGTCACGCTCAACCCGACCAGCATCAATTTCGGTACGGTTCATCTCCTCACGGTGGAGACGCATAACGTGACGGTGAAAAATACCGGCACGGCACCGCTGATCTTCAGCGGCTTGTCGATTACCCCAGCTAGCGGCACGAACAAAGACGACTTTGCCTTTGTCAACTTCTGCCCGAAGACGCTGGCGGCGGGGAAGAGCTGCGATATTACGGTGTTCTTCTTCGCCGGCAATGTGGGCTCGCTATCGGCCACGCTCAACCTCTCCGATAATGCTCCGGGAAGCCCGCAACAGGTCGGCATGTCGGCGATCGTGATCAACCCGCGGCCCAGCTTCAATCCGCCGAGCTTGAGCTTTGGGAATGTACAGGTGGGCAACAATCTGACGAAAGATGTAACGCTCACGAACACGGGGACGACAGCACTGGACGTCACCAGCATTGGCGTCACGGGCACGGCGCAAGGCGATTACATGCAAAGTAGTGCTTGCCCGAATCCGCTCGGACCTGGCGTCAATTGCGTAATCGCGGTCACGTTTACGCCCAGCAAAACTGGAACGCGGGCCGCCGATCTTACTGTCGTGGACAACGCGGTGATCGGCACGCAGAACGTTCCACTGAGTGGAAAGGGAGATTAGTGCGCTATCCATCGCGGTGCGAGCAAAACGCCGCGAATTTGTTCTACTAACGCCAAAGATGCTCTCCGCGTTCGGAGAGCACGCGGTCTAAATACGTTGCCGCACTGATGAGCGCGAGGTGCGTAAACGCTTGCGGAAAATTGCCGAGATGCCGGCCGTCGGGACCCAGTTGCTCGGAATACAGCCCCAGGTGATTGGCGTATCCCAAGAGCTTCTCAAAAAGAAGCTGCGCTTTATCCAACTCGCCGCCTCGGGCCAGACATTCGACATACCAGAAAGAGCAGGCGGTAAAGCTGCCTTCCGTCCCGGGCAGACCGTCAACGTTCGACCGTTCGGGCAGATAGCGGCGGACGAGCGTATCTTCCACCAGCTGTTTTTCGATCGCCTTCATGGTGGAGCGCCACATGGGGTCGACGGGGCTGATGAAGCGCATCAGCGGCATCAGCAGCACGGAGGCATCCAATTCCGTGGTGCCCTTAGCCTGCACGAACGACTGCAAATCTTTATCCCAAAAATTTGTGTAGATGTCTTCGCGAATCTTGTCGCGCGTGCGGACCCACGCACCTAAAGGCGCGGCGAATGACCGCTTTTGCGCCAGACGGAAGGCGCGATCGAATGCCACCCAGCACATGAGCCGCGAATGTAGAAATTCTCGCGCACCGCCGCGAACCTCCCATATTCCTTCATCCGGACGCTGCCAGTTTTTATCCAGCCATTCCAGCATGCGCTGAATATCCTGCCACCCTTCATAGGAGCTCGCATTGCCGTATTTGTTGGCGAGATAAATGGAGTCCATCATCTCGCCATAGATATCGAGTTGCAGTTGCTGATAGGCGGCGTTGCCAATGCGTACCGGCTTCGAGTTCTTGTAGCCGCGAAGATGTTCCATCGCGATTTCATCGAGCTTTTGCCGGCCGTCAATTCCGTACATGACTTGCAGCGGCCCACGCTCGGCATCGTCGCCAAGGCGGCCCTTGAGCCAGCCGATGAAAGCTTCCACTTCCTCAGTAAATCCGAGGCGGATCAATGCGTAGAGCGTAAATGTGGCATCGCGCAGCCAGGTATAGCGATAGTCCCAGTTGCGCACGCCGCCAATCTCTTCCGGAAGGGAAAATGTGGGCGCGGCAATCAGCGATCCGTGTTTGCGGCTGATGAGCAGCTTCAGCATGAGAGCCGAGCGGTTGATCATCTCGCGCCAGCGGCCCTTGTAATTCGATTTTGCAATCCAGGTCTTCCAGAAACGCGACGTCTCATGGAAGCGCCGATCGAGGAAGTCCATTTCAGGAGGTTGGCCTTCAGGACGAACTTCCCCGAAGACAAAAGTTGCCTCCTGGCCCGCTTGCAGGGTGAAATTCGAAATCACACTGTCGCTTTCCTTTTCCATTGCCACACTCGAGTACAGAGCCATAGGCGGACAGGTTTCGTTTTCCGGAGTGAATATGGCAGAGCCTTGGCCGATATCCACGCGATGACCACACTTTGCATAGTCGAAGCGGGGCCGGCACTGCATTTTGAAATGCACCTTGCCGCGGATGACGGAGACCTTGCGCACGATTTCGTTGGGCTGCTCCACGTGGATTCCTATGGGCATGTAGTCGGTGAGTTCGACTACGCCTTCCTCGGAGAGAAATCGCGTGAGCAGGATGTTCGTATCAGGCAGGTAGAGTTGGCGTATGCGTGGCTCCTCAAATTGCGGCTGGATCTGGAATGCACCGCCACGTTGGTCATCAAGCAGAGAAGCGAAGACACTCGGGGAATCGAACTCCGGATAGCAGAGAAAATCGATGGAACCGTTCATGCCCACCAGCGCGATCGACCGCATATTGCCGATCACGCCGTAATTTTCAATCGGTTGAAAGGCCATCGTGAGTAACCTCTGAATCGGGAGTCGTCTTTAACCTGGTAACGGATGCCCATTTGGATGGCTGGTAAGCTCACTTCGATGACAGAAATGCCGGGTGTGTTGGTTGCACCGTGGAGAATCGATTATTCGGGGCGAAATTTCCAAATAATCGAGAGGCGCAAATTCGTATTCGTTGGGGAAACCCTCGATTCGTATTTCGTCGCCCGGGCGCAACGCCACGCCGGAGATGTGGCGGCGTGTCGAGGAGTCGCCATTGGGAAGCGTCGCGGGAAGTTGCAAATCGGCAGACCACTCGTCGATCAGTTGAGCGCCAACAAATAGCTGGTACTTCGAGACGCCATTATTTTGATCGAAATATTGCACATCCAAGTCGTAGCGGCCCGAAACGCCACTGAAGCGTAGGTTGGCAGTACACGATCGCGGCGCGCGGCATTCAATTGCCTTCCCGCCGGACGCGTCTTCCCATGGGGTCACATCCACAGAAGTGTAACCTTGCAGCTTCATGTCCTCGGCTTCAATGCGACCGGGATGATTTCCGACGCGTCCTTTTACATCGGCGATCTCTGACATGCGATGAAACCAATCGTCGATGGCGTCGCGCCACACGATGGCGTGGCCTGACTGATAGGTTAATTGCGCCAATATGGCTTCATATCGATCGTCATCGATGCGACCGTGGAGCGACTTCCATTGGGGAACGAATTGGGCGGCACGCTCGGCGCCGTTGTAGTGCGAGTCATAGATGCTCTGGATTACTGTTTTTCCAGAATGCAACTTGTGTTTGTAGGGCACGTGATGGAAGAACAGGACGAGATCATCTGGCGTAACGGCGAGCGATTCATATAGCTTCTGCACCTCCGGAGAATATTGCCCGACAAAACCTGTGCCGGTTGCAATGCTGCGATCCATGCCGACGCTATCGTGATCGGCGCGAATCCACTGGCCCCACCCGTTATTTTCCTGTGATTCCGGCCCCGGACCATAGTGACTGCCCAGGATATTGGTCAGCGTTTGTAATCCCATAACTCCGGTGTAGCTTTCATACACTTTCCACGAGGCTAGCTGAATTGTCGAAATGGTTTGGATTACTGCGGGGTCATTGCCGAAAGTTAAGCGCGTCCACTCGTCCGCAATTTCCTCGGATGTGAGATCGGGATTCCATGCCAGCCTTCCGAAGCCGTAGAGGTTGGCCAATGCCAGATGATTGCCCAACCAATTTTGATCGAGGCCGACGTTGACTACAGCAATGTAGCCGCCGAGCGGTCGATGGAAGCTGTTGCCCGCTACGATTTGTTTTACCGGTGTGGATTTACCACTTACGTGCAGATCAAAATCTAAAATTTCTTTCCACATGGGAATCAGGAAACTGGTGTGATGCTGCTGGCCGGTGTATTCCTGCGTAACCTGCAACTCGATCCCGGTATTCGCGTGCTCGAGACCGCCGAAGAGAGGTGAAACCGGCTCTCGCACCTGGAAATCGATGGGGCCGTATTTGATTTGGACGATGACGTTGTCGTCGAACTTGCCATCCAGCGGATGAAAAATATCGTATGCGGCTTTGGCGCGATCGTTTTTTTGGTTGGTCCAATCGAGATGATGGTCGTAGACAAATGCGCGGTAGAAGACGACTCCATTATGCGGTTTGAGAGCGCGAGCGATTACGTTGGCCGCATCGGCGGGAGTACGTCCGTAGGAGGAAGGACCGACGCGGCCCTCCGAATCGGCTTTCACAACTACGCCGCCGAAATCTGGAATCGCACGATACACTTCATCGAATTTGTTCTGCCACCATGCGGCGACGCGAGCGTCCAGCGGATCAAAGGTGTCCAGGCCGCCGAGCGTTTTCGGCATACTGACATCGATGGAAATACCAAGCTGCACACCCCAAGGGCGAAATGCTTGCGCAATGCGGGCGAGTTGCGGAATAAAATTTGCGTCGAGAATACGCAGATCGGCATTCACGTTATTCACGCTGCAACCGTTGATACCAACCGAAGCCAGCAGGCGCGCGTATTCGGAAGCACGCGTGAGATCGAGTCTGACAGCGGCGTTGTCAAAGAAGATCGAGCGCCCGGCATAGCCGCGTTCGATGCTGCCATCGAGGTTGTCCCACTGATTGACCCAGCGCAGGGGCGCGGAGGGCTGCTGTAGATCATTCAAAGCGGAAACATCCTGGCCGCGCGCGATTCTGCTTAAGAAGGCGAATACACCGGAGAGAGCGCCGCGATCATTAGCTCCCAGAATCAAAATGCAATGGAAACCGCCGACTTGCGCAGAAGTGAGCCAAAAGCCGTCGGGGCGGAGATTCTCGTTGTTGGAAAAATTCCCGGACAAACCCGGCGCGAAATTTCGAAGTTGCCCAAGCGTTCCAATCAGGATTGCGTTTCCGCCCGGCGAGCCAGATGCGATGCGGAGAGTTCGCCCCAACATACCCTTCACGCCACGCAACAACTCCGCCTGGGCGGTCGTCAATACGATGGAATCGCCAAGCAGCATCGTGGCTGCAGGCAGAGAGCTGTATTGCGCCGCGGAGTCGGCGTCCAGGCGCGCATAGCGCAGCCATGCGTCGGCGCCGGTTTCAGCATTGAGTCCAGGGACGGCAAAGCACGCGCAAAGCAGAAGAAAAAACGGGGTAAGAACGAATTTCATGCTGCGAGAATTTTGGGCCGGATCGACTGGCAACCTGAACGATTTTAATTGCCGATTTGATCCAGGAATGCTATTTATCATACGTTAACGTACACGAAGCAGCTTTTGGGGCTCTATAACCTATGTCAAAAAATGAACCTACCCTGAAAATTGGCATTTTTAAGCGGGAGAATCCCCGCTGCTCGGTCTGTGGAGAAGAATTTGGAAGCGAAGGTCTGGCGAGGGGTTTGCTAGACGCTTTCGCGCTTCACGTCCGCCGCCGGCATATGGACCAGGAGCCTACAAACTACAGCGTTGCGCGCTACCATGGGAATCGCGCTGCTCCAGCGCGGCTGTAGCGCAAGTTTTTATTGAGAAACCTCCGGTTCCTGATTCGATTCGTGTAGCGCTTGCAGCGCATGGATTTACTTCTATTCCGGTAACTTTCGGCTGCTCTTGATCTGGAACTCTGCTGCAACTTGGGGCGCGCCCGTTCCCGGCTGCCCGCCTCCCACGCTGATGCCATGGATTCCTTTGGCGAGAATTCGATCTCCTTGCTCGTCCACTTCGCTGAGGTCGCGCGGGTTGAGCGTGAAACTGACATGCTGAGTTTCACCCGCAGTAAAATGCACTCGCGTGAATCCGCGCAATGCACGAAGCGGAGCGACTGCGGATTTTGGAAAACTCAAATACAACTCGACAACTTCGTCCCCCTCGCGCTGGCTTACGTTTTTTACATCCGCTTCGACCGTGAGTGAATCGCCGGCCTTCAGCTTGGTCGAAGACAACTTCAAATTGCTGTATTCGAATTTGGAATAACTCAGCCCGTAGCCGAAGGGATACAAAGGCTGGCCCTCGAAGTACCGGTACGTTCGGTTCTTCATGGCGTAATCTTCGAACGGGGGAAGTTGATCGACGCCTTTATAGAATGTGACGGCCAAGCGGCCGGCCGGATTATTTGATCCCGCGAGCGTTTGCGCGATGGCGGTTCCACCTTCCTCGCCAGAGTACCATGCGTCGAGCATTGCGTCGGCGTGTTTGCTTGCCCAGTTCACCGCGAGCGCGCTGCCGTTCATCAGCACGACGATGAGCGGCTTGCCCGTGGCCTTCAACGCCTCCAGCAGATCTTCTTCTTCCTTGGGGAGATCGAGGCTGGTGCGGTCGCCGCCTTTGAAGCCGGGAACCTCAACCTTCATTTCTTCGCCTTCAAGTTGTGAGTTGATGCCTACTACCGCAATAGCCACATCCGCCTGTTTGGCGGCGGCGACGGCGTCTCCGATGGGATCGGAGATCAGATTCAACCACACCAGTTTTGTACCGAAGCCTCCGCGCACAAATTCAATTTTCAATGCGTAACGATGACCTTTTTCAAGTTGCATCGTTTTCGTCGAGGTGTTGGGGTCGTGCAGATTAAGGTCGTCGACCAGGAGTTGGCCATCGAGCCAGAACTGGTTCATGGAGCCGGTGAGGCCGATCTGATATGAACCGGATTCAGTTGGCGTGAGAAAACCCGTCCAGCGTACGGAGAAATCTTTCATTCCTTCGGGCGGGGTAAGTGCCGAACGCTCGGGATGAAACAATTGCAGATCGACAATGTTGTCGACACGAACTGCCTGTGGCGTTCCCTCAAACTTATCGCCGGAGAAATATTCGGCCTTCAGACCAGGTTGTCCGTCTCCGGTTGAGAGCGCTGCAGTCGGAACCACGTCTTGTTGGCGCAAAAAATTCATGCCCGGCGTGTATGTCACCTGCGCGCCGGAAAACTGTTTCTGAATGCCTTCCAGCGCCGTGGTTGCGTGCGAAGCGGTACCACTGTAGTTGCCATGCAGGACTTTCACTGATTCGGCGAGAGGCCCGAAGACCGCAATTTTATGAATATTTGGATTCAGCGGGAGTGCGCCGTTATTTTTCAGTAATACGATCGATTCGCGTGCAGCTTTTAGTGCGAGATCGCGATGCGGCTGGCTGTCGATCTCGGAGTCCGGCGTGAGGGCATAAGGCACCATCTCGGGTGGATCGAACATTCCCAGACGAAAGCGGGCCGTGTACAGGCGTTTCAGGGCAACATCGATATCTTTTTCGGTAAGTAAACCCTGCTTCACGGCATCGAGGTAGGGGACATAGTCGGAGTTCGTCTTGGCCTTAGTGAAGAAGTCGGCGCACTCGTTATCCATGCCGGTTTTCAACGCGTCGGCTGCGGCTTCGGCCTGGCTTTTAGCGAAATGATGGCCGGTGTAGATGTCGACGATGGCGTCGCAGTCGGAGACAACATATCCATGAAATTGCCATGCACCGCGCAATTGATCTTTTAGCAGAAAGTCGTTGGCGCAGGCGGGCTGGCCATTGATCCGGTTGTAAGCGCACATCACCGACGCCACTTTGCCCTCGGTCACCGCGGCGCGGAAAGCGGGCAGGTAAGTATCTTCCATGTCGTGTTTCGATACTTTCACGTCAATCATGTGCCGCGTCGGCTCGGGTCCGCTGTGCACGGCGTAGTGTTTTACGGTAGAGATTACGCGATAGTATTTCGGATCGTCTCCCTGCATTCCGGTTACAAAAGCGATGCCCATACGGCCGGTGAGAAAGGGATCTTCGCCGTAGGTTTCCTGGCCGCGTCCCCAGCGCGGATCGCGGAAAATATTGATGTTCGGAGACCAGAAATCGAGGCCTTCCATAATGTTGCTATGGCCAGCGCGAACGGATTGATTGTGTTTCGCCCGCGCTTCAGTGCTGATGACGACGGCCATTTCGTGAATCAAGGGCGTATCGAAAGTTGCCGCAAGCCCAACCGGCTCGGGAAATACGGTGGCCGTGCCGGCGTTGGCGACCCCATGCAGAGCCTCGCTCCACCAGTCATAGGCGGGAATTTGCAAACGTGGAATCGCCCGCGCTTGATTTACCAGTTGCGACGCCTTTTCCTCCAAGGTCATTCTCGACACCAGATCATCCACACGCTCGTTCAGCGGCAACGCGGGGTTCAGGTAAGGTGCGGTGCCGGAAGGCTGAGCGGTTTGCGCAACCGAAGCCAATGCTGCTACAAACAGGAACGTAATGAGGCAGGCGAACAGGTAAGGACGAATTGCGGACATAGAATGCTTTCTCCCCGGTGAGAGACGCGTCTAAAAACTGTTATAGAAAGCGTAAGGCGCGACGAAGTATATCACCGTCAACGTACACGAAAAGAGAAATCTCGATGCCGAAGAAATTTTGCCGCGAATTTTCCGGTATCGAATCTAAGGCTTCTTGGGTTGAAAGATGCGTTGGATCAGAAGCATGCGAGTATTACGAAAAAATAAACGGCTTTATCTGCCCCGTAGAATAATGGCTCGACCAATGACTATGAGTTAGACCCATGAAGAAGCACCGGCGCGGAATCCATTTGATCGCTGAATTGGCTGACGTCTCTATTGGGACGGTCGACCGCGCCCTCCATGGGCGGCCGGGGATTAACGAAGCGACCCGGCAACGCATTCTGAAGATTGCCGAGCAAATCGCATACACGCCAAATCTGGCTGCACGGGCTTTATCCGTGGCCAAGGCTACGGCTCGCATTGGAGTTTGCATTCCGCGGGAAATTCATTTTTTCTACGATCAACTTTGGGGCGGCGTGCTGGATGAAGCTCGCAGCGTTGCGCCGCTTGGCATCCAGTTTTTAAACCGGCCGGTGCATGCTTTGGGCGAGGCCGATACGGAGGCGTTTCGAGAACTGACGGAGAGCGGCGTGAATGGAATTATTCTCACGGCAGGAAACCCGCGGGGACTCAAGCCCTTGATCAACGATGCGGAGGAAAAAGGCATCCGCGTGGTCTGCGTCTCCACCGATGCGCCCGAGAGCCGGCGTTCCAGTATTGTTTGTGTTGAGCCCTGGTTGAATGGGCGCCTGGCGGGAGAGTTGATGGGCAAATTTGTGCCGCCGGGATCGAAAGTAGCTGTGGTTGCGGGTATGCTCAGCGCCGAGGATCATCGGCAAAAGACGGCTGGATTTTCGGAGGCTTTTCCACGCCACTGCCCTGGCGGTCAGATCGCGAGCGTGATTGAAGGGCACGAAGACGAAGACGAAAGTTTTCAAAAAACTTTTGATCTTCTGGATCGGGTGCCCACGCTTGCCGGACTTTACGTGAACACCGTCAATTGTCTTCCAGTTTGCCGTGCATTAGGCGCACGAGGTCTGGCCGGAAAAACAAAGCTGATTACGACGGATCTTTTCGCCGAGATGTCTCCCTACTTCGAAAAGGGAACAATCACGGCCTCGATTTACCAGCAGCCTCATCGCCAGGGCCAGATGGCTGTGAGGCTTATGGCCGATCACCTGAGCAGCAAAGATCCTTTTCCTCAAAACATTTATCTCAGCCCCGGGGTGGTGATGTCGTCGAACCTTCACTTATTTCGAGAAATCAGGCTGGCCGGGAAAAGATTTGACGATTCTCTCCTGACCTCCCCGAATAGCGTGAGAGTTGCAGGAAAGATGGAGAAATAGGACTCTTCAAGCCAGATCCCCAGCCGGGCCGGCGTTATTCCTAATCGCCACAAACCGCCAACCACCGCCCATACGCCATTCCCGCATTGAAGCCTTGGATTCGTCACATTCGAGATTTTTCTTGACAACGGTTGGCGAAAGACGATAAAAGCTGGCTCCGTGGGCCGTTAACGTTAACGGATGATGTTCACACTAAAACCGAGGGTGTGCAATATGAATGCTCGATCTGCCGTAAGTTTTGTATCCGCATTAAAAGCCCGTAGCTTGAGTTTTGCGGTCTTTTTGCTGTTCTTCGCCGGTCTATCCCTGCATGCCTTCGGCCAAGAGGCGACCATTCTCGGAACCGTTACCGATCCGTCCGGATCGGTAGTTCCGAATGTGGCCGTGACTATCACCAACGTCGGAACCGGTGAAGCCCGCACCACCAGCACGAACGGCGACGGCCAATACGTCGTCCCCGGCCTGATCATCGGGCGCTACAACGTCGGCGCAAAAGCTTCCGGCTTTGGGGGCGCAGAGCAAAACGGCATTGTCCTCAACGTCAACGACCGCACGCGTGTGGATTTTGTGCTCAAAGTTGGCGCGCTTCAGGAGCAGGTCACGGTGGAAGCAAATGCCGTGCGAGTGCAGTCGGACTCGAGCGACGTGAGCACTGTAATCACCGGCCAACAGGTGGCCGAACTCGGCGTCAATGGCCGAAGCGTGTATTCGCTTTATTCGCTTACTCCGGGAGCTTCCAGCCTTCAGGGCGATCTTGTGATCCCAACGCCGGTAAGCGGCGACAGCAATGTGAGCGTCAACGGCCAACGCGCCGGACATAATCTGCAACTGCTCGATGGCTCGGAAAACCTGGATCGCGGCGGCAGCAGCGCCAGTGTCATGCCTTCGATGGATGCCATCGCCGAATTTCGCGACCTGACCTCGAATTACAGCGCGGAATACGGCCTCGCCGGAGCGGCGATGATTACGACCGTTGTGAAATCCGGAACAAAAACCTTCCATGCTTCCGCCTGGGAGTTCGACCGTAACGACGCCCTCGATGCGCGCAACTACTTCAATCCCGCTCCCAACAAAGTCGCCGAATTGCGGTTCAATGTTTACGGCTTCAATGGCGGCGGCCAGGTTCCTTTGTTCAAGAGCCATCCGACCTTCTTCTTCTACAACATGGAGTGGCGCAGCCTGGTGCAGGGCGGGTTGACCAACCAGACGGTTCCATACACCAGCACGTATGGTGGCGATTTTGCCGCAAATCTACCTGCTAACTCACTCGATTCGACCGGGGCTGCGATACCGAATTCCGGCTTGCACGTCCCTTGTGCAAATCAGCTCTCCACCGCGCAGCAAGCCGCTTTTGCGACGGCCGGTATCACCACCTTTAGTACGCCTGACGCGAGCGGATCGTGCGCGGTAAACACTAAAACGACTGCGGCTCTAAACCCAATATTTGCACCCTTCCCCGCTTCGTCTATTCCCGGCGGCCTTCTCGATGGAAACGCTCAGGCTCTTCTTAAGGCTGGGATTTTCCCCGGTCCCACCAGCGGCCAGCAGTTCATCGGCGGCAACAACTCGCCGACGAATGTGCGTGAAGAGATTGCCCGCATCGACCATCAATTTACCGATAAGTTTTCCGTGTTCGGACACTGGGTTTCCGAACAGGTTTCGCAGACTTACGGCACCACGCAGTGGAGTGGCGACAACGTCCCCACCATTAGCGATGTGTTCGGCAATCCTTCGTACAGCGCGGTTATACACACCACGTACGTGATCAGCCCTTCGCTGTTGAATGAAGCCGCTTTTAACTACAATGGCAACCGCATCCACATTATTCCTCAGGGAGTATTCACGGCGCCCTCTGGATTTACCTTTAACCGGCTGTTTACCGGCCCCAATGTCGATAACCGGATTCCCTCCATCAACCTCAACGGCAGCACCGGAACCGATTACACCGCGAATTGGACACCGTGGAACAACGCAGCGAACGATTATCAACTGCGTGATGATCTCTCCTGGACCAAGGGCGCGCATCAGTTGAAATTCGGATTTAGCTGGGCGCTTTACAAGAAGGTTCAAGATTACTTCGCCAACACGGAAGGTAATTTCAACTTCAACGGCAACTTTACCGGCAACGATTTTGCCGACTTCCTGCTCGGTTACGCGCAGCAGTATGAAGAAGACGCCGTTAAGTCCAGCGGCCACTGGAATAACGTTTCCTATGCCGCATACGTGCAGGACAACTGGCGCGCCACTCACCGCCTCACTCTTAACCTCGGGCTGCGTTGGGATGGCGCTCCACATACCTACGAAGCTAACCATCAATCAGCCAACTTCTATCCCAATCTATACAACCCTGCGAATGCTGCAACCTTCGACACGGCAGGCAATATTTGCAGCAGCGCTGCCGATCCAGGTTGCGCGGCCGCGAGCCCGGGACTGGGCGGCAGCCCCAACCCGATCCTGGCTGGCTTGTCGTTCTATGAGAACGGTATCGGCATCGGCGGTGTAAATGGAATCCCCAAGGGGTTGACGAATAACTACTGGCCGGCTTTCGGCCCGCGCGTCGGTTTCGCCTACGATCTAACAGGTCAAGGCAAGACTGTACTCCGTGGCGGCTTTGGCATCATGTACGACCGCATTCAGGGCAACGATATGTATAACGGAGCGACCAACACCCCATTCGACGCCAGCCCAACGGTGCACAATGTCTCTCTCTCGAATCCCGGACTCAACGTAACCAGCGGCGCCACTATCACTGCCGCCGCTTTGCCGATCCTGCCAGTAGGCATCACCGGCATTGCGACCAACTACAAACCACCCACCAGCTATCAATACAGCCTTGGCGTGCAGCAGGCTTTGAACAACCGATCGGTGATTTCACTCTCCTACGTTGGCAGCCAGGGACGGCATGAAAACTACTACCAGGAGATCAACCTTCCACCAGCGGCCGATCTGCCGGCGCTGGTGGCTTCGGGTGGCAGTGGTATCAATCAGCTCTACGGGTATCAAGGTTACGGCGGCATCCGTCTGTCTGTAGACGGCGCCAATGCCCACTACAATTCGCTGCAAGTTGACTTGCATGCGAACGTGCACAACGACCTGCAACTCCAGTTCGGCTACACGCTATCGCGCGCCATGGATGCAACCGACAGCAACGGGAGCGGCGGCGATCTCAACAACGTCACCAACCCCTACGTGGGATGGAGATACGATTTCGGGCCATCGCTGTTTGACCGCACGAATGTCGCCTTCGTCAACTTTGTTTATCAAATCCCGTTCTTGAAGAATAGCGACAACCACCTTTTGCGGGGCACGGTGGGAGGATGGGCGTTGTCGGGAATCGTGACCATGGAATCGGGAGCGCCGCTCAACCTTGGAGTAAGCGGCAGTACCGTGGCCAGTGTCATCCCGAACGATGGCACTTCCACTCAACAGGGTGATCGCCCGGATGTAAGCGGATCGATCAGCTATCCCAAGAACGCGGGCCAATGGTTCAATCCTGCGGCCTTCTCCGCGCCGGCGCCTGGCACTTACGGAAATCTGGGCTTTGATGCGTTGCGTGGCCCCGGTCGTGACGATTGGAACCTGGCTCTGTTGAAGAACTTCGTGATCAGCGCGGAGCGCGGCAGCCGCATCGAGTTCCGTGCGGAAACTTTCAACACCTGGAACCATACGCAGTTCAAGGGCGACATCAACAACGGAGGCATCAGCATCAATCAAGGTGCGAGCAACTTTGGCTCCGTCACCGCAGCCTTTGATCCGAGGGAATTCCAGCTCGGATTGAAGATCATTTTCTAACGTTGTTGCTTGTAAGTTCGCTTTAGCCCCGCTCGTTCCCGCGAGCGGGGCTAATTTTTTAAATGCGCACGGGCGAAAAGTAAGATGATCAGCGGCGGCCATCGTTAAACTAGGTTCTGCTGTCTCAAGTATGTTGGATCCAGCGATGAAGAACAGATATCTTGGGTTGATCGCGGTTGTCTTATTTAGTTTGCTCCCGCGGCTCGCAATTGCTCAATCGCCCAGCCCAGCAGATGCGCTCGCTCTCGAACAGCAGGGGAAATGGGGCGAGGCTGCCCAGGCATGGCGGGCAGTTACCGAAAAAAATCCACAGGATGCCGCTGCCTTTGCGAGCCTTGGAGTTGCGCTCTCGAAAGAAGAGAACTATCAGGAAGCGGCTTTGGCTTACGAAAAGGCGCTTAGATTGAATCCCAAGTTGCCGGGAGTGCAATTGAATTTGGGACTGGCGGAGTTCAAGCAGGGACACTTTACGGAAGCAATCGCTCCATTTCGGGTTGCGTTGGCTGCCAATCCACATAATTTGCAGGCAGCCACGCTGCTGGGCCTTAGCTGCTACGGAGCCAAGCGGTATGCCGAGGCGAGCAAGTATCTTGAAGTGGCGGCGAAATCCGATCCAAATAATTCTGAATTGCACAACGTGCTGGCGCAGAGCTGCCTTTGGGCAAAGAAGTACACCTGTGCCTTGAACGAATTCCGGCAGATTGTGCAACAGAACCCGGATTCCGCAGCGGCGCACATGTTAACCGGAGAAGCGCTGGATGGCCTGGGAAGAACTCCGGAGGCAATCGCGGAGTTTGAGTCTGCCGCGAAAGCTGCGCCGAAAGAAGCGAACGTGCACTTCGGCCTCGGCTATCTCTATTGGAAGTCGCACCAATACGACGATGCGATGCGTGAGTTCGAAAGCGCGCTAGCGATTGATCCAAATCATCCGCAATCTCTCGGCTACCTGGGTGATATTGAGTTCAAGCGGACGAATCTGGATCAGGCTCTCACTCTGCTTGAGAAGGCGGTGCACGCGAAAGATGATATGCGCTTCGCTTTTATCGATCTGGGCGCAGCCCTCACGCAGCAACAAAAATATCCGGAAGCAATAACTGCGCTTCGCCGCGCGGTGGAATTGGACCCTGCACAGCCCGATGCGCACTATCGCCTGGGACGCGCTTATCAGGCGATGGGAAATGCGGCAGAGTCGCAGAAAGAGTTTGCCAAAGTCCGCGAACTGCACCAGAAGGGGGATGAGCCGCTCGCGTCGAAAATGTCGGTTGCGCCACCGCCGTTGCCACAGCAAAACAAGTGATCATTGCGATGATAGATCGCGTCAAGAGGATCGTTTCGGCGTGAATTTGAAGCAGTAGATGAGGCCGAAGAGCAGTAAGGCAGCGCCCCACCAGACGTTGGCGTGGAGGGCGAACAAGACTACTGCGGGGTTCACCGGCGGATTCACCAGTTGGTAGATTCCTGCTGCCAGGATCAGGGCTCCGTTGACCGCCAGCGCGATGCCGATAAAAAACCAGATTGAGATCATGCCGCTTGCCTCAGGGGCTAAAGCCCGGATTTTTGA
>Ga0210400_10002691_pt1 | contig 16217 bp, 9 predicted proteins | sample IncBWH26MmetaG_FD_155456 | JGI IMG/M metagenome (GOLD analysis project Ga0210400, IMG submission 155456) | Forest soil microbial communities from Barre Woods Harvard Forest LTER site, Petersham, Massachusetts, United States - Inc-BW-H-26-M | ecosystem: Environmental > Terrestrial > Soil >... | reverse complement strand
CGGCATGCGGATTAGGATATACGTTTATGTAATTAACCGCACTTAAAGTGGAAGTGCAGCCCGCGTTTGTTGTAAGTGTAAGTGTAACACTGAATGCGCCCGAGTTTAAATAAACATTCACCGGATTTTGTAAAGTTGAAGTATTTCCGTCACCAAATAACCAATTCCATCCTGTAATTGTTGATCCACCGCCAACCGTACTTAAATCCGTAAAGCTTACAAATAAAGGAACGCATCCTTGTTTTGGTGTCGCGGTAATACTTATTGTCGGCGCAGGATCAACTATTACAGGATAAATAGCGGTTCCGTTTCCGCAGGCATTTGTTTCTGTAACAGAAATTGTACCGCCGGTTGTGCCCCAATTAATAGTAATTGCATTTGTTCCTTGTCCGGATGAAATTGTTGCGCCAGCAGGTACAGTCCAGTTATACGTTGAACCTGTTGTGCCGGAAACAGAATACGTTGTATTTGTTGCATTGGCACAAACAGGTGTCGGGCCAGTAATAACTCCGGTTACAGGAATACTTCCCATGGCAACCGTAAAACTAACCGGTGCACCGTTTCCGCAAATATTACTTTCGGTACAAGTAACAACCCCACCACTTGCTCCCCAGTTTACTGTAAGCGTACTTGTATTTTGCCCGGAAGCAACCGTTCCTCCACCTGTAACTGTCCAGTTATAAGTTGAGCCTGTATTATTTGTTACTGTATATACCGTTCCGTTTTGATTGGGGCAAACAGGGCTAACACCTGTAATTGTAGATGTAACCGGAAGATTAGAGAAAGTTACTGTGTACGTAACAGGAGTTCCCGGGCCGCAGGAATTACTTTCTGTACAGGTAATAACTCCGCCGCTTGTTCCCCAATTAAGTGTAATGCTGCTTGTTCCTTGCCCTGCAGTAATCGTTGCTGTTCCGGGAACACTCCAATTATACGTTGAACCAACTGTTGGAGTAACAGAATACGTAATTCCGTTTGTATTAGCACAAGAAGGGTTTCCCCCCGAAATCGGAGATGTAGAAGGAAGCGGCAACATCGTCACCGGATAAATTACCGCTGTACCCGCACCGCATGCATTTGTTTCGGTAACGGTAATATTTCCCGGCGTACTTCCCCAATTTACAAGAATGCTGTTTGTTCCTTGTCCTGAAACTATTGTAGCTCCCGCGGGAACTGTCCAGTTATACGTTGAACCTACTGTTGAATTTACTGTGTACACTACGTTTGTTGCATTCGGACAAACAGGAGTTGTTCCGCTGATTGCGCCTGTTGCAGGCAAAGAATTCATCACTACGGTATATGTTACAGGAGTTGCAGTTCCGCAACTTGCGGTTTCTGTACATGAAATTACTCCGCCGGTTGCTCCCCAACTTACATTGATAGAATTTGTTCCTTGTCCCGCAGTAACAGTTGCAGTTCCGGGCACCGACCAATTATACGTTGAGCCAACTGTATTCGTAACAGAATAAGTTCCCGTTGCATTCGGGCATAAGGGCGTCGGGCCGTTGATAGGACCCGTAACAGGTGTGCCGCTTATTACAACAGTAAATGTTTGCGCAGTTCCGCTTCCGCATGAATTTGTTGCGGTAACAGAAATCACTCCGCCCGTAGCAGCCCAATTAACCGTAATTGAATTTGTATTTTGTCCCGCTGTAATTGTTGCCGTACCCGGTACCGACCAATTATAAGTTGATCCTGCTGTGTTTGTTACCGAATAAGTTGTGCCGGTTGCATTCGGGCAAAGTGGTGTAGGTCCATTGATAGCACCCGTAACAGGAATGCTTCCCATCACAACAGTAAATGTTACAGGTGTTCCGCTTCCGCATGAATTTGTTTCGGTACAGGTAATTACTCCTCCTGCGCTTGCCCAATTTACATTTATTGAATTTGTATTTTGTCCCGCTGTGATTGTTGCAGTTCCGGGCACCGACCAGTTATAGGTTGAGCCCGCATGATTTGTAACCGAATATGTTGTGTTTGTTGCATTCGGGCAAAGTGGAGTGGGCCCGTTAATAGCAGAACTTACAGGTGGAGTAGTAACAGTTACATTTAGTGTAACCGGAGTTCCTGTTCCGCACGATGCAGTTTCTGTACAGGAAATTGTTCCACCGATTGCGCCCCAACTAACTGTAATCACATTTGTACCTTGTCCTGCTGTAACTGTTCCGCTTCCGGTAACTGACCAATTGTAAGTTGAACCTGCAGTATTTGTAACCGAATAAGTTACGTTCGTTGAATTAGCACAAACAGTAGTTGTTCCGCTGATGGCAGAAGTTACAGGAGTAGCGTTTGTAACAACTGTAAATGTTACAGGGGTTCCGCTTCCGCATCCGTTTGTTTCAGTGCAGGTAATTACTCCGCCTGTAGCGCCCCAATTTATCGTTGTTGAATTTGTTCCCTGCCCCGCAGTAATGGTTCCTGTTCCTGTAACGCTCCAATTATATGTTGAGCCCACTGTGTTTGTTACAGAATAAGTTGTTCCGGTTGCATTAGGACATACAGGTGTCGGCCCTGTGATAGCGCCGGTAACCGGAGTAGTTCCACTTGATAAAATAGTTACTGTATCCTTATTGGTACAACTTCCGTTAGAAACTGTTACTGTATAATGCCCGGGAGGTAAATTATTTGCGGTTGCAGCATTTCCTCCGCTCGGCGACCAGGTGTATGTAAAAGGGCCTGTGCCACTTGTTACTGTTGTTGTTGCAACACCGGTGCTGCCGGAACATCCGCTTGGCGTTACAGTTGTAGATAAAACAATTCCCGGAGAAACTGTTACCGGAATTTTTATTGAATCGCGCGGACAACTGATAATTAACGTTACTGTGTAAGTTCCCGCTGCACTGTAAGCGTGAGAAGGATTTTGGGCCGTAGAAGAAGTTCCATCACCAAAATGCCATTGCCAGGCAGTAGGTAACCACGGACCTGCCTGCCAGATACAAGTTCCGTTTGATAAATCCGTAAAGTTTACAACGTTGCAATTTACAGTATAAGTAAAATTAGGTGTAACTTTTGGTTTTAAGTGAAACACGACCGGTTGGTCGGCGCCGCTGTTTGCCTTTACCGATTGAACAGTTCCGGGTGTGGTAGGAAAATTAGCAGAGTGCGAAGTTGTAGAAACATAAACTTCATCAAGGCAAGGTCCCCACAAACGTACACGAACTTTACCGAAGGGCCCGTTGCCGTAATCGTTTCCATTACCGCCAAAATAGCTTAAGTATTGTGCATTGGCACCGGCCGCGTCTATTTTTGCGAGGAAACAATCTGTCCCTCCGCCCCAAGTAGAAAAATTCGCGCAGGTTGTTGCAGTGAATCCCTGTGAATTAATATTACCGGTAACGAAAGCTTCGCCCGCATTATTTATGGCAACACTGCAACCAATTCCATCCGATGCGAGAAAAGTTGCATAAATCAAAGCTGTACCTGTTGAATTTAACTTTGCAAGAAAGGGATCCATTCCTCCGCTTTGAGTAACATCATAAGCTCCGGGAGTAACAGGAAAATTCGGTGAAGCAGTTCCTCCCGTTATAAAAGCATTACCTGCAGCATCAACTGCTATAGCGTCTCCATAATTTAAATCATCCGTTTGATTACCGCCCAAATAAGTTGAGTAAACAAGATTGCTGCCTGCCGGATTAATTTTTTGCACAAACATATCCGGGTAAATACCAATGTTGGGATTTGCTACCGGTTGAAAAGCTCCGGCAGTAGTTGTCATATTTCCGTAAAGAGTGCCGGTGAGGTAAGCGTTTCCGCCGCCGTCAATTGCAATACCGTAACCAATACCGCTGTTCGCGGTAAAAGTTGAATAAACAAGTGCAGAGCCGGCAGGATTCATTTTCAAAACATAAACCCCTGCACCCGTTGCATTAGATTGATATGCGCCTCCGGTAGTCGGAAAGTCTAAATTATTATTGGTAGAATAACCTGTAATATAAACTGCTCCCGAAGGTTCAAGAGCAATTGCATAAGCGTAATCGCTATAAATTCCTCCGATTAAATTTGAGTAAATCAAAGCAGAACCCGCCGCATTTAATTTGGTAATCCAGATATCCTGATAAGAGGTTCCGGTGAAAGTTGTATGATAAGCTCCCGGTGTTGTCGGAAAATCCGTCGACTGCGTCCAACCGCAAACATAAACTTCCCCTGCGGCGTTTACTTCTATTCCTTCGCCTTGTTCGTAACTTACTGCACCGCCAATATAGGTTGCATATACAAAAGCAGTAGCTGTGGGATTCAGTTTAAAAATATAGGCATCTCCGTAGCCTCCTCCTCCCTTGTAATTGGGTTGATATGACCCGGCAGTAGTCGGATAAACCCCGTTGTACCATCCCGTTCCGTAAACATTACCTGCATTATCAACCGCTATGTCTGAAATATATCCGTCGGCACCGGCGCCGCCGCCTACAAAAGTTCCCCATGCGTAGTTTATGGGGTCAATTACAAGAGCAAATGTGTTATCGTAATTTTCTTCCGCAAAAAAACCGAAAGTAGTTTTATCAATAAGCCGGTATTTTATTTTCACGATTTTCTTTTCGCCATTAATATATTGGTATGATTCAGGAATTTCTTCAAGAAGAGTTCCCCATTGGGTAACAATACTTAATTGTCCTTTGTTATTTATTTCAAGTTTCTCAACTCCTTCACAGGTAATTTGTATTTGCGAAATATCCGCACCGGGATTCAGGTTAAAATCATACTCCAGGTTATTGCCTTTGCCGTAATAAGTAATATCGATGTTCTCATAGACATTGATGTATTTTACAGATTTATAATCCGGAACATTTGTTTGGTGCTTTGAAGGATCGTTACCGATTAAATAATTAACGTGGCTGTCTGACTCATCATTTGCTGAAATTTTTACTTCTTTGTTTGCATTTTTAAAAATCTGGTTCCACACAAGGTATTCGTGCATCGCAGGGCCATGATGAAATTTTATGGCTTCTTTATCTTCCGTTTTATAATTCCTGCTAAAACCAAAACTTACTCCTCTCGCAAGAAAAGCGACATTAGCACCCCAAGCCGGGGAATTTCCCTGAAAAAGGATTTCTTTATCCCACTGCCCTATATTTTTTCGGAAAGTAAGAGGCATATCAGCAATGCGGTCTAATACCTTTTGTTTTTCGGCAGCAGGCACCGCTTCTTTTTGCGAAAAAAGGGAAACGGAAATACTTAAAGCAAGAAATAAAATAGCGATTCTTTTATTATTCATTGATTGATAATACGCATTGTTTTTACTCATTTTTTTAGCGACCTGTGGGGTTGATAGTAAAATTAAAGCAAAGCTGATTTTGTAGTATAAAATTATCTGTTTAATATGGAAGATTAGTAATAATTAGTATATTTGTATAGTATTGGTATTTAATATTATATACAAATATAATTAATTTTAAATATAATTTTTATGGAAGAATCCGGCTTATTTGAATTGATAAAAACTTTGGGCAAAAGCGAAAAGCGCTATTTCAAAAAATACGCAGCCATGCATGGTGCCAGAAACAATACCCATGCGGCGCAACTTTTCGACGCGCTTGAAGAAGTTCCGGAGTATAACGATACAGGTTTTAAAAAATCAAATCACAAAAAGCCCTTTTACAAAAATCTGGCTTCAGAGAAACAGCATTTGATGAAAGTATTGCTTCAAAGTCTGAACGAATTTCACCGCAATAACGATACCAAATCAACTATTCGTTTCCATTTAGATTCGTTTGAATTACTTTTTCAGAAAAGGCAGTACAAACTTTGTGAAAAGCATTTATTAAAAGCTTCCAGACTCTGTAAAGAAAACGGTTACGCCGATTTTTTTCCGGGAATGTACCGATCCTTCGGAAAATTATACCAACACTCGGGTAATCTTGAAAAATTGAAAGTTATACTGGACGAAATGGAGAAAGATGAAAATAAAATTTCTTCTTCTTTGAAAAATGAAATAAAACTCACTCATACCGAATATAATTTTTATTATACCTCACGTCTGCTTGGTTATCCGCGTACAAAAAAAGACCGTTCCGCTTATGAAGATATTTATAAACCCGCAATTGATTTAAATGAAGATGCCGTTTCTTTTAAAGAAAAATTAAATCTTCTTTTAATTAAAAACTATTATTACGATACCTACCCGGACAAAAAACCTCTCATGAAAGTGCGCGAGGAATGGGTTAAACTGGCCGAAACAAAACAGAAATACATTGAGGATAACAGCATGCAGTACCTGGTTTGCTTAAATAATCTTGCCAATAGTTACGATGAATTAGGAATGAAAAAAGAGCTTGAACTGACTCTTGAAAAAATTATTAATTATCCTAAAAAAAACTTAGACGAAGAAGTGCGGACTTTTATTTATTACTACAACCTTAAAATGGTGGGCCGTATACTTGAAGGAAACTTTGATGAGTGTGTTGCCCTTTTTCCACAGGTTGAGGCGGGGAAAAAAAAATTATGGCGTTGGTTTCATCCCGAATATAAATTAAGTTTCAGGTATTTATTTTCGTACGGATATTTCGGCGCGCGTCAATACCAGCAATCGCTTAAATGGATTAATGAAATACTGATTAATTATCCGAAAGAAACGCTGGAAGAATATTACAATTTTGCACGTATTTTTATTCTGTTAATTTATTTTGAATTAGGTTACGAAGGATTGCTTGCTTCCGAATTACGCTCGGCAAACCGTTACTTTAATAAAAAAGATAAACTTTTTTCGTTAGAGAAAATCATCCTCGCCTTTATGAAATCTTCGCTGAAACCCGAAGGAATTTTAAGCACTAAAAAAGAATTCAGGGAATTAAAAGAAAAAATTACGGAGTTAAAAAATAGTCCGTATGAACAACAATTATTCAGTCTGTTCGACTGGGAAGCATGGGCCGAGAGTAAAATAAGCGGGGTCCCTTTTGATAAGATTATGAGAGAGAAAAGTGAAGGGGTGCACTGAGATTAATTATAATTTAAATGAACAAAACGTTCCTGTGATTTGGAATCCGCTATCTGTTTATCTATAAGCACCTCCAATTGTATACTTACCTTTGCAAGCTTTGATATAACAAGGTATTTAATCCGGTTTTCCTTAATGAAATCAACCTGGCTTTCGTCGATACTGATAAATTTATTCTGTTTTTTTTGTTTATTTACAAAAAGCGTAAAGGGAGATTGTTGAGCGGAGGCTCTTTGCACCTCAGCAACTTCTTCTTCCCTGCTCCAGTCATTTATTTCAAAAACACTAAGGTCGATTGTTGGATAAAACACCGGGATATAAGCCAAATAGGGACAACTAATTCCGCTTTTATCGTCGTTATGCACATCCAGCTCATCTGCTCCGCCTCCAAATAATGCGCCAACCAATTCCCTGTCCCTCATTTCCTCACTGATTCTTTTTATAGTATGCATATATTTATTTGAATAAACCTGGTTTTCGGAAATATTTTTTTGGTGCATGGTAAAAGCAAAGTACATTTTGAAAAGAAGCAAACAGGCTACAGGAACAATTAACATAGTTTTCCAAACAAATTTAATTTTGTTTTGTCCGTAAATAAATAAAACCAAAGAGAAAACAATAAATACATTTAAAAAAGTGAAATCGTTTGTATAAAACTGGATGCCATCGAATAATTTATAAAATACCCCATATAACAACAAAGAGATAATATAAAGTATGATCATAAATATTAACAATAGTTTATAGTTCCTTTCCTGCTGACGGAGCAACACGATTAATAAAGGAATATAAATTGCGTGCAGAAATAAAAATTTCAAAGGACAGTCCCGTATCCTGTACCACAACTCTATAAGAAATACTTTAACAGAAAAAAAACTGAAGCCTTTTAAATCGGTATAATAAAAGATACCGTTTACAAAATAAGGATTATCTGCCGCGCCTAAACATTTATAAAATACTCCCAAAAAACCGGACAAAATAACCAGATAGCTGAACAGCCTCATTACTTCGTTTCTTTTTAATTTTTTAGTGAAGAACGCAAAAGCAATAAATAATACACAGGTTGCAAAAACTCCGGGTAAAGTACTTATCGAAATTACTGGAACCATCAATAATAAGGTCAATGCCGGGACCAAAGCACCTTCCAGGAATAAAAGAAAAGATAAAATTATAAAAGGATAATAAGCAACGTATTTTTCGCCCATGTATTCCATAGATGATTCTCCGAAATTCATGGAATAAGAAAAATTGGGATTGGCCGAATCAAAATAAAATCCGCTTGCAAAAAGAAGAACTAAAACACTTAATTTTTTCAATAAAGTTACTTTGGCAATTCTTTCAATAAGCGAGAGAAAACCCAGCATTGCTAAAAAATTAAGAACGGGATAAACAAATAAATAAAGTGAAGCAACGCAGGGTGTGCCCGTGAAAACTGAAAATAATTTAGTAAGCCACAATTCAAAATAATGATAGGGAGCCACGCCTTTATAATATTCCGAAATAATATTGTTTATTCCCCAGCGATTTTCTTGTCCGGTTGACAACATATCCGCAATATTGGCATAATATATTTTTCCTTTATCCGGGAGAAAAAAACCGAATTCGCTTTGCGGGTTAATAATAATGTAGGCAAACCAAACATAAATAAGTATCGACAATAGGAGAAGCCCGGCTATTTTTTTTAATATATTTTCTGTTTGTGTGTTATCAGCACGGGCAGGAAGGGAAAAGGTTTTTCCGTTTTTCTTTTTGTACAGAACAAATTCCATTAAAAGAAAGAAAAATACCAATAACAAAGCGATGTTAACTGTTTTAAGCCTCGTGGCAAAAACAGAGTACCCTACTATAAAAAGAGTTAAGCCTGAAAGTATTTTTACAAATATCCGGGTGTAAAACCCGCTCGCGTGAAAATATTTTCCGACTGACTTTAAACCAAAATTCCCAATCGTAAAAACAAAACATAGAACAACAGCAATAAAAAATAATATTTCACATAAATGAAAAATGCTGCAGCCATATTTACTATTGCTTTATAAGAATATGGCGAGCTATGCCTGTATAATCAGAAATTTGCAAAAAGTAAACACCTTTACTTAAATCCCTGATATCAATTTCGGTTTTATTTAGCTGTACTTTTTGTTCTTTTACTTTTGCCCCGCGGGCATCATAAATTTTTACAAGAGATTCACCCGGCGAGTTTATAAAAATAATTTCTTCCGCAGGATTGGGGTATACTGAAAATTCAGAATTATTATTTTGTTTCAACCCGCCCGAACAATTGTTAACCACAATTTTTACAGAGTCAATATTTGCACACTGGCCACTTATACCTGCAACAGAGTAAGTTGTACTTACAATTGGTTTAACAACAACACTATCGGAATTAAAATTTCCCGCATTAGCACTCCAGGTATAAGTTAATGCCCCGTTTGCGTGTAACGTGCTGCTATCGCCAATACAGATAGTATCTTTAGCGCTTATATTTACATTAATGGGTGTTTGACAAAAACTTACTTTTCGTACACGGCTGTTGGCATAATCACCGATGTAAAGATTATTGGCAGCATCAAAATTCATTGCCGGGGCAGAACTGATTTTCGCAAGGATTGCAGGGCCGTTATCGCCGCTGTAACCGTTTGTGCCGTTACCCGCGTATGCGGAAATTATTCCCGTTGAATTAATTTTACGGATAACGCTGTTGCCTGCATCCGCAATAAAAATATTTCCGAATTTATCAAAGGCAAGCCCGTGCGGACCCTTTAATTGCGCATTGGTTGCCGGTGCTCCGTTACCACTGTAACCTGGAATTCCTGTTCCCGCGCAAGTTGAGATTATTCCGGTAGAATTTATAACACGTATCCGGTTATTACCGTTATCCGAAATAAAAATTTTATGATTCACCGTATCGATAAGTACTGCTGTAGGATAAGATAATTTTGCTGCTGTTGCTATTCCGTTATCTCCGCCATAAGCCGCCATCCCGTTTCCGGCGATCGTGGAAATTATTCCCGCTAAATTTACTTTGCGGATACGGTTATTACCGGCATCGGCAATATAAACGTTTCCTGTGTCGTCCAGAGTTACACACTCAGGTAAATCAAGTGAAGTGGATGTAGCAGCAACGCCATCGGCTGAATATCCACCGAAGCCATTTCCTGCAAATGTTGTAATGATTCCTGCCTTTGTTACTTTACGGATTACATTGTTGTATGTATCAGAAATGTACATGTTCCCGTTTTTATCAAAGGCAACCGTTGTAGGCGAAGTTAATTTTGCTGAAGTTGCCGGGCCGTTATCGCCACTGTAACCAATGACTCCGCTACCCGCAACCGTTGTAATTATTCCGAGGGAGTTTACTTTTCGTACTACGTTATCGCCTTCATCCGCAATGTAAACGTTGCCTGAATCATCAAAAGCAATTCCTTCCGGTTCGCTGATAGAAGCATTTACCGCGGGTCCGTTATCCCCGCCATAAGCGCCTATACCATTACCCGCATAAGTAGTAATAATTTGTGCTTGGGAAAAAGAAACAGTTATAGAGAATAAAAGAAATACAAAGTGTTTAACGTGTAAACCCATTCATCAGTAATTAACGCTTTGTTACTGAACAATAACTTTTTTGGAAATCATTTGCCCGTCAACCATCAGGTTGATAAAATAAATGCCCGATTGATACGATTTAGAATTTCCGAAAGTTAAAGCAGTGCTGCCTGCTGTATAAAGTTTAGCCGGAGCAATTTCAATTACCCTGCCCAACATATCTGTAATATTTACGGAAACGTTTTTACTTTCAGTTAAGCTTAATTCAACATTAAAATTTCCGTTAGCAGGATTCGGGTAAACATTTAAGTTAACCTGGTTTTCTACCGGTTGAATTCCGGTAACCGCGTTAACAATATTTATATCGTCGATATATAAATTATTCCCGGGCCCGTTTGCGTCAGCCATAAATTTCCAACGGAAAATTACATTCTGGCTATTTACTATATTTCCAAGGTTTACGGTATAAGTTGTAAACTGAGAAGAAGTAGGTATAAAAGGTGTTGAACTCGTTCCGCTTACAGTCGGCAAAGTACCCGCCCAATGTGCCCACCTGGACATCCAGCCTGTACCGCAATCGGTTGAAACGTATACCTGCAACCTGTCATTATTACTTGTTGCCTTTTGTTGGTAAGCTAATTTAAAAGACAGAACCGGAGATGAATAAGTAGTTAAATCATAATTTGAGGTAGTTTGTATAATGCTGGTGCTGCCCGGTGCATTGGTAAAATTATCAATCATGATTGAATTTGCGCCTGTAGCTGCTGCAGAATTTGTAATTGCAAAATTATTTCCTGAACCCGTATTGCCAAGTGTCCAGTCGGCGGGAGCAATTGTACCGCTTTCAAAACCTTCAACAACCGGCAATGGTGCGCCTAAAGACACATTGAATGTACATGAAGCCTGGTCGTTTAAAAGATTTCCGTCAGTTCCGCCGTTGGGACTGGAAACAGAACAAACAAATGAATGAGCACCCGGTATTGTAGTGAATGCAGGTAAACTTACCATAGCAAACTGACCTGTTACCAGTGAACCGTTCCAATTTAACGTTTGCACTGCGTTATTGTCAATTTTATAACTGATAACTGCAGAAGTTAAATTACTTGCGCCCATATTTTGCAGTTTCACACTTGGTGAAAAATTATTGCTGCAGAAAAAACCATTCGGGCTGATAATAGCAGGAAGGCTTGCATCAATACTTGTTGAGGCAATAGGAACAATACCTACAACGGCTTCATGCCCGTTAGAAAAATTATACCCACCGCCATTCATGTTGTTTAAAAAGAAATAGCCGTTAGCGCTTCCGCCCCAACCCCAGTTCATGTGTAAGAAATCATTCTGATCGTAGCCATCACATACCCAGGTATGTCCGCCTCCGTTGGGACCGGGATCCCAACCTACATATTGTACAGGCCTTCCTAAATCAATATCTCCTTTTATAATTGTCAACCATGCCGGATCAGTATAAGATGAACGAGCCAGGCCCTGAATCGTATTAGGGTCGTACCTGAAATAATTTATGTACGAATTTTGCGCGCATACCGGGTTGTCAAATGAGCAAACCCATGCACCGCTTCCGCTGGGACTGTAATTCATCTCAACACTTACGCCACAATGGTAGCCGATAGTTGCAATATCAGTTGTGCTGTTTGTCGTAATTGAATTCCCCATATTTGCCCAGTTGTAAGTAGTTGCGCCATAGTTAACGCTTAATGTGCCATAGTTCGACGTATAAGAACTTGAACCGTTTCCGGTTGCAGGGTAATTCCAGTATTTCATAATCTGCGCCATGGCAGTTGCAACGCATCCGGTTACAGAACCCCCGGGGCAGAGTGCATTATATCCCGGCGATTGATTCCATGTTGTAGTGCAAAGAGGGGCCGCAGTTGAAGCAGTTGAATTGTATTGTCTGTTTGTTGCATTAGTTAAATAATCGTTCCATTTTTGAATGATTTTTGCATCGGCAGGTATATTTTTTTCCTGAATATAAATTACTTCTTCGCCACGTTTTTTCAACCAGGTTCCGATAGTAGTTCCTGCTGCGGGAATTACAAAATTCCCTTCAGTAGAATAACCTATTACAGGTTGAGCTGCATCATCAGCCGTAATAATCACAAAACCACCGTTAATATTATAAACATAATAAAGCGCTGCTCCATTTGAGGAAATGGCTGTATGTACCAAAGCGATGGTGTTTATTTCGTTATGCGTTGTTTGCCTGTAAAAATTCTGAGCTACCTGCATGGCAACCGTAGTATTTACCGGTTTTGCAAAAACGCCGTTTGTTACAAAAACAACAGCTAAAATAAATCCGTAAAACTTTTTCATTTGTAGTGGTTTATGATTGAACTTCAAATGTATGTAAAAAACCCTGAGATTCCAATGTTAAAAAGGATAAAGATTTGGTTTTCGTATATACATTCCTCCATATATTTGAAACATGCAAAATAATCCGTCCCTTAAATCGCAATTTCTCATTCGGCCAGATGTTACTTATCTGGGCTTTGGCTCATTCGGCGCATGCCCTAAACCCATTTTTGAAAATTACCAAAAGTGGCAATTGGAACTTGAAACGGAGCCTGTACAGTTCATCACGGTTAATGGCCTTTTGTACCTTAAAAAATCACGTGAGGCATTGGCTGATTATATTCATTGCAGCCCCGATGATTTGGTATATACTACCAACCCGTCTTACGCTATAAATATTATTGCAAAAAGTTTTAAGTTAAATCCAGGCGATGAAATTTTAAGTACGGATTTAGAATATGGCGCCCTTGAACGCACCTGGAATTACTATTGTAAAAAAGTAGGGGCGAAATTTGTGAGGCAGCATGTTTCATTACCAATCGTGTCTAAAGAAAAATTTATTGAAGCTTTTTTCAAAGACTTAAGCAATAAAACAAAAGCCATTTTTATCAGCCAGATAACGAGCACCACCTCATTAATATTTCCGGTAAAGGAGATTTGCGAAATAGCCAGAACAAAAGGTTTGTTTACTATTGTTGATGGCGCTCATTCGCCCGGGCATATCCCGATAAATTTATCCGAACTGAAAGCCGATGTTTACACAGGCGCCTGCCACAAATGGATGATGACACCAAAGGGCTGTTCGTTTTTGTATGTAAAAAAAGAATTTCAGAATTTGTTTGACCCTCTCTTAATAAGTTGGGGATACGAGAGCGCTTTTCCTTCTGATTCCAAATTTTTGGATTATCATCAGATGCAGGGCACTAGAGATTTTTCGGCTTTCTTAACTGTGCCTAAAGCGCTTGAGTTTATGAAAGAAAATAATTGGGAAAAAATTTCGGATGATTGCAAAATTCTGGCAAGAAATAATTACCCGCGTTTTTGTGAATTGTTGGGAACGAAACCACTTTGTCCGATAACCGAAGAGTTTTTAGGGCAAATGTGCAGTATGGAAATTAACACCGAAGAGCCTGAAAAATTACAGCGCTGTCTTTTCGAAAAATATAAAATAGAAATTCCGGTAATGCGCCATTTAAACAAAATGTATATTCGTTATTCTGTACAGGCATTTAACAGCCAGGATGATTTGGATATACTGTACAAAGCACTTAAAGAAATAATTTCAACAACTGATTTAATACTTGTAAAAGAAAAAGCATTATGAAAAAAGTAATTACCTCAGCCAACGCCCCTACGCCTATCGGGCCTTATAGTCATGCAAACTTAGCAACACCCGGCAGTATGCTTTTTGTATCGGGACAAGTGGCCAAAGATGCCAAAACCGGTGAGCTTACTTTAAGCGATATAAAAAGTGAAACGCGCAAAGTAATGCAAAACGTCAACGCTATTCTTACCGAAGCCGGGATGGACTTTAATCACGTTGTAAAAACGACTATCTTTTTAAAGAGCATGGATTTTTTTGGCGACGTGAATGAAGTGTACGGTTCATTTTTCACCGGAAATTTTCCCGCGCGCGAAACGGTTGCTGTTGCGGGATTACCCTTAAATGTAAATGTGGAGATTTCGGTAATTGCCATTAAATAAAATTTTGGCCGTGTACCCTGGTACACAAAAAACTGTATATTTACGCCCTGTTCTTTATAAATTATGGGGGATTAGCTCAGCTGGCTAGAGCGCTTGCATGGCATGCAAGAGGTCGTCGGTTCGACTCCGATATTCTCCACACCAATGGTATCAAGGCTTTCAGAGGATTCTGGAAGCTTTGTGTTTCCACTGGTTTAAACATGGTTTAAACAATTGAAAAAATTGAACGTGTTTTCATGAAAAATAAAATTTGCTGAGATAAATAAAAAGGTGACTTCTCACAAGTAGGTAACAATTTCCTAACTTAATTCAAATTTTTTCTGAATAAAGTGTTTTTCATTGATAACTAAGATCGAATACTGGATAACTAAAGATTATCTATTGTAATTTTCGTACTAAGAATCCAATCGTTCTAAATTTTCCACTTCACTTTTATTAAGCCCCTGAATGAAAGCTAAAATTACAATAAGAATAAGTACAGTAAATAAAGCTGCTATTAAATAAGATTTACCGGCTGCTTTTGTGTTAAACGGAAATTGTGTTTGTTCTATCATGGTTTATTTATTTTAAATGAGTTTATAAGCACAGTATAAACGTCGGTTATTTCTAAAATTTTTAATTCCATTGTTTTGCTTTCGCTGTTTAGATAATTTATTACTTGATCTTTGTGTGCAATATATAAATCAACAAGGAGATTGTTTTCATAAAACATTATTCTATGTTTTAATTCATCTATGGTATTCAAATATTGTTGCACTTTGATATTTAATGCATTATTTATATTACGCTGATCAAGAACTAAACTTTCAACATATTCACTAAGTGTTATGTTAAGTTGTGTGGCTTCTTTTGAAAGCGCCAATTTAATTTCAGGATGGCATTTAAAACCTACGGTTACCTTGTTTGGATTTTTGAGATTAACCTCGGCTATTGATATTTCTGTGTTTGTTTGCGTTTCCATTTTAAATATATATTTAAGGGTGTTTATGGTATTAATAGTGGGTAAACCCTCATTTACACTAAGGTTTACCGAGATTTATTTCCTTTTTAATTTCCGCAATAGATTGGTGTTTACCTTCGTTAATCCAGTTTTCCAACTCGGATTTTTTAAAATACAGTTTTTTACCTCGTTTTAAAAACGGGATATCTCTTTTTGAAGTCAAACCATAAATGGTTTGAGGCGCTAAATTTAAAAACTTGGCCGCTTCCTTTAAATTCAGAAATTCTATTTTACTTGCCTCCGGTTTAACCGCCTGCTCATTTAATGCCTTTCGAACTGAGCTTTGAATTAGGCTTTCTAATTCATCCTGTGTGGTTACTATTACTTTTGTCATGTGCCTTATTTTAAATTTCAGACACAAAGTAATATAGAAAAAAGGTGGCTTAAATCAAATTTGAGTACAACTTGTAGGCAACTTGTATTAGTTTTTTTTATGCTTGTTCAGGTAATCTAGGTAAGCAGTTTTCATCTTTTCAAAGATAATGGTATGGTCGTAATCGTTATTTTGGTTGTTTTTATTTTTTGAGAAATTTGCTTGCCAGCTTTTGCTAAGTTCAACCCCAAAGATATTAGCTGCCTGTTCAACTATCTTGGTTACCTCCCCCTCTCCGTTATTTATTAATTTGGATTCATATAAGGCATAAATAATTTTTACAAAATCATTATTGTTCTTGTTATTTGTCCATTTTATTAAAGTTTCTGGTTTTCTTTTTTCTTCACTGGCTGCTATTACTTTCT
>Ga0210400_10002690_pt1 | contig 16217 bp, 15 predicted proteins | sample IncBWH26MmetaG_FD_155456 | JGI IMG/M metagenome (GOLD analysis project Ga0210400, IMG submission 155456) | Forest soil microbial communities from Barre Woods Harvard Forest LTER site, Petersham, Massachusetts, United States - Inc-BW-H-26-M | ecosystem: Environmental > Terrestrial > Soil >... | reverse complement strand
CAACAGGAAGACCGGCCTCTGGAATATGGATTCCGGGCTCACCGCTATGCGGCGCCCCGGAATGACCACAAGGGCTCGGCCGCTGCTCGACCTCAGCCAATTTGTTCCAGCTCGTCGATGAAATGGGAGATCACGCCGAGGCCCTTCGACCAGAAAGAAGGGTCGGTGGCGTCGAGGCCGAACGGCGCCAGAAGCTCGCGGTGTCGCAAGGTGCCGCCGGCACGCAGCAATTGCAGGTAGCGCTCGGCGAAGCCCTGATGGGCGTCCTCGTAGGCCGCGTACAGCGAATTCACCAGGCAATCGCCGAACGCGTAGGCGTAGACGTAGAACGGCGAATGGATGAAATGCGGGATGTAGGTCCAGTAATAGCGGTAGGGGTCGTCGAGCGACAATGCCGGGCCGAGGCTCTCGCGCTGCACCTCGAGCCAGATCTCGCAGATCCGCTCGGCGGTCAATTCGCCGTCGCGCCGCTCGTCGTGCACCCGCATCTCGAAGGTCGCGAAGGCGATCTGGCGGACGACCGTGTTCAGCATGTCCTCGACCTTGCCAGCGATCATGATCCGGCGGCGCTGCGGGTCGGTCTCGCGCGCCAATAGGGCACGGAAGGTCAGCATCTCGCCAAACACCGAGGCGGTTTCGGCCAGGGTCAGCGGCGTGTCGGCCATCAAGGCCCCCTGCCCCGCCGCCAATACCTGGTGCACGCCGTGGCCGAGCTCGTGCGCCAGGGTCATCACATCACGCAGCCGACCCTGGTAATTCAGCAGCAGATAGGGATGCGCGCTTGGCACCGTCGGATGGGCGAAGGCGCCGGGCGCCTTGCCGGGCCGCACCGGCGCGTCGATCCAACGCCGCTGGAAGAAGCGCTCGCCGATCGCCGCCAGCTCGGGCGAGAAGGCACGGTAGGCCGACAGCACGGTATTCTCCGCCTCGGGCCACGGGACGGAACGGTCGTCATCCTCGGGCAACGGCGCGTTGCGGTCCCAGAATGGCAATTGCTCGACCCCGAACCAGCGCGCCTTCAGCCGGTAATAGCGGTGCGACAGATCGGGGTAGCTCTGGTGGACCGCGGCGATCAGCGCATCCACCACCTCGTCCTCAACGAAATTCGACAAATTGCGCGACGAGATCGGGCGTGGGAAGCCGCGCCAGCGGTCTTCGACCTCCTTGTCCTTGGCGAGCGTGTTGGTGATCAGCCCAAACAGCCGGACATTGCGGCCGAACACCTCGCCGATCGAGAGCGCCGCCTCACGCCGAACCGCGCCGTCGCGGTCGGACAGCAGGTGCATCGCCTCGGGCTCGGTCAAGTTGCGGCCGCGGAACGGGAAGCGCAGATCGGCGATCGTCTCGTCGAACAAGCGCGTCCAGGCACTGCGCCCGGCGACCGATTTCTCGTGCAGCAGCTTTTCCAATTCGTCGGTGAGCTGATAGGGGCGCATCGCACGCACATCGCGCAGCCACGGCCGGTAATGCGCGAGCGCCGGGTCGACCAGCTTGGCGTCGAGCGCCGCATCTTCGATGCGGTTGAGTTCGAGCATGAAGAACAGCAGGTCGGTCGAGATTGCGTTGATGCGCTCGTGCGTGGTCTGAAAAAACCGTGCGATTTCTGGATCGGCGAAATTTCCCGCACGGGTCAGCTCGGCGTAGCTGATGATGCGGCCGGCGATCTCCTGCAATCGTTCGTAATCCGCGATCGCGGCGCCGAGCTCGCCGCCGGACAGAACGGCGAGGCGACCTTCGTACCGCGCGCGGAAGGCCTTGGCGTCCGCCGCGAGCGCGGCGAGGTCGCGCGAGAGCTCGGGGCTGTCGCGGCCGGGGTAGAGGTCGCCGAGATCCCATTCCGGCAACGGCCCGAGCGCCGCTTCGCCTGCCGTCGCCAAATCTGCCGTCGCCAATGCCCGAACCATTGCGCCTCGCCCCGACAATTCCATTATCATGCCGCCTAAATATGGGGCGGGCATCGAGGCGGAAAACGTCGAGCCCGCGTGTCGCAGGGGATAAGGACCTTCAGAGCGATGGATTACGCGAGCTGCCGCAGTCTGCCGGCCATGTTTTTCGCTATTGCGCGGCAGCGCGCGCAGCGACCGTTCCTGTGGGCGAAACGCGACGGCCAATACCGGTCGCTGAGCTGGGCAGAGGCGGAGAGCGCGGTCACCCGCCTGGCGCAGGCCTTGGTCGCCTACGGCATCGAACCGGGCGACCGGGTCGTGCTGGTGTCGGAAAACCGCCCGGAATGGATCATCGCCGATCTCGCGATCATGAGCGCCGGCGCGGTCACCGTGCCCGCCTATGTGACCAATACCGGCAACGACCACCGCCATGTCCTCGGCAATAGCGGAGCGCATGCGGTGATCGTCTCGACAACAGCATTAGCCGCGCGTGTGCTGCCGGCGGCGACGCAGACGCCGAGCATCAAATTCGCGATCGCGATGGAGCCGGTCGGCGATTTTGCCGCGTCGTTTCCGGTGCATGGCTGGCAGGCGGCGCTCGAGGCCGGCGCCGGCGGGCGCGACGCCATCGCCGAACGGATTGCCGCCCTTACGCCCGACGATGTCGCCTGCATCATCTATACCTCGGGGACCGGCGGCGCGCCGAAGGGCGTGTTGCTGACGCATCGCAACATCATCGGCAATTGCCGCGGCGCCTATCGGCTGCTGGAGATGCTCGGGCTCGGCGACGAGGTGTTCCTGTCGTTCCTGCCGCTATCGCATTCCTACGAGCACACGGCGGGCATGATGTTCCCGATCTCGCTCGGCGCCGAAATCTACTTCGCCGAGGGCGCCGATACGCTGGCCGCCAATCTGCTCGAAGCTCGGCCGACCATCATGACCGCGGTGCCGCGGCTCTACGAGACGATGCACCAACGCATTCAGCGCGGCATTCAGCGCGAGCGCGGCGTCAAGCGGCGCCTGTTCGAGCGCGCCGTCGCAATCGGCCGCAAGCGCATCGCCGGCGAGCGGTTGTCGCTCAGCGACCGCATGCTCGACCCGCTGCTCGACAAGCTGGTGCGCAACAAGGTGCGGGCGCGGTTCGGCGGAAGGTTGAAGGCGATGGTGTCAGGCGGCGCGCCGCTCAACCCAGAGATCGGCGGCTTCTTCCTCGCGCTGGGCGTCGAGTTATTGCAGGGCTACGGCCAGACCGAGGCGGCGCCGGTCATCGCCTGCAACCCGCCCGGCAGGATCAGGATCGACAGCGTCGGGCCGACACTCGACGGGGTCGAGGTCAGGATCGCCGAGGATGGCGAGATCCTGGTCGCCGGCGACAATGTCATGAAGGGCTACTGGAACGATCCCGAGGCGACGGCGCGCACCCTGGCGGATGGCTGGCTGCACACTGGCGATATCGGCCATCTCGATGCCGACGGTTATCTGCGCATCACCGACAGGAAACGCGACTTCATCAAGAATTCGGGCGGCGACATGATCTCGCCATTGCGCGTCGAAGGCGCGCTGACCCTGACGTCGGAAATCGCTCAGGCGATGGTGTTCGGCGACCGCCGCCCCTATCTGGTCGCGGTCATCGTGCCCGACCCCGAATTCGCTGCCGGCTTCGCCAAGGAACATGGGATCGCCGGGGATCTCCCGGCGCTCGCCGGCAATCCCGGCTTTCACAAGGCGCTCGGCGACGTCGTCGCGCGGGTCAACCAGGAGCTGGCGCCGATCGAGCGGGTACGGCGGTTCATCATCGCGCACGAGCCGTTCAGTATCGACAACGCGCAGATGACGCCGACCCTGAAGATCCGCCGCCATGCGATCCGCGCTGCCTACGAGGCGGCGTTCGATGGGCTTTACGAGGGCAAGGGCATCGCGGCGTAAAAAACAACGCTTTAACGCAAAGGACGCGAAGGACGCGAAGGCGCACGAGCCGCACCGCTGCCATCGCGTACCTTTCCGTACCTTTCCGTATCCTTCGCGTCCTTTGCCGTGAGGATTTATTTTTCTTAAAACCGGTCGAGGGAGGGATTCACATGCGCCTTCAAGGAAAGATCGGCATCGTCAGCGCGGCGGCCTCGGGGATGGGCCGGGCCGGCGCGTTGCGTTTCGCGCGCGAGGGGGCGGCGGTCGGAGTCGCCGATATCGACCAGGCCGGGGTCGAGGCGGTTGTGGCCGAGATCACCGCGGCCGGCGGGCGCGCACTCGCCCTCGTCGGCGATCTGCGCCAGGATTCGTTCGCGCGCGACATCGTGCGGCGCACCGCCAATGCGTTCGGCGGGCTCGATTTCGTGTGGAACCATGTCGGCCATCCCGGCCCGGCCGCGATCGAGGGCATCGAGATGGCCGATTACGAGCTCGCGATGGACCTCAATCTGCGCACCGTATTGGTGACGACCGAAGCGGCGATCCCCGAGATGCGCGCGCGCGGCGGCGGCGCCCTCCTCTACACCGCCTCGACGTCGGGACTGGTCGGCTCGCAATTCAGCCCGGTCTATTCGATGGCGAAGTTCGGCATCGTCGGCTTTGTGCGGGCGCTGGCGAAGCGCCTCGCGCCCGACAAGATCCGGGTCAACGCGGTGTGTCCGGGGCCGATCGACACGCCGATGCTGCGCGTCTTTGTTGCCCGTCCCGACCAGCAACAGGCACCGGGCGAGGAAGACAAGGAGGCGCTGATCGTGCGACGCAGCCAGCAGGTCCCGATGCGCCGCACCGGCAAGCCCGAGGAAATCGCCAACGCCGCGCTGTTCCTGCTGTCTGACGAGGCGTCCTTCGTATCGGGCGCCGCGCTACCGGTCGACGGCGCCGCAACGGCGTAGGGAGCGCCTCAGCCGCCTCGCAGGTAGTGCACGCTGAAGAGCTGGTGGCGGTCGGTCCAGGTGTGGATCGGCTCGAAGCCGGCTTGTACCGCCAGGGCGCGAAATTCGTCGATCGCGTATTTATAGGAATTTTCGGTGTGGATCAGCTCGCCGGCGGCAAAACGGAAACGGTTGCCGGCGATCGTCACGGATTGCTCGGCGAGACTCTTTAGGTACAGCTCCACCCGCCCTTGCGCCTCGTTGTAGAACGCGAGGTGCGCGAATTGATCGATATCGAAATCGCCGCCGAGCTCGCGGTTGATCCGCCTCAGTAAATTCAGGTTGAAGGCGGCGTTCATGCCCGCAGCGTCATTGTAGGCCGCGTTGAGGATCTTGGGGTCCTTCTTCAGATCGGCGCCGATCAGCATCTCGCCGCCGGGACCAAGCAACGCCGCCCAATCGGCGAGAAAGGCGACGACCTGCTGCGGCTCGAAATTGCCGATCGTCGAGCCGGGGAAGAAGCCGACCCGCTTGCCATCCGGGCCGGGGAGCGGCGGCAGCGTGAAGGGCCGGGTATAGTCGGCGCAGACCGCGACGACCGCCAATTTCGGGAAATCGGCCGCCAGCCGCGCCGCCGACTGCCGTAATTGCTCGCGCGAGATATCGACCGCGACATAGGCCGCCGGTTTGTCGAGCGCCTCGAGCAGGATGCGGACCTTGTAGCTGGCGCCGCTGCCGAGCTCGATCAGCCGGCAATGCGGGCCGAGTTGGGTCGCGATGTCAGCGGCGAAGCGATCGAGGATCGCGATCTCGGTCCGGGTCAGGTAGTACTCGGGCCGCTCGCAGATTTTCTCGAACAAAGCCGAGCCGCGCGAATCGTAGAAGAATTTGCAGGGCAGCGATTTCGGGTCGCGGCCGAGGCCGGCGATCACCGCGTCGCGAAAACTTTCCTGGGTGGGCGCGAGATCGTGAAACGTGAATCTGTCGCTATCTCCCATCACAGATCCTCGGCGAGGCGCAGCCCGGAGAAGGCCCAGCGGGCCGAGGGCGGGAAGAAATTGCGGTAGGTGATGCGGAGGTGGTCGGCGGGCGTTACCGCCGCGCCGCCGCGCAGCACCATCTGGTTCGACATGAACTTGCCATTGTATTCGCCGACCGCGCCGGCAGCCGGGCGGTAGCGCGGGTAGGCGACATAGGGGCTGGCGGTCCATTCCCAGACATCGCCGATCATCTGGCGCGAGCCCGGATCATCGTTGGCCGATGCGGTGTCCGGACAGGGATGCAGATGGCCGGTGTCGCAGAGATTGCCAACAAGGGGCAGATCGCGGGCCGCGATCTCCCATTCCGCCTCGGTCGGCAGGCGTTTCCCGGCCCAGCGCGCGAAGGCGTCGGCCTCGTAGAAGCTGACGTGGCAGACCGGTTCGGCGGGATCAACCGGGCGCTCGCCGGACAGGGTGAAAATCCGCCACCCCTCGTCCTCAGATCGCCAGTAGAGCGGCGCCTGCCAGCCCTGCTGCTGCACCGCCGCCCAGCCCTCCGACAGCCAGAATTCCGGCCGGCGGTAGCCGCCATCGGCGATGAAATCGAGATACTCGCCGCAGCAGACGGGGTGCATGGCGAGCCGGAACGGCTCGATCCAGACCTTGTGACGCGGTCCTTCATTGTCGAACGCGAAACCCGGACCGGCATGGCCGATCTCTTCGAGCCCGCCGGCGAACTCGGCCCATCCCGCCGCGGGCCGCTCGGGCGGCACGGCGTGGGGGCGCGGCGCCTGGTAGGCCGGCAGCAGTGGGTTGAGCGAGAAGACATGCTTGATGTCCATCAGGATCAATTCCTGATGCTGTTGCTCGTGGTGCATCCCGAGCTCGATCAGCGGCGCGGCTCGTTGCCAGGCCGCCTCGCCGGCGGTTTCGATCAATCGCAACATCGCCACGGTGACATGGTCGCGATAGGCGGCGATGGCATCGACGGTCGGTCGCGACAGAAGGCCGCGCTCCGGGCGCGGATGGCGCGGCCCCACCGCTTCGTAATAGGAATTGAACAGATAGGCGAAGGCCGGGTCGAATTCGCGGTAAGCCGGGTCGAGGGGGACCAGCAGGAAAGTCTCGAAAAACCAGCTGGTGTGCGCCAGATGCCATTTCGTCGGGCTGACATCCGGCATCGACTGGATCGCCTGGTCTTCCGGCGATAGGTGAGCCGCGAGGGCTTCGCTCTGCTGGCGAACCGCGGCGAAGCGCTCGCGCTCGGCGCTGCGGTCGGTACCGCTCGCCGATAGCGGAAGGGCAATGTCGAGCACCTGGGCTTCCCTCGTTGGCGTTGATTGTCGCTAAACGCCTCGTTGCCCGCTTTGTCTCGCCGGCACGCCGCGCGGCTGCCAGTCGACGCGCGCGCCTGCGACATATGGCCGGTTGAAGCCCGGCTGTAAACCTTCGCGTTCGAGGATTATTCGAGGTAGCGCTGGCGCAGATGAGCCTCGAAGGCGGCGGTGCCGAGCGGCGTGCCGGTTGCCTCGGTCACCAGATCGGCGGTCGACAGCAGCGAGCCCCTGCCGTGGACATGCAGTCGCAACCAGCCGAAAAGCGGCGCGAACTCGCCGCGGCCGATCTGATCGGGGAGGTCTGGCAAGGCGCGGCGCGCCGCCTCGAACAGCTGGGCCGCGATCAGCGCGCCCAAGGTGTAGGTCGGGAAATAGCCCCAGGCGCCGTCATACCAGTGGATGTCCTGCAGACAGCCGTCGCGGTCGGTTTGCGGCGTTACGCGGATTAGCTGCTGCAGCCCCTCGGCCCAGGCGCCGGGCAGGTCGGACGGCAGGAGATCGCCGGCGAGCATCGCCCGCTCCAGCCGGTAGCGCAGAATGACATGCGCCGGATAGGTGATTTCGTCGGCATCGACGCGGATCGGGCCGGGAACGACGCGAATCTGCCGCCGGTAGACGGCGTCGCCATCCCAGGCATCGCCTGCAGTGCCGAAGGTGTCGCGCAGCAACGGCGCGACGAAGCCGGCGAAGGCACGGCTGCGGCAGATTTGCATTTCGAGAAACAGCGACTGGCTTTCGTGCACGGCCATGCCGCGCGCCGCGCCGACCGGCTGGAGCCGCCATTCGGCCGGCAGGCCGCGCTTGTAGAGGGCGTGGCCGGTCTCGTGCAATGTGCCCATCAGCGCTTTCGCGAAATCGGCTTCGTCATAGCGGGTGGTGAGTCGAACGTCGTCCGAGGTGCCGCCGCAGAACGGATGCGCGCTCTCGTCGAGCCGGCCATTCGCAAAGTCGAAGCCGATCCGTTCCATCAAGGCGAGCGCGGCGCGGCGTTGCAAGGTAATCGGGAAGGGCCCGCGGAGCTCCGGTGGCGCCGGTCGCGACGCTTGCCGAGCGAGCGCCGCATTGAGCAGCCCGGGCAGAAAGCCGCCGAATTCACCGAACAGACGATCGATCAGCTCGGTCGAGCCGCCGGGCTCGTATTGATCGAGCAGCGCCTCATAAGGGCTGGTGCCGAGCGCCTCCGCTTTGACGGCTGCCACGTCGCGCGTCAGGCCGAGCACCTGTTCCAGGCCGGGCAAGGCCATCGCGAAATCATCGGCCGGGCGGGCCGTGCGCCATACCGCCTCGGAGTGGGATTTGGCGCGCGACAACGCCTCGACGAGATCGCCCGGCACCGCCGCGGCATGGCGCCAGCGGCGCCGCATCTCGCGCAGATTGGCGCGCTGCCAGGGGCCGAGGCCAGACGTTCCGGCGGCGGCCGCGGCGAGCAGATCGGCGATCTCGGGCGCGGCGAGCAGCTGATGGGCGATGCCGCGCAATGTCGCGAGCTGCTCGGCGCGCGCCGCCCCGCCGCCCGACGGCATCATCGCCGCGGCGTCCCAATGCAGGACCGCGATCGCCTCCTCGACCGCGCCGAGGCGGCGAAACCGCGCCTCGAGATCCGTGTATGCCGTCATGTCGCCCCTTTGCCGGGCCAATGGTAGACGACATAGATCACGACCAGCGCGGCGGCGAGGGAAAACCAGGTGAGCGCGTATTGCAGATGATCGTTCGGAAGCGAAAGCGGCGTGACGCCGCCCTGCGGCCAGCCACCCGGGTTCGGCGTGGCGTCGGCATCGATGTAAAACGGCGCGAGCTGATCGGCGGCGAGCTGATCGGCGGCAGCCATCGCCGGCAGATCGACCCAGAACCAGTAGTTCAGATCGGGTCGGTTGTCCGGCAGGAACCAGTTCGGTCTCCGGTCCGGCGGCAGCCGCAATAGGCCACTGATGTGTACCGTCCCGGCGAACTGGGCGGCCGGGCGGGTCGCAGGGTCCTTGCGCTCGCTCGGGATGAAGCCGCGATTGACGAAGACGATACGCCCATCCGGTTCGCGCAGCGGCGTCAGCACATGAAATCCGATCCCACCCTTCGGCCCGGTCGCGCCGACGAAAATCTCCTTGTCATTGAGGAAGACGCCGTCATCGACGACGGGATGGAATTCCGTCGCGCGGGCTTCGGCGAGGGTCTGCGGCGGCCGCACCGGCAACGCGGCGACGGCGGCTTGACGCTGGGCGATCAGGCCATTCTTCCATTCCAGCCGCTGCAATTGCCAGATCCCGAGCCCAACGCAAATCAGCAGCATCGGGATCGTGAACAGCGTCGGCGCGAGGCGCGGCCGAAACCGGATCATGGGTTGGGCGAATGGTGCAGCAGATTGTGCTTGTACTGCAGCGCGATCAGCCCGGCCTTCAACGGCCGCAGCATCAGGATCGCGCCGCCCACGATCAACGGGGTCCACAGCATCAGGTGAAGCCAGAGCGGCGGCGCGAATTTGATCTCGACGATCGCGGCCAGGCCGACGACGATCAGGCCGAGAAACAGGATCACGAACACCGCCGGGCCGTCGCCGGCATCCTGCGCCGACAGGTCGAGGCCGCAGGCAGGGCAGCTCGGGCGGACGCTCAACAGGCCGGTGAACAGACGCCCCTCGCCGCAGCGCGGGCAGCGGCAGGCAAACGCGGCATGCGCCAGAGAGACGGGCGGGAAATGGCGGGCCTCAGCCGTGTTCACCCGCCGTGGCTGGCCGGGACGGCGTTCCCCATGCCCCACCAATAGATGCAGACGAACAGGAACAGCCAGACGACGTCGACGAAATGCCAATACCACGCCGCTGCCTCGAGCCCGAAATGATGGTCCGGCTTGAAATGGCCCTGCGTCGCGCGCCACAGGCACACCGCGAGGAAACAGGTGCCGATGATGACGTGGAAGCCGTGGAAGCCGGTCGCCATGAAGAAGGTCGACGGATAGATGCCGTCGGTAAAGTGGAACGCAGCGTGGGCGTATTCGTAAGCCTGCACCGAGGTGAAGCAGAGCCCGAGGATCACGGTCACGGTGAGACCCTGGATCAGCCCTTTCTGATTGCCTTCGAGCAGCGAATGGTGCGCCCAGGTCACCGTGGTGCCCGACAACAGCAGGATCAGCGTGTTCAGGAACGGGAATTCGAACGGATCGAACGGGTGGATGCCCTTGGGCGGCCAGACCCCGTCGGTCGGGTATAGCGCTGAGGAGAAGAACGCCCAGAAGAATACCTAGAAAAACATCACCTCGGAGGCGATGAACAACGCCATGCCATAGCGCAGCCCGAGCTGCACGACCGGCGTGTGGAAGCCCTCGAAGGTCGCCTCGCGGATCACGTCGCGCCACCACACGAACATCGTCGCCAGCACGGCGAGAAAGCCGATGGCCATTAGCCACCAGCCATAGCCGTGCATGAACAGCACCCCGCCGGTCGCGAGCAGGCCGGCGGCGATCGCGCCGAGGATCGGCCACGGGCTCGGATCGACGAGATGGTAGGGGTGCTTCGGCACGGCATGGGCGTGGCCGTGAGCGTCTGCGTGGGTGTCGGTCATGTCTCTCCGCCTGGATCGCTCAATTTACGGCAGAATCTTTGGTGCGTGAGCTGACCGCCGCGTTGGGCTGGCTCGCCGCGGGTGCCCGGAACATCGTATAGGACAGCGTGATCGTGTGCACATCGCTGGTGCTCGGATCGGTCAACAGATCAGGGTCGACAAAAAACACCACGCCCATGTCGCGGCTCTCACCCGGCTTCAGCTGCTGCTCGTTGAAGCAGAAGCATTGCAGCTTGTCGAAATAGATCCCGGTCTTGGTCGGCGTCACGTTGAAGGTGGCGGTGCCGGTGACCGTCTCGGCGGTGCGGTTGACCGCGCGAAAGAACACCTCGCGTTGCTCGCCGGGATGGACCCGGACGGCATTTTCGAGCGGGCGGAAGTCCCAGCCGAGCTCCGGCGCAGTCGTCGCGTCGAACCGCACCGTGACGAGGGTGTCCCCGACGGCTCCGGGCGCCGCGACGGCGCGCTGGGTCGTTCCGCCGAAGCCGGTCGCCTGGCAGAACAGCCGGTAGAGCGGCACCGAGGCGAAAGACAGCCCGACCATGCCGCAAACGACGGCGGCGAGCAGTGCGACTGTGGTGGCATTGCGGCGGTTCATGCCCTCTCAGCTCCCGCCGAGCCGGACGACCGCGATGATGTAGAACAGCACCACCAGCGCAACCAAAACCGCGGCGAGCGCCCGGTTGCGGGCGCGGATCGCGCGCTCGCGCTCGCCGAGATGCTCGGCGGCCATCACCGCCCGCCTCCGCCGAGGTGATCGGCCAGCAGCACCGTGAAGATCAGGAACAGATAGAGCAGCGAGAATGCGAACATATGGCGGGCGCTGCGGTCGGTCCGGTCGCGCCATACCGCGATGGCGGTGCCGGTGAAGGCCAGGCTTAGCGCGCCAACCGAGATCGCATAGACCGGCCCGGCGAGGCCGAGCAGCCACGGACTGAGGCTCACCGGCCAGAGCACGAATGTGTACAGCAGCATCTGCTTCTTCGTCTCGCGCGGCCCGGCGACGACCGGCAGCATCGGCACCCCGGCGGCGGCGTACTCCCCGGAGCGGTACAGCGACAACGCCCAGAAATGCGGCGGCGTCCAGAAGAAGATGATCGCGAACAGCGCGATCGCGCCCCAGCCAATATCGCCGGTCACCGCGGCCCAGCCGATCAACGGCGGCAAGGCGCCGGCGGCGCCGCCGATCACGATGTTCTGCGGCGTGCGCCGCTTCAGCCAGACCGTGTAGACGAAGACGTAGAATGCGATCGTCAAGGCGAGCAGCGCGGCGGCGGCCCAGTTGACCGCCAGCCCCATCACGACGACGGATCCGACCCCCAGCACGCTTCCGAAGCCGAGCGCCTCGCCCGGCTCCATGCGGCCGGCCGGCAAGGGCCGCTGCGCGGTGCGCCGCATCACCGCGTCGATGTCGCGGTCGTACCACATGTTGATGGCGCCCGACGCGCCGGCGCCGACCGCGATGCACAGGACCGCGATCGCCGCCAGGACCGGGTGCAGATGCCCGGGTGCGACGACAAGCCCGACATAGCCGGTGAACACGACCAGCGACATGACCCTGGGCTTCAGGATCTGGATGTAATCGCCGACCGTCGCGCCGCCGTCGATGCGGCCGTCAATGGATGAGGGAATTTCGCTCACGCCTGGGCTCGTCGCCTGCCGCCGCGCCTGGCCGTCAATGCGTCGCCGATGCCGCGATCACCGGGACTTCGTCAAAGCTGTGGAACGGCGGCGGCGAGGGCAGCGACCATTCGAGGGTTGTCGCCCCCTCGCCCCAGTAATTGGCGCCGACCCGCTTTCCGTAGGCGAAGGTATGAAACACGATGAATACGAAGAACAACGTCGAGGCGTAGGAGATGAAGGCGCCGATCGAGGAGACCATGTTCCAGCCGGCGAATGCGTCGGGGTAATCGGCGATGCGCCGCGGCATCCCCGCCAGCCCGAGGAAATGCTGCGGGAAGAAGGTCAGGTTGACGCCGATGAAGGTGGTCCAGAAATGGATCTGGCCGAAGGTTTCGTTGTACTGGTGTCCCGACATCTTGCCGATCCAGTAATAGAACCCGGCAAACAGCCCGAACACCGCACCGAGCGACAGCACGTAATGGAAATGCGCCACGACGTAATAGGTGTTGTGCAAGGCGAAATCGACACCGGCATTGGCGAGGACGACGCCGGTCACGCCGCCGACCGTGAACAGGAAGATGAAGCCGAGGGCCCACAGCATCGGCGTCTTGAACTCGATCGAGCCGCCCCACATTGTGGCGATCCAGGAAAAGATCTTCACCCCGGTCGGCACGGCGATGACCATCGTCGCGGCGGTGAAATAGGCACGGGTATCGACCGTGATGCCGGTCGTGAACATGTGATGCGCCCAGACGACAAAGCCGATGCCGCCGATTGCGACCATCGCGTAAGCCATGCCGAGATAACCGAAGATCGGCTTCCTCGAGAAGGTCGCCACGACCTGCGACACCATCCCGAAGGCGGGCAGGATCATGATGTAGACTTCGGGATGCCCGAAGAACCAGAACAGGTGCAGGAACAGCATCGGGTCGCCGCCGCCCGAGGCCTCGAAGAAGGTCGTCCCGAAATTGCGGTCGGTCAGCAGCATCGTGATCGCCCCGGCGAGCACCGGCAATGCCAGCAGCAAGAGAAATGCCGTTACCAGGATCGACCAGACGAAGAGCGGCATCCGGTGCAGCGTCATGCCCGGTGCGCGCATGTTGAAGATCGTCGTGATGAAGTTGATCGAGCTCATGATCGACGAGGCGCCCGCCAGATGCAGCGCGAAGATCGCCATGTCGATCGACGGGCCGGGATGACCGCCGGGCCCGGCCGAGGAGAGCGGCGGATAGATCGTCCAGCCGACCCCGGCGCCGGCGCCGTTGACCCCCTGGCCGGCGCCCACCAAAGTCGATCCGATCAGCAGCAAGAACGAGGGAATCAGCAGCCAGAAGCTGACATTGTTCATGCGCGGGAAGGCCATGTCCGGCGCGCCGATCATCAAGGGCACGAACCAGTTGCCGAACCCGCCGAAGGTCGCCGGCATGACCACGAAGAACACCATGATCAGGCCGTGCGCGGTGATCAGCACGTTGTAGAACTGATGATCGGTGATCAGTTCGTTGTGCGGGTGCATCAGCTGCGCCCGCATCAGGACCGACAGCGCGCCACCGATGATGCCGGCGAAGATCGCGAAGCAGATGTAGAGGGTGCCGATGTCCTTGTGGTTGGTCGAGAAAAGCCAGCGCGTGAAGAAGCCCGGCCGATGATCATGCGCCGCGTGATCGGCGCCGATCGTGTGAGCATCGTGCCCGTAAGTCATCGAGAGACCTCTTCGCTGTCAGTTCCCGCCGGCGATGTCGCGGAACTCGCCGACGGCGCCGCCGCCAGGACGGTGTCGCGCTCGGGCGCCGCCTGGCCGGCCGGCGTCGCCGCGGCATTCTTCTTCGCCTGGGCCAGCCATGTCTGAAAATCGGCCTTCGAAACCGCCTTGACCTCGATCGGCATGAAAGCGTGGTTGACGCCGCAGATCTGGTTGCACTCGCCGTAATAGGTGCCTTCGTGCTCAACCCGCATCCAGGCTTCGTTGAGTCGGCCGGGCATCGCGTATTCCTGGACCCCGAAAGAGGGCACGAACCAGCTGTGGATGACCCCGTCCGGCACGCCGGCGATCTGCACCCGGATCGTCGTGTCGACCGGCACGACGAGAGGTTTGTCGACCTCGAGCAGGCGCGGCTGCCCCGGCTTCAAATCCTTGTCCTGGATGATGTTGCTGTCGAAGGTCAGCCCGCCCTGGTCGGGGTATTCATAGGACCAGTACCATTGGTTGCCGGTGGCCTTGATCGTCATCTCGGCGTCGGGCGCCCGGTCCATGTAGTACATCAGCTTGAAGGACGGGATCGCGATCACGACCAGGATCAGGACCGGAACGACGGTCCACAGGATCTCGATCACCGCGTTGTGCGAGGTGCGGGTCGGCACCGGATGACGCTTATGATGGAACCGCACCATGACGTAGAGCATCAGGCCGAGCACGAAGATCGTGATCAGTGTGATGATCACGAGCAGCCAGTTATGGAGCTCGTGGATCCGCTCCTTGACCGGCGTCGCCGGCGCCTGCATGCCGAGCTGCCAGGGATGCGGCTGCTGCGCCCAGGCTGCGCCGGAGAGCACGGCAATCACAAACAGCGTCAAGCCCAACACGAGGGAGGCCCGCGCCAGCGGCCGCCCGGTGATCGATCTCGCCAACCGCAACATGCCCTTGCAACCCTCCGCCGCGAACGCCCTCTCGCCCGAAGGCAAGGGTTCGGCCGGCTTTCCGGCGCATTACCCGGAGCCGCTGTTCGGATAAGGATTTCCGAGCGGGATGGTCCGGGCTCCGCGCCGTCCGGCCGAAGCCGCGCCGCCGCCCGATTCCGCGCCGGACCGGAGTGGCAGCAACCGAGGCGGACCCTACACCAAAGCGCGCGGAAGCCACAACTCGGGCCGGCCCCGTCCGCGCCCCGCGCTTTGCGGCAAGCCGTCGCATGCGAACAGCCGCTTATCGCGAATTCGGCGCGCCGAGAAGGGGCCGCCTTTCGCCGGCGCCATGCCGCGACCATATTTCGGCGATATTCGCAGCGACCCCGCAGCCCGGAGTAGCCGATGAGCAATCTTGCCGTGACCAACGACCTGTTTTTCGACCGCAGCGGGATGGATTCGGGCCGGGTCGAGAAATTGGTCGGCGAGGCGCTCTCCGGCATGGATGATGGCGAACTGTTTCTCGAATACAGCCAGTCGGAAAGCGTCGCGCTCGACGATGGCCGAATCAAGAGCGCCTCGTTCGATACCACCCAAGGCTTCGGGTTGCGCGCGGTGGCCGGCGAGGCGGCCGGATATGCGCATGCCTCGGAATTGTCGGAGGCGGCGATCCGCCGCGCCGCGACGGCGGTGCGGGCGGTTGCCCTGGGTCATGCCGGAACGCTGGCCGACCCGCCGCCTGGCACCAACCGCACGCTTTACACCGATCTCAACCCGCTCGGCATGGTCGATCTCGGCGCCAAGACCAAGCTGCTGACCGAGATCGACGCCTATGCCCGCGGCCGCGACCCGCGGGTGCGCCAAGTCATGGCCTCGCTGAGCGGCGTCTGGCAGGCGGTGCAGATCATCCGGCCTGATGGCCGCCGCGCCGCCGATATCCGGCCATTGGTGCGGCTCAACGTCTCGGTCGTTGTTGGCGAGGGCGACCGCATGGAAACGGGATCGCACGGCGCCGGAGGGCGCGTCACCTATGAGTATTACCTGGATCCGGCCCATTGGCGGGCTCAGGTTGACGAGGCGTTGCGGCAGGCACTGGTCAATCTGGGGTCGGTGCCAGCGCCGGCCGGCGAGATGACCGTCGTGCTCGGGCCGGGCTGGCCCGGCGTCATGCTGCACGAGGCGGTCGGCCACGGCCTCGAAGGCGATTTCAACCGCAAGAAAACCTCGGCCTTCTCCGGCCTGATCGGGCAGCAGGTCGCCGCGAAGGGCGTCACGGTGGTCGATGACGGCACCTTGCCCGACCGGCGCGGCTCGCTGACGATCGACGACGAGGGGACGCCGTCGAGCTATACCGTGCTGATCGAGGACGGCATCCTCAAGG